>ERZ724516.179-NODE-179-length-39015-cov-8.426232_pt1 | contig 39015 bp, 38 predicted proteins | sample MGYA00376049_ERZ724516 | MGnify/ENA primary metagenome ERZ724516 (study PRJEB28724, sample SAMN07190886) | activated sludge metagenome | isolation source: activated sludge of sewage treatment plant in Hong Hong | place: USA: Christiansburg, Virginia | collected... | reverse complement strand
GCTGGTCGGCGGGGCAGAAGGGGTGGATGTCGGCAAACTCCGGCCAGGTGATGGGAATCATCTCGCTGGTGGCGTTGAGCTTCATGGTGCACGAGCCCAGCGGGATCATGCTGCGGTCCAGCGCCAGATCCTTGTCCGAGAGCATGCGGATGTAGCGCAGCATGCCGGTCTCGGAGTGGTGGGTGTTGAAAACCGGGTGGGTCAGGAACTTGCTGGTGCGGCGCAGGGCGGCCGGGATCAACGGTGCCGCGTCACGCTCAAAGTCTTCCACCTTGGGTAGCGTCTGGCCGGGTTTGGCAAAGAAGGACCAGATCAGCGCCACGTCGTCACGCGTGCTGGTCTCATCCAGCGACAGGAGGATGTATTCACCCCAGGCGATTTGAACGTTAGCCCTCATGGATACTGCACGGGCCGCTATCTCTTTGGTAGCACCTTCGGTCTTGATGGCCAGCGTGTCAAAGGCCTGGAGGAAGGTGTCGCGGTGGCTCATGGTGTAGCCCAGGGCCTGCAGGCCCTTGGCCACGATGGCGGTCAAGGTGGCCACGCGCAGCGCGATGCGGGTCAGGCCTTCGGGCCCGTGGTACACGGCGTACATGCTGGCCACCACGGCGGGCAACACCTGCGCGGTGCAGATGTTGGACGTGGCTTTCTCGCGGCGGATGTGCTGTTCGCGGGTTTGCAGGGCCAGGCGGTAGGCCGGGTTGCCGTGCTCGTCCACGCTGACACCGACCAGGCGGCCGGGCATGGAGCGTTTGTATTCGTCGCGGCAGGCCATGTAGGCGGCGTGGGGGCCACCGTTGCACATGGGCATGCCAAAGCGCTGGGTGGTGCCGATCACAATGTCTGCATCCCACTCGCCAGGCGGCGTCAACAGGGTCAGCGCCAGCAGGTCGGCGGCCACGATGAAGGCCGCGTTCCTGGCGTGCACCTTGGCCACTTCACCACGCAGATCGCCGATGGCGCCGCTGGTCGTGGGGTATTGGTCCATGACCGCAAAGTAGTCGCGGTTGGCCAGCCAGTCGTTCCAGTCTTCGCCATTCATGGCCACCAGCACTTCAATGCCCAAGGGCGCGGCGCGGGTCTGGATGACTTCGATGGCTTGCGGATGGCAGTCGCCGCTGACGATGAACACATTGCCCCGGGCCTTGACCGAGCGCTTGGCCAGCGTCATGGCTTCGGCGGCGGCGGTGGCTTCGTCCAGCATGGAGGCGTTGGCCATGGGCATGCCGGTCAGGTCGCAGACCATGGTCTGGAAGTTGACCAGCGCCTCCATGCGGCCCTGGGAGATCTCGGCCTGGTAGGGCGTGTAGGCGGTGTACCAGGCGGGGTTTTCCAGGATGTTGCGCAGGATCACGCCGGGCGTGTGCGTGCCGTAGTAGCCCTGGCCGATGAAGCTCTTGAAGATCTGGTTCTTGCCCGCCAGCGCCTTGATCTCGGCCAGCGCGGCCGCTTCGGTGATGGCAGCCGGAATCGCCATCGGCGTCTTGCGCGCAATGCTGCGCGGCACGATGCTGGCGATCAGCTCGGCACGGGACGTTTCGCCAATGGCCTTGAGCATCAGCGCCTCGTCGGCAGCATCGATGCCGATGTGGCGCGCGTGGAATTCGCTGGGGTTTTCGAGTTGGGCGAGGGTGGGTGTAGATGTGGGCATGGGTTCACCAAAAGCAGTGCTTACGCGTTTTGCTCGTAGGCGGTGTAGCTGGTTTCGTCCATCAGCGCGTCCAGCTCTGCAGCGTTGGACAGCTTGACCTTGAAGAACCAGCCGGCACCCATAGGGTCGCTATTGGCCAGCGACGGATCCGCACGCAGGGCTTCGTTCACTTCCGTGATTTCGCCAGTGACAGGCATATACACGTCGGCCGCGGCCTTGACGGACTCGACCACGCCGGCCACGTCTTTCGCTGCATAGGTCTTGCCGACTTCGGGCAGGTCGACAAACACCACGTCGCCCAATGCGTCTTGCGCATGGTGGGTAATGCCGACAACAGCCGTGCTGCCGTCGATCTTGAGCCATTCGTGGTCGGGGGTGTACTTGATCGTCATGGTGTGCTCCTGAATAAAGTGATGAGTGAAAAATTAGCCGCGGAAATAATTGGTCGGTACAAAGGGCATGGCCGAGACCGCCATGGGCACGGGCTTGCCGCGCACAATCGCCACGACCTGGGTTCCCTGGGCGCTGAACGCCACGTCCACATAGCCCATGGCGACAGGCTTGTCGATGGTGGGGCCGAGCAGGCCGCTGGTGACTTCACCGATGCGGTTGCCTTTGCCGTCCTGCAGCTCGGTGTGGTCGCGCACGGGGACCCGTTCCAGGGCGATTAGGCCTACACGTTTTCGGCCGCCAGCCCTCGTGGAATCTGCCAGTGCCGCTAGTATTTTTGTAGCACCCGGAAAACCACCTTCGCGTGCGCCCCCTGCGCGGCGAACCTTTTGCATGGCCCACAGCAGATTGGCTTCCACCGGGTGGGTGGTCTCATCAATGTCGTTGCCGTACAGGCACAGACCGGCTTCCAGGCGCAGCGAGTTGCGCGCGCCCAGGCCAATCGGCTTGACTTCCGGCTGGGCCAGCAGGGCACGGGCCAGCGCTTCGGCCTGGCTGCTGTGGACCGAGATTTCAAAGCCGTCTTCGCCGGTGTAACCGCTGCGGGTCAGGAACACGTCAATCTTCTGCGTGCCGGTGTTGACGGTGAAGTTGCCACCGGTCATGAACACCAGTTTTTCGACGCCGGGCGCCAGGCGGGACAGGGCGGTGACGGCCTGCGGGCCTTGCAGCGCCAGCAGCGCCATGTCCGGCATGGGGATGACCTGGCAGCGGGAACCGATCTTGGCTTGGATATGGGCGATGTCGCCGACCTTGCAGGCGCCATTGACGATGACGAAGATTTCGTTGTTGCCCTTGTTGAAGAACATCAGGTCGTCGATGATGCCGCCCTCGTCATTGAGCAGCAGGCCGTAGCGCTGCTTGCCCACGGGCAGGTCGATGACGTCCACCGGAATCAGGGTTTCGAACGCGGCGGCGGCATCGGGGCCGACCAGGCGCAACTGGCCCATGTGGGACACGTCAAACAGGCCGGCGGCCTTGCGCGTGTGGTGGTGCTCGGCCATCAGGCCGGCGGGGTATTGCACCGGCATGGAGTAGCCGGCAAAGGGCACCATGCGGGCACCCAGTTCGATGTGCAGGGCGTTGAGCGGTGTGGTCAACAACGGGGTTTCGGTGGATGCGGACAAGGGCGGTCTCCAGACGACTGGGCGCTAACGTGCGTTAGACGCCGGGGGCAATGGACTATCCACGGCAGCAACTGTCTAGTCAATGCCATGGGCTTGGTTGCCCCCGCTGTCCGCTTTACCTGAGAGATTCGCCGGGTCTGCTGCACAACAGGGTGCGCGCAGACTGCGGTTTGCTCCTTCGGTGGACGGCATCCGGTGCCGCCTCTCTCCAGTGGGGATCGTGCTGCGGCAATCACTGCCACAACCCGTTTGTCAGTCCTTTTGCCTGAGCGTTCAGACTGCTGCAATCAGCAATCCTGCGCCTTCGGCGGCCACATCGTGTGCGGCTCTCTCCTGACGGCTTGCATTCTAAACCAGCTGTGGCCTGCGTTAAGCCGAAGCCCTGCCGCGCAGTTGTTCCAGCTGGATGGCCAGCTTCTGCCGCAGCTCCGACAGGCGCAGCCGGTCTGCGGGCGCGTCCGCTGCATCTGGCGCGCCATCGAGCTTCTGGCGAAGCGATTCAATGGATTGCATCAATTCAACTTCGGGTGGCACAAAGCCGGCGTCCTTCAGGACCTTGAAACCCATGCGCAGCGCCTCCGGGGTTTCTTCGTAGCCGTCGCCAAAGTGCAGCGGTTTTCCAAAGCTGGCGGCCGATCGCAATTCGCCCGTCTTTTCGCTGTCGGCCAGGTGGCGGCCAATATGGTCCTCCACCAGGCGCAATGCGTTTTCGCGCTTGCGTTCGTCGGCGTTCACGGGCTGCTCCCTGGCTTACATGCCGGCGTAATTCGGGCCGCCGCCGCCTTCTGGCGTGACCCATACGATGTTCTGGGTCGGGTCCTTGATGTCGCAGGTCTTGCAATGCACGCAGTTCTGGGCGTTGATCTGCAGGCGGTCGGTGTTGTCGTCGTTCTTGACGAATTCATACACACCGGCCGGGCAGTAGCGGGCCTCGGGACCGGCGAACTTGGCCAAGTTGATGCCCACCGGGACGGATGCGTCTTTCAGCGTCAGGTGTGCGGGTTGCTGCTCTTCATGGGCCACATTGCTGATGAACACACTGGAGAGGCGGTCAAAGGTCAGCTTGCCATCGGGTTTGGGGTAGTCGATCGGCGTGCACTCGGCGGCAGGCTTCAGGTACTCGTGGTCTGCCTTGGTGCGGCGCAGTGTCCAGGGCATGTGGCCGCGCAGCGTGAACTGCTCAATGCCGTTCATCAGCGTGGCCACGGTCAGGCCCCATTTGAACCAGGCCTTGAAGTTGCGCGACTTGTTGAGTTCGGTGAACACCCAGCTCTTCTCAAAGGCTTCGGGGTAGGCGCTCAATTCGTCGTGCTGGCGCTGGGCCAGCAGCGCGTCATAGGCGGCCTCGGCAGCCAGCATGCCGGTTTTGATGGCGGTGTGGCTGCCCTTGATACGGCTCACGTTCAGGAAGCCGGCATCGCAACCCACCAGCGCACCACCAGGAAAGACCGTTTTGGGCAGCGACATCAAACCGCCAGCCGTGATGGCCCGTGCACCGTAGGACAGGCGTTTGGCGGTGACCTCGCCCTTGTCGTTTTCCAGGTAGTAGCGGATGTTGGGATGGGTCTTCCAGCGCTGGAATTCCTCAAACGGACTCAGGTACGGGTTGCTGTAGTTCAGTCCGGTGACAAAACCCAGCACGATCTTGTTGTCTTCCATGTGGTACATGAAGGAGCCGCCATAGGTCTGCTCGTCCATGGGCCAGCCCGCGGTGTGCATGGCAAAGCCCGGCTGGTGGCGGGCCGGGTCGACTTCCCACAGCTCCTTGATGCCAATGCCATAGGACTGGGGATCGCAGCCCTCGTCGAGCTTGAATTTGGCGATGACCTGCTTGCCCAGGTGGCCACGGGCGCCTTCGGCAAAGACGGTGTATTTGCCCAGCAGTTCCATGCCGATCTGGAAGTTCTCACCGGGGTTGCCGTCCTTGCCGACGCCCATGTTGCCGGTGGCCACACCTTTGACCGATCCATCGGCGTTGTACAGCACTTCGGCCGCCGCAAAACCGGGGAAGATTTCCACACCCAGATTCTCGGCCTGGGACGCCAGCCAGCGGGTCAGAGCGCCCAGGCTGATGATGTAGTTGCCGTGGTTCTGCGAGCACTCGGGCAGCAGGAAGTTGGGCATGCGAAAGGCGGACTTCTCGCTCATGAACAGGATGGCGTCGTCGGTGACGGGCTGGTTCAGCGGCGCTCCCATTTCTTTCCACTTGGGAAACAATTCATTGAGTGCGATGGGGTCCATGATGGCACCCGAGAGAATATGGGCGCCGGGCTCAGACCCTTTTTCCAGCACCACGACCGATACGTCCGTGCCCTTTTCCGCAGCGAGTTGTTTGAGGCGAATCGCGGTGGACAGGCCGGCGGGGCCACCGCCCACAACGACAACGTCGTACTCCATCGCTTCACGGGGGCCGAATTGGGCAAGAATTTCCTCGTTGGTCATGGTGTGTCTCGTTCAATAATGGGAACCAGGTGGGTTCGGCCAATCAGCTTCAGGGCTGCTTGGGTTTGCATGGGATTTTATGCTCTGAATCAGCGCAATAGCACGATCGTTCTTTTTTATTCGTAGGGGTTCTCTAAATGGCATACACCATCGATCTTTCAGGCCGCGTGGCTTTCATCACGGGCGCGTCCAGCGGTCTCGGCGCGCAGTTCGCACGGACCCTCGCCTCCGCAGGTGCCGCGGTGGTGCTGGCCAGTCGCCGGGTCGAAAAACTCAAGGACCTGCGCGCAACCATCAACGGGGAGGGGGGTGACGCGCATGTGATAGAGCTTGACGTCAACGACCATGACTCCATCAAGTCGGCAGTGGCACATGCAGAGACCGAAGTCGGGTCGATTGACATCCTGGTCAACAACTCCGGTGTGAGCACGACGCAGCGCATCCAGGATGTGTCGCCGGACGACTACGACTATGTGTTCAACACCAACGTCAAGGGCGCATTCTTTGTGGCCCAAGAGGTCGGCAAGCGCATGCTGGCACGGGCCACGGGATCGGCCCCGGGCAGCTACACCGGCGGACGCATCATCAATGTGGCGTCGATGGCGGGCCTGCGCGTGTTGCCGCAAATCGGCGTGTATTGCATGAGCAAGGCCGCCGTGGTGCAGATGACCAAGGCCATGGCGCTGGAGTGGGGGCGCTTTGGCATCAATGTGAACGCCATTTGCCCGGGTTATATCGACACCGAAATCAACCACCGCCATTGGCAGACCGAGGCCGGTCAAAAGCTGGTGCAGATGCTGCCCCGCAGGCGCGTGGGCCAACCCAAGGACCTGGATGCCTTGATGGTGATGCTGTGTTCGGACGAAAGCCATTTCGTCAACGGCGCGGTGATCGCCGCTGACGATGGCTTTGGTGTCTAGAGGATGGCGCCCAGCGGCGAGACTTAACGCGGCGCGAGGCGGATGGCGCCATCGAGGCGGATGACTTCGCCATTGAGCATGTCGTTCTCGAAAATGTGCACCGCCAGCTTGGCATAGTCTTGCGGCGTGCCCAGACGGGATGGAAACGGCACGGCCGCCGCCAGGGAATCTTGTACTTCCTGGGGCATGCCAAACATCATCGGCGTGCCAAAGATGCCGGGTGCAATGGTCATATTGCGAATACCGTTGCGCGCCAAGTCACGGGCAATGGGCAATGTCATGCCAACCACGCCGCCTTTGGATGCGCTGTAGGCGGCTTGGCCCATCTGGCCGTCATATGCCGCCACCGAGGCGGTGGAGATGATGGCGCCGCGTTCACCCGTGGACTCGGGCTCGTTCTTGGCCATGGCATCGGCCGCCAGACGGATCATGTTGAAACTGCCCACCAGGTTGACCGTGATGGTCTTGCTGAAAACCGCCAGGCTGTGGGCGCCGTTTTTACCAATGGTTTTTTCGGCAGGCGCAATGCCCGCGCAATTCACCAGACCCATGAGCTTGCCCAGTGATACCGCCTTGGCCACAACGGCCTGGCCGTCCGCTTCCTGGCTCACATCACACTTCACGAAAGCACCGCCGAGTTCCTTGGCAATGGCCTCGCCTTTTTCGATCTGCATGTCGGCGATGACAACCTTGGCGCCCTTCGCGGTGAGCATGCGGGCCGTGCCCTCGCCCAATCCTGACGCACCGCCCGTGACGATGAATACTTTGCCTGCGATTTCCATGGTATTTTCCTTGTAGTGAGTAGAAAGAGTTGACGTTTACGTAAACGTCAATTATGGCCCAAGCAGGTGTTGTGGTGCGAAGTGACGGAAGACTGTTTTTTTACTGCTATACTTCGGCCTCTCGAATACTGTAGGCGCGTAGCTCAGCTGGTTAGAGCACCACCTTGACATGGTGGGGGTCGTTGGTTCGAGTCCAATCGCGCCTACCAACAGGATAGCCCTTGTTTCTCCAATGAAGCAGGGGCTTTTTTATTGGCTATATGCAAACATCCGTCTGCCTAATATTTGAGCAAGTACGAAAAAAGTACGAAAAAGCGGGTTTTTGAGTGGTCGCTTTTTGGCCAAAAGAAAACCCAGCGGGTTAGGCTGGGTTCTGGGTGGTTGCTGTTTCAGTGGGTGAATCAGTAGCAAAGAAACACAGTGCTGGTGTTGGGCTGGGGCGGTGGTACTTCGCGGATTGCCCGGTCTTTCAGGTCTTGCTCTGATTCTCCCGGCTGGCGCTGCCATTCTTGGTTGCCTTTCGTGACGCGCTCAATCTCGCTGTCTTTGGTGTCCAGTCCGACAAAGTGAATAAAGAACGGCCCAATGCTGGCCGGTTTGGCCTGCTCCAATGCCATAAGGCGTTTATCAAGGTTTTGCATTTGCTGCCTCCAGTTTGTCGATACGTTGGGTTAGTTCGTCAATCTCCGTCACGCGAGCTAATGAACCAATGGCGGCGAGTAGCTGGGCCCCTTGTCCCGGTGCTAAGTCACCCAGAGCCACGGCAGACAACACGGCGCGGCCTTGGGCGGTGAGGGTGCCGCCTTCGGGTAAATCAAGCTCCTGCGTCTGTTCTACGGGCTTCACAGCGGGGAATATGCGCTCCAAGATCAATTTGGCGGCCTGGGCATCGCCACCCTTGGCGGCTGCCACCAATCCGGCCAGGATCTCCGGCACATCGGCTGCAATGCTGGCGCGTAGTCGTTGAAGCTCTCCAGAGCCGGGTTTTTTGCCGTTGGGGTTGCCCGATTGGCCGGGTTTCCAGCGGCCGGGCTTTTTTGATGTGGTCATGTTGGTGTTCCTTGTAATTGCAGGTCGTGTGCAGATTGGTATGCGTCCAGCGCGAGTGATGCCGCGCGAAACTTGGCAAGCGTTGCGGGGGATAGGCCATCAGCGCCAGCTAATCGCCATCCGGTGCCCTCATACCCCGGCGGCTCTGTAAATGGCTCTATCGTGTCGTTGGCTGCGTCTGTGCCGGTCGCAACGGGTTGGTGCAGGTAGTTAACCAATGCCGCCTTGCTGGTGCGTATCAGGTCGCGCAGCGCGGGTGTGATGCCACTGGCGGGAATAACCCTTAACCCCCTTTCGGGAGTCAGGGAGAGCGTTAATCCTGCGCTGTGCAGTTGGTCAATCGTCGATTGAATTGGAAGTGCAGACATTAGAAAACCTCCGCATCTTCTAAATCAGCATCAGGGCTTTCTGTAACGGCCTGCGAATTGTGCGAATTCTGCGAAGCGTCAACATCCATGCGGTCTAGCGGGTGGTTTACGGGTGTTGCGAAGTCTGCTAACTCTGCGAAATCTTGTCGATCAGTTCGCACAGTTCGCACGTTTCGCAATGGGGGTAAATCGGGCTGTAACCCGCATGGATGCTCACTGTTCGCACAATTCGCAGAGTTCGCAAGTGCTTTGTAATACTTGGTCGCTGTGCCAGGCTCGCCCTTAATGCGCCTCACTGTTTCCACTTCAATTAATGGCGGTGATGCTGTCAATAGTTCATCAATAGCGCGGTCTAGCTTGTCCTTGCTGACATGGCCTTTAAAGCAGACTTTCACAAGCTCTGTGCGGCTCGCCTTACCCTGCATCTTGAGAAAAGCCATCAGCTCGTTGGCGGTTTCATTCACCTGCTCGGTGGCCACTTCGTCCAGTGCGCTCTGGAAAATGAATTTAACGCTGTCCGTCCAGTAGCGAATCCATGCCATCGCCGCATTGATGTGCCGCACTTCAATGGTCAAGGTTTGGTCAGTCAATGCAAAGATCATCGCCAAGCGCATCAGCATGGGTGCTCTGCGGTCTAGCAGTCCTGTGATGTTGTCACCTGCACTGCGGTCACGCAATTCGCCCCGATACAGCTTGGCATAGAGTGAAGCGGCATCCGCTGAGAAATCCATTCGCTTAACGTCACGATCAACATGGCGGTCTGCACCTGCAAACTGAAGTACATCAGCTATTCGGCGCGCGAAGTCATCAATCACGTCTTTGGGCGTTGGCCTGGGGAATGGGTTTACCTTGTCGCCTTCGGCCCAAAAGAAAATGAAGCGATTTGCAAAGCCATTGGAAAGCTCCCGCGCGGCCATCAAGCTCCGCAACTCGCTGGGGGTAATGTCTGCAAGGATGCCGATATGCGGATTGCTGGCCCATACGGGGCTCGTCTTGATAGCAGGCTTGATGCAAGTCCCGTCCCATGCATCGCGCAATGCTGTGCTGAGGGTGTTTCCATCGCGCCTGCTCTGGTGCAGTACGTTCGCGAATTCACTCTCCACGGCCAATAGGCGCTTATCCGCGATTGGCGGGACTTCCTCGTTGCCCTTAGTCCATCCATCGTGAATCATTAGCGCCAGTCCCTCGCGCGTCGATAAGCCTCCGGTGTGAATCTGCGGTGCCAAGTCCTCGTTTAGCTCTTTCACTGCCTTAGCAATGCGACTGATTACCAACTTCTTTGAAGTGCCTTTGCGTCCAAGGCTAGAGCGGCCAACGTGCACAAAATTGAGACGGGCATGGTTCCAATCGTCACCAATGGGCATATACGGCCCACGGCCTACGGCAACGCCTAAATAAGCCAGCGCCGATGCTCCAATGGCATAGGGGTTTGCTTCGGTGTCGTTGCTGCCTGCTCTGGCGATTTCACCTATCAATCCGTACAGACAATCAGAATGCGGCTTGGGTGCATTGCGGTGGGTGTCGATAAAGATTTCTTCGGCATCGTCAATCTTGGCAAAGCCTGCGTCCAGTCGGTTCGCTGCTTCTTCGTATTTGCTTGGGTTATGCATGGTGCAGTTCCTCCGCAACACGGGTGATGCGACTTGCTGCCTCAAATAGGCGATGCTTGTCCAACTCCGATATGGTGATGCCCTTGGTGAGATCGGCGGCCATCAGCGCCACAATCTGCACCTCGAAGGCGATAACCTCCAACATCGTGCGCGCGCTCACTGGTGAGGGCTTGTAGGTGCTGGGCTGGCCATCGTCTGCCCATGCGTTCAGTGCTTTGGCTGCGTCGATAAATTCGAGACTGTTGGCGTGCTGGTGGTAGGCCAGTACATCGCCGCCTTTCTCGCCGCAACTCATGCACATAAACCCGCCGGATTTGAGATTGATTCGCATGGAATCACTACCGCCATGAAATTCGCAGCGGGTAGTTCTCCACGGCCCACGGCCCATCAGTTTCAAGCCTGCGGTGTTTTCGTAGTAGTCCTGTGGGTCAGGTAGGTGTTCACGGTTAAAGCTCATGACATACCCCTTACGGCGATTGCCATCCATGACGCGAAGTGCACGATAGCCCGCTTGATGCGTGCGTAAACTGCTATACTTTCAGTAGCAAAAACATTGTCAGTCTTGAGCCGTTTGGAGTCCTGAGAAACTCCGGCGGCTTTTTCAATGGGCGTGTCTATTCCCGGCGCATTGCCTTGCTTGTGGTGCACCATGATTTATGCACCTGCTTGGATAGATTGACGTGCGGCGGCCTGCTCGGTTATCCAAGAATCAATCTCGGATTTCAACCAGCGACTAGAGCGGCCAATCTTGATCGGTGGGGGAAAGTCGCCTTCATCAATCAGCGCGTATATGCGGCTGCGGCCCATGCTGACGTAAGTCGAGAGTGGATTGAAAGCGAGTAGGGCGGTGCCAGTGTTGGCGGCGGTGTGCGTTTCTGCGCTTTGGTGAATTGCTGTCATGTGGAAATCTCCAAATGACTCGCCCGTCCACAAAGTAAAAAAGGACAAGCGAGACGAATACAAAAAGCTCCATTGCTGGTGCTGGCTGTACGCGCGTTCGATTGTCCTTTTTGCTATGGACGCCTTACGGCGCTTCCAGTCGCAACAATAGGGTTCTACTTTGCATCGTAGGTTCGCTTGCTTCGGTAGCTATTTGGCGAGATTGTTGGGTGCCTGAGGCAATGCCAGTTCTCGTTAATCAGCCTACTTTTTTGCAATCCTAGTGCGGTTGTTGGATGCCTTTGGCGCTTCCAGTCCGGGTTCGGTTTCTGCTCATCAAGCGGGTGTGACTGTTTAAAATCACAAGCTGGATGCTATCACAGTTAAATCCACTGGTGTGCGTTGTCATCTGTTTGCACAATGAATCAACTAAATCGAGAGCATGGCCAGTGCTTTTCGGCTCTGTTCGCTGACAAGGTGCCCGTAGTGCTTTTCAATCATCCGCTGGCTGGTGCCTGAGACTTGGCCCACGGTAAGCAAGTCCAGCCCCCCATGCACTAGGTCGGTGATGGTGCTGTGCCTGAGTGCGTAGAGCGTTATATCGTCGGGCACCTCGGCTGCTTTCACTGCGGCCTTGATCGGCTTCTTCCAAGAGTCTTTATTCCATGCCTTGCCATCCTCGCGGGTGAGCAATGGGAGATTGGGCATCCGGCTGGCGCATAGGTCGGCAAAGAATTTGGCAGTGTTGTCGGGTAGCGCAATGGTGCGCGCGCCCGTCTTGTCCTTGCCAATTCGTAGAGTCTTTAAGCGACGGTCATAGTCGCCCACCTTGAGCTGAGCGAGTGCGCCGGGTCGTACTGGTAGCAGGGACATTGCCCGAATCAGTATGGCGAGATCGGTGGGGGCTTTGGCGGCCAATGCTCGGCGCTGTGATAAGTCCAGATACACCTCGCGCTTGTTGTCTGCATCGGCTACCTGCTTGAGTTTCTCGCGCCATGCAAAATCACTGGTGCATAGGCTATCTTGCAGTGCCAGATTCAAAGCAGAGCGAAAACACGTCATATCCCTGTTTAAGCTGCTGTTGCTTCGCTCTCCACCACGATTCGCGCCGGATTTAGTGGGTGTCTTGGCAAGCTCCCTGCGCCACTTGGCCAGCATATCAGGGGTGAGTTTCTGTAACTCTGTGTTGGCCAGCTTGGTATTGTTGAGCACATAAGCGTTGAATCTGCGCTGTGTGTCTTTGGCAATAGGGGTGAGTTCTGGCGGTTTGCCGTTGGCCTGCCTCGCTTGAAGCTCTTTGGCGGTTGCTGATTTGCCCTTGTCGTTTAGGTGCTCCACATACCGCGCGCAGACTTCTTTAATCGTCACAGCTTCGTTGCTGCCACCTTTGCCGATATGCACAAACCATTTACCGGCTGCTTCTTGGGCTGCATCGTAGCGTTTGTACTCTGGCAACTCGGAATAATCGCCCAATGCGCTGTATGACTGCTTTTTCTCGCCATCGAGCAAACATCTGGCCAGCCAGGTGCCATCGCCGCTAGAAGTCATCTTCCGATAGCCCAGATAACACCCCTTGCTGATCTTCTGCCAGTACGGGTCGCGCCTGGGTTTCAGCTTTTCGCGGTCATTAACGTTGAAGATTTTGGGCATAGTGCATCGCCTTTTTATGGGAGTACGAAATAGGTATGAAAAAAGTACGAAAAAAATCCTTGTATTTCGGTGGACGCACTTGGACTGTTTTTTTCTGTTTTCACTGTGCAGGATTGTGCAACAGCGTTTTTAAAATAGCAATAACCCGGCGTTGACATGGTGGGGGTCGTTGGTTCGAGTCCAATCGCGCCTACCAACAGGATAGCCCCGGTTCCATGAATGGAACTGGGGCTTTTTTACGTCCGTTCCTAGGGTAATCCTAGGGTGGTGCACGGTATGCAGTCCCTAGAATGTGTTGCACTGCAATACACTCGTGCACTTCAGGGAATCCGTTACTCGCCATGCAAAGCAAATCCAGTACAGACCGAAAGCCAGCGCAGCGGGTCATCAAGAAATATCCCAATCGGCGTCTGTACGACACCGATACGTCGAGCTACATCACACTGGCTGAAATTAAACAGCTGGTCATGGAAAATGAACCATGCGTGGTAGTCGATGCCAAGACCGGTGAAGACCTCACACGCAGCATTCTGTTGCAGATCATTCTCGAAGAAGAAGCCAACGGCACGCCCATGTTTACCGCGGCGGTGCTGGCCAACGTCATCCGTTTTTATGGCCATGCCATGCAGGGGCTCATGGGCGGGTATCTGGAGAAAAACATGCAGGCGCTAATGGAAATGCAGGCCCCATTGATACAGGGGACCATGGGCAACAATTTGTTCCAGCAGATGCAGGAGCAGATGCAAAAGCAAACCGAGCAGCTTTTGGGAACCTTTGGTCTGAAACGATAGGGCAACACCCCTGTTTTGGGTGGGTGATTGGGCAATTGCGGCGACAATCGCGGCATGAGCGAAGTACTTTCTCCCCCCACCCGTGTTCCAACCGTCGGTTTTGTCAGCTTGGGATGCCCCAAGGCGCTGACCGATTCCGAACTGATCCTGACCCAGCTGAGTGCCGAGGGCTACCAGACGTCCAAGACCTTCCAGGGTGCCGATCTAGTGATCGTCAACACCTGTGGCTTCATCGACGATGCGATCAAGGAAAGCCTGGACACCATTGGAGAGGCCCTGGCAGAAAATGGCCGTGTGATCGTGACCGGTTGTCTGGGCGCCAAAACGGCCGACAACGGTGACAACATGGTGCGCCAGATGCACCCCAAGGTATTGGCGGTCACCGGCCCGCACGCTACGCAAGAAGTGATGGACGCGGTGCATGTCAATTTGCCCAAGCCACACGATCCCTTTGTCGATCTGGTTCCCAATTCGTTTGGCGTGGCAGGTATCAAGCTCACCCCCCGGCATTACGCGTATCTGAAAATCAGCGAAGGCTGCAACCACCGCTGTACTTTCTGCATCATTCCATCCATGCGCGGTGACCTGGTGTCGCGCCCGATCGGCGATGTGTTGACGGAAGCCCGGGCCTTGTTCGCCGGCGGGGTCAAAGAGTTGCTGGTGATCAGCCAGGACACATCAGCCTATGGCGTCGACGTGAAGTACCGTACCGGGTTCTGGGACGGCAAGCCGGTCAAGACGCGCATGCTGGAGCTGGTGCAGACGCTGGGCGAAATCGCGGAACCGTATGGCGCGTGGGTGCGGTTGCACTATGTGTATCCGTATCCCAGTGTGGACGAGATTCTTCCGCTCATGGCGTCAGGCCATGTCCTGCCGTACCTTGATGTTCCGTTGCAGCATAGCCATCCGGACGTGTTGCGCCGCATGAAGCGTCCCGCCAGTGGTGAGAAAAACCTGGAGCGTTTGCTGAAGTGGCGCGAGGCCTGCCCGGAGATTGTCATTCGCAGTACCTTTATTGCCGGCTTCCCCGGTGAGACGGAAGAAGAGTTTGAGCATCTGCTGGACTTTATCCGTGAGGCGGACATCGACCGTGCGGGTTGCTTTGCCTACAGCGCAGTGAACGGCGCCACGGCCAATGCGCTTCCCGGCATGCTGCCGGTGGAGTTGCGTGAAGAGCGTCGTGCACGCTTTATGGCAGTGGCCGAAGCGGTGTCGATAGCCAAATTGCAGCGGCGTGTGGGCTCCACCATGCAAATCCTGGTGGATTCGGCGCCGGGCATGGGCAAGAAGGGCGGGCTGGGCAGAAGTTACGCCGACGCTCCTGAAATTGATGGCGTGGTGCGCCTGTTGCCGCCAGAAAAAATCAGCAAAACTTTGAAAGTGGGGGAATTTACCAAGGCCCGCATTGTGGCTGCACAGGGACATGATCTGGTCGCCATGCCCATTTAATCGTGGCCCGGCATCATACGATTTCGGAACAAAAAAAAGCCGCTTCAATTGAAGCGGCTTTCATTATCTACATTACCATACTTGGTGCCCAGGAAGGGACTCGAACCCCCACGAAGTTACTCGCTAGTACCTGAAACTAGTGCGTCTACCAATTCCGCCACCTGGGCATTTCAGATAAGAGGATTATTGTATCAAAAATATGAGCCAAACCAGCGGCTTGCTGGATGAAGTTGAAGGAATTGTGCAAGGTCACCGCGACGGACACGGATTTGTGTCCCGTGATGACGGTGCTCCCGACATCTATTTGCCACCCAACGAGATGCGTGCCGTGCTGCACAAGGACCGGGTCAAGGTCCGTATTGTTCGCAGTGATCGCAAGGGGCGCCCCGAGGGGCGCGTTGTCGAAATATTGGAGCGATCCAAGCAGCCCATCATTGGTCGTCTATTGCAGGAGAGCGGCGTCTGGCTGGTTGCACCCGAAGACAAGCGTTACGGTCAGGACGTGTTGATTCCCAAGGGAGCCACCAGCGTTGCCAAAGTGGGACAGGTGGTGGTGGTGGAATTGATGGAGCCTCCTGCCTTGTTTGGCCAGCCGGTGGGTCGCATCAAGGAAGTGTTGGGTGAAGTCGATGACCCCGGCATGGAGATTGAGATCGCCGTGCGCAAGTTCAGCGTGCCGTATGAGTTCTCAGAAGCTTGTATCGCCTTGGCGCGCACGCTGCCGGACAAGGTTCGTCCCCAGGACCGGCTGGAGCGGATCGACTTGACCGACGTGCCGCTGGTGACCATCGACGGTGAGGACGCGCGCGACTTTGACGATGCGGTGTACTGCGAGCCCGCGACCAAAGGGCGCGGAAAAACCGCGATCAAGGGGTGGCGATTGCTGGTGGCGATCGCCGACGTCAGCCACTACGTGGAAACCGGTTCGGCCATTGATGTGGATGCCTACGATCGCGCTACCAGTGTGTATTTTCCGCGTCGCGTCATTCCGATGTTGCCGGAAAAACTGTCAAACGGCTTGTGTTCCCTGAATCCCGAGGTCGAGCGTTTGTGCATGGTGTGCGACATGTTCGTGACCGAAGACGGCGAGGTCAACGCCTACCAGTTTTACCCCGCCCTGATGTGGAGCCATGCGCGGTTTACCTATACCGAAGTGGCGGCCATCCTCGGCAACACCCGTGGACCCGAGGCCATCAAGCGCAAGGAGCGCGTTGGAGATTTGCTGAATCTGCATGGCGTTTTCCAGTCACTTCTCAAGTCGCGGCAAAAACGCGGAGCGGTTGATTTCGAAACCACCGAGACGCAAATTGTGTGTGACGAAAACGGCCGCATCGAAAAAATTGTGCCCCGGACCCGCAACGTTGCGCACCGTGTGATCGAGGAGGCCATGCTGGCGGCCAATGTCTGCAGCGCAGACTTCATTGCGCAGAGCAAGCATCCAGGGCTGTTTCGAGTGCATGAAGGGCCGACACCCGAGAAGAAGGAGATACTGCAGAACTATCTGAAGGTCACCGGCTTGGGAATGACGATCAGTGACGATCCATCGCCGGGTGAGTTTCAGGCGATTGCGGTGGCCACGAAAGACCGCCCCGATGCGCAGCAGATCCATTCGATGTTGCTGCGATCTATGCAGCAGGCCATTTACACGCCAGCCAACAGCGGACACTTTGGCTTGGCATATGGCGCGTACACCCACTTCACCAGTCCGATTCGGCGCTATCCCGATTTGTTGGTGCACCGGGTGATCAAGGCCATCCTGGAGAAGAGTCGTTACCAGTTGCCTGTTTTGCCGACACCCGGGGAGGCGCACGCAAAGCTGGCCCGCCGCCTGGAGAAAGGCTTGGCCTCGCGCGTGGCGCAACCCAAGCAACCCCCCAAAAAAACCAATGCCGAAGGAATGGCCTGGCTGGCGGCTGGTTTGCACTGCAGCGCCAACGAGCGCCGCGCGGACGAGGCCAGTCGGGATGTGGAAGCCTGGTTGAAGTGCAAGTACATGAAGGAGCACTTGGGCGAAGAATATGGTGGTGTGGTGACCGCCGCGACGAGCTTTGGGGTCTTTGTCACGCTGGACGCGATGTACGTGGAGGGCTTGGTGCATATTACCGAACTGGGCGGTGAGTACTTCCGCTTTGATGAGGCGCGTCAGGAGCTGCGTGGTGAGCGCACGGGCACCCGCTATGCCATCGGCACACGGGTACGGATTCAGGTGAGTCGCGTCGATCTGGATGGCCGCAAGATCGACTTTCGTTTGCTCCAGGACGGCGACGCCTTGCTGTCGCGTGCGATGGCGGACAAAGGTTTTGGCCGTGATGTGAAGTCCCGCTCGTCCAAGGACGAGCGCGCAGAAGCGGTGGCTGGTGTGCGATCCCTTTCGTTCAAAGGCGAGACACGCCAGCGTTCTGCCGGCAAGGCAGCGAAGACTTCCAAATCCCAGGACAAGGGGACTGCCTCGCAAAAAAAAGCACCCCGCAAACGCCGCTGATTAGATCGCCTGAATCAGATCCTGGGCAGTCATGGTTGCGGTAGAGTCCCACGCGTCAGCAACCTGACCATGCCGAAAGACCGATTCACAGGCGCTGGAAAAAGCATCTGAGCCCGCGGCCAGGCGAGCGCCGATCATGCCGGCCAATACATCGCCAGTTCCAGCGGTTGCCAACCGTGCATTGCCTGTCGTGTTGACGCGTGCAAGCTGGCCCGGTGCCGTGATGATGGTGCCGGAGCCTTTGAGTACCACGGTACAGGCAAAGCGCTCTGCCAGTACCTGCGCCAGATGGAGCCGATTCGACTGGATGTCTTTGCTGCTCGTGTTCATCAGTCGCGCGGCTTCCAGTGGGTGTGGTGTCAATACTGTGGTGTTTGCGGCGCGTGCAGCCAACAGATCTTGCAGCTTCGCATCTTGGGCAACCGCATTCAGGGCATCGGCATCCAGAACCAAGCGCTCGGCTTGGGCCAGAATGCGCGGCAAGTGCGCATGAATGGCGTTACCACCGCCGCATCCCGCAACCACCGCCATGGATTCAATGGCAAGTGTCAAAGGGTCGCGAAACATCAGTTCAGGTTGGCCTCTATCCAGATGCGTGGTTGAGGGGGTCAACAAGCCGACATACACGCGTCCGGCACCTCCATGCAGAGCGGCGCGTGCCGCAAGCAGAGCCGCACCAGCCATGCTCGAACTGCCTCCGATGACACAAACATCGCCGTAGCTGCCTTTATGGGTATTGTGGGCGCGGTCATCAGGGAGTGACGGGCGGTTCAATTGGGCACACGCGTTTGCGGGCGCAGTGGTTTCCAGGGAGTTGAACCATATGTCGCCACAGGCGTCGCGACCGTCGGCCGTGAAAAGACCGGGTTTCAGTGTCAACAGACTCAGCGTGTAGTTGGCCCTGACGTAGAGGCGGGCGCCGGCTCCGGTATCTGTGTCGAGCCCGGACGGTATGTCGACGGCAAGCACCGGTGCAACGCGCGAGTTGATCTGTTGGATCCAGGCGCTGCACCTGTCATTCAAGTCCCTGACATGACCGATTCCAAATAACGCGTCAACGCACAGATCGTATTGTTCGGGTGCCGTGTCGGCAAATAACACACCTGCAGCCACAGCTTCCCGGTAGGCGATTGCGGCGTCGGTCGGGAGTTCTTTGGAGTTCTGGAGACGGGTCACGATCGGGGTCTTTCCCCAATGTTTGAGGTGTTTGGCAGCCTCGTATCCGTCGCCTCCATTGTTTCCTGGGCCACAAGGGATCCAGACAACCTGCGCATGCGGTGCCACCGCCATTGCGAGCTTCGCGACGGCAAGTCCCGCTCGTTCCATCAAAGCGTGCGGCTGCAACGACTCCGCATAAAACGCCTCCAGATCCCTGGTTGCTGCGCAGTTGTAGAGCAGCCCGGCCCCAGCGGACCCGTTGTGGCGGATATCCAGGATGCGTTCAGAATTCGTAGGTTTCTCCTTCGCGCGCCAGTCGGATGTCCATGCCCGCTGCAATGGCCGCGTTGGTCGCGAGTGCGCCCTGAAATGCCTCTTCCAGTGCGTCATCGCTGCGCGTTGGCTCATGGTGGGTGCAGTACAAAACCTTTGCCCGGGCCTGGTGTGCTATCGCAATGCTGGAACTGAACGTGCCGTGCCCCCATCCCTTTTTCGCCGGGTACTCGGTGTCAGTATAGGAACTGTCAGCAATGAACACGTCCACGCCTCGGATGGCATCGAGAATCATGCCATTCTTGTCGTCGACAAACTCCTGGTACTCATCGAATCCTTCGTCGCCAGGTTCATAGATGTTGTAAGGGGGTTCGTGGTCACCGGTAAAAAACACGGACTTGCCATTGCATTCAATACGGTATCCGAAGTCGATTACCGGGTGGTTGAGCATGCAGGGTGTTACGGTGGCTGAACCGATTTGTACCGACTCACCTGGAACCAAGGTGACGTATTCAATGCGCGCCTTCATCTCGGCTTCGCGGACCGGGAAGTAGCTGTATTGGAGCTGAACCGACATGACTTGTTCGATACCCTTGCCGGAAACAGGGTCGAAACCACCGTGCAGACGCAAGGTGTTGCCGGGAATGAAGTTGGGGATAAAGAAAGGCAGGCCCTGGATATGATCCCAGTGGGAGTGCGTAATCAGGACGTTGGCCGTGACAGGCAATTCAGCCAGCAATGTCTGCGATAAGGGGAAAATACCCGTACCGGCGTCCAAAATGATGAGTTCGTTGTTGTCGGTACGAATCTCGATGCAGGTCGTATTGCCTCCGTAGCGAACGGTTTTAGGGCCAGGCGAGGCGATGGATCCGCGAACTCCCCAAAATCTGACCTTCATGGCAACTCCTTCCTGCAATACACAATGCGGCGTCGGACCCAACCCGACCAAGGGATGGATGGAGCCTCAATACCAATGCAAGCACATTGTCAGTGGAAAACACGCTTGAAACGGCGTCTCCCCACCGTAAGGAGGAGAGGCAGTCGCCATGTTATACTCGAATGGCTTTGCTGATGGTGCATCTGCCTGTCGGTGAGCAAATCGCAAATCCGTCCCATCAAGGTGTTGTTCGTCCAAGCAGCTGGTGCTCTTGGTTGGCAATAAGGGGACAGGATTTTAGACCTAACCTTTGGAGAAATTTATGGCAGTAACAATGCGCGAAATGCTGGAAGCCGGTGTTCATTTTGGACACCAAACCCGCTTCTGGAACCCTAAGATGGCCCCGTTTATTTTCGGCCATCGCAACAAAATTCACATCATCAACCTGGAAAAGTCTTTGCCGATGTTCCAGGATGCGGCCAAATTTGTCCGCCAGTTGTCAGCCAAGCGCGGCACCATTTTGATGGTCGGCACCAAGCGCCAAGCGCGCGAGACTGTGGCTGAAGAAGCAAAGCGCGCGGGTGTTCCCTTTGTGGACCAGCGCTGGTTGGGCGGCATGTTGACCAATTTCAAGACGGTCAAGACCTCCATCAAGCGCCTGAAAGAGATGAAGGCTCAGCAAGAAACCGGTCTGGATAGCATGAGCAAGAAAGAGCAGTTGATGTTCGCTCGTGAGTTGGCCAAGCTCGAAAAAGACATTGGTGGCATTCAGGATATGGCGACCTTGCCAGACGCGATTTTTGTGATCGATGTCGGCTATCACAAGATTGCCATCGCGGAAGCACGCAAGCTGGGCATTCCTCTGATCGGTGTGGTTGACTCCAACCACTCGCCAGAAGGCATTGACTACGTTATTCCTGGCAACGATGACTCTTCCAAAGCGGTCACTTTGTATGCCCGCGGCATTGCAGACGCCATTCTCGAAGGCCGTGCGAACGCCATGGACGATGTGGTCAAGGCTGTTGCAGCCGAGACTGGCGACGAGTTTGTTGAGGTGAATGAAGCTTCTGCGTGAAGTTTTTTTGCCCGAAAAAGGGGGCTTCGTTGCCCCTTTTTTTTAGCCTTTTATTAAACTATTGAACTGATAACGGAGAAACAAAATGGCTGCAATTACCGCAAGCATGGTCGCTGAACTGCGTGGAAAAACCGATGCTCCCATGATGGAGTGCAAGAGGGCATTGACCGAGGCCGAAGGCGATATGGTCAAGGCTGAAGAGCTGTTGCGCGTCAAGCTGGGTAGCAAGGCTGGCAAAGCAGCAGCCCGTATCACCGCCGAAGGTGTTGTGGTGAGCTGCATGGATGGTACCGTGGGTGCCATGCTCGAAGTCAACTGCGAAACCGACTTCGTGACCAAGAATGACAGTTTTCTGGGTTTGGCCAACGCGGCCGTTGGCCTGGTCGCCAAACACAACCCCGCGGACGTGGCCGCACTGGGCGCGCTGGCCTATGAGCAAGACGGATTCGGCCCCACACTGGAAGATGTGCGCAAGGGCCTGATCGGCAAGATCGGTGAAAACATGACCTTCCGCCGTTTCAAGCGTTTCGCAAGCGGCTCACAGCTGGCTTCTTACCTGCACGGTACCCGTATCGGCGTGGTGGTCGAGTTTGAAGGTGATGCTGTTGCAGCCAAGGACGTTGCCATGCACGTTGCCGCCATGAAGCCTGTGGCGTTGACCAGCAACGACGTGCCTGCCGAGTTGGTGGAGCGTGAGCGTTCGGTGGCGGCTGCCAAGGCTGCTGAAGACGCCGCTGTTGCCACGGCTGCGGGCAAGCCCGTCCAGTCCGCTGAAATCGTTGCCAAGCGTATTGACGGCGGCGTGCAGAAGTACCTCAAAGAGGTCTCACTGTTCAACCAGACGTTTGTCAAAAACGACAAGCAAACCGTGGAGCAGATGCTGAAAGGCGCCGGAACCACCGTGAAGGCGTTCACCATGTATGTGGTCGGTGAAGGCATCGAAAAGAAGGTCGACGACTTTGCCGCCGAAGTGGCAGCGCAAGTCGCGGCTGCACAACAAGCCGCCTGATCAGCGGTTACACGGCGCCACACTGTCCACTTGCAATACATCCGGAGTCACCCATGAGCCAAGATAAGCCTGCCTACAAACGCATATTGCTGAAGTTGTCGGGAGAGGCCTTGATGGGTGACGATCAATTCGGCATCAATCGCGACACCATCGTGCGGATGGTCGACGAAATTGCCGAGGTGACGCGTTTGGGCGTGGAGGTGGCAGTGGTCATTGGCGGCGGGAATATTTTTCGTGGAGTCGCCGGTGGCTCTGTCGGAATGGACCGTGCCACGGCGGACTACATGGGCATGCTGGCCACGGTAATGAATGCGTTGGCCTTGGGCGATACCATGAACAAGGCAGGTTTGATCGCTCGTGTCATGTCGGCCATTGGAATTGAACAGGTTGTTGAGCCTTACGTGCGCCCCAAGGCCTTGCAGTACCTGGAAGAGGGCAAAGTTGTCATCTTCGCAGCGGGCACGGGCAACCCATTCTTTACAACGGATACCGCGGCTGCGTTGCGTGGTGCTGAAATCGGGGCGGAGATTGTTCTCAAAGCGACCAAGGTGGACGGCGTCTATACGGCGGACCCCAAGAAAGATCCCCAAGCCACACGGTATTCCAAGATTACATTCAATGATGCGATGTCGCAAAACCTCGGAATCATGGATGCGGCTGCCTTTGCATTGTGCCGGGACCAAAAGCTTCCCATCAAAGTGTTTTCAATCTTCAAACATGGCGCGCTCAAACGCGTTGTGATGGGTGAAGACGAGGGTACGCTGGTTTACGCCTAAGGGGTATTTCTGGATTTTTTTCCTATGGGATTGACGTGCGGAGGATGAACGATGGCTATTGAAGAAATCAAAAAGACACTGGATGGCAAGATGGATCAGTCCATTGAGGCATTCAAGCATAACTTGACAAAAATTCGTACGGGACGCGCCAATCCGGCCTTGCTGGATACCGTTCACGTTGACTACTATGGGGCCATGTTGCCTCTGAGTCAGGTTGCCAATCTTTCCCTGCTTGATGCCCGCACCATCAGCGTACAGCCTTGGGAAAAAGGCATGGGTGCCAAAATCGAGAAGGCCATTCGTGACAGTGATCTGGGACTTAACCCGTCGAGCATGGGGGATCTGATTCGGGTGCCCATGCCGGTGATGACGGAAGAGCGTCGCCGTGAGCTGACCAAGGTCGTTCGCGGAGAAGGCGAAAATGCGAAGATCGCCGTTCGCAATTTGCGACGCGACGCAAACGAAGCAGTGAAGAAATTGGTGAAGGAAAAAATGGCGTCCGAAGACGATCAAAAACGATCGGAGGCGGAAATCCAGAAGTTGACGGATCGACACATTGCGGAAGTCGATCGTCTGATTGCTTCCAAAGAACACGACATCATGGCGGTTTGATTTACCGCCATAACTGAATCGAGCGGGCCTATATGGCAGAACAGGTTTCCGTGCCACGCCATATTGCCATCGTCATGGATGGAAATGGCCGATGGGCTTCAAAGCGTTTTATGCCCCGTATTGCGGGCCATAAGCAAGGCGTGGATACGCTCAAGCGGATTGTCAGTGCCTGCCCGCAGCGCGGCATTGACACATTGACAGTTTTCGCGTTCTCCTCTGAAAACTGGAATCGCCCGGCTGAAGAGGTCTCCGGGCTGATGGATATTTTGGCGATGGCTCTGTCCCGAGAGGTCCCGAAGCTGCGAATCGATGGTGTTCGCCTCCGGTTTGTGGGCGCGCGTGAAAACCTGTCTGTGCGGGTGAGGCGGGGGCTGGAGGACGCCGAGGCGGCAACCACGCGCAACACGGTGCTGACACTCAATGTCTGCTTCAATTACGGGGGGCGGTGGGACATCGCATCGGCAGCGGCGCGCCTGGCAGCAGCTGGCGAGCCCATCACCGAGCAGTCACTGTCGGGAGCGCTGTCATTGGCCCACTGTACGGACCCGGACTTGTTGATCCGGACCGGCAACGAGATGCGTCTGAGTAACTTTCTGCTATGGCAGGCTGCATACTCTGAACTCTATTTCAGCGAATTGCTCTGGCCCGATTTTGACGAGGCCGCACTGGATGCCGCGCTGCTGGAATATGGGACGCGGGAGCGCCGATTTGGCAAGACATCTGGCCAGCTTTCTGACCCGGTTGCCTCAAAGGCCTAAAGAGGACATGCCATGCTGAAGCAACGAGTTATTACCGCGCTGTTGTTGTTGGCTGTCCTGTTGCCTGCCGTTTTTTACCACCGATCAGAAGCATTTGCTGCCGTGGCGCTGGTATTGATCGCGGCCGCAGCATGGGAGTGGGCGCGCTTGAACCAGTGTCGGCCGACGACGTCGCTCCTGGTGGGGGGGCTGTGTGCGCTGTTGTGTGTCTTGTCGTGGTATGCGGGGGTCCTCTCTGTGCCTTTGCACTTGCTCTGGGTTTTCGTCGGCAGCGCGTGGGTCATTGTGGGTGCATGGCTTTTGTACGGTGGCGCCAAGGTCTGGTCCAATGTGCCACAATTTTTGCGTCTGGCAGGCGGCTTGGGCGCGCTCTGGGCAGCCTGGGTTGCGGTGACTCAGGCACGGATCATCGGGATAAATTTTCTCTTTTCCGTGTTGGTACTGGTGTGGGTGGCCGACATATTTGCTTATTTTTTTGGCCGGGCATTGGGCGGAAAGTTCTTTTCCCACAAGCTGGCGCCGTCCATCAGCCCCGGTAAAACCTGGGAGGGGGCTCTGGGGGGGATGCTGGGCGTCATAGTCTGCGCCTTTGTGTGGCGAAGCCTGGATGTTTCTGCGCCTATGGGTGTCGCCAGTTTGTACACGCGCCTGGGTAACGTGAATCTCGGATTCATGGTGCTGGCCGTTTTGTTTCTCGCCGCAATGAGCATCGTTGGTGACCTGGTTGAGTCGCTTTTTAAGCGCAGCGCCGGTGTCAAGGACAGCAGTGGCCTGCTACCAGGGCACGGCGGTGTGCTGGATCGGGTGGATGCACTGCTTCCGATACTCCCGCTGGCGATGATGTTAGGTACGGTATGAATCCAGCGAAGTCCCGCGTGGTGGTCCTGGGGTCGACCGGCTCGATTGGCGTCAATACCCTTGATGTCATAGCGCGCCATCCCCAGCGTTTTGAAGTGTTCGCCTTGACAGCTGCCACCAGTGTGGAGACCATGCTGGCCCAGTGCGCGCAGCACAAGCCTGTTTTTGCCGTGATGGCCAGTGAACCGCATGGGTTGCAGCTTCAGCAGGCGTGTCGCAGTGCGGGTTTTTCCACCCGGGTGTTGTGGGGTAGCAGTGCCATTGCCATGGTGGCTGGCCACGAACTGGCGGACACGGTCATGGCGGCGATTGTGGGTGCGGCAGGACTTGCACCGTGCCTTGCGGCCGCGCAGTCCGGCAAGCGCTTGTTGTTGGCCAACAAAGAGGCTTTGGTCGTTGGTGGGCAACTGTTCATGGACACCGTGGCTGCGGGTGGTGCCACCTTGTTGCCCATTGACAGTGAGCATTCCGCCGTCTTTCAGTCCCTTCCTCCAGACCCCCGGGATTGGGCCACGCGCATTGACAAAATCATACTTACGGCATCTGGTGGTCCGTTTCGCACCCGGGACCCCGTGACATTGCGAAATGTGACTCCCGAAGAGGCCTGCGCCCACCCCAATTGGGTCATGGGACGCAAAATCTCGGTGGATTCAGCCACCATGATGAACAAGGCCCTGGAGGTCATTGAGGCGAAGTTCCTGTTTGGCGTCGCACCGGAGCAGATTCAGGTGGTCGTTCACCCGCAGAGTGTCATCCATTCCATGGTCCAGTATGTAGACAACTCCGTCGTTTCACAGCTGGGTACTCCTGATATGCGGGGCCCCATAGCCTACGGCCTGTCGTGGCCTGAGCGCATCCGATCTGGCGCAGCCGCGCTGGACTTTTCTGCGATGGCGGGATTGACCTTTGAATCTCTGGCAACCGACGACCACAGGAAACGCTTTCCCGGTATTGATCTGGCCTGGGCCGTTCTCAAGAGCCCGCCGGGAACCACGGCTGTGCTGAATGCCGCAAACGAGGTGGCCGTGGCGGCATTCTTGGATCGCAAAATCCGGTATGACCAGATTCACCACGTCAATACGCAAACCTTGAATTCCATTGCGCCACAACCGCCGGGTTCGTTGGACGATTTGTTGGCGCTGGATCTGCAGTCTCGGCAGGCCGCAGAAGTCGCGATTTCGCATTTGCATGCTAAATAACTGCGGCAGGGTCCCTGCATGCTGACACTGGCTGCCTTTGTCGTCGCTATTGCCGTCCTGGTCGCTGTGCACGAGCTGGGGCATTTTTCCGCGGCACGTTTGTGTGGTGTCAAGGTCTTGCGCTTTTCGGTGGGATTTGGTCCACGGCTTTGGGGATGGACATCGCCGAAGTCCGGCACGGAATTTGTGGTGGGCATGCTTCCTTTAGGGGGCTATGTCAAGATGTTGGACGCGCGCGAAGGCCCCGTTGAACTGCATGAGCAGGCCACGGCGTTTAACGCCCAGCCGCTGCGCGGCAAAGTTGCGATTGTTCTTGCCGGCCCACTCGCAAACCTCATCCTGGCAGTCGCACTGTACAGCGGCGTCTATTGGACTGGCATGGAGCTGCCTCAGGCGATTGTCGGTATGCCCGCAACCGGCTCTGTTCTCGCAGCAGCAGGTTTCTCGGGTGGCGAGCACATACAACAGGCCGGTTTTGAGGGTGAACCACTTGAAGATGTGCAGTCTTTTGAGGGTTTGCGCTGGTGGCTGGCACGGGGTGCCATAGAGCACCGCAATGTGCAGTTGGTTTTTACGACGTCGCGAGAACCTCGCCCACAATCCATACTGTTGAAGCTGAGCGGTGTTGACGCACGCAGCGCAGACGCTCAATTGTTTCAGCGAATTGGCCTCGCTGCACCTTATTCCCCGGCACGACTGGGTTCTGTATTGCCTGATGGTGCTGCGGCCCAGGCGCAGCTCCAGGTGAATGACCTGGTGCTGCGGGTGGACCAGACCGATATCGTTGACGCTGGGCAGTTGCGCGCCCTGATTCGACAGTCCGGACACAGTGGCGCGCCAGGGCAGCAGGCATGGTTGGTGGATCGCAACGGCACGCGTCTTTCCATCACCGTGACACCCAAGCTGGAACATGAAGGCAAGGAATCGATTGGCAGGGTTGGAGCCATGATTGGTGCCCCGCTCGCCATGACGACGGTGCGTTATGGCATCTGGGATGGGGTGGAGAAGGCCGTGCTACGGACCTGGGAAACTTCGGCTTTGACCCTGCGGGTTATGGGGCAGATTGTGATGGGTGACGCATCACTGGATAACTTGAGCGGCCCCATCACCATAGCCGACTATGCCGGAAAGTCCGCTGCAATGGGCTTTACACAGTTTCTCGTTTTTCTTGCGCTGATGAGTGTTAGTCTGGGGGTTCTCAACCTGCTGCCGTTGCCCATCCTCGATGGAGGGCACCTGATGTATTATCTTTGGGAGGCGCTCTCTGGTAAGCCTGTGTCGCAGCCGTGGACCGAACGGCTGCAAAAATTGGGGTTGGTCGTCTTGCTGATGATGATGTCAGTGGCCATTGTGAACGACGTGACGCGTTTGCTGCGGTAACCGGGCCGTCCTCAAATTTCCGGAATACTTAAATTGACAAAAATGCAATTCAATCGAAATTTCCTGCGCCGCGCGTCTGCCGTGGCGGTATCCCTGTTTGTTTTGCAGGGCGCGATGGCAGTGGAACCATTTACGGTCAAGGACATTCGCGTTGAAGGACTTCAAAGGGCCGAGGCGGGAACCATCTTCGCGTCACTGCCGGTGCGGGTTGGGGATACCTATAGCGATGACAAAGCGGCTGCATCGATCAAGGCGCTATTCGGTCTCGGGCTGTTCAAGGACGTTCGTATCGACGTCAACGATGGCGTACTGGTGGTCATCGTCGAAGAGCGGCCAACCATTGCCGAGATCGATTTTTTAGGCACCAAAGAATTTGACAAAGACGTGTTGAAAAAGGCATTGCTGCAAATTGGCTTGGCCGATGGCCGGCCGTTTGACAAGGCGCTGGTTGACAGGGCCGAGCAGGAGTTGAAACGCCAGTACATCAACCGCAGCATGTACGCGTCGGAAGTGATTACGACGGTGACGCCGGTGGAGCGCAACCGTGTGAACCTTAGTTTTTCGGTGCAGGAGGGCGAGCCCGCCAAGATCAGCGATATTCGAATTGTTGGCAACAAGGCTTTCTCGGAGTCCACTCTGCGAGGCCTGTTTGATCTTGACACGGGCGGGTGGTTGAGCTGGTACACCAAATCAGACCGCTATGCACGCGCCAAGCTGAACGCCGATCTGGAGGCCCTGCGGTCGTACTATTTGGCGCGCGGCTACCTTGAGTTCAAGGTTGAGTCCACGCAGGTCGCCATTTCCCCCAACAAGCAGGACATTGGCATCACGATCAACGTGGTGGAGGGTGACCAATTCGTGGTCTCCAAGGTCAACCTGGCTGGCAATTTCCTGGGTAAGGAAAATGAATTCAAGTCCCTGGTCCGGATTCAGGTCGGTCAACCCTATAACGCAGATCAGGTGGCTGTCACGAGCAAAGCATTCACGGACTACTTTGGCAATTTTGGCTACGCCTTTTCCAGGGTTGAACCGCGTACGGTGATCGACAGAACGACCAATCGCGTGGAGATTACGTTGCAGGTGGATCCTTCGCGACGCGTCTACGTGCGTCGCGTCAACGTAGCCGGAAATGATCGCACCCGCGACGAAGTGATTCGCCGTGAGTTCCGCCAATTTGAAGCGTCCTGGTACGACGGAGAGAAGATCAAGCAATCTCGCAACCGCGTGGACCGGCTCGGCTACTTCAAGGAAGTCACCATGGACACTTCCGAGGTGCCTGGTTCTCAGGACCAGGTGGATTTGACCATCACGGTGGCTGAAAAACCAACGGGCAGTATCAGCCTGGGTGCCGGTATTTCAAGCGCCGATGGTTTTGGTGTGTCGTTTGGATTCAAGCAGGACAATGCATTTGGGTCTGGCAATTCGCTGGGCATTGAATTGAACACCAGCAAGCAGAACCGTACATTGGTATTCAATACAACGAATCCGTACTTTACGGAGGACGGTGTGTCCCGTACTCTGGATGTGTACCAGCGAAACTCCAAGCCATACGTCGACGTCAACAGCTACGCAATTGAGACGACCGGAGGAAGTATCCGGTTTGGCGTGCCATTCACCGAATACGACACGGTGTTCTTTGGTCTCGGGATTGACCAGACAACCATTGTTCCAGGGTCGTACCTGCCTGTGGTTTACCAGGACTTTGCCAACAAGTTTGGCTTCACCAGCAATGCTGTTCCACTCACGATTGGCTGGGGCCGCGACACCCGTGACAGTGCGTTGGTACCTACCATTGGTAAAGTGATCAAGGCGTCTGGCGAATGGAGTATTGCAGGCGAACTGAAATATGCCCGTGGAACAGCGGTGTACCAGCAGTTCATACCGGTCACCAACAAGATTACCGGCGCGTTGAATGCCGAGCTGTCAGTTGGTTCCTCGACTGGGGATTCGACGTATCCCATATTCAAGAATTTCTACTCCGGCGGTTTGGGTTCCGTCCGTGGTTTCGAGCAGGGTAGTTTGACGACGGGGACCCAACGCACGTTGGGCCTGACGGCGACCGGCGGCACCAAGAAGATCAATTTCAATGCGGAGCTGCTGTCTCCCTTGCCGGGAGGCGGCAAGGACCGTACTTTGCGGGTCTACACATTCCTCGACGCTGGCGGGATTTATGGCCCCGACGAAGGGCTCCAGTTGAGTGACATGCGCAGCTCCTATGGGGTTGGTATCAGCTGGATATCTCCTGTGGGACCACTGCGGCTTGCCTTCTCGAAACCGATCAAACAATTCGAAGGCGATAAAATACAGGCACTGCAATTCCAGATCGGAAGTTCCTTCTAATGAACACTTTAAAACTACGTTGCTTGCTGTCGGTGCTGCTAATGGGCTTTGGCGTCGTTGCTGTCGCGCAGGACTTCAAGGTTGGATACATCAATACGCAGATGATTACGACCCAGTCCAATCCGGCCAAAGCTGCTCAGGCCAAACTGGAGCAAGAGTTTTCCAAACGGCAAAAGGAGCTGGTGGAACAGCAGGCTGCTTTGAAAGCGTTTGGCGAGAAATTTGAACGCGACGCACCCACACTCAGCGAGAGTCAGCGCAGTGCCCGCCAAAAAGAAGGTGCAGAACTGGGAAGAGATTTGCAGCGCCGTCAGCGTGAGTTCCAGGAAGACCTCAATGGGCGCCGGAATGAAGAATTGCAACAGGTTTTGGACCGGGCAACCAAGGCAGTCAAGCAGGTCGCTGACGCTGAAAAGTACGACATGGTTCTTCAGGAAGTTGTCTACGTCAACACCAAGCATGACATTACCGACAAGGTTCTCAAGATCCTGAACGCTGGATCCAAGTAAGTTTCGGGCGCCCGAGGACTGGGGTATGCAGCTCGAACTGGGTTCCATTGTGGCCGCGTTGGGGGGTGAATTGTGTGGTGATCCCTCGGTGCTCATCACCGGATTGGCTCCATTGGAGTCGGCCACGCCACAGCAGATAGGTTTCCTGAGCAACCCCAGGTACCAGCCACAATTGCTGGCCTCCAGGGCGGGTTGTGTCATTGTGGCCCCGCAGATGAAAGAGCCTGCGGTCCTGCGCGGCGCCTGCATTGTCACGGACCAGCCGTATTTGTACTTTGCCAAACTCACCCAGTTGTGGAGGCGCGGGTTGAAGCAGAGCACGCCAGCGGCCGTGCACCCCAGTGCTGTGGTGGATGCGCTGGCGGTGGTGCACCCCTCGGCGTCCATTGGTCCCTTGTGCGTGGTGGAGCGGGGCGCCCGTATTGGTGCTGACACGGTATTGAAGTCGCGCGTGACGGTAGGCGAAGACTGTGTGGTGGGTGATCGCTGCATCGTGCATTCCGGTGTGGTCATCGGAGCGGACGGATTCGGCTTTGCTCCGAATGGCGATGGATGGGAAAAGATTGAACAGCTCGGCGCAGTGCAGATTGGCAATGACGTGGAGATTGGTGCCAACACCTGTATTGACCGTGGCGCTTTGCAGGACACCGTGATTGAGGATGGCGTCAAGCTCGACAACCTGATTCAGATTGGTCACAACGTGCGGGTGGGGCGGCACACGGCCATGGCCGGCTGCGTGGGTGTTGCGGGCAGTGCGACAATAGGAGCGCATTGCACGGTGGGCGGGGGCGCCATTATTCTGGGCCACTTGACAATTGGTTCCCACGTCAATATCTCCGCCGGAACCCTGGTCAGCAAGTCGATACTGAAGCCTGGCCACTACACTGGAATATTTCCCATCGACGACAACGCCTCATGGGAGCGCAATGCCGCCTCGCTCAAGCAATTGCACAGCCTGCGCAACCGGATCAAGATTTTGGAACAAGAGACAAAAAAATGATGGATATCCACGAGATTCTCAGGCAACTGCCCCACCGTTACCCGTTTTTGATGATCGACCGCGTGGTGTCGATGGAAAAAGGCAAATGCATTCAAGCGTTGAAAAACGTATCGATCAACGAACCTTTTTTCAACGGTCATTTCCCGCACCGTCCGGTGATGCCAGGGGTGCTCATGCTCGAAGCCATGGCGCAGGCAGCCGCCTTGCTGGCGTTTGACGCAATAGGCGAAAGACCGGATGACAAAACGGTGTACTACTTTGCCGGCATTGATTCGGCACGGTTCAAGCGCCCGGTTGAACCCGGTGACCAATTGATCATGGATGTGGAGTTGCTGCGCGTGAAGTCCGGGATTTTCAAGTTCAAGGGTGTGACCCGCGTGGATGGCAACGTAGTCTGCGAGGCCGAACTGATGTGCACTATGCGCACCGTTGCCTGATACACCGGGCTGCCTGTCGTGACACACATCCACCCCAGCGCTATCGTTGACCCGGCTGCCGAGCTGGACAGCTCCGTCACCGTCGGACCCTACACCGTCATCGGACCCCATGTCCGCATTGCAGCCGGCACCACCGTGGGCCCGCACTGCGTGATCGAAGGCCATACGACCATTGGCCGTGATAACCGCATTTTCCAGTTCAATTCACTGGGCGCCATTCCGCAGGACAAAAAGTATGCCGGAGAGCCGTGTGAGTTGCGCATCGGTGATCGCAACACCATCCGCGAGTTCTGCACCTTCAATATCGGCTCGCCCGGTGATGCCGGTGTGACCCAACTCGGCAACGACAACTGGATCATGGCCTACGTGCATCTGGCGCACGACTGCCAGGTTGGCAACAACACCATTTTTGCCAACAACGCGGCGCTGGCCGGCCATGTGCATGTGGGGGACTGGGCCATTCTGGGCGGCTATACCGCAGTGCATCAGTTTGTGCGGCTGGGCGCGCATTGCATGACCGCCTTGTGCTCCATGCTGGTCGCCGACCTGCCGCCGTTTGTGATGTGCCAGGGCCAACCCGCTTCGGCACGCTCCATGAATTTCGAGGGCCTGCGCCGCCGGGGCTGGACGCCTGAGCGCATCAGTGGAGTCAAGGCCATGCACAAGGCCTTGTACCGCGATGACCTCACGCTGGAGCAGGCGAAAGCCCGCATCGCCGCCATGGCGTCCAACCAGCCAGAAACGGCGGTCGATGTGGCCATGATGTTGTCCTTTCTGGACCAGACTTCCCCCCAACGCGGCATCGTCCGCTAGGGCCGATGAGTGCGTTGAGCGCCGCCGGGCCGTCCCAAGGCGCGAGGGCCTTACATGTCGCCATGGTCGCCGGCGAAGCATCTGGTGATTTGCTGGCCGGCCTGCTGCTGGAGGGCTTGCGCCAGCGCTGGCCGCAGCTGACGTCTGCCGGCATCGGCGGCCCGCAGATGGCGCGCCACGGCTTTGCCGCCTGGTGGCCGCACCACACGCTCTCGGTGCACGGCTTTGGCTGGGAGGTGCTGCGCCGCTACCGCGAGATCGTCGGCATCCGCAAGCAGCTTCAAGCCCGATTGCTGAAACAGCGCCCGGACGTATTCATTGGCGTTGATGCGCCCGACTTCAACCTGGACCTGGAGCGCAATCTGCGCGGTGCAGGCATCAAGACCGTGCACTTCGTTTGCCCGTCGATCTGGGCCTGGCGGCCCGAGCGGGTGGAGAAGATTCGCGCCAGCGTGGACCATGTGCTGTGTATTTTTCCGTTTGAGCCGGAGTTGCTGGCCAGCCACGGCATCAGCGCCACCTATGTGGGCCACCCGCTGGCCAACGTGATCCCGCTGGAAGCAGACAGGGCTGCCGCCCGCGTGGCGCTGGGCCTGCACGACTGGGACCGGGTGCTGGCGCTGCTACCCGGTAGCCGGGTTTCCGAGATCAAGCACCTTGCCTTGGGATTTTTTCAGGCTGCAGCCCTCGTCAAACAAGCACATCCCGCTATCAAATTGATAGTTCCCGCGGTTCCGACCCTGCGCGCTGCGATTGAGCACGTGGCCGCCCAGGCGGGGCTGCTGGAGCAGGTGCAGATTGTCAGCGGACAGTCGCATACCGTGCTGGCGGCCTGCGACGTGACGCTGATCGCCAGCGGTACCGCCACGCTTGAGGCCGCGCTGTACAAGCGCCCCATGGTGATCGCCTACCGCATGGGCTGGCTGTCGTGGCAGATCATGCGGCGCAAGCAGCTGCAGCCCTGGGTGGGACTGCCCAATATCCTGAGCCGGGACTTCATCGTGCCCGAGCTGCTACAGGACAGCGCCACGCCGCGGGCCCTGGCAGATGCCGTGCTGCAGTGGCTGGACGACCTGGACCACCAGCCTGCGAAAATGGCGGCCCTGCAACAACAATTCGTCACGCTGCACCACAGTTTGCGGCGCGACACTCCCACGTTGGCGACCGATGCGATCGAAAAAATTCTTGCACGCTGAGCAGGTGGCTCTTTCATGGGATACGCCCGGTCTGGTCGCTGGCGTGGACGAGGCCGGGCGTGGCCCGCTGGCAGGGCCGGTCGTGGCCGCTGCCGTGATTCTGGACGCACGCAACCCCATCCAGGGTCTGGCCGATTCCAAGGTGTTGACTGCGCGCCGTCGGGAGCAGCTGTTTGACGAAATCCGCGCCAAGGCGCTGTGCTGTTCCATTGCCCAGGCCAGCGTGGAAGAGATCGACCAGATCAACATCCTGCAGGCCACGCTGCTGGCCATGCGCCGGGCGGTGGAGGGTTTGCGGCTCAAACCCGCCCTGGTGCTGGTCGATGGCAACCGCTTGCCGGTGCTGGACATCCTGGCCGAAGCCATTGTCAAAGGCGATAGTAAGGTGCCCGCCATTTCGGCCGCCTCGATTTTGGCCAAGGTTACCCGCGACCGCTGGTGCGCCGAGCTGGACGCGCAGTACCCGCAATACGGTTTTGCCGGCCACAAGGGCTACGGCACGGCCGAGCACCTGCAGGCATTGCAAACCCACGGCGCATGCCCGCAGCACCGCAGGACCTTCAGCCCGGTGGCCAAGGTGCTGGCATGAACTCGCCAGTGCCCATTACCTCGCGCGAGAACTCGCTGCTCAAAGAGTTGCGCAAAGTCGCACAGGACAACACGGCCTACCGCAAGTCCGGACGCTTCTGGATCGAGGGGGACCATCTGTGCAGCGCGGCGCTGCAGCGCGGTCTGAAGCCGGTCGTGGCTGTCTTTACTGAAGATTATTGGCCTGTAGCCCCCGCAGAATATAAGGGTGTTGCTATCAAAAGCATAGTAATCCCCGCAGCACTGTTTCACGAACTCAGTGGTCTTGAGTCGCCAGCGGGCGTGGGTTTCGTACTGGATTTACCGACGGACCCAGTCTTGCAACCCCTGGCTGCGACGGTGATTCTGGATCGCGTGCAAGATGCCGGCAATGTGGGCTCCATCCTGCGCAGCGCGGGGGCCTTTGGCTTCAAGCAGGTGGTGGCGCTCAAGGGCACGGCCGCGCTGTGGTCGCCCAAGGTCTTGCGCGCCGGCATGGGGGCGCACTTCGGCTTGCACCTGATGGAAGGGGCCGAGCTGTCGGCGCTGGATGCGTTGCGGGTACCCATCGTGGTGACCAGCTCACACCGGGGCGAGTGGATTCAAGATCTGCGGTTGCCGCAGCCTTGCGCCTGGGCAATGGGCCACGAAGGGCAGGGCGTGTGCTCCGAGTTGATGGACCGCGCGCAGCTTTTCGCCCGCATCGGGCAACCCGGCGGAGAGGAGTCGCTCAACGTGGCAGCCGCGGCGGCCATTTGTCTGCACACGAGTAGCCTGGCTCTGCGGGCCTAGTGTATGAATTTGCCACCACGGCCAACGATGGTCAGGTCGGTGAAATTGGAGCCTTGGTGGCTTTTGGCACCGTAGTTGATGGTGAAGCCACCCAGGTTGACATCGTGCATGGATTCGAGCCCGGCAATCAGCGCGTCACGTGACAGGTTTTTCCCGGCGCGGCGGATACCCTCAACCAGCACGCGCGCAGTGAGATAGCCCTCCAGGCTGGAAAAGTCGAAGTCTTTCTGGCCTGCCTCGGTCATGCGCAGCTGGTATTCCCGAACGATGGGAATGCCCTGTGCAAACGGAAATGGCACGACCTGCGAGATCACAACCCCTTGGCCGGCGTCGCCCAGTTCTTCCGCCAGCGCCCGGGACCCGACAAAACTGACGTTGAAAAATTGTCCGCCGTAGCCCTTCGCGCGCGCTTGCTTTATCAGAGCTGCACAGGCTTTGTAGGCGCCAATTTGCACGATGGCTTCGGGTTCCGATTTGACCAGCGTTTCCATAGAGGCCGCTACGTCCACCGTATTGCGTTCCACCGTGGCGGTCGACACTGGCTTGAGCTGGCGTTTACCCAATGCGCGTGTAACGCCTTCCAGGCCGGCCTTCCCATAGGCATCATTTTGGTAGAAGACCGCGATTTTCTTGATGCCCAAGGTTGTGAGGTGCTGCACAATGCGCTCGGTCTCGTCAAAGTAGCTGGCACGGACATGAAAGACGTTGCGGTTGAACGGCTCGCGCAGTGCCTGTGCGCCTGTGAACATGCCAACCAGGGGAACTTGTTCCTCGCTCAGGATGGGCAGCGCAGCCAGCCCGGTGGGCGTCCCGACAGAACCTGCCAGTGCGAATACCTTGTCCTCATGAATCAGTGCCTTGACCGCTGCTGCGGCTTTTTCGGGTTCATACCCGTCATCGCGGGTGATGAGCTTGATCGCCCGCCCGTTCACCCCTCCTTGTGCGTTGACGGCACTGATATAGGCTTGCATGCCCAGCTGCATACGCAGACCGAGTTGCGCCGAAGGTCCGCTGACGGCCGCAAACTGGCCAATCAGAACTTCCCGGTCAGTGACACCGTTTTCAGCTTGTGTTGCACAGGAGGCAAACACCAAAACAAGCGCAGCCATTTTTTGGGATAGGTTCATGTTGTGTGCCATTCGTGGTGGACAAGTGAGCGTAGGCTAACGCATTTTGTTGACGCGGTCGACAATTGTGCGCTTTGCAGAATGGATGGCCCGCAACCGTCGGGTGCAGGGCCGCAGCCGCTATAATGAGAGGCTTTCCAGAAAACAGCCGTCCCAAGCGCAGTTCAAGCACCTTTCCCAACCAACAACAGCAGCTAAGAATTGTTCTTGAGCACGCTTGGGCGTACCCGTAACACAGTCGGAGAACCCAGTGCTTTTGTCTCTCAAGGGAACCACCCCCCCCGCCATTCTGGCGCTCGCAGACGGCACGGTCTATATTGGCAATTCCATTGGAGCGCCAGGCTCCACGGTCGGCGAGGTCGTGTTCAACACGTCCATGACCGGCTACCAGGAGATCCTGACCGATCCCAGCTATTGCCAGCAGATCGTCACCCTCACTTACCCCCACATCGGCAACTACGGCACCAACCCCGAGGACGTCGAGTCCGACAAGGTTCATGCCGCCGGTTTGATCATTCGTGATCTGCCCATGGTGGCCTCCAATTTCCGCAGTACCGCGACCTTGAGCGAATACCTGGTCAAGGCCGGCACGGTGGCCATTGCCAACATCGACACCCGCCAGTTGACCCGACAGTTGCGCACCCAGGGCGCGCAAAATGGCTGCATCCTGGCGCTGGGGGCGGGTGAGGCCGTGACCACCGCCTTGGTGGACAAGGCGATTGCGGCGGCCAAGGCCGCACCCTCGATGTCGGGCCTGGATCTGGCCAAGGTGGTCTCCGCGCGCGAAACCACCCAATGGACCGAAGCAGAATGGACGCTGGGCACGGGCTACGGCCAGCAAACGGCGCCGCGCTTCCATGTGGTGGCCTATGACTTTGGTGTCAAGAAGAACATTCTGCGCATGTTGGCCGAGCGCGGCTGCAAGGTTACTGTGGTGCCGGCGCAAACGTCGGCGGCCGAGGTTCTCAAGTACCAGCCCGATGGCATTTTTCTCAGCAATGGCCCCGGTGATCCCGAGCCCTGCGACTACGCGATTGACGCCACCCGCACGCTGATCGACTCCGGCATTCCCACCTTCGGGATTTGCCTGGGACACCAGATCATGGCGCTGGCCTCCGGCGCCAAGACCTTCAAGATGAAGTTTGGTCACCACGGAGCCAACCATCCGGTCAAGGATCTGGACAGTGGCCGCGTCTCCATCACCAGCCAGAACCACGGTTTTGCGGTGGACGAGCGCACGTTGCCGGCCAACCTGCGGCCCACCCACATCAGCCTGTTTGACAATACGTTGCAGGGGCTGGAGCGCACCGACAAACCGGCCTTCTGTTTCCAGGGTCACCCCGAAGCCTCGCCGGGGCCGCACGACATTGGCTACCTGTTCGACCGCTTCATCCGCTCCTTGGAAACTGTCAAGGGTCGGCGCGCATGAGCTTTTACGGCGTCACCGACTTGTGGACCTATGTGATAGGGGCGTTTGGCATCATTTTGCTACCCGGCCCGAATTCGCTGTTCGTGCTGTCCGTGGCCACGTCGCGCGGGGTGAAGGCGGGTTACCAGGGCGCATGCGGCGTGTTTGTGGGCGACACCATTTTGCTGGTGCTCACTGCTTTGGGGGCTGCCAGTTTGCTGCGCAGCAACCCGGCGCTGTTCATGGTGGTGAAGTACGCCGGTGCGGCCTACCTGGCCTGGTTGGGCGTGAACCTGGTCTGGGCTGCCATCCAGAAGTGGCAAGGTGCGGATGTGGCCGATGTGCCCCAGGCTCAAGCAGTTGCTGAAGCTCCGGCCAACCTGGCGCACCCGTTCAAGCGGGCACTGGTGATCAGCCTGCTCAACCCGAAGGCGATTCTGTTTTTGCTGTCGTTCTTTGTGCAGTTCATTGACCCGACGTATGAGACGCCCGCCATTCCGTTTTTGATACTGAGTGCCATCGTCATGGCCTTCAGTGCCCTGTATTTGTCCGCGCTGATTTTTGCCGGTGCCCGACTGGCCCAGATATTCAGGGCCCGCAGGCGCTTGTCTGGCAGCCTGTCCAGCGCCGTGGGTGGATTGTTTTTGTGGTTTGGCGCCAAGCTGGCCACCGCGAGCCTGAATTAAGCAAGTCTGAATCAATTGAAGAAAAAGTAAAGAGCCCCAAAAGCTACGAGTTCCAACATGCCAAAACGTACCGACATTCAAAGCATCCTCATCATCGGCGCCGGCCCCATCATCATTGGCCAGGCCTGTGAATTCGACTACTCGGGCGTGCAGGCCTGCAAGGCGCTGCGCGAAGAGGGCTACAAAGTCATCCTGATCAACAGCAACCCCGCGACCATCATGACCGACCCGGCCACGGCAGATGTGACCTATATCGAACCGATCACCTGGCAGACGGTCGAGAAGATCATCGCCAAGGAGCGTCCGGACGCGATCCTGCCCACCATGGGCGGCCAGACCGCGCTGAACTGTGCGCTGGACCTGTGGCACAACGGCGTGCTGGCCAAGTACACCGGCGCGGCCACCGGCAAACCGGTGGAGCTGATCGGCGCCACGCCCGAGGCCATCGACAAGGCCGAGGACCGCCTGAAGTTCAAGGACGCCATGACCAAAATCGGTCTGGGTTCGGCCCGCT
>ERZ724516.176-NODE-176-length-39341-cov-21.977549_pt1 | contig 39341 bp, 35 predicted proteins | sample MGYA00376049_ERZ724516 | MGnify/ENA primary metagenome ERZ724516 (study PRJEB28724, sample SAMN07190886) | activated sludge metagenome | isolation source: activated sludge of sewage treatment plant in Hong Hong | place: USA: Christiansburg, Virginia | collected... | reverse complement strand
CCCATCGGTTGCAGAAGGCCGGCTCCCCCATCGGGAGCCGGCCTTCTGCTGTGCCGGGTCCAGCCGCCGGGTGGAAGGGGCGTCAGCGGCGGAAGTGGTCCCACCCACGAGGAGCCTGGGGTATGCCGTCCAGCAGCACCCCAGCCCCGGTCCGGACCATGCCGATCACCGTCCACCCCGCAGGCACCGGGCCCGCGAAGCACGCCAACAGCGAGTGCTCCTCGCCGCCCCCCAGCACGCACTCCCAGGCGTCGTCGGCACCGACAGCGGGAGCCAACCGCGCGGCATACGGTGCGAGGGCCTCGCGCGACAGGTCGAGAGCGACCCCGCTGGCGGAGGCGATCCGGGCGCCGTCGCGAAGCAGCCCGTCGGAGATGTCGAGCATCCCCGCAGCCCCGGCTGCGCCAGCCCGAGGCCCTTCGGCCAGCGGCGGTTGCGGTCGGCGGTGGGTCGCGACCAACTCCTCGTCGAGCTCGGGTCGGCCCCGCTCGAGCAGCAGGAGACCGGCAGCCGAGCGGCCCAGCGTGCCCGCCACCGCGACCTGGTCGCCCGCGCAGGCCCCGGAGCGCAGCACGGGCGCCTGACCGTCGAGCGTTCCGAGCGCCGTGACCGAGACGGCCAGCGTCCCCCGCGGAGCCGAGGACAGGTCGCCGCCCAGGACTGCGGCTCCGGCCGTGCGCGCGGCCTCACCCAGTCCATCGGCGAACCCCTCGACCCAGGCGACCGTCGTCGCCGGGTCGGCCAGCAGGGTGACGACCAGCCCGAGCGGCCGTCCTCCCATCGCGGCCACGTCGGCGAGGTTTTGGGCGACGATCTTCGCTCCGACGTCACCTGGCGTCGACCAGTCGTCGCGCCAGTCCCGGCCGCGGACGGCAGCGTCGGTCGTGATGATCGTTGCGGCGTCGCACCGGAGCACGGCCGTATCGTCACCCGGCCCGACGAGGACACCCGGACCGCCGGGCAGCCGGGGAGTGATGCGGGCGAGGAGTTGCTCCTCGGTCAGATCGGCGAGCGTCATCCCCGCCGCCTTGCCCCGTGCACGCCTACCTGGCACGACCTTCTCCTCCTGCTCAAGACGACGAAACCCCGCCCAGCACGGTAGCGTCTGGGGGACGGGTCGAGGACGACCCGCGCGCGGGCACTGCCCGCCAGACCCCCGACAAGTGAGGTTGCTCTGTGGTCCAGGCATACATCCTGATCCAGACCGAGGTCGGCAAGTCGGCGTCGGTCGCCGAGGCGATCCGCGGGGTTGCGGGCGTCGCATCCGCCGAGGACGTCACCGGCCCCTACGACGTCATCGCCCGGGTCGAGGCCAACACGGTCGATGAGCTCGGCAAACTCGTCATCGCCCGCATCCAGGACGTCCCGGGCATCACGCGGACGCTCACCTGCACTGTGGTGCACATCTGAGCGGTCGCTCGCTGCGGTCACCAGGGCGGCAGACCGGCATCGGCCGGTATGCCGCCCTGCTCGCTGTCCCGCTCGGCCTCCTCGGCGCCGTTGGCGCCTGTTCCAACCCGGTGAGCGCAGCGGTGGTCGTGGCCCTGCCGGCAGGAGCGGACAGCGCCCCCTGCCAGGCCTTGACGGCCCTCTGGCCGAGCCTGGTGTCGTCGCAGCCCGCGCGAGCCGTGAGCGTGCAGTCGCCGGCGGCCCGGGCGTGGGGTAACCCGGCGGTCATCGCCATCTGTGGTTACGACGCCCCCGCACCGTCGACCTTGGAGTGCCTGTCCGTCGACGGCGTCGACTGGCTGGTCCAACGACGGTCCGATGGAGTGCAGTTCACCACCTACGGCCGAAGCCCGGCGATGGACGTCCTGGTGCCCGCGGCATACGCCCCTGAGCCGTTGTTGCTGCCCGCCTTCGGGGCGGCGGCCCGGTCCCTGCCCGAGACCGGTCGCCACTGTCAGTAGCCCCCCCGGGGCCTGCGCAGCCTTAACGAAGGCCGACGCGGCGCTCCAACGCCAGGGTGATGAGTTCGTCGACGAGTTCGTCGTAGGGGACGCCGGTCTCGGCCCACATCCGCGGGTACATCGAGTGCGGGGTGAAGCCTGGCATCGTGTTGATCTCGTTGATGATCACCCGACGATCCTCGGTGTAGAAGCAGTCCACCCGGGCCAGCCCCTCGCAGCCCAGGGATTCGAAGGCCGCACCCGCCAGGCGCCGCACCTCGACGGCGATGTCGTCGGGGATGTCGGCCGGGCAGACCAGCTCCACGTCGCTCTCGGAGAGGTACTTCGCCTCGAAGTCATAGAAGTCGTGGCCGGTGACGACCCGGATCTCGCCGACGTGCGACGTCCGCGGCGGCTGCACGCCCCGGCCCTCGAGGACGGCGCATTCCAACTCGCGACCGAAGATCGCCGCCTCGACGAGCACCTTCGGGTCGTGCTCGCGGGCCGCCTCAATGGCCGCCTTGAGTCCGGCGGGTGAAGCCACCCGGGTGATCCCCATACTCGACCCGGCCCGAGAAGGCTTGACGAAGACCGGGAAGCCCATCGACGAGGCGGCGTCGAGGGCCGCGCCGCGGTCGGCTCGCCAAGCGCGGTCGGTGATGACGGCATACGGGCCGACGGGGAGGCCATGACCGGCGAAGACGACCTTCATGTAGTGCTTGTCCATGCCTGCGGCAGAGGCGAATACGCCGGAACCGACGTAGCGCACGTCGGCCAGATCGAGCATCCCCTGAATCGTGCCGTCCTCCCCCCACGGGCCGTGGAGCACCGGGAAGACGACGTCGACGTCACCGAGGACGACTGGCACCTCGCCCGGCGTGAGCACCTGGAGGGCCCGATCGGTCGTCGAGAGCGGCACGAGCACCCCCGCGCCCGACCCGTCGACCTCCGGGATGTGCCCGGGAGCCAGTTCGAGGGCGGCCGGGTCGTCGGCGGCCAACACCCAGCGTCCATCCTTGGTGATGCCGATGGGCAGGACGTCATAGACCTGGCGGTCGATGGCCCGCAGCACCGACGCTGCGCTGCTGCACGACACGGCGTGCTCGGAGGACCGTCCGCCGAAGACGACGGCGACGCGCGGTTTACGGGGCGGGACAGTGCTCATCGGCAACGACCCTACTGCCCCGGTATGCCGTGTCCGCCTAGGCTGGCCGGATGACCGACCTGCCCCCGGACCTGGCCGCCGCCACCGTCGTCGTCGCCGCGGGGCGCCCCCCACGCAGCCCCGGTGCACCGATCAATCCGCCGATCGAGTTGTCCAGCACGTATGCCGCCCACCCCGCCACCGGCCCCGACGGGGTGGCCCTGAACCTCGGCTACGGCCGGGCATCGAACGCCACCTGGGCGGCTTTCGAAGCGGCCGTCGGGACCCTCGAAGGTGGCGACGCGCTGTGTTTCGCCTCCGGCATGGCGGCGATCTCGGCCGCCCTCACCGTCCTCCCGGCGGACGGCCCGCTGGTTGCTCCCCTGACGCCCTACAACACCTCCGGTGCGCTCATCGGGGAGGTGGAGGCCGCGGGCCGCGAGATCCGCCGGGTCGACGTCGAGGACACCGTAGCGGTCATCGCGGCGCTGCACGGTGCCCGCGCGATCTGGCTGGAGTCGCCGACCAACCCCCTCATGCAAGTAGCCGACCTGCCGGTCATCATCGCCGAAGCCGCTGCGCGCGGGGTCGTCGTCGTCGTCGACAACACCTTCGCCACTCCCCTGGTGCAGCAACCGCTGGCCCTCGGCGCCGACATCGTCGTCCACTCGGCGACGAAGTACCTCTCCGGGCACTCCGACCTGCTCATGGGGGTCACGGTCACCCGCGCGGGCACTCCCGACGCTGCCCCCGACCGTTGGTATGCCGCGCTGCTCGCCCACCGCACCCGGCACGGGGCGATCGCCGGCCCGTTTGAGGCCTGGCTCGCGCTGCGCGGCATACGCACCCTGCATGTGCGCCACGAGCGGGCCTGCGCCAACGCCGCCGAGTTGGCGCGGCGCCTCGGCGAGCACCCCAGCGTGAGCCGGGTGCGCTACCCCGGTTGGGGGGCCATGCTGGCGATCGAGGTGGCCGGGAGCGCCCTGGACGCCGAGCGGGTGGCGAGCGCGTGCCAGGTCTGGTTGGGAGCCACCAGCCTCGGTGGGGTCGAGTCGCTCATCGAGCGGCGTCGCCGCTACCCCGGCGAGTCCGTGCTCGTCCCAGAGAGCCTGTTGCGGTTGTCCGTGGGCATCGAGGACGTCGAGGACCTCTGGCGGGACCTCGACCACGCACTGCGCGCCTGACCCAAGCGGGTCACCGGCCGATCAGCACAGCGGGTCAGATTCGCTCGTGCTTGCGGGTGCGCGACATGAGCAGGTCGACGAGTTCCTCGGGCGTTCGCTGCCCGTCGATGACCGAGGTGACCGCCTCGGCGATCGGCATCTCCACGCCGGCGTTCCTGGCCAGGTCGAGCACCGAGTGACACGACTTGACGCCTTCGGCAGTCTGGCGAGTCACCTCGATGACTTCGGCGACCGACATCCCCTTGCCGAGGTTCTCGCCGAAGGTGCGGTTGCGGGAGAGGGGAGACATGCAGGTGGCGATGAGGTCGCCCACACCAGCCAAACCCATGAAGGTCGACGGGTCCGCCCCCAAGCGCACACCGAGCCGCGCCGTCTCGGCCAAGCCGCGGGTGATGATCGACGCCTTGGTGTTGTCGCCCATCCCCATGCCTTCGGCCATGCCGACAGCGAGAGCAACGACGTTCTTCACCGCCCCGCCGAGCTCGGTCCCGACGACGTCATGGTTGAAGTAAGGCCGGAAGTAGCCGGTCGCGCAGGCAGCGGCCACGCGCTCCGCGGTCGCCTGGTCACAACAGGCCACGACGCTCGCGGCAGGTTGTTTGCGGGCAATCTCCTTGGCCAGGTTGGGCCCGGAAACGACGACGACACGCTCGACGTCGACCCCCCCGACCTCCATGATGACCTCGCTCATCCGCTTGGTCGTGCCGAGTTCGACACCCTTCATCAGCGAGACGACGGCGGCCGTCTCGGGCAGCGTCCAGCCGCTGAGGTTGGCGCGCAGCGTCTGGGAAGGGACCGCGAGGACGACGATGTCGGCCCCGGCCAACGCCTCCTGCGGGTCGGTGCTGGCCCGGATGCCCTCCGGCAGAAGGATTCCGGGGAGGTAGTCCTCGTTGCAGCCGGCGTTGATCTGCGCCACCGAGTCGGCCCGCCGGCCCCACATGGTGACGCTCGTGCCGGCGTCGGCCAATGCCGCGGCGAACGCGGTCCCCCAGCTACCTGTTCCCATGACCGCGGCGGTGGTGCTCATGGACGCTCCTTGTTGGGGTTGCCGGTCTCGGGGACACCCTTGGCCCGCGAGTCGAACCGCACAGCGGGGGCCTGCTCGCCCCGAAGGACTTCCAGTTGGGCCGTGATGGCGTCCATGATCCGGTCGGTGGCCATGGCGAGCAAGGCGACATCCTGCGGCTTGCCGTAGAGGTCGCTCAGGTCCACTGGCGGGCCGGCCAGGATGTGCATCGTCTTACGAGGGAAGAGGTGCAGGTCCTTCTGGTAGGTCCCGAGGACTTCCTGGGGACCCCACATAGCGATGGGGATGACCGGGCAGCGGGTGGTCAGGGCGATCCGTGCGGCGCCGGTCTTGCCCTTCATCGGCCAGCCACCCGGGTCGCGGGTCAGCGTCCCCTCCGGGTAGACGACGACGGTCTTGCCCTCCTGCACCGCCGCCACCGCGGCCCGCATGGCGTCGGCTGCCTGCCCCGTCCCGCGATAGACCGGGATCTGGTCGGCCCAACCGACCAACTTGCCCAGGACCGGGATCCGGAAGACGGCTTCCTTGCCGAGGTAGTAGGGCGGCCGGTCGTTGTCGAAGAGATAGAGCGCAATGGCCAACGGGTCGACATAGGACAGATGGTTCGGGGCGATGACGCATCCGCCCTCGGGAAGGTGCTCCATGCCCCGCCAGTCCCGACGGAGCAGCACACGCAGCATCGGTCGCAGCAGCACGACGATGACCTGGTATGCCGCCGGCAGCCGCCGCATTCGCGCCAGCACGGACGTGGACGACCTCACACCCAACTCCTTCTCGACGCCCGTATCCTTGCGGCCCGGGGTCCCAGTGTCGAGCATGCACCACCGGAGGGGAGACGATGTCGCTCGTGAATGACGTGGACCTCCGCGCCGACGGCTGGGTGGTCGTCGTGCCCGCCAAGGGCGGCGACAAGGCGAAGTCCCGCCTCACCGCACCGCGGGGGACGCAGCGGCATACCCTCGCGGCGGCCTTCGCGCTGGACACCGTCGCCGCGGCACTCGCTGCGGTCGGCACAGGGCGGGTGTATGCCGTCACCGGACCCGGCCCGCTCGTCGCCCTCCTGGAGGCGCTGGGTGCCGTCGTGGTCCCTGACCCCGGCGGCGGGCTCAATGCGGCCATCCGCGCGGGCCTGGCGCACGCTGCGGCCGAAGCACCGGTGCGCGTCGGGTTGGCCGTGCTGTTGGCCGATCTTCCCGCGCTGACCGCCGACTCCCTGAGCGTGGCGTTGGGCGCTGCCGCCGGTGTCGAGCGGGCCGTCGTGCCGGACATCGACGGAACCGGTTCGGTGCTCATCACGGCGACAGGCGGGGCTGTCCCCGAGCCGGCGTTCGGCCTCGACTCGGCGGCCCGACACGCCGCGGGCGGGCAGCAACGCCTCGACCTCGACCTGCCGCGGCTGCGGACCGACGTGGACGACACGACCTCCCTGCGGGCGGCGCTGTCGTTGGGGGTGGGACGGCATACGACAGCCGCCCTGCACCACGCGGCCACGGGCTGACACGAGCACGGGCCGGTCTCTCCCGCAGGAGAGACCGGCCCGGTCGAGGCTCGGCGGTTCAGGCCTTCTTCGCCGCCTTGGCGGGAGCAGCCTTCTTAGCAGCCGGAGCGGCCTTGGCGGGAGCCGCCTTAGCCGGGGCGGCCTTCTTGGCAGCCGGCGCAGCCTTGGCCGGAACGGCCTTCGTCGCGACCGACTTCACGGGAGCGGCCTTGGCCGGAGCAGCCTTGGCCGGGGCGGCCTTCTTGGCCGCGGGCGCAGCCTTGACGGCGGCCTTGGCCGGTGCGGCCTTCTTCACCGGCGCAGCGGCCGGGGCAGCCTTGGCAACCGAGCCGGCCGGGGCCCGGCCGGTGGCCGGAGCGGCCTTGGGCAGCGAGCGCGGGTCGGCGACGTAGCCCTTGAACGAGGTGCCCGGGCGGAACCGCGGGACGGTCGTCTTCTTGATCCGGACGGCGTCACCCGTGCGGGGGTTGCGCCCAGTGCGAGCGGCCCGCGCCACCTTCTGGAACGTACCGAACCCGGTGATGGCAACCTTGCCGCCCTTGGCGACCTCACGAATGATTGCGTCCAGCACCGCGTCGAGTGCATCGCTGGCGGCCTTCTTGCCGCCGAGCTTGTCTTCGAGTGCTACGACGAGCTCTGCCTTGTTCACGCTTCCCCTCCAGATGAACGCCCCGGATCCAGCCGGGTGTCGATATCGCGGACGGGTCGTCCGCCTTGGACGACGGTATTCCCGTCCAGGCCTGGAGTCCACCATCTCGGGTTGCGATTCCCGTTGCCGCGCAAGGTATTTGCTCTCACGAAGCGGAGTTTTCGACGCGTGCTCACAAGTTGTGAACTCGCTTTGGCCACCCCACGACGCCGCGCTTCCCCCAAAGAGGTTGTCCAGCAACGCTTTTGGGCACCCGATCAGCAGATCTCAGCGGAAGCGAAGGCGTCGCCACCCTGCACGGGGCCATTGCGTGGACCACGCAGGCGTGTGGCGTATCTCCCAGTGCGACACGCCGACTCGGCGTGTCGCCGGGTTCGCACGGTTCGGACCGATTCGTCCCAGAGACCGCAGCGCTTCAGCTCGTGACGGGGAGGTATGCCGGTCGGTCGGCTTCGAACTGCGCGATGAGGTCGTCGTGGCGCAGGGTGAGGCCGATGTCGTCCAGCCCCTCCATGAGCCGCCAGCGGGTGTAGTCATCGACGCTGAAGGGCGCGACGATGTCACCAGCCGTCACCGTCCGGGCCGCGAGGTCGACGGTCACCTGGGCACCCGGCTCCTGCTCGAGGTACTTCCAGATGAGCTCGATGTCGTCCTGGGCCACCTGCGCCGTGAGCAGTCCCTGCTTGCCCGAGTTGCCGCGGAAGATATCGGCGAACCGCGAGGACAGCACGGCCCGGAAGCCGTAGTTCATCAGGGCCCAGACCGCGTGTTCGCGGGAGGACCCGGTGCCGAAGTCGGGACCCGCGACGAGGACCGACCCCGCGGCATACCGCGGGTTGTTGAGGACGAACGACTCGTCGGTGCGCCAGGCGGCGAAGAGGCCGTCCTCGAACCCGTCGCGCGTCACTCGCTTGAGGTAGACCGCAGGGATGATCTGGTCGGTGTCGACGTTGCTGCGCCGCAGCGGGACGCCGATGCCGGTGTGCGTCGTGAAGGCGTCCATGCGCTCAGTCCTTGTCCAGGTCGGCCGGCGAGGAGAGGGTGCCGCGAACGGCGGTGGCTGCGGCCACGAGGGGGCTCACCAGGTGGGTGCGACCACCGGGGCCCTGGCGACCTTCGAAGTTGCGGTTCGAGGTCGACGCGCTGCGCTCGCCGGCGGCGAGTTTGTCGGGGTTCATGGCCAAACACATCGAGCAGCCGGGCAGACGCCACTCGGCGCCAGCGGCCTCGAAGACCGAGTGCAGACCCTCGGCCTCGGCCTGCACCCGCACCCGCGCCGATCCCGGGACGACAAGCATTCGGACCCCCTCGGCGACCCGGCGGCCGCGAAGCACGTCGGCTGCCGCCCGCAGGTCCTCGATCCGGCCGTTGGTGCACGACCCGACGAAGACGGTGTCGACGGGGATCTCGCGCAGCGGCGTCCCCGGCTCGAGGCCCATGTAGGCCAGGGCGCGCTCGGTGTCGGCGCGCTCGGTTTCATCGACGATCCGGTCCGGGTCGGGAACGCTCGCCGACAGGGGCAGGCCCTGCCCGGGGTTGGTGCCCCAGGTGACGAACGGGCTCAGGGTGGTGGCGTCCAGGTCGACCTCGGCGTCGAACACGGCGTCGTCGTCGCTGCGCAACTGGCGCCACGCCTCGACGGCGGCGTCCCAATCGGCACCCACCGGCGCGCGGTCGCGGCCCTTGAGGTAGTCGAAGGTGGTGTCATCGGGCGCGATCATCCCGGCGCGAGCCCCAGCCTCGATCGACATGTTGCAGACCGTCATCCGGGCTTCCATCGACAACGACTCGATGGCGTCGCCGCGGTATTCCAGGACGTATCCTTGCCCACCGCCGGTGCCGATCTTGGCGATGACCGCCAGGACGACGTCCTTCGCGGTCACTCCGTCGGGGAGGGCGCCGCGGACATTGACTGCCATCGTGCGGAACGGCTTGAGCGGCAGGGTCTGAGTGGCGAGCACATGCTCAACCTCCGAGGTGCCGATCCCGAAGGCAAGGGCGCCGAAGGCACCATGGGTCGAGGTGTGGCTGTCACCGCAGACGATGGTCATCCCCGGCTGGGTAAGCCCCAACTGCGGGCCGACGACGTGGACGATGCCCTGCTCGACGTCGCCCATCGGATAGAGCGGCACCCCGAACTCGACACAGTTGCGCCGCAGGGTCTCGACCTGGGTGAGGCTGATGAGATCGGTGATCGGGCCCGGCGTCGTTGGGACGTTGTGGTCCTCGGTCGCCAGGGTGAGGTCGGTCCGGCGCACGGTGCGGCCCTCAAGCCGAAGGCCGTCGAACGCCTGCGGGCTGGTCACCTCGTGCAGGAGGTGCAGGTCGATGTAGAGCAGGTCCGGCTCGCCTTCAGCGCGGCGCACAACATGCGCCTCCCAGACCTTCTCAGCCAGCGTCCCGGCCATCCCGCCACCTTCCCAAGCCATCTTCATACGCCTGTCGATGCCAGCATCCGACACCGTTCCGCACGGTGGATTTGCGTCTCACGCCCTGAGACGGCAATATCAGTGCATGGACAACTCAAGCGGGGTCGGCGTTCTGGACAAGGCTGCCACTGTCTTGTCGGCGTTGGAAGCGGGTCCGGCCACTCTCGCCCAACTCGTCGGGGCGACTGGGCTGGCTCGACCGACCGCCCACCGGCTCGCGGTGGCGCTCGAGCACCACCGCCTCGTGACGCGCGACATGCAGGGGCGTTTCGTCCTCGGCCCGAGGCTGGCCGAGCTGGCGTCGGCCGCCGGCGAGGACCGCCTGCTCGCCGCTGCGGGCCCGGTGCTGGGTGCCTTGCGCGACCACACCAACGAGAGTGCCCAACTCTTCCGCCGTCAGGGCGACCTGCGCATCTGCGTCGCGGCCGCCGAGCGTCCGATGGGGCTGCGCGACACCATCCCGGTCGGGGCGAGCCTGTCCATGCTCGCCGGCTCCGGCGCCCAGATCCTCCTCGCGTGGGAGGAGCCCGACCGCTTGCATCGCGGGCTGCAGGGTGCGCGTTTCAACGCCACCGCACTGTCGGCCGTCCGCCGTCGCGGCTGGGCGCAGAGCGTCGGTGAGCGCGAGCCTGGGGTGGCATCGGTCTCGGCGCCGGTCCGCGGTCCGTCCGGTCGGGTGGTGGCCGCGGTGTCGATCTCGGGGCCGATCGAGCGGCTCTCCCGGCAGCCGGGGCGCTTGCACGCGGCGACCGTGGTCGCCGGCGCGAACAAACTCACCGAAGTGTTGCGCCGGGCGCACCAGAGCACACCGAGCTAGTCTGAGTTGAGGTATGCCGCCCTGGCAGACCGCTCGTCGCTCCGGTTGTTCACCCTGACCGGATCAACCTGTCGGAGACCTGGGGCGTCATGAGAGCAGCAGTTCGGCACGCTTGGCAGGAGACGAAGAGTGACACGACGTATCGGCAGAGCCGCGCGAGTGGGGATCATCTCGCTGGCGGGCGTGCTCGTCGCCTCCGCCTGCACCGCAGCCCCGACGCCCGCCGCAGCACCGGCGACCGCCGTCGTCACCCCCGTGGCGGCGCAGACGTCCGTCACGCCGACCCCTTCGGCGACCCCGACAGCCACCGCCACGCCGACCGCCGTCCCTCCGCTGCTGGCCGAAGGTGCCGACGGCGACCAGGTGCGCGAGCTCCAGGCCCGGCTCAAGCAGCTCAAGAACTTCACGTCCACCGTCGACGGTGTCTATGACGCCGAGACCACGGGCGCGGTGCAGGCTTTCCAGACGGCCCTCAAACTCCCGGCGTCCGGATCGGTCGATGAGACCACCTGGTCGACTCTCCTAGCGACGACCAAGGCTCCTTCGGCCGAGGACCTGGCCGGGCATCTCATCGCCGGGCCGGCCATCCTCGCGTCCGGGTCCTCCGGAGCCAAGGTCCGGGAGTTGCAGGCCCGGCTCAAGCAGCTCGGCCGGTGGACCGGCGATGTCACCGACTCCTACGGCACCAAGACGGTTAGCGCGGTCAAGGGCTACCAGACCAAGCGCGGCCTTCCGGTGACGGGCGAGGTTGACCAACGCACGATGGACCGCATCTGGGGGCAGACCCGCAAGCCCACGAGCAACGAGCTCAACAACGTCAAGCCCGCGCCGGGTGCCGGGCTGACCACCGCCGGGCTCGACCCGCGCTGCCTGGTCGGCCGAGTGATCTGCGCGTCCAAGTCGACGCGCAAGGTCGTCTGGGTCGTCGATGGCGTTCCCGTCATGCAGATGGACGCGCGGTTCGGGCGGGCGGAGTTGCCGACGAATGACGGCGCCTTCCACATCTACTGGAAGTCGATCGACCACTACTCCAAGAAGTACGACGCGCCCATGCCCTACGCGCTCTTCTTCAACGGTGGCGAGGCCGTCCACTACTCCCCCGAGTTCGCCTCCATCGGCTACTCCGGCGTGGGCTCGCACGGGTGCGTCAACACCCGCGACAAGGCGAAGATGGCCTGGCTGTTCAACGAAGCGCGCGTCGGGGATCTCGTCGTCGTCTACCGCTGACACCGGCGCGGCCGCCGGTAAGGTGCGCTCACGGCATACCGCAGGGGTATGCCGTGCGGCGGCCTCCACCGCCACGTCACCCCGGGAGTTGGCATGCGGATCGGCTACAAGGCGTCGGCAGAGCAGTTCGGTCCGCGTGAGCTCGTCGAGCTCGCCGTGCTGGCCGAGCAGGTCGGGCTGGACTCGGTCTGGGTCTCCGACCACGTTCAGCCCTGGCGTCACGTGGGCGGGCACGCACCCTTCTCGCTGGCCTGGCTAGCCGCGGCGGGCGAGCGCACCTCCCGAGTCCAGTTGGGGACCTCGGTGCTCACCCCGACCTTCCGCTACAACCCCGCTGTGCTGGCTCAGGCGTTCGCCACCCTTGGTGTCCTCAACCCCGGCCGGATCGCCCTCGGCGTCGGCACCGGCGAGGCGCTCAACGAGTTCGCGACGGGCGCGGTTGCCGAGTGGCCGGAGTTCAAGGAGCGCTTCGCCCGGCTGCGCGAGGCGATCGCGCTCATCCGCACCCTCTGGACCGAGGACCGGGTGACCTTCGAAGGTGACTACTACCGCACCACCGACGCGACGATCTACGACCGGCCCGAGGTCCCCGTCCCCGTCTACATCGCCGCGGGCGGGCCACTGGTCGCCCGGTATGCCGGTCGCGCGGGTGACGGGTTCATCTGCACCTCCGGGAAGGGCGAGGAGCTCTACCGCGACCAACTACTGCCGGCTGTCGACGAGGGCCTGACGAAGGCCGGTCGCGATGGGGTCGGCTACGACCGGATGATCGAGGTCAAGCTCTCCTGGGACCCCGATCGCGCGGCCGCGGTGGCCAACTGCCGGTTCTGGGCGCCGCTGTCGCTGACCGCCGAGCAGAAGCACGGCACGACCGACCCGATCGAGATGGAGCGGCTGGCCGACGAGCTCAGCGACGAGCAGGTGGCTCGGCGCTGGATCATCAGCAACGACCCCGACGAGGTCGTGGAGGCGGTCCGCCCCTACGTCGGCTGGGGCTTCGACCACCTGGTGTTCCACGCTCCCGGGCACGACCAGCACCGGTTCCTGACGACCTTCGCAGAGGCGGTCCTGCCGCGGCTGCGCGAACTGGGCTGACCGGCATACCCACTGGGCGGCCCGACCCACCTGCCCGGACATGCAGAACGGCCCCTGACCGATGTGTCGGTCAGGGGCCGTTCTCGCGCGTAGCCCCGACGGGATTCGAACCCGCGCTACCGCCTTGAGAGGGCGGCGTGCTAGGCCGCTACACAACGGGGCCCTAGCGATGTCGTCCGAGGGGTCTCCTCGTCGGACACAGGTGGAAACCTTACCGGTGACCGGGGGCTTCCACCGAATCGGCCGCCCACTGGGCGGCCGAAGCTGGGGTACCAGGACTCGAACCTAGAATTGCGGAACCAGAATCCGACGTGTTGCCAATTACACCATACCCCATGGGGTATACCTCCCGTTCGCCCGGAAGCGATCGGGAAGTGAACCGAAGAGCGATACTACCGGCCCAGCAGAGCCTCGCCCAAATCCCCGGTCAGACGGTGTCTCGCAACGCCTGCAACCGGGCCAGGGTGGAGGTCTTCCCGAGGATCTCCATCGACTCGAACAGGGGCGGCGAGATGCGCTGACCCGAAACCGCGGTGCGCAGCGGCCCGAAGGCCACCTTGGGCTTGACCCCGAGACCTTCGACGATCGCCGAACGCAGGGCAGCCTCGATCCGAGCGGCGCTCCAATCGGCCTCCGACCCGAGCACGCCCCGCTGATGGTCGTCGATGTCGCCGAGGGCATGCATCGCGGCGTCCAGGACCGCCGGGGACTGGGCATCGAGTTGGGCGCGCGCGTCGTCGGCGACGGCGATGACGTCATCCCCCATGAAGAAGGGCGCCACGAGGGCGCTGGCCTCAGTCAACTTGACCATCCGGGTCTGGATGAGCGCCGCGATGGACCGCAACCGAGCCAACTCGCCCAGCGACGGGTTGTCCGACAAGATCCCGTCGGCCTCGAGGAACGGCAGCAACCGGGAGGCGAACTCCCCCACCGGCAACTCGCGGATCCACACGCCGTTGAGCCAGTCGAGTTTGTCGAGGTTGAAGATCGACCCCGCAGGGTTGACCTTCGACCACTCGAAGCGCGCCGCAAACTCGTCGAAGGTGAAGACTTCGCGCTCGGTCCCATCCGCCTCGACGATCGGCGGATAGCCCTGCAGGGCAAGGAAGTTGACAAGGGCCTCGGGGAGGTAGCCCTGCTCCCGGAACCACGTCAGCCGGGCCCAGGGGCTCTTGCGCTTGGAGATCTTCGCCTTGCGCTCGTCGCGCAGCAACGGCATGTGAGCGAAAGCCGGCGGATCGATGCCCAGCCACCGATAGAGCAACAGGTGCTTGGGCGTCGAGGAGATCCACTCCTGGCCGCGCACGACGTGGGTGATCCCCATGAGGTGATCGTCGACGACGACGGCCAGGTGGTAGGTCGGGAAGCCGTCGGCCTTGAGGATCACTTGGTCGTCAGGGACCGGCGCGTCGATCCGCCCGGCAATGAGGTCGTCGAAGGAGGTCTGGACGTCGTCGGGGACCTGCATCCGCACGACGGGCGTCTCGGAGAAGCCGGGGAGGGCTGCGCGTTCCTCACGGGTCTTGCCCAGGCAGAGCCGGTCATAGCCGGTCGGCACCTTGCGTCGTTGTTGGTCCTCACGCATTGCCGTGAGCCGCTCGGCGGAGCACCAACATAGATAGGCGTGGCCCGCCTCGAGCAGTCGCTCCACGAACGGCCGGTAGGTCTCCAACCGCTCGGACTGTCGGTAGGGCGCGCACGGGCCGCCAATGTCGGGCCCCTCGTCCCACGTCAGCCCCAGCCAGTGCAGGGTGTCGTAGATCTGCCGCTCGCTGTCCTCCTGCAACCGCGCGCGGTCGGTGTCTTCGATCCGCAGGAGGAAACGCCCGTCCTGTTGGCGCGCGAACGCGAGATCGAACATCGACATGTATGCCGTGCCGACGTGGGGATCGCCGGTGGGCGACGGGGCGACGCGCAGACGAACCGCGCCCGGTAGCTGCTTCTCACTCATGGTGGACGTCAGCCTAGCCGCGCGGCGAGCCAACTAGTCTGTCCGTGTGAATCAGCACGGAACGCCAGCGCAGCACGGCCGGGGAGCACACCGATGAGCGGTGGACTGGCCGCGCTTCTCGATGACATCGCGGCCATCGCCAAACTGGCGGCAGCCTCGATCGACGACGTCGGAGCAGCTGCGGGGAGGGCCAGCGTCAAGGCTGCGGGCGTCGTCGTCGACGACACGGCCGTCACCCCTCGCTATGTCCAGGGATTCACTCCTGACCGGGAGTTGCCGATCATCAAGCGGATCACCATCGGGTCGATCCGCAACAAACTGGTGTTCATCCTTCCGGCGATCATGCTGCTCTCGCAGTTCCTGCCGTGGGCGCTCACCCCCCTCCTCATGGTCGGCGGCACCTATCTGTGCTTCGAGGGCGCCGAGAAGATCTGGGAGAAGGTCAGCGGCCACGACGCCGGGGAGGAAGCCCCCGCCATCGTGCAGGGCGAGGACCACGAGAAGACAATGGTCGCCGGAGCGATCCGCACCGACTTCATCCTCTCCGCCGAGATCATGGTCATCGCCCTCAACGAGGTCGCCACCGAGCCCTTCCTCTCGCGACTGATCATCCTCATCGTCGTCGCCCTCGGCATCACCGTCGGGGTCTACGGCTTCGTCGCCCTCATCGTCAAGATGGACGACATCGGTCTGCACCTGAGCGAGCGGCAGTCCGGCGCAGCGCGGGCGATCGGCCGTGGCCTCGTTGCCGCCATGCCCGTCCTGCTGCGCTGGCTGGCCATCATCGGGACCGTCGCGATGTTGTGGGTCGGTGGCCACATCCTGCTCGTCGGAGCCGACACCCTCGGCTGGCACGGCCCCTACGCCCTGGTCCATCACGCGGAGGAGGCCGTGGCCGCCGCCGTCTCGGTCGGAAGCGGCGCCCTTGCCTGGCTCACCAACACGCTGGGCTCAGCCATCGCTGGGCTCATCGTCGGCGCCGTCGTCGTGCTGATCATGCACCTGATCCCCCGCAAGAAGGATGCGGCCAACGCGGCCCACTGACGTGCTCGGCCGCCGGCTGGGGTGGCGACGGTCAGCGACGCACGAAGGGGTTGTCGAGCGTCCCGATCCCCTCGATCTCGACTGAGACCCGCTGCCCCGCTTGCACGGGCCCGACACCCGCAGGCGTGCCCGTGAGGATGACATCGCCGGGCAGCAAGGTGAAGTAAGTCGACGCGTAAGACACCAGCGTCGCGACGTCATGGACGAGGTCTGCGGTCGTCCCGTCCTGGACAACCTCTCCGTCGCGACGGGTGACGAGCCGCAGTGCCGACGGGTCCAGGTCGGTGACGATCCACGGCCCCAACGGCTTTGAGGTGTCGAAGCCCTTGGCGCGAGACCATTGCCCGTCGCCACGCTGCCAGGTCCGCTCCGACACGTCGTTGGCGCAGGTGTAGCCCCAGACGCACTCCATCGCTTGCTCGGGCCGCACGTCCTTGCAGATCTTGCCGATGACCAGGGCCAACTCGCCCTCGTAGTCGACGGTCGCACTCCCCCGCGGGATGACGACCGGGTCGCCCGGGCCGATGACGGCCGTGTTGGGGACGAGGAACATCATCGGCTCGGCAGGCACCTCGTTGCCGAACTCCTTGGCGTGGTCGGCGTAGTTGCGCCCGATGCCGATGACCTTGCTGCGCGGGATGACCGGAGCGAGCAGGCGCACCTCCTCCAACGCGATCGGCTCGAGCCCAGCGGGCACGATCCCGACATAGAGGGGGTCGCCTTTGAGGGGGTGGACCACCTCCGCGCCGCGCTCGCCGTCGACGATCCCGTATGCCGGGTCCTCACCTGTGGTGTATCTCGCGATCCGCACCGGGCCACTCTAGAACGACTGCCGTCCGCCCACGGCGACTAGGCTGCCGTGCCGTGACGCAGGTGCTGGCAGAGCAGGAGTGGCGGGCGGCCGCGGCGGCTCATGCTGATCGGGTCGACGCGCTCACTGCCGGTCATCGCGAAAGGCGAGCACGCGGCATACCTCATCCGGTGGAGGACTTCGTCTTCACCTACTACCCGTTCACGCCGTCGGCGATCCGGCGGTGGCACCCCGGGCTGGGTGTGCGGCTCGCTGGCGCGGCCGCTGACCCGCGTGCCCAGTGGCGGCACTACCGGATCGTCGATGACGGCGTGGAACTCGATGTCGCGGCATACCTCGCGGCCCGCGGCGACACGCTGACCTTCGTACGCCACCTGCTGACTCGCACCGCCGAGCGCCCGCCCCACCTGGGGTGTTTCGGCCTGCACGAGTGGGCCATGGTCTATCGCCAGCGCCCTGACGAGGTGCGCCACGCGCGGTGGCCACTGCGGCTGGGATCGGCAGGCACTGACGCCGTGGTGGAGGTGAATCCGTTGCGCTGCAGTCATTTCGATGCCTTCCGATTCTTCACCGAACCGGCTCGGCCACTCAACGCACTCACGCCGACCCGGGAGACCCAGGCCGAACTCGACCAGCCCGGGTGCCTACACGCGACGATGGACCTCTACAAGTGGGCCATGAAGCTCGCGCCCGCCATCCCTAGCGAGATGGTCGCCGACACCCTGGAACTCGCGCTGGACCTGCGCGTCCTGGACATGCGCGCCTCCCCTTACGACCTGAGCGCCATGGGCATCGAGCCCATCGCCGTGGAGACTCCTGAGGGCAAGGCGAGCTATGCCAGCGAACAACGCCGGTATGCCGCGCGCGGCCAAGCGCTGCGGATGCGCCTGCTGTCGGCCTGCGCGAGCGCCCTGGCCGAGCGCGCCTCCATCGACTAACCGCCAGGGCTACGAGACCCACCTCTCACCCCTGGGACTTGTTCTTACTTCGTTAGTAGTGTTTACTAACTAACATGAGTTCAGTGAGGCCACAGCGAGTCCGGCCGTCAGCGCCCGTGCAGCCGAGTCACGCGCGCCGCCAGAACCTCTCGCTTGCCCTGCAGGCCCTGTACTCCAGCGGACCGATGAGCCGCGCCGACCTCGCTCGCTCATTGGGCTTGACCAAGGTGACCGTCTCCGAGTTGGTCACCGCGCTCCTCGACCGTGGCCACGCCATCGAGGTCGGGCGGAGCACCCCCGGACGGATGGGCAAGCCCTCGATCCTGGTCGACGTCAACCGCACCGGCCTGCAGATGATCGGCCTCGACCTCTCCGACCACCGCGCGCTGCACGGCGCCGTCCTGGATCTCGACGGCACCGTCGTCGCTCGTGCCCAACGGCCTGTCCTGACCGACGACTCCGTGATCGGGGACGGCAGCACGGCTGGGCCGGATTCTCCCGCGGGCCCGCTCGGCGGAGAGCGCGCAGTCGACCTCGTGCTGGAACTTGTCGCCGAGTGTCTGGCGCTGGCGACCGCGCCGATCCTGGGGATCGGCATCGGCACCCCCGGCATCGTGGGCAGCGACGGCGTGGTCAAGACCGCCCCCAACCTCGACTGGCGCGACGTTCCCCTGCGCGACATCGTGGCCTCGGCCACCAACCTGCCCGTCTCCCTGTGCAACGACGCCGACGCGGCGGCCCATGCCGACCACACCCTCGGCGACGGCGGTGACGACCTCGTGCTCGTCAAGATCGGTCGCGGTGTGGGCTGCGGGCTCATCGTCGGCGGCCGCCGCGTCCGCGGCGCGCACTCGGCGGCCGGTGAGATCGGGCACGTCGTCGTCGGGACCGACGGTGGACGCCGGTGCCGGTGCGGCAAGGTCGGTTGCTTGGAGACGTGGGTGTCCGCACCCCGCCTCGAGCAGGCCATCGCCGCGTCGACACCCGACCCTGCTGACGCCGCTCCCCACGCCGATGACGTCCCTGATGCGGTGACCGCGGCGGGCGAGCGTCTGGCGATCGCCCTGGCACCGGTCGTCGCAGCCCTCGACCTGGCCGACGTGGTGCTGTGTGGTCCCGCCCACGTCATCGTGCCGGCCTTGGTCGAGTCGGTCGAGCGCACGCTGCGCGCCCGCCTCTTCACCGTCGAGAACGCGACCCTTCGGGTTCGCGTGGTCGAGGACCCCAACGACATCGTCGTGCGGGGTGCTGCCGCCCTGGTCCTGCTGGACCAACTGGGGGTGAGCTAGCCAGCCCGATCGGCACGTGCCTGACGTCGTACCCCTCACCGATGTCGGCGATTCATCCGAGGAAAGAACAGTAGGACCGAACCAGGGAACCGGCCCCCACAGGGGCCCACCCACCGGGAAAGGAAACCCATGAAGAAGAACCTCCAGGCCGCCCTCGTGGTCGGGACGGCAGCGACGTTGCTGCTCACGGCCTGTAGTGGCGGCAGCACGGGGTCGGCCCCGACCGCGACCAACACGGCCGCCAACGCCAGCAAGTCGATCACCCTGTGGCTGGCCGGTGGCGACACCCCCGCCGAATTGCGCACCTACCTGGCCGACACGTTCAAGGCCAAGACCGGTGCCACGCTGAAGATCCAGGAGCAGTCCTGGGGCGACCTCACCACCAAGTTGACCACCGCCCTCCCGGACGCCAACAACACCCCTGACGTCGTCGAGCTGGGCAACACTCAGTCCCCGACGTTCACCAACGTCGGCGCCTTCCTGGACATCAGTGACATGTACAACGAACTCGGCGGCACCAAGCTGCTCCCCTCGTTCGTCGAGGCTGGGAGCGTGGACGGCAAGCAGTTCGCCCTGCCGTACTACTTCGGTTCCCGGTACCTGTTCCAGCGCAAGGACGTCTGGACCCAGGCGGGCGTCGCGACGCCCAAGACCCTGGACGAGTTCAACACCGCGGTGAAGACCATCACCACCGCCAACCCCCGCAAGATCGCCAACTTCTCCGGCTTCTTCATCGGTGGCCAGGACTGGCGCAACGGCATCTCGTGGGTCTTCGCCAACGGCGGCGACCTGGCCAAGAAGGAAAGTGGCCAGTGGGTGTCGACCCTGTCGGACCCCAACACCATCAAGGGCCTGACCCAGTTGCAAGACATCTACCGCAACGCCTCCAAGGCGCCAGCTGACGCCAAGGATGCCTCGCCGTGGCTCTACATCAACGACACTGACCAGATCCTCGACGACACCAAGGCCGTCACCGGCACGACGTCGCTTGCCGCGGCCACGATCATGGCTCCGGGTTGGGCGCACTGGTCGATCGGTGACCTGGCAACCAAGGACGGCAAACCAACTCGTCAGTGGAATGACGCCACCTTCGGCGTCTTCGTCCTGCCGGGCAACGACGGCAAGCCGGCCCCGGTCTTCGCCGGTGGTTCGAACATCGCCATCTCCAACACCAGCAAGAACAAGGACCTGGCCAAGGAACTCATGCGCATCATCTTCAGCGCTGACTTCCAGAAGAAGCTCGGTGGGGCGGGCCTGGGCCCGGCCAACGCCGACTACGTCTCCTCGCTCGGCACCGACGCCTTCGCCACAGCGACGATCCAGTCGGCCAGCAACTCCAAGCTGACCCCGGCCGCGCCGGGCTGGGCCGCCGTTGAGTCGGCCAAGGTCATGGAGGAGTTCTTCGGCAAGATCCGCGACGCGGCGGACCTCACCGCGCTGGCGAAGGAGTACGACGCCAAGATCACGCCGATGCTCAACCTCAAGTGAGCATCGCCTGATCCACAGACCGCTCGATTGTCACTGAGATCGAGCGAACGGTGGTCCGGGCGGGGCAGACCCCCACACCCGCCCGGACCACCCTCACACCCTCACGCTCCTGCGCGGAAGGCCGGAACATGCCCGTGCGGCGCCGATCTCGGCTCCCTCACATTCTCATCACTCCGACGATCATCGTGTTGATCGCCGCGCTCGGCTACCCGGTCGCGTGGCAGATCATCACCAGCTTCAAGGAATTCGGCCTGCGCCAGCAGTTCGGCGTTCCGGCCGACTGGGTCGGTCTGGCCAACTACGTAGAGATCGTCAGCGACCCCGCGCTGTGGGCCATCGTCCTTCGTTCCCTGGTCTTCTGCCTCGTCGTCTCGTTCGCCACCGTGCTCATCGGAGGGGCGCTCGCCGGGTTGATGAACTCGGTTCACAAGGCCGCCCGGCTCACCCTCCAGGTCGCCCTTCTGCTCGCCTGGGCCATGCCTGCCGTCGCCTCCATGACCGTCTGGATCTGGTTGGTCGACTGGCGCCGCGGCCTGCTCAACTGGGCCCTCGTCCGCCTCGGCGTGGACGCTCAGGGACACAACTGGCTAGCCGACCCGACCTCGTTCCTCATCATCGCTGCCATCATCGTCACCTGGATGAGCGTCCCCTTCGTCACCTTGAGCATCTACGCCGGACTCACCCAGGTCTCCCCCGAGGTGTTGGAGGCCGCCAAGATCGACGGCGCGAGCGGCATACAGCGCCTTCGGCACATCATCGTGCCCCTCATCGCTCCGGTGTTGTCCATCGTCCTGCTGCTGCAGTTCATCTGGAACCTGCGCGTTTTCACCCAGGTCAAGATCTTGCAGGACGCCGGCGGCGTGGCGAACGAGACCCATCTGCTGGGCACCTACATCTACCAACTCGGCACGGGCAAGGGCGATTTCGGCTCCGCCAGCGCCGTCAGCATCCTCATGTTGTTACTGACCATCGCCATCAGCTGGCGCTACGTGCGCAACCTGATGAAGGAGGAATCCTGATGACCCTCAGGAGAATCGGCCGCGCCCTGTTGACGGTCCTCACCCTGCTCCTGGCCTTGGTCTGGGCGTTCCCGGTGTACTGGATGGTCAACTCCTCGATGCTGTCCAACGTCACCCTCCAGTCGACGACCCCGACGTTCCTGCCGTTCGGCGGGTCCTTCGACAACTTCGCCGCCGTGTTCAGCGACCCCGGGTTCCTGCAGGCCCTCGGCGTGTCGCTCGCGGTCACCTTGGGCACCGTTGCCGCCTCGCTGTTCATCGCCTTCCTCGGCGCACTCGCGATCAGTCGGTTCCGATTCCGGGGCCGCAAGTCGTTCATCTTGGCTCTGCTGCTCATCCAGATGCTGCCGGCCGAGGGGCTGTTCATCGCGCAGTACAAGATGATGTCGGGGATCGGAATGCTCAACAGCGTCCTCGGTCTGACGATCCTCTACACCGCTGCCGTCGTGCCGTTCACGGTGTGGATGCTGCGCGGATTCGTCGCCGGCGTGCCGGTCGACCTTGAGGAGGCGGGCATGGTCGACGGCCTGACCCGCACCCAAGCCTTCCTCCGGATCACCTTCCCCCTGTTGGCTCCTGGCCTCGTGGCGTCGGGCGTGTTCGCCTTCCTCCAGGCGTGGAACGAGTTCACCATCGCGCTGGTCATCATGACCGACGAGCAATCCCGCACCCTGCCGCTTTGGCTGCGCGGCTTCGTCCAGGCCAGCGCGAGCCGGGAGACCGACTGGGGTCAGGTGATGGCGGCGTCGACCGTTGTCGCCGTGCCGGTGATCATCTTCTTCCTGCTGGTCCAGTCCCGAATGAGCAGTGGCCTGGTCGGCGGAGCCGTCAAGGGCTGACGTGGCACCTACCCAGTTACGCGCCCTCGCTGCGAGCACCCTCATGCCCGGCTTTGTCGGGACGACGGTGCCTGCATGGATCGACGAAGCCGTTGACGGTGGGTTGCGCACCGTCTGCCTCTACGGGAGCAACATCACCGACCGAGCGCAGACCCATCGCCTGTGTCGAAGCCTGCGAGGCATCTCGACGTCCCTGCTCATCGCCGTGGACGAGGAGGGCGGCGACGTCACCCGCCTGCACTTCCCCAGCGGCTCCCCCGAGCCGGGCAACGCCGTCCTCGGACGGCTGGACGACGTCGCGTCCACGCGGCGCAGCGCGGCCCGCATCGGTGCAGACCTCGCGGCATACGGGATCGGTCTGGATCTTGCGCCTGTGGTTGACGTCAACTCGGCGGACGACAACCCCGTCATCGGGACGCGCAGCTTCGGCGCCGACCCCGAGGTCGTCGCTCGCCACACCGTGGCCTATGTCGAGGGCCTGGCGACCCAGTCCGTGGCCGCCTGCGCCAAGCACTTCCCCGGTCACGGCGACACTCACACCGACTCGCACCTCGATCAGCCGGTCGTCCTCGCCGACCTCGACACCCTGCATCGGCGCGAGCTGGTGCCGTTCCGGGCGGCGATCGAGGCGGGCGTGGCAACCGTGATGACCTCGCACATCCTCGTCCCCGCACTCGACCCCAGCGCCCCGGCGACGTTCTCCGAGCCCATCCTGCAGGGGGTCCTGCGCGAGGAACTCGGATTCACCGGCGTGGTCGTCACCGATGCCCTCGACATGGCGGGCGCCAGTGCGACGCAAGGCATCCCGACCGCTGCGGTGCGCGCACTGGCCGCCGGAGCCGATCTGCTCTGCCTCGGGTCGGACACCACCCCCGAGGGGTATGCCGCAGTGCTGGACGCCATCGTGGCCGCCGTCGACGCGGGCGTCTTGGACCCTCGACGGCTAAAGGATGCAGCGGTCCGGGTGGCCGCGTTGGCCGACGTCCACTCACTCGCGGTCGGCGACAGCCAGCCCGCGGCCGGAGCACTGCCCTCCCCCACCGCCCGAGCGGATGTGGCAAGCGCCACGATCGCCGGAACGTTCTCCGTCAGCCCCAGCCTCGCTGCGTGGCGGGCCGGCACCGGTCCAGTGGCGATCGTCCAGGTTGACACCCGCGCCAATCTGGCTGTCGGCCCGACCAACTGGGGTCCGGCGGCACTCGGCGCGACCATTGACCCAGGGCAGGTTCCTACAGACGCTCGCGTGGCGGTCGTCGGCCGCGGGATCGGCGTCGACCATCCCGCCCGAGCCGCTGCCGCGGCATACGGTGCCTCCGGTCACCCCGTCGTTCTCGTAGAGTGCGGGTGGCCGTTCGGCGACGTCGACGTCGATGTGGCAACCTACTCCGGGTCGTTGTCCGTCGCGGCGGCGTTGGTCGAACTTCTCACCACTTCGCCACGGGAGGCACTGGTGCAGCCATGTTGATGGGCATCGATATCGGTGGGACCAAGACTGCCGTCGTGGCGTTAGGCCCCGACGGCAGCGTCGTTGCCGAGCGTCGAGCGCCCTCTGGGCACGGCCCCGACGGGGTCGTTGCCGTGGCGTTGGCCGTGGCCCACGAGTGCGCCGACGCGGTGGGCGGCTGGACCCAGATCGCCTCGGTCGGTGCTTGTATGCCGGGTCTGGTCGATCCGCGCTCCGGCCTGGTCACGCACGCGCTCAACCTCGGCGTCGACGCTCTGCCGCTCGGCCCAGCGTTGAGCGACGCCTTGAGCCGGCCTGTCGTCATCGACAACGACGTGAAGGCCGCCGGCTGGGGTGCCTTCCAGTTGCATGGCGGGGACCCGGACACGGCCTTCGGCTACCTCAACATCGGTACCGGGCTGGCCGCCGCCTTGGTGATCAACGGCCAGATCGTCCGCGGGCCGGGAGGGATCGCCGGGGAGATCGGTCACCTGCCTTTGGCCGCGCCAGTGCCCTGCCGCTGCGGCCAGACCGGGTGTCTGGAGACCAGCGCATCCGGCTCGGGGCTCACCCGGATGTGGCCCCCCGCGCGGCACCTTGCCGACCCGTTCGCCGCCGCCGCAGCCGGCGACGCCCAGGCCGCAGAGGCGGTGCGCCACCTCTGCGGTGGCATCGCCATGGCCATCCAAGCCCTCGTCCTCGTCGGCGGGGTCGAGCACATCGTCATCGGCGGCGGCCTCACCGGCTTGGGCGAACCGCTGTCTCTTGGGATCGCCGAGGTCTTGGCCCAGCGGGCCGCGCAGGCCCCGCTGCTGGACGAGTTGACGCAGCCCGGTCGCTTCTCGATGCTGTCGTCAGACGTGCCGATCGCGGCCCTCGGGGCCGCCCGATTGCCTTCTGCTGCAGCCCAACTCGACCTACAGGTAGCCCCGTAGCAGCCTAAAGACACCCCGATCCCTGGGCACTACCCAGGGATCGGCCCAGGCAAACCCACCGCGGTCGCGCCGAGAGTCAGCGCCAGTAGGTCGCGCGACCGATGGGGCGCGAGCTGCCGCCGCCTCGCAGGGTCAACTCGAACAACGGCAAGCTGCGGCCGGGCACCGAACGGCTCAGCCGCTCGCCGACCTGCACGGCGCCGAGCCGCTCGTAGAACGGGCGCGCCTGAGGGTCGGCCTCGATCTGCACCCGGGTCCACCCGCGACCCGCAGCCGAGCGCCGAGCGTCCTCGAAGAGGATCCGCCCGATCCCCGACCCGATGAACGGGGGGTCGACGAAGAGCATGTCCAGCTCACCGACATCACTGCCGACCGACGACGGGGCCAGCAGGTGGAAGCCAGCGACGACCCCGTCGACCTCAACGAGGACCGCCTTGGCCGCCTGCTCGGGCGAGAGGGTCAACTCGGCCTCACAGGCCCGCAGGAAGGACGCGCTGTGACCCCACCAGCCCTTGCTGCGCAACGCGAGCTCGGAGAGCAACGGCGCTTCGTCGGCTCGGGCGGGCCGCAGGACCAGCCCCACTCCGGCCGCAGGCGCGGTATGCCGCGTGGCGTGCGCCGTCTGCGGCGGGGCCGCGTGGTCGATGCTCATCGCGCCGACACCCCCTGGCGGCTCAGGCCGTAGGTGATGCCGTCGACGAGGGCTCGCCAGGAGGCCTCGACGATATTGGGGGCCACCCCTACGGTCTGCCAGGTCGTCGTCCCGTCGGACGTCTCGATGAGCACCCGGGTGATCGCGTCGGTGCCGTGGGAGGCGTCGAGGATGCGCACCCGGAAGTCGACGAGCTCGAGCCGGGCCAGCTCGGGGTAGACACCCATGAGCGCCACCCGCAACGCGTGGTCCAGGGCGTTGACGGGGCCGTTGCCCTCGCCGGTGGCCACCTGGCGCGATCCGCCCGCGGTGAGCTTGACGGTCGCCTCAGAGACGGCCTCGCCGGCTTCCCGGGCGTCGGTGATGACCCGCCATGACTCGACGTCGAAGTAGGTCACCGCCTGGCCAAGGTGCTTGCGCAGCAACAACTCGAACGACGCGTCGGCCGCGTCGAAGGTCCAACCACGCAGCTCGAGCTCCTTGACCTCGGCGAGAACCGCGGCGACGAGCTCGGACTGATCGGTGAGGTCGACGCCCATCTCCTTGGCCTTGAGCTCGATGCTCGCGCGGCCGGCCATATCCGACACGAGCGTTCGCATCGCGTTGCCGACGAGCGCGGGGTCGGTGTGCTGGTAGAGGTCGGGGTCGACCTTGAGAGCGCTGGCGTGCAGGCCGGCCTTGTGAGCGAAAGCGCTCGAGCCGACGTACGGCTGGCGGCTGTAGGGCGGGACGTTGGTGACCTCGCTGATGGCGTGCGAGATCCGGGTGGCCTCACGCAGCCGCTGCGGCTCGAGCAACGGCATACCCTGCTTGATCTGCAGGTTGGAGACGAGGGTGAGGATGTTGGCGTTGCCAGTGCGCTCGCCGTAGCCGTTGACCGTCCCCTGGACGTGGGTCGCCCCGGCAGCCACCGCAGCCATCGAGTTCGCGACGGCGCATCCGGTGTCGTTGTGGCAGTGGATGCCCACGCGCGCACCCGTGGAGTCGAGGACGTCGCGGACGACATCGGCGATCTGTGCGGGCAGCATCCCACCGTTGGTGTCGCAGAGCGCAGCGACCTCGGCGCCGGCCTCGGCCGCGGTCCGGACGCACTCCAGGGCGTAGGCCCGGTCGAGTCGGTAACCGTCGAAGAAGTGCTCAGCGTCAAGGAACACCCGGCGGCCTTCACCGCGCAGGAAGGTCACCGTGTCGCGGATCATCTCGAGGTTCTCGGCGAGAGTGGTCCGCAACGCCAGCTCGACGTGGCGGGCATGCGACTTGGCGACCAGGGTGACGACCGAGGCACCCGAGTCAAGCAGGGCCCGGACGAGCGGGTCGGCGGCAGCCGTCGACCCCGCTCGGCGGGTAGCGCCGAACGCCGCAAGAGTGGCGTTGCGCAGATCCAACTCCTGCTGCGCCCGCGCGAAGAACTCCGTGTCCTTGGGGTTGGCGCCCGGCCAGCCGCCTTCGATGTAACCGACCCCGAGCTCGTCAAGCTGACGAGCAATGGCGAGCTTGTCTACGACCGAAAGGTTCAGACCCTCCTGCTGGGCGCCATCGCGCAAGGTCGTGTCGTAGACGTGCAACTCGGGACTGGCCGTGGACATGGAATCACTTTCGTATCGGTCGGTTCTCGTCGCTGCTGGCCGGCGGGGGTGGTGCCTGGACCAACAAAAAGACCCCCCGGGTGCGGGAGGTCTGCGCGACGAGTGTTCTCGTCGCGCTCAGGTAATAACGAGGGCAGCTGGCATGTTGCGCGCAGCGGCGAGGGTGGTGTGGGTCACGTTGTACAGGGTGTCACTCCGGACCGCTTCCGGACAAGGTGTCTCGCGATGCGGACCACGTCGTCGCCGCAGCGACCAGACTTCGGAACAGCGAGGAGTCCTCTGCCGCCTCGGGGTGCCACTGGACGGCCAGCCGGAAGCGGGCCTGCGGGTCCTCGAACGCCTCCACGACGCCATCGGCGGTCCACGCCGTAGCGGCGTAGCCGGGATGGGTCGCCACCCCCTGGTGGTGGTAGGTGGGCACCTCCACCGTCTCCGCTCCCAGCACGCCGGCCAGGTGCGAGCCATCCGCCACCCGCACGGTATGCCGCGTGAAGACGCCCGCCGTCTGCAGATGCACGTCGGTCCCCACCGTGTCAGGCAGGTGTTGGTCGAGGGTGCCCCCGTTGGCCACCGCCATGATCTGCATCCCCCGGCAGACCCCCAGGATCGGTATGCCGGTCTCCGCCGAGACCCGGGCCAACGCCAACTCCCACGCGTCGCGGTCCGGGCGAGGCGCCTGCGACGTGGGGTGCGGGAGGGCGGCATACCTGCTGGCCTGAACGTCCGCTCCCCCGGCGATGATCAGCCCGTCGACCCGGTCAAGCACCTCGCGGGCCTGCGCGTCGGCCTCGGCGTCGGTGAGGTGCTCGTCGCCGGGCGGGAGGATCACGGGGATCCCCCCGGCCCGGGCGACGTGCTCGAGATACATGCGGGGCAGCACGGCACTGGGTTGGGACACCCACGGCGGTCGGTCGATCGACTCGACGTAACAGGTGATCCCAATGACCGGGCGGCGCGGCTGACCCATGGTTCGATCGCCTACTCAGTCGCTTCAGAGGGGCGTGACGTAAGCGGCCGAGATGCCACCGTCGACCAAGAACGTCGAGGCGGTCATGAAGCTGGAGTCGTCGGAGGCGAGGAACAGCACTGCGCTGGCCATCTCCTCGGGCTCACCGAACCGGCCCATGGGGATGTGCACCAAGCGCCGGGCAGCGCGCTCGGCGTCCTTGGCGAACAACTCCTGCAGCAACGGGGTGTTGACCGGGCCCGGGCACAGCGCGTTGACCCGGATGCCCTGCCGGGCGAACTGCACGCCCAACTCACGGGTCATCGTCAGCACACCGCCCTTGGAGGCGGAGTAGGAGATCTGCGAGGTGGCCGCCCCCATGACCGCGACGAAGGACGCCGTGTTGATGATCGAGCCCTTGCCCTGCTCGATCATGTAGGGCAGCGCCGCCTTGCAGCACAGGTAGACGGAGGTGAGGTTGACCTCCTGCACCCGGCGCCACGCGTCGAGATCGGTGTCGAGGATCGAGTCGTCGTCCGGCGGCGAGATGCCGGCGTTGTTGAAGGCGATGTCGACGCTGCCGAAGTGCTCCTTGGCAGCCGCGAACATCGCGTCGACGGCCTCTTTGCTCGTCACGTCGCAGCGGACATAGAGGATGCCGAGCTCGTCGGCCAACGCTGCACCGGCCTCGTCGTTGAGGTCGCCGACCACGACCTTGGCACCCTCGGCGACGAATCGCCGCACGGTCGCCAGGCCGATGCCCGAGCAGCCTCCGGTGATGACGGCGACCTTGCCGTCCAACCTGCCAGACATGTGTGTCCTTCCTTCGGGGTCGTGAACCGACTGGCGCGAGCGCTCGATCCGGTCAGTCGTCGGTGGCGAAGAAGACGTTCTTCACCTCGGTGAATGCGTCGAGGGCGTCCGGGCCGAGCTCGCGCCCGAGCCCGGACTGCTTGAACCCGCCGAACGGGGTGGCATAGCGGACGCTGCTGTGGCTGTTGACCGACAGGTTGCCGGCCTCGACCCCACGGGCGACGCGGATCGCGCGCCCCACGTCGCGGGTCCAGATCGACCCCGACAGCCCGTATGCCGTGTCGTTTGCTTTGGCAATCGCGTCGGCTTCGTCGTCGAACGGCAACACGGCAACCACCGGGCCGAAGATCTCCTCTTGCCAGACCGTGTCCTGCGTCGAGCGGGGAATGACGACGGTCGGCGGGTACCACCAGCCGGCCCCCGTCGGGGCGGTGCCGCGGAAGGCGACATCGACCGAGTCGGCGCTGCCCTCGACGAAGCCGCGGACGTGCGCGCGGTGGTCGGCGCTGATCAGCGGACCCATCTGGGCGGCTTCGTCGGCCGGGTCGGTGACGACGACCCCCTTGACTGCGGTCTCGAACAACTCCATGAACCGGTCATAGACGCTGGCCTGCACGAGGATCCGGCTGCGCGCGCAACAGTCCTGCCCGGAGTTGTCGAAGACCGACATCGGTGCGCTGGCCGCTGCCTTCTCCAGGTCGGAGTCGGCGAAGACGATGTTGGCGCTCTTGCCACCCAACTCAAGGGTGACCCGCTTGATCTGCTCGGCCGCGCCACGCATGATCCGCTGGCCGACCTCGGTCGAGCCGGTGAAACAGACCTTGCGCACGGCCGGGTGGGTGACGAACCGTTCGCCGACAATCGATCCCTTGCCGGGCAGGACGGTGAACACCCCTTCGGGCAGCCCCGCCTCCAGGGCCAACTCCCCCAGGCGGATGGCCGTGAGCGGGGTGAGCTCGGCGGGCTTGAGGACGACGACGTTGCCGGCGGCGAGCGCAGGAGCGAAGCCCCAGCCGGCGATCGGCATGGGGAAGTTCCAGGGGACGATCACCGAGACGACGCCGAAGGGCTCCTTGAAGGTGACGTCCAGACCGCCGGCGACGGGGATCTGCTTGCCGAACAACCGCTCGGGTGCGGCCGCGTAGTAGGCGAGCACGTCGCGGACGTTGCCGGCCTCCCAGCGGGCGTTGCCGATGGTGTGCCCAGAGCCGGTGACCTCGAGTTGGGCGAGTTCGTCGATGTGGGCGTCGACCACCTCGGAGAACCGCCGCAGCAGTCGGCCACGATCGGCCGGGCTGACGGCCCGCCACGCCGGGAAGGCGGCCTCGGCCCGCGCGATCGCGGCATCGGTCTCCTCGACCGACAGCGACGGGACGGTCGCGACGACCTGTTCGGTCGACGGGTTGATGACCTCGTGCGTGCTCGACACCGTCGTGCTCAGTGTGGTGTTCACGTGGTGCTCACAGCCTTTCGAATCCGCGGATGAGTTCCCAGTCGGTGACGGCCCGGTTGAAGGCGTCGACCTCCACCTGGGCCGCGTGGGCGTAATGCTCGACAACCTCGTCCCCGAACGCCGCCCGCGCCACGGCCGAGCCTAGGAGCAACTCGCGGGCCTCCACCAACGTGGTCGGCACGCGGGCCTTGTCGGAGGCGTAGGCGTTGCCGTCGAACCGCGGCTCCAACGCCAACCCCTCGCGTATGCCGTGCAACCCGCCCGCGAGCATCGCCGCCACCGCGAGGTAGGGATTGACATCGCCGCCGGGCACCCGGTTCTCCACCCGCAGGCCAGAGCCGTGACCGACGACGCGCAGCGCACAGGTCCGGTTGTCCCGGCCCCAGGCGATCGCGGTCGGGGCGAAGCTGCCGGGTTGGAATCGCTTGTAGGAGTTGATGTTTGGTGCGTAGAAGTAGGTCAGCTCACGCAGGGTGGCCTGGACACCGGCGAGGAAGTGGTCGAAGACGTCGCTGTGCCCACCCTCGCGCCCATCGTCGGCGAAGACGGTGCTGCCGTCGGTGCCGCGCAGCGACAGGTGGATGTGGCAGGAGTTGCCCTCGCGTTCGTCGTACTTCGCCATGAAGGTCAGCGATTGCCCGTGCTTCGCGGCGATCTCCTTGGCGGCGTTCTTGTAGATGACGTGGTTGTCGCAGGTGCGCAGGACATCCTCGTAACGGAAGGCGATCTCATGCTGGCCGAGGTTGCACTCCCCCTTGGCCGACTCGACCTTGAGGCCCGCGGCATACATCTCGTTGCGGATCTCGCGCAGCAGCGGTTCGACGACGGTGCCGCCCTGGATGGAGTAGTCGACGTTATAGCGGTTGACCCCCGTGAGGCCGACGTAGCGCGCGTCCCACGCGGCGGCATACGACTGCTCGAAGACGATGAACTCCAACTCGGTGCCGGCGAGGGCGGTGAAACCCAGCGCCGCGGCAGCATCCACCTGCGCGCGCAGCACCGAGCGCGGCGACTGGCGCACCAGCCCCCTGCCGTCGAGCCAGGCGAGGTCGCACTGGACCGTCGCCGAATAGTTCTGCCCCGGGGTCCGTCGCAACGTCGTGAGGTCGAGGTCGAACATCATGTCGCCGTAGCCGGTCTCCCACGAGCTGATGGCATAGCCATCAACGGTGTTCATCTCGACGTCGACGGCCAGCAGGTAGTTGCAGCCCTCGGTGCCGTGGCCCAGGACGGTGTCGACGAACCACTGACCGTGGATCCGCTTGCCCTGCAATCGGCCTTGCATGTCGGTGAAGGCGACCACGACGGTGTCGATGGTCCCGTCGGCGATCTCGGCACGCAATTGGTCGAGGGTGAGCTCGGGTCGGGTCATCGTCGATCCTTCGGTGAGGGGGGACGGGTCATGGGCGGGGACGCAACAGGGCACGGAGCAGCAGCGACGTGGCGTCGCAGTGTTCCTCCATGACCGCGCGGGCGGTCTCGGGGTCGCCAGCGAGCACAGCCGCGACGATGGCGTCGTGCTGGTCGTGGGAGTGGGCGATGTTGCGCGAGATGACGGGTATGCCGCGCAGCAACTCATGCAAGGCGGCCTGGGCGCGGGTCACGGCCTCGACGAGCATCGGCGAACTCGAGAGGGTGGCCAGGGCCAGGTGCAGCCGGGAGTCGTTGAGTCGGTGAGTGGCTGAATCGGGGGCCTCGCGCACCTGGGCGGCGCAGGCCAGCAGCCAGGCCCGCTGATCGGCGGCGAGGGTTCGCGTCGCGGCCAGCGCGGCCGCCCCCGGCTCGACGACCCGGCGGAAGTCCAAGACGTCGGCGATCGCGGTTGCGGTGCGCTGCGGCTGGGGCAAGGGGACCGACCCCGGCGCCTCACCGGCATACGTCACCATGGTGCCGCCACCGCGGCCGCGGCGCGTGGTCACCAAGCCCGAGTCGCGCAGGGCGGCGATCGCCTCGCGCAGGGTGCTGCGCGACACAGCAAGGCGTTCGGCGAGCTCGCGTTCGGGTGGGAGCAGGTCGCCGTCGCGGAACGCGCCGAGGCGGATCGCGGTCGCCAACTGCTCGACGGTGAGCTCGAAGGCGTTGCCGGAACTGGGCCGCAGGACATGCTCGGACAGGTCGTTGTGCAGGGGGATGATCACGCCGGCCCCCTGCCCAGCCGGACCCCGTCGGGGTCGAAGGGGGGACGCAGCGAGACGGTCACCGGCACGCGTCGACCGGCGACGTCCACCTCGTATCCTCCGGTGCGCAACCATTCGGGAGTCACCGGCCCAGTCTGCCGCGAGCCCGCCCAGGCCAGCCCCACGGGGGCTCCCAGGGCATGCCCCCATCCGGCGCTGGTCACCTGGCCGACCGGCTCGCCGTCGCGCAGGAGCAACTCCCCACCCCAGAGGTATGCCGCGGGGTCGCCTGCCAGGGGTTCGGCAGTGGGGTCACCAACGACGATCGAGACGATCCGACGCGACGGCCCGGCGGTCTTGACCCGCTCGACCGCCGATCGACCGAGGAAGTCGATCCCGGAGGCGAGCTTGCAGGTGAAGCTCAGCCCAGCCTCGATCGGGGTGGCATCCGGCACGAGCTCGCGGCCGAACGCGCGGTAGCCCTTCTCCAGGCGCATTGCGTCAATCGTGTAGTAGCCCGCGGGAGCGGCACCGAGTAAATGGCCCGCGTTGAACAATTCGTCGTAGACGCCGGCAGCGAACTCGACGGGGACATAGAGCTCCCACCCCAACTCGCCGACATAGGTGATCCGGGTAGCGCGGGCGGTCGCATAGCCAAGTCGCAGTTCGCGGCTGGTGGCGAACGGGAAGGCCGCATCGGTGAGGTCGGCGCCGGAGAGCCGCGTGAGCAACTCCCGTGAGGCGGGCCCCATCACGCCGAACACGGCATACATCGCGGTGACGTCGACGACCTCGGTGCGGTGGCCGTCGGGCGCCTTGCGGCGGATCCAGTCGACGTCGCGCACGGCCGAGGCGGCGCCGCTGACGACGAGGAACTGCGTCGGGGCGAGTCGGGTGACCGTGACGTCGGCTTCGTAGCCGCCGGCGGAGTTGAGCATCCCCGTGTAGACCGCGCGACCGATCGGCACGTCGACGTCCGCGGTGCACAGCCACTGCAACGTCGCCGCCGAGTCGGGGCCGGTGACAAGGTACTTCGCGAACGAGGTCTGGTCGAAGATGCTGACGGTATGCCGCGTCGCCGCCTGCTCGGCCCGCGACCAGGGCAGCCACGTGGGGGCTTCCCAGGAGTAGTCCAGGACCGGCTCGACCCCCCGAGGGGCGAAGACGTTGGCCCGTTCCCAGCCCATCTTGCTACCGAGCACGGCACCCGCGCCTACGAGCCGGTCGTGGACCGGTGAGCGCCGGAACGGCCGCGCGGTCTCCAACTCACGGTTGGGCCACGGGATCGAGTAGTGCAGCCCGAGGACCTCGCCGACGCGGTCGCGCAGCCAGTCGTTGTTGGCGTTGAAGGGCGCGAACCGGCGGATGTCGACGGCAGTGAGGTCGCTCGTCGGCTCGCCCTCGACGATCCACTCGGCCAGCGCTCGCCCCGCTCCCCCGGCCGAGGCGATGCCGACCGAGTTGAAACCGGCGCCGACGAAGAACCCGGCGACCCCAGGCACCTCGCCGAGGAGGAACTGGTTGTCCGGCGTGAAGCTCTCGGGCCCGTTGTAGAACTTGCGCACCCCGGTCTCGGCCAGCACCGGGAGCCGGTGGACCGCGCTGCTCATGAGGATCTCGAAGTGTTCCCAGTCCTCGTCGAGCAGTTGGAACTCAAACGGGTAGGGGATCTGGTCGGGCGCGACCCACGGCTTGGCGACCGGTTCGAACCCGCCGACGAGCAGCCCGCCGACCTCTTCCTTGACGTAGGTATAGCCGTCGGGGTCGCGCAGGATCGGCAGGTCGCGGTGGACTCCCTCGATCTGCTCGGTGACGACGTAGAAGTGCTCGGCCGAGTGCAGGGGCACGGTGGCACCAACGAGTTCGCCGACGGCCTTGGCCCACTGGCCGGCGCAGTTGACGACAATCTCCGCCTCGATGTCGCCGCGGTCGGTGCTCACCCCGGTGACCCGCACCCCGCGGGTGGCGGGACCGGTGTGGATGTCCAGGACCCGGGTGCGCTCGAAGATCGTCGCGCCACGCTGTTTGGCGCCCTTGGCGAGGGCCTGGGTGAGGTCGGTCGGGTTGGCTCGCCCGTCGGCCGGCAGCCAGATCGCTCCGACGAGGTCGTCGGTGCGGATCAGCGGGTAGCGCTCCCCCGCCTGATCCGGGGTGAGCAAGTCGCAGTCCAGCCCGTATGCCGCTGCGCTGGCCGCCGTCCGGCGCAGGGTGACCATCCGCTCGGGGGTGCGCGCCACGGTGAGGCCCCCGCAGCGACGGTAGCCCGCCGACAGCCCGGTCTCGGCCTCGATCCGGTCGTAGAGCTCGCAGGAGTACTGCACCAGGCGGGTGCCTGCCTCCGAGGCGCGCAGTTGACCGACAAGCCCGGCCGCGTGCCAGGTGGTGCCGCACGAGAGGGTGCCCTGCTCCAGGAGCACCACGTCGGTCCAGCCCAGGGCGGTGAGGTGGTAGGCGACGCTCGCTCCGATGACGCCGCCTCCGATGATGACGACGCGGGCGCGGCTGGGCACGGTGTCGGTGGGGCTCATGCCGGTGCCCGAGGTGTCGGGGCCGGTGCGGCTGCGGCGACCGAGAGGGTGTCGACGAAGGCCGAGTCCCGCAGCAGCGTCGCCGCCGTGTCGTACTTGTGCGTGGCCCAGCCCCAGAAGTCGGCATCGATCCCACTGACGTGGTGCTGGATGACCCCCCAGAGGGTCCAGCCGTAACCCGAGATCGCCCGCCAGGTGCGGGCCCGCGCGAGCAGCCTCGCGTCGGCGTGCGGGTAGTACGCCTCGACGAGGCCAACGAGGGCGGCGTCGCTCAGACCCGACTCTTGAGCGATGTTGCCCAACTCGAAGGCCGGCTCATTGAGCCCGCTGTATTCGTAATCGATGATCCGCACGTCCTGGCCGTCATCGAGGAAGTTCGCGGCCAGCAGATCGTTGTGGCACGGGACGAGCGGCTCCGGGTATGCCGCGAGCGCGGCTTCCGCACGCGCGACCACCGGCGCGAGCGAGTCGTAGCCGGACGGCATACGCATCCCTCGTTCGTGAGCGAGCGCGAGGTAACGCCGCTGCAGCGCGAACATGTCCAGCCGACCGACGAACGGCGGGCCGGCGTGCAACCGGCGCAGCGCCGCGGCGATGCGCGGCAGGTTGGCAGCCACATCGTCCTCCGAGTAGGTGCGAGCGGTGAGGAACCCCACGACGAGCACGCCGCGGCCAGGCAGGTAGTCGATGACGGGGGCACCGACCCCCGCCGCGGCGGCAGCCACCGAGTTGTGGTGTTCCACCTCGCGGTCCACGGCCAGCAGGTCCGTGCCGGGTGGCGACACCCGGACGACGACGTCCGCGGTGGCCGTGCGGACCCGGTAGTTGTGGTTGGTGAGACCACCCGGGAGTTCGGTCACCTCGCGCGGCTGCCCTGAGAGACAGGGGATCTCGTCGAGCAGCCGCGCGAGAGTCGAGTCGACGATCAGGACGACGGCCTCTTGCCGTCGGCGTCCTGCGCCGGGTGGGCCGACTTGCCGTGATGCTCCATGGCGATCTCCTCGGCTGAGGAGACTCCCGCGGGCAGGTCGATCGTCGTCTTGGGACCGGTGAACCACTTCTTCGCCGACGCGTGCCACCCGATCCAGAGCAGGATGAGCGTCCCGCCGGTGAGGATCGGCGCGTAGTTGACGAACTTCCAGTCGAAGGCCTCGTTGCCCAGCCAGGCGGCCGGGGTGAAGGGGAGGATGAAGTAGACCGAGATGACGACGATCTCCAGGCAGGCGATCGGGGCCATCCACTTCCACTTCGTCCCGAGGTTCCACGGGCCCTGCTTGAACTTGTCTCCGGCACGCCACCGCAGGTAGATCGGGATGAGGAACGCGAGGTAGAGGCCGATCACCGCGACCGACACGACGGCGTAGAACGCGGTCGGAACGATGATCGGAGCGTCCTCGGTCCCGATGTTGACCTCCTTGAGCGCCGGGATCGTGATGAGCGCGGCGACCACGGTGGAGGCGAGAACGGCGTTGGCCGGGACCTTGCTCGAGTTGAGTTTGGCCCAGAGCGACGCTCCCGGAACCGCGCCGTCGCGACTGAACGCGAAGAGCATCCGACTGGTGGAGGTCATGCAGGCGGTCGTGCAGAAGAACTGCCCGATGCTGGCGATGAGCAGGACGATGCCGGCCCATCCCGAGGTGAGGGCCTGGTTGAAGATGACGGCCACGCCGCCACCTCCGGCGGTCACCTCCTCGGCGTCCTGGACGGCGAAGAGGAAGGCCAATAGGAGGATCCAGCCACCGATCGCCGAGTAGAAGATCGACTGCCAGATGCCGCGTGCCGCACCGTGCGAGGCCCCCTGGGTCTCCTCGGACAGGTGCGCCGAGGCGTCGAAGCCGGTGATCGTGTACTGCGTGAGCAGGAAGCCCAGCGGCAGCACGTAGAACCAGTAACCCAACCCGTCGGTCGAACCGCCGGCCAGACCACCGCTGTTGTTCACCCGCATCGTGAACACGTCGGCAACGCTCATGTGGGACTTGGGCAGGAAGACGAGGATGAGGATGACGGCCAGGGCCCCGAAGACGTGCCACCAGACCGAGACGTTGTTCATCACCGCCATGAGGTGGCCGCTGAAGATGTTGACCACGGCCACGAGGATGAGGATGACGAGGAACATCCAGAACACCCGGGCCAGCGAGTAGCCCTCGGCCCAGGACTCACTGAAGGTGCTGAAGGTGAGGTCGAAGAAGGTCGCACACCCGTAGGCGACCGAGGCATCGACCGCGATGAGGCCGATGAGGTTGAGCCAGCCGGTGTAGTAACCCGCCTTGGCCCCGCCGAGCTTGGCCGCCCACCAGTAGATGCCCCCGGAGGTGGGATAGGCCGACACCAACTCGCTCATGCACAAGCCGATGACGAGGATGAAGATCGAGATGAGCGGCCAGCCGATCGAGATCGCGACGGGGCCGCCGTTGTTCCAGGCCTGGCCGAAGGTCGTGAAGCACCCGGCGAGGATCGAGATGATCGAGAAAGAGATCGCGAAGTTCGAGAAGCCCGACCAGGATCGGGACAACTCCTGCTTGTAGCCCAGCTCGGCGAGCTTGCGCTCGTCGTCGTCCAATCGAAGGTCAGCCATATGTGACGCTCCTCACACGGTCGAAGTGAGGCGATGCTAGTAGCGAAGAAGGTGTGCGTCCAGACCTTTAGCGGGATGAGTGGGAGGGAAAGCGCTCTCAGGATCTGCACAGAACGGACCTAAAAGGCATGTTGAGCGACCATTGTCGGCCCAGCGTTCAGCTGGACGTCACCTGACGAGCGATTCCAGCGCCCAGGCGACCCCGTCCTGCGAGTTCGCCGGGCACCGGTGGCTCGCCGCAGCGAGCACGTCCGGATGAGCGTTGGCCACGGCATACGAGCGACCGGCCCACCGCAGCATCGGCAGGTCGTTGGGCATGTCGCCGAAGGCCCAGACGTCCGTCGACCCGACGCCGAGGTCGCCCGCCCAGCGGGCCAGCCCGGCCGCCTTGGTCACACCGGGGCCGGTGATCTCGGCCAACCCGTGAGCTCCCGAGTAGGCCAGGTGCGCCCGATTGCCCACGACCGACGCGACCCGCTCGAGGAAGTCGGCCTCGTCCCAGTGCGGCGCCACCGCGAGCAGTTTTCCCACCGGCTCGCCTCCGCGGTCCTGCATCGGGGCCACCTGGACCGCCTCGGCCCCTCGGTCGAGGCCCGCTCCCGGAAATCCCGGCTCCACCATCGCCCCGCTGGCCCGCTCGGCCCCGAACTGCACCCCGGGAACGGCCGCGCGCAACTCACCGACGAGGTCGGTGACAAGCCCATCGGGTATGCCGTGCACCTCCCGGACCGTCCGGGCCGCGACGTCGTAGACGAAAGCGCCGTTGGCACAGACCGCCGCTCCGTGCGGACCAACGAGGTCGGCCAACTCGTGCAGCCAGCGCGGCGGCCGGGCGGTGACGATGACGAACGCGATGCCCTGGTCGGCCAGACCCCACACGGCCCGCCTGGTCCGGTCCGACACGCTGCCGTCCGGGCGCAACAGCGTTCCGTCCAGATCGGAGGCGACCAAACGGGGTCGCACCGCGTCCTCGGAAACGTGAGCGGGCGGCATACCGGATCCGCGCAGGCGGCTCACGCCAGGCGAGTGAGCCAGCCGTTGGTGTCCTCGACGCGGCCGTACTGGATGTCCAGCAGCCGCTCGCGGATCGTCATGGTCACCTCACCGATCGCGGGGCCGTCGCCGCGGTGATCGACCGAGCCGCCCTCCCAGCGCAACTCGCCCACCGGCGTGACGACCGCTGCCGTGCCGCAGGCGAAGATCTCGGTGATCTTCTTGCTGCGGGCCGCGTCCTTCCACTCCTCGATGGGGATGCGCCGCTCCTCGGGCTCCAGGCCCAACTCCTTAGCCAACTCGAGGATGGAGCTACGGGTGATCCCCTCGAGGATGGTCCCGGTGAGCTCAGGCGTGACGAGCTTGCCGTCGGAAGTGACGAAGAAGAGGTTCATCCCGCCGAGCTCTTCGATGTAGGTGTGCGTCCCAGAGTCGAGGAAGACCGCCTGATCACACCCGTGTTCGATGCCCTCCAACTGACCGGCCAGGCTCGAGGCGTAGTTGCCGCCGCACTTGGCTGCGCCCGTGCCCCCCGCTCCGGCGCGGGCGTAGTCCTGCGAGATCCAGAGGGTCACAGGCTTGAGGCCGCCGCTGAAGTAGGCACCGGCGGGCGAGGCGATCACGGCATACGTCACCGCAGCAGCCGGGCGCACGCCGAGGAACGCCTCTGAGGCAAACATGAACGGCCGCAGGTAAAGGCTGGTCTCGCCGGTGCCGACCGCAGGCACCCACGCCTTGTCGACCTCGACGAGGGCCTTGAGTGACCCCACGAAGTCATCGACAGCCAGCTCGGGCAGCGCCAGGCGCCGGCAACTGCGCTGCAGCCGCTGGGCGTTGGCCTCCGGGCGGAAGCTCCAGATCGACCCATCCGCGTGCCGGTAGGCCTTGAGCCCCTCGAAGACCTCCTGGGCGTAGTGCAGGACCGCGGCGGCCGGCATGAGCGAGAGGGGGCCGTAGG
>ERZ724516.175-NODE-175-length-39689-cov-22.641469_pt1 | contig 39689 bp, 36 predicted proteins | sample MGYA00376049_ERZ724516 | MGnify/ENA primary metagenome ERZ724516 (study PRJEB28724, sample SAMN07190886) | activated sludge metagenome | isolation source: activated sludge of sewage treatment plant in Hong Hong | place: USA: Christiansburg, Virginia | collected... | reverse complement strand
TCCTGGGCGTAGTGCAGGACCGCGGCGGCCGGCATGAGCGAGAGGGGGCCGTAGGCGCGCACCTGCGCGTCGTGCCAGCCGGCCTCGGTCGTCCAGGTGGCCAGGGCCATGTGATCGGTGAATACCTTGCCGAACCCCGGGTTGGCCAACAGCGCGGCGCGCTCCTCGTCAGACCTCGGGTGGTCGTTCGGAGTGAGCTCGAAGTGCAGCTCAGCTGGGCGGTCCTGGCCGGTCATCTGCGTGGCTCTCCTCGGAACGTGTCGGTGGGACGGAAACGTTATGCTGTCAGTCAGGGTACCCACTCTCCCGGTTCACCTGCGTAGGTGAATCTCGGGCCCTAAGGTTGGTGCAGAGCCAGGGGGGCTCATGCCGTTGAGGGAGGGACGAAGCGTGAACCGTGCGGTCCGCGCGCTGCGAGGCAACCATGGTCGGTATGCCGCATCGGCACCACTCGCTGCGCGCCCGCTCATCGCCGGAGGTGCCCTCGGGACGGCCGGAGTGATCGCGGTGCTCCTCTTCTCAGCCTCGAGCCACGCCGACGTGTCATCCAGCGCGGTCGGCTCGACCGTGGCCGCTGGGCGGCCCTCGGCAACCTCCAGCACGACTGCGGGCGGCGAGTCCGGCCTGACCAAGCGCCCGGAATCCGAGGTGCCCCACTTCAACGCGGTCAACGCCATGACGGCCGCCGCCGCGAACGCTGCCGCCGCCCAGGCCGCCGCCCTGGCCGAGCTCGACGCGGCGCCCGACGCCGGCTCTGTGCCGACCGCTGTGGTCGACGCGGCACAAGTCCTCGCCTCAGGCTTCGTCAAACCGGTCGACGGCGTCGCCTCCTCGCCGTTCGGCGTCCGGTTCCACCCGATCCTGCACGTCTGGAAGTTGCACTCGGGCACCGATCTGGCGACCTCGTGTGGCACACCGGTCAAGGCCGCCAAAGCCGGTCAGGTGACGCTCGCCGGCGGGTTCACCGGGTATGGCAACCGGGTGGTCGTTGACCACGGGTCCGGTCTGGTCACCACCTACAACCACCTGCGCTCGTATGCCGCGGTTGCCGGCTTGAAGGTCCAGCAGGGACAGATCATCGGTTACGTCGGGTCGACCGGCATGTCAACCGGATGTCATCTGCACTTCGAGGTCATGGTCGGCGGCGCGTTCGTCGACCCGGCGCCGTATCTCGACCTGGCGCCGGCACCCAAGGTGGTCATTCCGGCAGCCGTCCCCGCCCGCTCCGATGTCATCCTGGCGCCAGCACCGACGTTGACGACGACCCCGCCGGTGACCCAAACCCCCACCCTCACCCCGACCGAGACTGCGGCGCCGACCGAGACCGTGGTGCCGACCGCCACCGCCAGCCCCACCGAGACGGCGACTGCCAGTCCTACCGACGTGCCAACCTCGACGGTGGGGCCATCTCCCACCTCGGACCCGACCAGCACGGCGACCGATCCCCCGAGCCTGACGAGTGATCCGACCAGCCCGACATCCGAGCCCTCGGCACCGACCGCGACTCCCACCTCGGACCCGGTTCAGTCGTCGCCCACGGCTACGGATCCGGCGTCGCCCTGACGCTCCCTCGAGGGAGCTCGACGACGGCTTCGGCCGGGTGCTGGCTCAGGCCAGCCGGGCGGCGATCGCGTCGCCGATGGCCACGGTCGAACGCACCTGGTTCCCGCGCTCGACGAGGTCGGCGGCCACTGCCGCTTCGACCCGGGCAGCGGCGTCGGCCAGACCGACGTGGTCCAGCATCATCGCCACCGAGAGGATCGCCGCCGTGGGGTCGGCCTTCCCCTGGCCGGCGATGTCCGGCGCTGACCCGTGCACCGGCTCGAACATGCTCGGGGTGCTGCGGGTCGGGTTGATGTTGCCGCTGGCGGCCAGGCCGATCCCGCCGGCGATGGCCGCAGCGATGTCGGTGATGATGTCGCCGAAGAGGTTGTCGGTGACGATGACGTCGAACCGACCCGGGTCGGTGGCGAGGAAGATCGTTGCGGCGTCGACGTGCTGGTAGGCCGTCTGCACCTCCGGGAACTCCTTCGCGACATCCTCGACGGTGCGCCGCCACAGGTGGCCGGCGAAGGTGAGGACGTTGTGCTTGTGCACGAGCGTGAGGTGCTTGCGGGGGCGGCCCTGCGCGCGGACGAACGCGTCGCGAACGACCCGCTCGACGCCGAACCTGGTGTTGACGCTGACCTCGGTCGCCACCTCGTGCGGGGTGCCGGCGCGCAGGAGGCCACCGTTGCCGACATAGGGGCCCTCGGTGCCCTCGCGAACGACGACGAAGTCGATCCCGTCGGGGGCGACACGCGCGATGTCCAACGGGCTGGCGACCCCGGGGTAGAGCTTGGCCGGACGCAGGTTGACAAAGTGGTCGAGCGCGAACCGGATCGGCAGCAGCACGCCGCGCTCGAGGACACCGCTGGGCACGGTCGGGTCGCCGATCGCTCCGAGCAGGATCGCGTCGTGCGCGCGCAACTCGGCCAGGACCGAGTCCGGCAGCGTCTCACCGGTCGCGTGCCACCGGCGGGCGCCGAGGTCGTAGTCCGTCGTCGAGATGGACACCGCTCCCCCGGTCACCGCGGCCAGGACCTTGAGACCCTCACCCACGACCTCGGGGCCGATGCCGTCGCCACCGATGACGGCGAGGTTGAGAGAGGTGGGCTCAGGCGTTGTCACGCTGGTGTCGACCATGGTCCCAGCCTAGGAGCCGTCTTGCCGGCTGGGACCTACGTCTCAGATCTCGAACCGACCGTGGCACGGATCGGCCGCGGGCAGATCAGAGGTTGACGACGGCGAAGTGCACGGCCCCGATGCCCTCGGCGATCCGGGCGGCGACCTCGGCCGGCAACTCGGAGTCGACGCTAAGCACCATGAGGGCGGTGTCGCGCTTTTCTGAACGGGCCACCTGCATGCCGCCGACGTTAATCGCCGAGTCGCCGAGGATGCCGCCGACCTGGCCGATGATCCCTGGGCGGTCGGCATACGTGAAGGCGGCGAGGTGGTCGCTGAGCGGGACCTCGAGGTCGAAGCCGTTGATCCCGACGAGCTTCTCGATCATCCGCGGCCCGGTGAGCGTCCCCGCGACCGACACCTCGGTGCCGTCCTTGAGCGTGCCGCGCAAGGTCGTGACGTTGCGGAAGTCGCCGCTGGCCGAGTCGGTCGTCAGCGTGACGCCGACGCCGCGCGCCTCGGCGATCACCGGCGCGTTGACGTAGGACACCTGGTCCTCGACGACATCGGTGAACAGGCCCTTGAGCGCCGCGAGCTTCCAGATGCTCACGTCGTGCTCGGTGATCTCGCCGCACACGTCGAGGTCCAGGTGCAGCGGCACCGCACCGGCGACGGCCGTGAAGACCCGCCCGAGCTTCTCGACCAAAGCGATCCCGGGACGGACCTCCTCGACGATGACGCCACCGGAGACGTTGACCGCGTCGGGGACGATCTCGCCGCCGAGCGCGAGGCGCACCGACTTGGCGACGGCGATGCCGGCCTTCTCCTGGGCTTCCTCGGTGGAGGCACCGAGGTGCGGCGTGACGACGACCTGCTCGAACGCGAACAGCGGCGAGTCGGTGCAGGGCTCCTTGACGAAGACGTCGATCCCGGCGCCGGCGACCCGGCCCTCGCGGATGGCGTCAGCCAGGGCCACTTCGTCGACGATCCCGCCGCGGGCGGCATTGACGATGTGGACCGTCGGCTTGACCTTGCTCAAAGCGTCGACGCCGATGAGGCCGAGCGTCTCCTTGGTCTTGGGCAGGTGCACCGTGATGAAGTCGGCCTGGGCGAGCAACTCGTCCAACTCGACCAGACGGGCCCCGAGCTGACCGGCCTTGGCGGGGGTTGTGTAGGGGTCGTAGGCCAGCACCTGCATGCCGAAGCCCTTGAGCCGCTCGGCCACGAGGGCGCCGATCCGACCCAACCCGACGATGCCCACGGTCTTGTCCAGCAGTTCGACGCCGCCGTACTTGCTGCGCTTCCACGCCCCGGCCTTAAGCGCCTGGTTGGCGGGGGCGATGTTGCGGGCCGAGGCGAGCAACAGGCCCACGGCGAGCTCGGCGGCGGAGGTGATGTTGGAGGTCGGTGCGTTCACGACCATCACGCCGGCCTGGGTGGCGGCGGGGACATCGACGTTGTCCAGACCGACCCCGGCCCGGGCGATGACCTTGAGCCGCTTGGCGGCGGAGATCGCCTCGGCATCCATCTTGGTCGCCGATCGGATGAGCACGGCGTCGACGTCGGCCAGGGCCGGCAGCAGCACGGCTCGGTCGGCACCGTCACACGAACGGATCTCGAAGTCAGGACCGAGGGCATCCAGGGTGGCGGGCGACAGTTCTTCGGCGATGAGGACCACGGGCTTGGTCACGGGGGTTTCCTTCGTGGGGCCCGGCGCACGGCGACGCCGGTGGGGTGGTGTTCCGAGGCACGGCGGCGTGCCCCCGAAAGTCTAGGACGACCCGCCTGGCGACTCGCGGGGTGCCCACCCACCGAACGTCGCGAGCGGGTCTCAGTGCGTGCGGCCTACTTCGCCCCGAGGTCCTCACGCAACTGGTACTTGAGAACCTTGCCCGTGGGATTGCGTGGCAACACCTCGACGAGATGCAGCCGTTGGGGCAGCTTGAAGCGGGCCAGGTGGGAGGCGGCATACTCGCGCAGGTCTTCCAACGTGACGCTCTGGCCGGGTTTGGCGGCGACGACAGCGGTGACCGCCTCGCCCCAACGGGCATCGGGCAGGCCAATGACGGCGACCTCGGCAACCGACGGGTGGCCGAACAACACGCTCTCGACCTCGGCGGGATAGACGTTCTCGCCGCCGCTGATGACCATGTCCTTGACCCGGTCGACGATGGAGATGATGCCGTCCTCGTCGAACTGTCCGACATCGCCGGTGTGGAACCACCCAGCCTCGTCGAAGGCGGCGGCCGTGGCCTCCGGCCGGTTCCAGTAACCCCGGGTGACGTTCGGGCCGCGCATGCACACCTCGCCGCGCACTCCCGGCTCGCTCACCGTGACCCCGCCCGAGCCCACGAGCTTGGTCTCGATGTAGAGCGGCGGCTGCCCGGCGGCACCGAGTTTGGACAGGGCGTATTCGGCGACGAGGAAGATCGCTGCAGGCGAGGTCTCGGTGAGGCCATACCCCTGCAGCACGCCGATCCCCCGATCGGCGAAGGTCCGCAGCAGCGGCTCCGGGGCGGGCGCCCCGCCGCAGACAGCCATCCGCACCGTCGACAGGTCGGCGGCCTGGAAGCCCGGCAACTGGCTGATCGCGATGAACATCGCGGGCACCCCGAAGAGGGTGTTGACCCGGTAGCGGGCGATGTCCTCGAGGGTCCGTTGGGCGTCGAAAGACCGGTGCAGGATGACCTCTCCCCCGCGCATCCACGTGATGCCGATCATGAAGTTGAGCCCGGCGATGTGGAACAGCGGCGAGAAGGCCAGCGTCACGTCGTCGGCGTGGATGTCGATCCAGCTCATGAGGGCGATGTCGCTCCACCAGAGGTTCTCGTGGCTGAGCATGACGCCCTTGGGGGTGCCGGTGGTCCCCGACGTGTACATGATGATCGACAACTCGTCCGGGCGAACCGGGTCGGGTGTCGGCAACGGGTGCGCCGCAGTCACCGCTTGCTCATAGGACTCCCACCCCTCCGGTATGCCGTCCGCCTCGGTCACGAGGTAACGCCGGACTCCCAGCTCGGCCCGGATCGCGTCGATGCCCGGCTGTTGGTCCGCCCCTGCGATGAGGGTGTGAACCCCGGCGTCCCCGACGATGAAGGCCAACTCGGGGCCGGCCAACCGGAAGTTGAGCGGCACATAGATCGCCCCGAGCCGCGAGCAGGCGAACCAGGTCTCCAGCGCGGCCGGCTGGTTGAAGCCGACGAACGAGACCCGGTCACCGTGCTTGACGCCGCCGGCCCTCAGGACCGCGGCGAGGCGTTCGATCCGGTCGGCCAACTCCGCGAACGTCCAGCTCGTGCCTTCGAAGGTGAGCGCCCGGCGTTGGGGCGAACGAGCGGCGCGGGCGGCGAACCACGCACCGACGGTGATGTCAGGCATCGACATATGCAGCACTCCCTTGTGCATCGGTAATCAATCAACCCACCAGGGTGTTGTCCCCTGGATGTTGCGTGGCCAGGCGTTCCAGGAGATGGCGCAAGGTGCGTTGCTCGGCCGGTGAGAGGACCGCCAGCCACTGCCCGTCCAGGTCGTGCTGGGCCTGGAACTCCCGCTCGACCGTGCGCCGCCCGTCGTCGGTGAGGCGGACCTCCACCAGGCGCCGATCCCTTCCCTCGCCGCGCTCGCGGCATACCAAACCACCCGACTCGAGCGACGCCAAGACCGCGGACGTGGTCTGTCGACTCATCCCGAGCAGCCGGGCGAGGTCGCGCGCCCTCAGCCGGCCGTAGAGCCACACGAGGTAGAGCACGCTGAACGCGCGCAGGTGCCGCCCGCCCTGGTCGTGAGCGCGCCGCTCGAACAGTCCACGATGGCGACCACCCGCCCGCAACAGCGCCACGACGAGCGCCGTCGTCTCGGGGTCGGCGCCCTCGGCCCGGCGTTGAGTGAGGTCGGCGACCGTGTCGACGAAGTCACTCGCGGCCGGGCGCGGGCGATCGTGCGGCTCCCCGAGCATCTGCGGCCTCCGGTCAGGTCGCGTCGCCGACCGCAGCCGGCGCGACGGCGGCCAGTCGGGCCGATCCTGGCCCGGCCCGATGCGGCGTGCGCTTGCGGGCCGCCTTGGCCTCGGCAGGAGCCGCCTTCGCCGAGGAGTCACCGGCAGCCGCGACCGTCTCGGCCAACGCGTCGGTCATGTAGCCGATCAGCGGCCGCAGGTCGCCGACCTGTTCGGGGGCGCCCATGAAGCCGAAGCAGATCCGGTCGGTGTAGCTCTGCAGGGTGATGTTGATCCCGCCACCGACGGACAGGAACGACGCGGGCCAGTAGCCCTTGATCTTGACCCCGTCCATGTATGCCGCGGTGCTGGGTCCGCGGACGTTGGAAACGACGACGTTCCACGGGCCCTTGGACACCTTGTCGGGCATCTTGACCATGGCCCGCGTCATGACGTTGAACATCGCCGAGGGGATGAACCGGCTCGCCTCGCGGATCAACCCGACCGGCAGCGCGTCGAAGTTGCCCTTGGCGGCCTTGACCGCGGCGCCGGCAGCCCGCACCCGGGCCAGCGGGTCATCGAGGTGCGTGGGCAGCGGCGCGAAGATCATGTGGACGTAGTTGGCCCACTTCGTCGTCTCGGCGCCGGTGCGGATCGAGACGGGCACGCACACGATGAGCGGGTCGTCCGTGGGTATGCCGTTCTCCACGAGGTAGCGACGCAAGGCACCGGCACACACTCCGAGGACGACGTCGTTGATCGTGCCGCCGAGGGCCTTGCCGGTGTCGCGGAACTGCGCCAACGGCAGGTCGGCGAAGACGAAGGTGCGTTGGGCGGTCACCCGGTTGTTGAACGGCGTCGTGGGCGTACGCAGGGTGGGGATGTAGGGCTGGATCTCCGCGATCCCCCGCTTGCTCAGCGCCGAGTTGAACAGGGCCTGGGCCGGCTGGGCGAGGCCGCCCGGCAGGCTGACCCGGAACGGCAGGGCGAGCGGCGCCAAGGGTCCCTTCTCCTTGGTCTGGCCAGCGACCCAGGCGAGGAACTTGGCCTGGAAGGCGGCGAACTGCACCGGCTTGGCGACCACTCCGCCCAGCTCGCGGGCGAGCATCTCGCCCTTGCCGAAGCGCGGCTGCGGGCGCGTGCTCTCGGCCCATGCCTCCAACGGCGCAGCCGGCTCGTCGGACAGCGCATCCCACAGCGTCGGCATCGACCCTCCGTCGATGACCAAGTGGTGGATCCGCAGCAGGTGGGCGACGCTGCCGTCGGCCAGCCCGTCGATGACGGTGTAGTCCCACAGCGGGCGCCCTGTCGGCAGCGACGTGCTCATGATCCGCGAGACCTCGGCGGCCAGCTGGTCGTGGGTGCCCGGCGCTGGGAGCGAGATGGAGCGGATGTGCTCGAGCAGGTCGATCCGGTCGGGCTGGCCAAGGTAGTCGTGGTCGATGCCGATCGGCACCTTGACCACCTCTCGGTGCAGCGGCGGCAGGAAGGGCAACCGCTCGGCGAACCGTTGACGCATGAACGCCGCGTCGGCGGCCGGGCGGCCGTCGGCTGCCGGCTCGTGAAGCACCAGCCCGCCCAGGACACCATTGGTCGTTTCGGTGTCCAGCGAGGAGAACATCACATCGAGGGCGGTCAGTTGCTGCACGGAACCTCCGGACGTAGGGACGGGCATGACGGTCGCAGACAGTCGTTGGTAACCACAATGAGTCTACGCTTGGACTGTCAGTGATTTGACAGGTTACTGGGCGCGGGTGTGGCCAGGAATAGCGAAGCAAGGAAATTCCACAGTGCGGTACGCCAGGCTCCCCCCGCCCCCCAGCGTGACCGGGCTCAGTCGGCGGCGGGAGTCTCGGCCGGGCGGTCGATGCGGGTCAACACGCGTTCGAGCATGTCCTGCAACTGCGCCTGCTCGGCACTGTTGAGCACCGAGAACCAATCACTCTCGAGCGCGTTCTGGGCGCCGATCGCCTCGTCGACCGCGGCTCGACCCCGAGGCGTCAGCCGCACCGAGACCAGGCGGCGGTCGGTCTTGGAGGTCTGCCGACGCACGACCAATCGGGCCGCCTCGAGGGTCGAAAGCACCGTCGAGGTGGTCTGGCGACTCACCCCGGCGAAGCGGGCCAGGTCGCGTGCCTCGACCGGCTCGGTGAGCCAGATCATGTAGAGCACCCGGAAGCCGCTGTAGCTCCACCCCCGCTCACGGTGCACGAGCCGCTCGGATTGGTGCTGATGGGTGGCTGCGATCCTGGCCAAGGTGAGGCTCAGAGCGATGGCTCGCGGGTCGACATCGGGCCGTCGTTCCTGGGTCGTGCGCACCGCTCGGGCTCGGAACTCGGCGCCCGGCACGTCCGAAGCCGGGGTCTGGCTGCCCATCATGTGCCTCGTTCTGCAGATAAGAATGCTTGTCAGCACCCTACCCGGCGGTAGCCAGCCACGCGCAGCGGTGGGTCAGTCCCTCCCACCGGAGTCCGCCACGTCCGGGAACGAGGCATAGGGAGGCGTCGACTCGAGCCGTCGGTTGGTCAGTCGGGTGGCGCCCACGACGAGGGCGATCAGGCCTATCGCGGCGCCGAGCCAGAGCCAGGGCGACTGGCTCACCCACGCCTCGAAGACCGCGAACCCGATCGTGGAGTAGATGCCGGCCCACATCAGGGCGCCGATGACGACGCCGACCTCGTAGCGCCACAACGGCATTCGCAGCACGCCGGCGGCGAAGTTGAGCGCTGTCTGGACTCCGACCGTGAGGAAGGACAGCGCCACGGCCGGGGCCCCGAACCGCGAAATTACCGTCTCGGCTCGCCGAATGGCCGGGCTGTGCAGCCGTCGCGCCGCGCGGGTGGTCTCCCCGCCCTTGCGGGCGCCGCGCCCCAGCCAGTAGGTCGCGTTGGCCCGAATCATGGCGCCGAGGAAGAACACCGCATAGACCAGCGGGAAGGGCAGGCTGTCGAACACCACGTCACCGAACGGGTATGCCGCGGCGCATCTCGCGCACGCGGCATACCTCGCTGGGAAAGATCATCGGGTCAGGCTAGCCCACCTGAGGCCCGTGATTGAAAGGTCACGGAAGGTGACTGAAGGGTCACCGAGCAGCGGAGCCCTCGGTGTAGTCGGAGTCCGTCTCCTTGATCCAGCTCATCAGCTTGCGCAGGTCGCGGCCGGTCGCCTCGATCGGGTGCTGGGCACCCTTGGCGCGCAGCGCCTTGAACTCCGGAGCCCCGGCGTCCTGGTCGGCGATGAACCGACGGGCGAAGGCCCCGCTCTGGATGTCGGTGAGCACCGCGCGCATGTTGTCCTTGACGCTCGGGTCGATGACCCGGGGCCCGGAGACGTAGTCGCCGTACTCGGCCGTGTCGGAGACCGACCAACGCTGCTTGGCGATGCCGCCCTCGACCATGAGGTCGACGATGAGCTTGAGCTCGTGCAGGCACTCGAAGTAGGCGACCTCCGGCTGGTAGCCGGCCTCGACGAGGGTCTCGAACCCGTACATCACCAACTGCGACGCGCCACCGCACAGCACGGACTGCTCGCCGAACAGGTCGGTCTCGCACTCCTCGGTGAAGGTCGTCTTGATGCCGCCGGCGCGCAGGCCACCGATCGCCTTGGCATAGGACTTGGCGATGTCCCAGGCCCGACCGGAGGCATCCTGCTCGACGCAGACGAGGACCGGGACGCCACGGCCGTCGTTGAACTCGCGGCGCACGAGGTGGCCGGGGCCCTTGGGGGCGACCATGACGACGTCGGAGCCCGGCTCGGGCGTGATGTAACCGAACCGGATGTTGAAACCGTGTCCGAACAGCAGACCCGCGCCCTCCTTGAGGTTGGGCTTGATCTCGTCGGAGTAGACATGGCGCTGCACCTGGTCGGGGGTGAGGATGACGACGAGGTCGGCCTCCTTGGTCGCCTCGGCCACCGACTTGACCGGCAGGCCCTCCGCCTCGGCCTTGGCCCGGCTCTTGCTGCCCTCGGCGAGGCCGACGCGCACGTCGACCCCGGAGTCACGCAGGTTGAGCGCGTGGGCGTGGCCCTGGCTGCCGTAGCCGATGACGGCCACCTTCATCCCTTGGATGATGCTCAGGTCGGCGTCGTCGTCGTAGATCATGTCGGCCATCAGGGGGCCACTCCTTAGCTGGTTCGTGCGGTCGGTGGGTGGTGCAGTTGGGACTAGAGGGTATGCCGTGCGCTCACCCCGCGGGCCGCTCGGCCAGCGGGCGGTCACCTCGAGTGAGGCTGCGTCAGGCGCTACGCAGGGCTCGGTCGGTGATGGATCGGGGCCCGCGGCCGACCGCGACGACGCCCGACTGGACGAGTTCACGGATGCCGAAGGGCTCCAGGACACCGAGCAGCGCTTGGATCTTCTCGACCTTGCCGGTCGCCTCGATCGTCAGGCTGTCGGACGCCACGTCGACGACCTTGGCCCGGAAGAGCTCAGCGGTCTCGACGATGTGCGACCGGTTCGAGGCGTCGGCACGCACCTTGACCAGGACGATCTGGCGCTGGACCGACGACTGCGGCTCGAGCTCGACGACCTTGAGGACCTCGACGAGTTTGTTGAGCTGCTTGGTCACCTGCTCCAGCGGCAGCTCATCGACGTCGACGACGACGGTCATCCGGGACACGTCCGGGTGCTCGGTCGGGCCGACGGCCAGGCTGTCGATGTTGAACCCCCGACGGGAGAACAGGGCGGCGATCCGGGCGAGCACACCGGGCTTGTTCTCGACGAGGACGGACAAGGTGTTCTTAGGCATTTCGGCGTCTCTCTGTGCTGCTGCGGTTGGGGAGGCTGGTGGGGGCGGTCGGCGGACGGCTCAGGCTTCGCGCTCCCACAGGGGGGCTCCCCCGCGGGCGATGAGGATCTTGTCGTTGCTCACGCCGGCCGGCACCATTGGCCACACCATGGCGTCCCGGTGGACGACGAAGTCGATGACGACGGGTCGGTCGTTGATCTCCAAGGCCTTGATGATCGCCTCGTCGACCTCTTCGGGCCGCTCGACCCGCCAGCTCGCGCAGCCGTAGGCGTCGCCGAGTTTGACGAAGTCCGGGATGCGCTGCTGGTTGTGGCTCGTGTGCAGGTCGGTGTTGGAGTAGCGCTCGTTGTAGAAGAGCGTCTGCCACTGCCGGACCATGCCCAGGCTCGAGTTGTTGATGACCGCGACCTTGATGGGGATGTCGTTGATGACGCAGGTGGCCAACTCCTGGTTGGTCATCTGGAAGCACCCATCACCGTCGATGGCCCACACCGTGCGGTGCGGCTCGGCGACCTTGGCGCCCATGGCTGCCGGAACGGCGAAGCCCATGGTGCCCAGGCCCCCGGAGTTGATCCACGAATTCGGCCGGGAGTACTGCACGAACTGCGCTGCCCACATCTGGTGCTGACCCACACCCGCGACATAGGTCGCCTCGGGCCCGGACAGCGCACCGAGCCGCTCGATGACGTACTGCGGCGACAGACCGTCCGGGGTCGTGGTGTAGCCGACCGGGTAGGTCTCCTTCCACTCGGCCACCGTCGCCTGCCAGGCCTCGTACTCGGCGGCGCCGTGGGCGGCCTGCTCGGCGGTGATCGCCTCGATGAGATCGGTGATGACGTCCTTGCAGTCGCCCACGATCGGCACGTCGGCGGTGCGGTTCTTGGAGATCTCGGCCGGGTCGATGTCGGCGTGGATGACCTTGGCGTTCGGCGCGAAGGTGGACAACTGGCCGGTGACCCGGTCGTCGAACCGCGTGCCGAGGGCGATGATGAGGTCGGTCTTCTGCAGGGCGGTGACGGCGGCCACGGAGCCGTGCATACCCGGCATACCCAGGTGCAGAGGGTGGCTGTCGGGGACCGCGCCGCGGGCCATGAGCGTGGTGACGACCGGGATCTGGGTGAGGTCGACGAGGGTCCGCAGGACCTCCGAGGCGCGAGCCCGGATCACGCCGCCGCCGATGTAGAACAGCGGCTGACGGGCAGCGGCGATGTAGCGAGCCGCCTCACGGATCTGCTTGCCGTGCGGACGGGCCACCGGACGGTAGCCCGGCAGGTCGATGACCGGCGGCCAGCTGAACGTCGTCGACCCGGTGAGGGCGTCCTTGCTGATGTCGACGAGGACCGGACCCGGACGGCCCGTCCCGGCGATGTGGAAAGCCTCGGCGATCGCCCGAGGGATCTCGTCGGGGTTGGTCACGAGGTAGTTGTGCTTGGTGATCGGCATCGTGATGCCGCGGATGTCGGCCTCCTGGAAGGCATCCGTGCCGATGGCGGCGCTGTTCACCTGGCCGGTGATGGCGACCATCGGGACCGAGTCCATATAGGCGTCGGCGATCGGGGTGACCAGGTTGGTCGCTCCCGGGCCGGAGGTCGCCATGCACACGCCGATCCGGCCGGACGCCACGGCATACCCCTCGGCTGCGTGACCCGCGCCCTGCTCGTGCCGCACGAGGATGTGACGGACCTTGGTGGAGTCCATCAGGGGGTCGTAGGCGGGGAGGATCGCGCCGCCGGGCAGCCCGAAGACGGTGTCGACGCCGATGGCCTCGAGCGACTTGACCAGCGACTGGGCACCCGTGCAGGGCTCCGGAACGGCCGGAACCGCAGGGGCCGCCGGGGCGCTCGGGCGCTGCCGGTTCTGGGCAGCGAGGTCGGCCGGGGACGCCTTCGTGGACGTCAGGCTGTCGGTCACGGTGTTCACCACTTCTTCGTTGCGTCGGACGTGCGAACTGATGCCGGTGGGGTTCTCGTCCCACGAAAAAGCCCTTCAGTCCACCGGCAGGACGGAAGGGCGCGCGCGTGACTACAGAGGCGTCACACGCGCCTGTTGAGTACGAGGACCTGGGTCACAAGACCACGGTCCTTTGCGGGGGTATGCCGTGTCAACCGCGGACGGGCCTCGTCTCACCATCCGAGCCACGGAGTTCACGCCGGGCACCTGCGAGTTGGGTCAGCGGCGCAGGCGCACCGACAGGCAGGTGACGCAGCCCTCAAGCTTCTCGAACTCGCTGATGTCGACGGTGACGACCCGCAAGCCCTGGCCGGTCAACACCTCGGCGGTCTGCGGCGCCGAGGCCGCCAGCAGCACGGTGTCGGCGTCGAGGATGACGACATGAGCTCCGGACTCCTCCGGAACTGCCAGGAGGCGGGAGGCACCCCTCGAGCTGGTGCCCCAGCCGGGCCATTCTGCGGTGACGGCGCTCAGGCTGGGGCCGGCAAGGATGCGGCCGTCGGGCAGCGCAGTCACGGCCGATTTCAGGTGCAGGACCCCGGACAACGGCACCGCTTCGACGCGGGCACCCAGCGGGGCAAGCAGGTCGGCCACCTGCTCGACGCCGGCCCGGTTGGACCTGCCCGTCGATCCCGCGTCGCCGACCCAGACTCGACCGTCGTGTTTGAGGACGTCACCTCCGTCGAGCAGGCCGGGCGCCTCGATGCGAGCCACCCGGTAGCCCACGTCGGTCAGGAGACCGGCCAGGCCGTCCTGTTCGGCCCGGCGTTCCGGAGCGCCGCTGCGGCACAGGACCGCCAGGTCGCCGTAGACGAGGACCTGGTCCTCGATGAACACCCCGTCGGGACAGTCCGGGGCCGCCGGCGCCTGGACTATGTCCCAGCCGTTGGCCCGCAAGGCACCGACGTAGGCCTCCCACTGGTCGCGGGCGAGGACCGGGTCGACGCTCTCGCGGTCGATATGAGTGACGATGCCGTCGGCCAGGCGCGGGGACGGCTGACGGACGAGAGCAAGGCGACGGAGCATGCGGGCATTCTGCCGTGGAGCTCGCGCGGCGCCCGGTATCTCGGCGGGTGCTCAGCGAGACCGCAACAACTCCAGCACCTCGTCAAGTTTGCCCTCGACCAGGCGGGCAGACCTCACGGGACCTTGCGGGCGGCTCCCTTGTCGGCGGACTGGGCAAAGAGCGCGAACAGGCGCAGGGCTGCCGAGACCTCCCGCTCCCGGGCCACCGGCTGCCACCCTGCGGCGTCCTGCTCCACCCGTCGACGGTCGAGTTCGTCGTCCGACACGTGCAGCGTGACCCGGCGCTCGGGGATGGAGAACTCGATCTCATCGCCGTCACGGACCAGCCCGATGGCTCCACGGGAGGCCGCCTCCGGTGACACGTGACCCACCGACAACCCCGACGAGCCCCCCGAGAACCGCCCGTCGGTGATCAGCGCGCACTTCGGCCCCAGGCCGACGCCCTTGAGGTAGGACGTCGGGTAGAGCATCTCCTGCATCCCGGGCCCACCCTTGGGGCCTTCGTAGCGGACGACGACGACGTCCCCGGCGACCACGTTCCCGGCGAGGATCATCTCGACGGCAGCATCCTGGCTCTCGGCCACCTTGGCCGGCCCACGGAAGGTCCACTGGTGTTCGGGCACACCGGCCGTCTTGACGATGCAGCCGTCCGGGGCGAGGTTTCCAGTCAGCACGGCCAAACCGCCATCGACGGTGTAGGCGTGCTCCACCGAGCGAATGCAGCCTTCGCGTGCGTCGGTGTCGAGGGTCGCCCAGCGGTTGGTCGAGGAGAACGCCTCGGTCGTGCGCACTCCGCCGGGGGCCGCGTGGAAGAGCTCGTATGCCGCGTCGCTCGTCTTCCCCCCGCGGATGTCCCACTCATCGAGCCAGGCCTGCAGCGACGGAGCATGGACGGCATGCACCGAGTCGTCAAGCATCCCGGCCCGGTTCAACTCGCCCATGATCGCGACGATGCCACCGGCCCGGTGGACGTCCTCCATGTAGTAGCGGTTGGTGTTCGGGGCGACCTTGCACAGGCACGGAGTCACCCTGGAGAGGGCGTCGATGTCGTGTTGGTCGAAGGCGATGTCGGCCTCCTGAGCAGCCGCGAGCAGGTGCAGGATCGTGTTGGTCGATCCGCCCATGGCAATGTCCACGCGCATCGCGTTGGACAGCGCTTCGCGGGTGACGATCGAGCGCGGCAGGACGCTCGCGTCCTCGGTGCCGTCCACGGCATACCAGCGCTTGGCCAGCTCGACGACGAGGCGACCGGCGCTCTCGAAGAGGCCCTTGCGAGGGGCGGCCGTGGCCAGGGTCGAGCCGTTGCCCGGCAGGGCCAGGCCGACGACCTCGAGGAGGCAGTTCATCGAGTTCGCCGTGAACATGCCCGAGCAGGAGCCACAGGTCGGGCAGGCGGAGCGCTCGATCGTCGCGATGTCGGCATCGGAGACGTGGTCGTCGACCGCCTTGCTCATCGCATCGATGAGGTCCAGCCTCGTGGTCGCGGTGCCGTCCTCGCCGATGACCGCCGTGCCGGCCTCCATCGGGCCACCGCTGACGAACACGGTGGGGATGTTCAGCCGCAGGGCCGCCAGCAGCATGCCCGGCGTGATCTTGTCGCAGTTGCTGATGCAGACGAGCGCGTCGGCGGCGTGCGCGTTGACCATGTATTCAACCGAGTCGGCGATGATCTCGCGGCTGGGCAGGCTGTAGAGCATCCCGTGGTGGCCCATGGCGATGCCGTCGTCGACGGCGATCGTGTTGAACTCCCGAGCCACTCCCCCCGCCTCACGAACGGCCCCGGCCACGAGGTCACCGAGGTCCTTGAGGTGCACATGTCCCGGGACGAACTGCGTATAGCTGTTGGCGATCGCCACCATGGGTTTGCCGAAGTCGTCGTCGGTGAGGCCGGTCGCGCGCCACAGGGCCCTGGCCCCGGCCATGTTGCGACCGTGGGTGGTTGTCCGGGAACGCAGCTGCGGCATGGTCGACCTCTCTTGACGGGTGTTCAGTCCCCAGGTTAGTGCGGGCTCAGACCGTGAAGAGCGACACGAGCGCGACCGCGGTGGTCCCGGCGATCTCGGCGATCCCGATCTGTTTGGGCGTCCACCCCAGGCGCGGCACCCACCAAGCCCGCAGTGCCAGCACCACGAACAGCGCCGCCACCCATGGAGCCCACGGCGCCAACGCGAGCGCCGCGACCACGTGGAAGCCCACCGACAGCCGCAGGTATGCCGGGTTGTCACGTTCGCGGATCATCGACTTGACGTAGAAGACGGTGCCCGCGAAGTAGAGGAACTGCCCGGCCGCCAGCACCGCGGCCCGGCGCAGATCAGGACCACCACCCGCGTCATAGGCCACGACCGTCATGAGCGCCGACCCGATGACCGTGGTGACCCCGGCCAACAGGTCACGCTCCCGGCGGTGGGCGGCTGCCCAGACGCCGACCCCCAAGGGCAGCACGAAGAGGGGCGCCCAACGCAGCAAGCCGGGATCGGCCAGCGCCGTGGCCAGCCCGAGAGCAGCGGCGAGGGCGGCATACACCTGGACCGGACGCAGGTATCTGACCTTGCGGCCCGACTTGAGCCAGAGGCTCGTGGCGTTGAAGGCGAAGTAGCCCGCGAACCAAAACGCCGCCAGCAGCAGGTGGATCCAGCCCGGGCCCGAAGCAAGGGCGCCGAGGAGCAACGGGCTGACGAGCATCGCCCAGGCTCCGTGTTGGGTCGGAACCCAGCCGGGCGAACGTCTGCGGCGACCGGGGCGGGCCGGCGATGAAGCGGCCGTGCGAGCCATCACGGGATCAATCGTCGCTCAAGGCCAGCCCGGAAGCGGCAGCGACCCCGTCGAGGTAACCACGGGCCCGCTCGAGCCGTGGGTAGCTCGACAGCACGGCCCAGAAGTCGGGCCCGTGACCGGCGACCAATAGGTGGCCGAGCTCGTGGAGGATGACGTAGTCCAACACGTAGCCAGGCATGCCTTGGACGCGAGAGGAAATCCGGATCGTGCGCTCGGACGGTGTGCAGGACCCCCAGCGACCGCGTTGGTTCGCCACCCACCGGATTGATGCGGGCCTGGCCCGTCCGTCGAGGAACCGCTCGGACAACGCCTCGGCCCGGGCCGCCAGATCCGTGTCGCTTGGACGACGTTTGGCCTCGCTGGCCGCCAGCCGCTCCGTCATCGTCTGGACCCATCGCGTCTCCTCGGCCCGGGTGAACCGGGCGGGGACGAGGACGACGACCCGGTCGCCATCGCGGTAGGCGCTCACGGTGCGACGGCGTCGGGTGCTGCGCCGCACCTCGACGAGCGGCTGCTCCTGGCTCGTCGCCCGCCGCCCTCTGGTCGGCACAGCAGGAGTGTCCTCCGGGGATGGCGAGTGCCCAGCATCGACCTCGAACGGCAGCGCCACGTCCAGGTCCATACCGCCCACGATACGATGCGCCACCGACAGAGGAGGGCTGAACGTGGCCGGGCTGTGGCCCACACTTCTGGCCATGCTGCCAACCAGCCCGCCTGCGGCAGGCACGACGGGCCGACGTGCGGGAAGGGCTCAATTCACGTTCCACCCGGTTCGCTGGTCTAGGGTTGTCCGGGATGCCACCCGCCGATGGGCGGAGTCACGAGCCCCACACCCCGACCAGGAGGACCACACATGGCCAACGACGAGACCTACGCGGGCGAGTTCTACTGCGTGAAGTGCAAGGAGAAGAGGACCGCTGAGGGCAAGGTCGTTGTCAGCGAGAACGGCCGCCGCATGGCGAAGGCGAAGTGCCCGGTCTGCGGCACCAACCTCAACCGGATCCTGGGCAAGGCCTGATCCGCAGCTCGACAGGACACGGAGGGCGACCCGCAACGCGGGTTGCCCTCCGTGCATTCTGACCGGGTCGCCCGTCCGGCACCTCCCGGCACGCACACTCCGGCATTCGCGGGCCTGTGGATGACGCTGACGGACCTGGCCCCTGCTGTGGCAGATTCGCAGCATGTCGCAGCGAGGTCCCCGACCGGATCGATCGGCGCGTGCCAGCCAGCCCCGGCTGCATCCGCGTCGCCCTCCGCTGCGTCGCGGCGTCGACGAGGTGCAGTTGGGGGTCGGCCCCCAAGCCCTCGTGTTGCGTGGGCTGTCGGAAGGTCAGGTCGCCGTTCTCGAGCGCCTGGACGGGTCCCGGTCGCTCGCCCAACTTCATGATGTCGCAGCCGATTTCGGTGACCCACCACACGTCGTTGACGAGTTGCTCACCCTGCTGGGTCGGCTGGGCGCGATGGCCGATCCGCGGTCCGAGCGCGTCGATCTCCTCGCGGCTCGACTTGGGAGCGAACCTCGGGTGCTTGTCGGCGGTCCGGACGCGCTCACCGATCGCCTGGCCCGCGCGCTGCGGCAGGCGGGCCTCGAGGGGGTTCGGGTGGGGCCGTTGGCCCTGGATCAGGCCGAGCTTGCCCTGCGCGACCGCGAGCACACCGTCGCGGGCCGGCAGCGCCCACCCGATCTGGTCCTGCTGAGTTCGTTCGACGGACTCGACCCCGCAGAGGCGGCGCCCTGGGCTCGGCACGGCATCGCTCACCTGGCCTTCACGACCGAGGGCGACCGGGTCGTCGTCGGTCCACTCGTCGTGCCGCCGCCACGCGGGGACACGACGTGTATCCAATGCCTGGAACTGCACCGCTGCGACCGCGACTCGGGGCGGGCATCCGTGTTGGCCCAGACAAGCCGGCCGCCCGCAGCCCTTGCCGATCCGCGACAGTGGACCGAGGGGCTGACGGCACTCCTCGGCCCAGGGGGCCCGGTCCGGCCCACCCCGATGGAGCCAGCCCTGCTGTCCGCGGCGGCCGCGGTCGCGGCGCTGGTGGTCGCGGCATACCTCGGCGGGGACTGCCTCCCCGATGGGGTGACGGTCGAGCTCACCTCCCCGTGGCCGCGGTTGGACCACCGCAAGTGGCCCCGCCATCCTCAGTGCCCCCACCATCGGAGGGCTGTCGCGCCGACGCCCACCATCGGGGCGGTGGTCGGCAGCGCTGCGGCGGCCGGGAGACAATGAGCGCGTGACCGATCTTCCCAGGGCGGCAGTGACCCGCGCCGCCAAGCTCGCGACGCTCCCCCTGGGGTATGCCGGTCGCGCGGCTCTCGGTCTCGGCAAACGGGTCGGGGGCAAGCCGGCCGAGGCCGTTGCCGCCGAGATGCAGGCTCGGGCCGCCACTCAACTGTTCACCGTTCTCGGCGAACTCAAGGGTGGCGCAATGAAATTCGGCCAGGCGCTGTCGATCTTCGAGGCCGCGTGGCCCGAGGAGGCCGCCGCTCCCTACCGGGCCATGCTCACCAAACTGCAGGACAGTGCACCAGCCATGCCGCCGGCTCGGGTCAAGGAAGTGATGGCCGCCGAGTTCGGTCCGCGTTGGCGCCGGAGATTCCTCGACTTCGACGACACGGCCGTCGCGGCCGCCTCGATCGGTCAGGTCCATCGGGCCACTTGGCGTGACGGACGTGACGTCGCGGTGAAGATTCAATACCCGGGGGCCGGAAAGGCGCTGCTGTCCGACCTGTCCAACGTGTCCAAAGTGGCCCGGCTGGCCACCTCGTGGATCCCCGGGATCGACATCGGCCCGATCCTCGAGGAGTTGCGGGGGCGGATGTCCGAGGAGCTGGACTACCGGCTCGAAGCCTCGGCCCAGAAGGCCTTCGCCAAGGGTTTCGAGGGCGACCCGAACGTGGCCGTCCCCGGTGTCATCGACGGCACCGAGCGCGTCCTAGTGACCGAGTGGATGGACGGCATACCCCTGTCGAGCATCATCGCCGACGGGACCCAGGAACAGCGTGACCTCGCCGGGACGCACTACATCGAGTTCCTCCTCGACGCTCCTGGGCGTTGCGGCTTGCTCCATGCCGACCCGCACCCGGGCAACTTCCGGCTGCTCGAGGACGGCCGACTGGGGGTGCTGGACTTCGGCGCCGTCAAGCACCTGCCCGGCGGCCTGCCCGACGACATGGGACGTCTGCTCACGTTGGCCCTGGACGACGACGCAGGTGCCACCCTCGCGGGTTTACGCGAGATCGGGTTCGTCCGTGACGGGATCGACGTCGACGCCCAGCGCCTGCTGGACTACCTTCAGCCGTTCATCGATCCCTTACGCACGGACACTTTCCACTTTTCCCGCGACTGGATCCGGGATGTCTTTGCCCACATCAACGACCCGCGCAAACCCAACTACGCCGTGGGGATGCGGCTCAACCTGCCCGCCGAGTATCTCCTCATCCACCGGGTCTGGCTCGGCGGGATCGGCGTGCTGTGCCAACTCGGTGCGACGGTCCCTGGTCGAGCGAAGGTTGCGGCCCACATCCCCGGTGCTGACCTGCCGCCCGTCGATGAGGAGTGAGCGGGCTCGAGCCGCCGCAGCGCGACGAGCGGGCCATGGCTTCGCGTCAGGGCCCCTGATAGCGTGCCCGCCCATGCAGAGCACTCGGCCGAACAGGCCCTCGGGGGGCCACCACCGCACCGCAACGAGGCGACCCTGACATGGGTATGCCGCCCACATCCGGGACCGCGGACCGCGCCGGCCCGGATCGCATCCGCCTGACACCCGACGAGGCGGCCGCCCTGGACCTGCCTCCCACCCTGCACGACTGGCTGACCACCACCGGCCTGCCCGTTCTCGACGGGGAAACCCTCGGGGTCACCTTCCAACACCCCTTTCGCGTCACCCCCACCCCCAGCGCCGCCAGCACCAAGCGTTGGCCACGGCTCCTTGATATCGGCTACGAACAATGGGAGCCCGAGCACCTCCGCGTCGGCATCGACCTGGACACCCTCGCCGTCGTCGGCTACGGCCCCGAACCCGCCGACAACGCCTTCATCAACTCCAGCGTCCAGACCTTCATCACCTTCCTCGAGCACTACCGACCCGTCTCCGACGCCCTCAAACCCGCGGAGAGCTCGTTCCGGATCATCGGCCCTGAGGAGGCCGCGGAAATGATCCGCCAGTTGCATGAAGGCACCCTGAAGCCGCGGCCGAAGCCCAAGGCCGAGCCCAAACCCCGGATCAACCGCAAGAAGGCCATCGACGAGTTGCGGGACACCTTCACGGCTGCGGACCCGGATGCGTTGAAACGCAACACCTACTGGCCGCGGATCATCTCCCAACTGCGCGACGGGCTGATCTGACCGCGGGTCGACGCCGGGTCGACCGCGACGGTCAGTGACGGTCCGGGCCAGGGAGCAACGACTCACCACCACGCGGAGTCGAGTTTGCCTTCCATGCTGCGCAGGTTGCGTCGGCTGCATTCGGGGCAGGTCCACACCGGACGCCCGTTCTCGACGCCGCGCACCCACTCGACCCGTGCGGTCCCCTCGTCGTCAGGGGACGGCATACTGCCGCAACTGATGCAGACGATCCGGTCCTCGGCCACGGTCACGACCGGGAGCCCAGACCGAGCACGGCCGCCAGCCCCAACGCACTTCGCGCCGAGTATGCCGCCGTCCACAGCCCGCCGTGTGCGGCTTGGTGCGCCTCGTCCAACCACGGATGACCCAAGGTCTTCGTCCCGGTTCGCAGGTCATGGACGAGCACAGCCGCCATCAGGGTGTTGGCCGTCGCCGGGTCGAACACCTCGATGCCGAACCGATGAGCACCGGCGTAGGCGGCGGCGAGGGCCCGGTTCTTGACGACCGACCGGGTCCGCGTCGGCGGGGCGACGGTCATCGACACGGTCGCGCCCTCCGCGCGTGCAGTAGTCGCCCGCCATCGCTGGATCCGTTTGGCGAGAAGGTAATTGGGGCCCTGCTGGGGCACGATCGCGTCAGCGATCCCAGGGTTGGCTTGCGGTGCGTAGTTGCGGCTGAGCAGCCGCCCACCCGACAACCCACGCAGCGGCCCCCGCAGCGCTTTGCTCACGCGGGCATTCGCGTATGCCGCGGTCGCCCGCTCAACGTCGGCCGGCGGGACAGCAAACACGTCCGTCGGAGTCGCGAGGAAGGCAAGCGCCGTGTCGGGTCGCTGGGCGCGCAGGTTCATCGAGAGGGCGTCGACGGCCACGCTGACCCGCACGTTGTCGGCGCCGTCGGCATAGACGTAGTTGCCCAGGACGAGGGTGCCCGGCTGCTCCACCAACCATGCAGACAGGCTGGGCCACTCGGTGACCAGATCGACACCGGCGCGCTCCTCGACGGGCGCGGACCCGGCCGCCACGGGGATACGCAGGGTGCCACCGAACCGGCGGGTGTCGGACAACAGGCCCCGCCAGAGGTCTGGTCGGGCCAAATCGACCGCGACCACCTCGGCGCCCCAGCGCAGCAACGCGCGCAGCGGTCCCATCTCCGCGGCCGCGCCCAGCACGACGAAGGTGAAGTCCGAGAGGTCGAGCCATTCGGGATGGGCGATGACCTGCTCCACGGCGTCGCCGCAGGACGGCTCGATGATCCCTCGCGACACCCAGTCGTGGACCTGGGCGACCGCCGCGTCGCCGGACAGCCGAGCCCCGCGATACGGCAGGGAGAAGGCCGCCTCCGGCTCACCCGACCCGGCCAGCCGATCGGTCTCCAGCGGTCGCAGGTCGCCCGAGAGCGCCTCGCCCAGAGCGACCTCGGTGCCCTCTGGACGGCTCCATCGCATCCGGCTGTGGACGGAAGTCAGTCCGCCATCGGCGATTCCGACCGCATCGGCGGTGGTGCCCAGCCCGGCTTCAACGAGGCGCCGGAAGTGCAGTGGATAGCCGGTGCGCCAGTTGGCTTCGTCACGAGCCGCCCGCGCTCCCACCGGGTCGACGACCTCAAGCGCATCCGCGATGACGGCACGCCCGGTGGCACTCGTGCTTCGGCCGTCGCCCTCGACAGGGAAGACCACGCCAAGAGCCGGCGCCTCGCTCATTGGGCACTCGCCTTGGCTGCCGCCTTGGCCGCCTGCTTGAACGCTCGCACCTTGGCCAGGGACTCGGCGTCCACGACGTCCGCCACCGAGCGGAAGGTGCCGGGTGCGGCATACGGGCCGATCGCCTCGCGCCACCCGCGGGGGCGCACGCCCAATTGTTTGCCCAGCAGGGCAGCGAAGATGCGGGCCTTCTGCTCCCCGAAGCCGGGGAGGGCGACGAGGCGACGGATGAGCACGTCGGGGCCTTTGGCCGTGGTCCAGATGGCCTCGGCGTCCCCGTCGTAGTGCTCGACCACATGTGCGGCCACCTGCTGGATCCGTCCGGCCATGGCCCGGCCGTACCGGTGGATCGCCGGCGGGGTGGCGGCCAGGTCGGCGAAAGCAGCCGGGTCAGCCTCGGCGATGCGCGCGGGGTCAAGCGTGCCGAACCGAGCCAGCAGTTTGGCCGGTCCGGCGAACGCCCTTTCCATAGGGAATTGCTGATCGAGCAGCATCCCCGTCACTAGGGCAAAGGGGTCCGACGAGAGAAGCGCGTCGGCCTCGGGGTCCTGGGCGATGGTCAAGTTGGCCTGCACGGAGGTCACTGTATGCCGCGTGCCCGCCGCCAGGTCGTTTCGCCGGAGAAGCAGGCCGGTGGAGTGTTGGCCACGCTGCGATGTGGCCAACACTCCACCGACAGTTGGGTGGATCAGGCGTGCGGTGTCCGGCGTTGGCGCCGGATCTGGATGGAGATCAGCCGGGCGCTGCGCCGGATGCCGACCTGGCCGGTTCGGGCCTCGCGTTCGGCATGTCGCACACGAGCCAGCTGCTCGTGGACTGGTTGATACATGGCGGTGGTCCCCTTCAGGACGAGGTCTGGGTATGACTGGTGGAGCGGGTGGGACGAGCGAGAGGACGGTCGGGCGCCTTGCGGGCGCTCCCGGGATGCGATCGGGAGCGCCCGCCCCCTGCCTCACGCCGCGACGTCGTTCTTGCGCGGACGGCCCCGAGGACGCTTACGGGCGACGATGGTGCCTTGGACGAGCAATTGCCCGCCCCAGACGCCCCACGGCTCGCCCCGCTCAAGGGCCCCGGCGAGGCACGCGGTGCGCGCCGGGCAGGTGCCGCACAGCGACTTGGCGAACTCGACGTCCGCCGGGCGCTCCGCGAACCAGAGCTCCGCGTCGTAGTCACGGCACGGGATGCCGACGCCGACGGACATCGCTGCCGTCTGGGTGTCGATGAGGGTGCTCAGCTGCATCGGTGTCACCTCCTCCTCCTGTCGGCCGTCCGCGGTGGCGGGGGCCGTTCTGTCCTGTTGTCCGGGCGATCCCTGGTGAGGGACCCGGGCACGTTGTTCGTCTGGCGGCCTGGCGGTCTGGCGCGATCTCAGGGTGTTCATCTCAGTGGCCTTCGGGGTGTCGGCCCCCGTGACAAACACGAAGGCCGCGGATCCCTTGTCGGGTTCCGCGGCCTGGAGGTGAGTCCGGTCTAGGTGGGCCTAGACGGGTGGGCTCCCGGTGGCGGAACGGTGGACATCGGTCTTGGGGCTGGCGGCGTAAGCGGCGGCAAAGGCCACACCCTCGCCATTGCTGGCGACAGCGGCCGGGCCGGCGATGACAACGCGACGCGGGGTGGGCAGAGTGCCCCCTTGAACGGCCGGGACGGTGGGCAGCAGGAGGTGGTCAGACCCGATTCCGCTGTCGCCCAGTCGCGCCGTCGTGCGCGTGATCATGGTGTTGATCTCCATCAAAGCCGCCCTCCTTCCTTGCTCTCGTCGTCCTGCCTGGGCCCTTCGGGCCCCGCAGGTTGTGCGTTCACGAGGGTAACCCTCGGCGGCGGCCGGGGACAAACGAATTAATGAAAAAAGTTTGGACGCATTCGGCGCGACCGTCACGAGTTGTCGGAACCCATTGCCGCAGTAGTCTTTTCGGCAGCCATATGGGGATCGCCGCCGGCCAACACGTCGAGGACGGCGCCGCCGTAGCGGTCGAGTTTCATGGCCCCGACGCCGGAGACCCCGGCGACCCCGCGCAGGTCGGTGGGCGCGGTCTCGGCGAGCGCGGTGAGCGTGGCATCGGTGAAGACGACGTAGGCCGGCACCTTCATGGTCTTGGCCACCTCGCCCCGCCACACCCGCAAGGCCTCGAAGGTCGCCTCGTCGTAGGTCGGTGGGCAGTCCTCGCACCGGCCGACCTTGCGGGTGGCCGCAGTGGTCAGCTCGGTGCAGCAGCCGCGGCATACCGAAGGCAGTCGAGGCTGGCGAGGAGCGCTGGGCGACGACCCGGACCCGCCGACCACCCCCGAGCGCCGCGGGGCCGAGCGCGCCCCCTCCCCGAGGATCGACGCGGCCGGGTCGAGGAACCGTGACGGGCGCCGGGTGGCCCGTGCCCCCGGGGTCCGCGCCCCGGACCAACTCAACTGCAGGTCGCGCCGAGCGCGGGTCAGCCCGACATAGAAGAGCCGGCGTTCCTCCTCGATGGCCACCTCACCCTCGGCCATGACGATGGGCAGGAAGCCGTCGGAGCAGCCGACGATGAAGACGGTGTCCCACTCCAGGCCCTTGGCCGCGTGCAGCGACGCGAGGGTCACCCCGGCGACGGCGGGAGCGTGCTGCGCCGCGGCCCGCTCGTCAAGCTCGCGGACGAGGTCGCCCATCCGCGCGCTGGGGCTGGCTGCCACGAGGTCGTCGGCGAGCCCGGCCAGGGCCATGAGGGACTCCCAACGCTCGCGCTGCGCTCCCCCCGACGTCGGCGGGGTCGCGGCCCACCCCACGCCGGTGAGCACGTCGCGAACCAGCTCAGGGAGCGGTCTGGACCCGTCGTCACCGCGCACCGCGCCACGCAGCAGCACGATGGCCCCGCGCACCTCCTGTCGGGCGAAGAACCGCTCGCCACCGCGGACGAGATACGGCACATCCAGCGCGGCGAGTGCGGACTCCAACCCCTCGGACTGCGCGTTGGTCCGGAACAGCACCGCGATCTCGCCCGGCGGTCGCCCCCCGTCGACCAGGGCCTTGATCGCGCCCGCCACACCCGCCGCCTCGGCCGGATCGTCCGGGTATGCCGTGAGCCTGGGTTGCGGGCCCGGCTCACCTTGGGCCTGGAGGTCGACGTGATCGGGCAGCGCTCGGGCCGCCGCGGACCCTCCAACACCCGGACGGCGCAGCGACGGCCGGGCCGAGCGGACGACGAGGTTGGCCAGGCCGAGGATCTGGGGGGTGCTGCGGTAGTTGCGCACCAGCCGCACGAGCCGAGCCTGCGGGTAGCGGCTGCGGAAGGTCAGCAGGTGCTCCGGGGTGGCTCCCGTGAAGGTGTAGATCGTCTGGGCCGGGTCACCCACGACGCACAACTCGTCGCGACCGCCCAGCCACAGGTCCAGCAGCCGCTGCTGCAGGGCGTTGACGTCCTGATACTCGTCGACGACGAAGTGTCGATACTGATCGCGGACGGTGCGCGCGATGTCCATCCGCTCGTCGAGGATGCCGGCCATGAGCAGCAGGACGTCCTCGAAGTCGATGACCCCGCGCTCGGTCTTGCGCTCCTCGTAGCTTTCCCACACCCGGGCCATCGCCGTGTGGTCGATGCCCGGCGCCTCGCGGCCCGCCCGCCGGGCGCCCGCGGCATACGACTGCGGGGTCAGCAGCGAGACCTTGCCCCACTCGATCTCGGCCGCGAGGTCGCGGATGGCGGTGCGGTCGAACTGCATCCGCAACCGCGACACGGACTCAGCGACAACGGGCGCCTTGCTGGCAAGCACCTCCGGGGCCGCGCCGCCGACCGCCTGCGGCCAGAAGAAGTGCAGTTGGCGCAACGCCGCGGCGTGGAAGGTGCGCGCCGGCACTCCCCCGACGCCGAGCTCGCGAAGTCGGGTGCGCATCTCCCCCGCCGCCCGCGCGGTGAACGTCACGGCGAGAACCCGTTGCGGCACATAGGCCCCCGAGTGGACGCCATAAGCGATCCGGTGGGTGATGGCCCGGGTCTTGCCGGTGCCCGCGCCGGCCAGCACACACATCGGGCCGACTGGGCTGGCGGCCACCTCACGCTGTTCGGGGTCGAGGGCGGCCAGGATGTCGTCGGCTCGGGAGCTCGCCTCACCCACGGCGGTTCCTCCCTCGCTGCGACGGTATGCCGGTCACCCGGCTCCCGTCGATCCTAGGTCTGCGCACCGACGGCCCCGATGTATCAGGGCCTCGCGACGGTGCTCTTGCACGGTGTAGGGCTTCGGGAAGGTGCCAGGCCATCGATGCGCGCCGCATCGGCCGGGTGCGCGCCCGGACGAGACGGCGCCGCCTGGGGCGCGAAGCGGTCCCGAGTCCAGGGGTCTCGGGACCGCTTCGTGTGCCCAGTCGGCCCCGGTGCGCGTCAGGGGGTCATGTGCGCGTCAGACCGCGGCCAAGTGCCGGAGGCCAGTGGCTAGAGAGCGCCGCCGAGGGTGACGCCGCCGTCGACCACGAGGGTCTGGCCGGTCATCCACGCCGCATCGCGGGACAGCAGGAAGCTCACCGCTCCCGCGATGTCCTCCGGGACGCCGAGCCGCTTCAGGGGGTATGCCGCGGCCACCTTCTCCTCGCGGCCGACATAGAGCGCCTGAGCGAACTGGGTCTTGACGACTGCGGGCGCGACCGCGTTGACCCGAACGTCCGGACCGAGTTGATGGCCCAACTCCATCGTCAGGTGGATGAGTGCAGCCTTGGAGACGCCGTACCACCCGATGGTCCCGCTGGCCCGAAGCCCGGCGATCGAGGCGATGTTGACGACTGACCCTGGGTGGTCGGGCGAGCCCAACCCGGTTGCAACGGCCTTCTTGATCCACGAGAAGGCGGCAACGACGTTGACGTCGAGCACCTTGCGGACCACGTCGACATCGACATCGAGGATCGGGCCGTAGACCGGGTTGATGCCCGTGTTGTTGACCAGGTAGTCCAGCCCCCCGAACGCAGCGCGAGCCAACGCGATCGCCTCGTCCTGGTGAGCCTCGTCCGCGGCGTTACCGGCCAGCCCGACGGCATACTCGGAACCGCCCAAGGCAGCCACCGCCTCGGCGAGGGGTTCGGGTTTGCGAGCCGTGATGACGACGCGGGCGCCCTCGGTGACCAACCGTTGCGCGATCCCGAACCCGATGCCCCGGCTGGCGCCGGTGACGATGGCGACTGCTCCCGTGTGAGAACCCATGACAGGAACGTTCGACGGTGGGTCGGACGCCGACTCAGAGGCCGAGGTCACGGCCGATGAGTTCCTTCATGATCTCGTTGGAGCCGGCCCAGATCATGGTGACTCGGGCATCGCGCCACGCCCGGCCGGCCCGGTACTCGTTCATGAAGCCGTAGCCGCCGTGCAACTGGACGCACTCGTCGAGGACGTCGTTCTGCACCTGGGCGGACCACCACTTGGCCTTGGACGCATCGACCGACGACAACTCGTGCCGGGCGTGGGCGTCGACGCAGTCGTCGACAAAGGCCTGGGTGACTTCGAGCTTGGTCAGCATCTCGGCGAGCTTGAACTTGTTGTGCTGGAACGCCCCGATGGACTGGCCGAACGCCTTGCGCTCCTTGGTGTAGACGAGGGTCTCGCGGAAGATCTGGAACGCGTGAGCCACGTTGGAGACCGCGGCGCCGACCCGCTCCTGAGGCAGGCGCTGCATCATCGCGATGAAGCCGCCGTTTTCGGGCCCGAGCCGGTTGGCGTCGGACACCCGGACGTTCTCGAAGAACAACTCAGCCGTGTCGGACTCGTCCTGGCCGACCTTGTCGAGCTTGCGGCCGTTGACGAAGCCGTCCATGCCGCGCTCGACCATGAACAACGTGATGCCCTTCGGGCCCTTGGTCGGGTCGGTGCGGGCCGCGACGATGCACAGGTCGCACTGGTAGCCGTTGGTGATGAAGGTCTTGGAGCCGTTGATGATCCAGTCGCCGGAGCCGTCGTCGGCCCTCACCGCCGTCGTCTTAAGTGCGGCGAGATCCGACCCGCCGGACGGCTCAGTCATGCCGATGGCGATGATCTTCTCGCCGGACGCGATGCCGGGGAGCCAGCGCTGCTTCTGCTCCTCAGTGCCCAGGTCGACGATGTAGGGCGGGCAGACATCGGCGTGGATGCCGAAGCACGCGGCCGTGGCCGCGTTGAAGTGGGCCCACTCCTCGGCGAGCACGGCGTTGAAGCGGTAGTCACCGGCGCCGGCCCCACCGAACTCCTCAGGGATATCCATGCCGAAGAAGCCCTGCTTGCCGGCCTCGAGCCAGATGTCGCGGGGAATCGACTTGAGGCTGATCATTTCCTCGACGCGGGGCTTGAGCGAGCGCTCCACGAACTCCCGGACGCTGGCCCGGAAGTCCTCGTGCTCCTCGGAATACAGGTTGCGCGGCATGAGTGACCTCCAGATGCGGGTCCGACGATGGACGTAAGTAAGCGCTTGCTTAGCATGACATAGGTGGGGCATGCTGTCCACTGTGTCGACCACTCCTGCGGCGGTGACCCCAGCCAGCGAGACCGTGCAGCGACTGTTCTCCGCTGCGGCGGAAGCCTTCGCCGCCAAGGGCTTCCACGCCACCACGACCCGCGACATTGCCTCCCGCGCCGGTTTGTCACCCGCCGGGGTCTACGTGCACTTCGCGTCCAAGGAAGATCTCCTCTTCCACCTCTCCCGAGATGGCCACGAGGAAGCCCTCGCGCTGGTCACCGAGGCGGTTGCTGGCGCCGACTCCCCCGCCGAGGCGCTCGCCGCGACGATGTCCCGCTTCAGCGCCTGGCACGCCGAGAACTACGCGATCGCCCGCGTCGTTCAGCACGAGTTCCCGCACCTGTCCGACGCCCACCGAGCCGAGGTCCTGGCCCTGCGCAAGCGGATCGACCAGGCCGTGCGCGACGTTCTCGCGGCAGGCAAGCAGTCCGGCGACTTCCTGTTGGACGACATCCCCGACACGGCCCTCGCGCTGCTGTCGATCATCGTCGACGTCGCCCGGTGGTACACCCCCGCGTTGCACCGAACCTCGGCTCAGATCGGTGCGACGAACGCCGCCCTCGGGCTGCGCCTGGTCGGCTACCGCGGCGGCCAGATCAGCCAGTCAGGAACCCGAGCAATCCACTGAGGGTGAGGAAGGACACGCCGGTCGTCACCAGCAGCACCCCGGCGATGGGTTCGCTCTCGCCGTACGGGTGGGCCAGCACCGGCATGGTCGACATGATCGGAAGCGCCCCGGTGACGAGCAACCCGATGCGCAGGGCCGGGTCGAGCGCCGGCAGTCCCAAACCCACGAGGACGAGCAGGGCCCCCGCCACGAGCAGCGGATGCAGGAGGAGTTTGCCTAGGCTCAGTGCGAGCACCCGACGAAGTTCGGCGCCCCGCGGGAAGGTCGCCAACAGCCCTCCGATGGCGAACAGCGCGACGGCCGTTCCAGCCCTGGAGAACAGGTCAGCCGTGCGCAGGACCGCCTCAGGCAGGTGCACCCCGGAGAGCGAGACGATCAGCCCGGCGACCAGGCCGATGAGCAACGGGTTGCGGGTCAATCGGGTCGCGTAAGTGGCCAACACCTTGGCTCGGGAATCGTGTCCCTGAGCGCGCCCTTCGGCGAGCAGAAACATCAGCGGCAGCACGAGGAGGTTCTCGACGATCATGCTCAACCCCAGGACCAGCCCAGCGACGTCGGGCAGCGTGAGAAGCAGCAGCGGATAGCCCACGAAACCGCTGTTACTCCCGGACATGCCCAGCCCGTCGAAGGCCCTCCCCGCCGGACCGGCGCCGCGCAGCCGCCCATACCCGTAGCCCACGGCGTAGGCCAGGACCGATCCCAGCGCGTATGCCGCGAGGTACGTCGGATTGAGGATGTCTCTGACCGGGCGGGTCCCGATGGCGAGGAACAGCATGCACGGCAACGAGATCGAGATGACGAACGTCGTAAGGACTCGCATGTCCGAGCGGCTCAGCAGACCCCGCCGCACGGCCACGTGCCCGACCGCGACACAGGCATAGATCGGGATGGTGATGGCCAGGACCGAAAGCATCCCGGCCAGGCTATGAGTCAGCGGCCCGCCGGGACGATCGGGGCCACCTGCCGGACGAGCTCGGCCACCTGGTCAAACGCCCCAGGTGTGGCGACGTTGGCGAAGCCGAGGATGACGTGGTCGGTACCGATCTCGGCGAGTCGGCCCATCCGCTCGACCCCCTCGGCGACCGACACCGTCGGCGTCCCGGTGGCATCCGGCGAACCGTCCCCGAGGGTCAGCCGGCTGAGCACGGTCTTCTCGATGTCGGCGTAATTGCGTCCGAGCGCGTCGCAGTGTCCGCGCAGCACGTCGTACTTCGCGGTGATCGCCGCCGGGCCCATGTCGAAGATGTTGCAGGCGTCGGCGTACTGCGCGACCAGTCGCAACGTCTTCTTCTCGCCACCGCCGCCGATGAGGATCGGCGGGTGCGGCCGGGTGATCGACTGCGGGACGTTGAGGGGCCGGGTGAGTTGGTAGTGCTGACCGGCATACGGGCTCTCGTCACCTCGCCACATCTGCAGGGCGATCTGCAGGGTCTCCTCAAGCCTTTCGAAGCGCTCGGCGAGCGCCGGATACGGAACGCCGAGGCCGAGGTGTTCCTCCTCGTTCCAGGCCGCGCCGATGCCCAGCCACGCGCGCCCTCCGGAGAGCACGTCCAGCGTCGTGACGGTCTTGGCGAGCACGCCGGGGTAGCGATAGGTCACGCCGGTGACCATGGTGCCGAGCTGGATCCGCTGGGTTTGGCCGGCCGCGAACGCGAGTGCGGTGTAGCCCTCGAGCATGTCGAGCTCGGCCGGCCCGATCATCGAGATCTGGAAGAAGTGGTCCATCACCCACAGCGAGTCCATCCCCGCGGCATCGGCGTCCTGCGCGATCCGGCCGAAGGTGGGGCCGATCGACGCCGGGGCGTCGGGCCAGGTGAAGTAGGAGATCTGGGTTCCAAGGCGCATGGGGACAGTCTGCGGGTAACCGGCAGGCGCGCATAACGGGTTGCCCGAAGACCGGCCGGCCCCTTAGGTCACGGGGAAAGAGGCACGGGGAAAGGATGGTGGGATGGTGGCGTGTCCACCACTGCGACCCCGCCTCCCGCGGCCCAGCCTCCCGCCCGCCGCCGAACCGGCCGTTTCGGGGAGAAGGAATGGGAGGTCTACGACGCCTGGACCCCAGTCACGCTGCGCGGTGACGTGACGGTCGTCCTGGTCCACGGCGGCCTGTGGCAGGCGGCATACGACCGGGCCCACCTGCGCCCGCTGGGAGCGGCGCTGGCACGGGACGGATGGCCCGTCGCCTCCGTGGAATACACCCGCGTCGGTATGCCGCGCGGCGGCTGGCCGGGCACGGCCGAGTCCGTCCTGGCCGCCATCGACGCCGTCGCTGCTGACCCCGAGCTGCCCGACCGGCTTGTCGCGGTGGGACATTCGGCTGGCGGCCACCTCGCGGTGTGGGCGGCGAGCAATGGCCGTTGCCCTGCCCTGACCGGTGTGGTGTCGCTTGCCGGGGTGCTCGACCTGCGCCTGGCCGACACCGACGATCTCGGCTCTGGTGCGGTCCGGGCCTTGCTGGGTGGGGAGCCCACTGAGTGCCCGCAGGCGTGGGTCGAGGCCGATCCGATGGCCGCCCGCCTGCACGTCCCAGCGGTCCTCCTGCACGGGCGCAGCGACGACCTGGTCCCCTCGGAGGTCTCGGCGTCCTACCTGCGCTCCCGGGGTCCCCTGGATGCCCCTTGCCGGTTGGAGCTCGTCCCGGCCTGCGACCACTTCGGGATCATCGACCCGAGGCACGCGGCATACGAGCGGGTGCTGGCCGCGATCGGGGAGGTGGCTGGCACCTCCCCGGCAGGAGAGCCGAGGCCATGACTGGCCCGGTCTCCCCCACCGGACCGCCCACCACGGCCGGACACAGCGTGCTCGTCGTGCCCATTCCTGCACTGGAAACACTCGTGGCGGCCCGGCACGCGCACTACGACCGCGACTACGTCTCGGCTGATCCGACCTTCGCGCATGCCCACGTGACGATCCTCGGCCCCTGGCTGACCCAGGCCGACCTGGCCGACCCGGTCCGGGCGAACGCGGCGCTCACCGCAGTCCGCGACATCGCTTCGGCGACAAGGGGATTCGACATCGACTTCGCGCACGTGGACACGTTCCCGAACGGGATCATCCACCTCGTTCCCGAGCCAGCCGAACCGTTCGCCGCGCTCACCGCCGCTGTGTATCGCGAGTTCCCGGCATACCCCCCGTATGCCGGTCAGTTCGGCGTGGTGCAGCCGCACCTCACGCTCGACGCCGTGGGCGCGGGAGTCACCGAAGCCGTCGTTCGAGGGTGGGTCGCCGACCTGTTGCCGCTGCGGGTGCGCGCCGATCGACTGCACGTGTCCTGGTACGAAGCGGGCCGGTGTCAGACCCTGGCAGTGTTCCCGTTCGGGCGCTGACCGCACCCGACGCGCAGGGCTGCCGACTCGTCAGTCGCGGGTGAGCTTGCGGTAGGTGACCCGGTGGGGACGCGTCGCCTCGATGCCCAGTCGCTCGACCTTGTTGGCTTCGTAGGCCTCGAAGTTCCCCTCGAACCAATACCACTTGGCCGGGTCTTCCTCGTCGCCTTCATAGGCCAGGATGTGGGTCGCGACCCGGTCGAGGAACCACCGGTCGTGGCTGATGACGACAGCGCAGCCGGGGAATTCCAGGAGGGCGTTCTCGAGAGAGCCCAGCGTCTCGACGTCGAGGTCGTTGGACGGCTCGTCGAGGAGCAGGAGGTTGCCGCCCTGCTTGAGGGTGAGCGCGAGGTTGAGCCGGTTGCGCTCGCCACCGGACAGCACCCCGGCAGGCTTCTGCTGGTCGGGGCCCTTGAACCCGAACTGCGAGACATAGGCCCGCGACGGGATCTCGACCTGGCCGACCTTGATGAAGTCCAGCCCGTCGGAAACGACCTCCCAGAGGGTCTTAACGGGGTCGAGCCCGGAGCGGCCCTGGTCGACATAGGAGATCTGCACCGTCTCGCCGACCTTGACCTCGCCAGAGTCCGGCGCCTCCAGACCGACGATGGTCTTGAACAACGTCGTCTTGCCGACGCCGTTGGGGCCGATGACGCCGACAATCCCGTTGCGGGGCAACGTAAACGACAGGTTGTCGATGAGCACGCGGTCGCCGAAACCCTTGCGAAGTTTGCGGACCTCGATGACCTGCGACCCCAGGCGCGGGCCCGGCGGGATGGCAAGCTCCTCGAAGTCCAGCTTGCGGGTCCGGTCGGCCTCGGCCGCCATCTCCTCGTATCGAGCCAGTCGGGCCTTGCTCTTGGTCTGGCGACCCTTGGCGTTGGAGCGGACCCACTCCAGCTCGTCGCGCAGCCGCTTGGCGAGCTTGACGTCCTTGCGGCCCTGGATCTGCAGGCGCTCGGCCTTCTTCTCCAGGTAGGTCGAGTAGTTGCCCTCATAGGGATACAGCCGGCCGCGGTCGACCTCGGCGATCCACTGCGCGACGTTGTCGAGGAAGTAGCGGTCGTGGGTGACCGCCAACACCGCACCGGGGTATTGCGCGAGATGCTGCTCCAGCCACTGCACCGACTCGGCGTCCAGGTGGTTGGTCGGCTCATCAAGCAACAGCAGGTCAGGCTTCTGCAGCAACAACTTGCAGAGGGCGACCCGACGCCGCTCACCACCGGAGAGCACGGTCACGTCAGCGTCGCCCGGCGGGCACCGAAGCGCATCCATGGCCTGCTCAAGCTGACTGTCCAGGTCCCACGCGTTGGCATGGTCGATCTCGTCCTGGAGCTTGGCCATCTCGTCGCCAAGCACCTCGTAGTCGGCGTCCGGCTCACCCATCTCCAGGGCGATGGCGTTGTAGCGGTCGAGCTTGGCCTTGATCTCGCCCGCGCCCTCCTCGACGTTGCCCAGCACCGTCTTGGACTCGTTGAGCGGCGGCTCCTGCAGGAGGATCCCCACGGTGTAGCCAGGAGAGAGCCGAGCCTCGCCGTTGGACGGTTGGTCGAGCCCCGCCATGATCCGCAGGATCGTCGATTTTCCCGCGCCGTTAGGCCCGACGACGCCGATCTTGGCGGTCGGGAAGAACGACATCGTCACGTCATCGAGGATGAGCTTGTCGCCCACCGCCTTGCGCGCCTTGGTCATGGTGTAGATGAACTCGGCCATTCCCGAAGGCTATCCGTCACGCACCTGCCGCACCCAATCGCCGGTCGGGCCGCGGGGGTGGATCGCGAAGGTTGTCACGACCCGACCGGCTGCCTGGTGGGTATGCCGTCAGCGGGCGTGCGCGACGACGTAGGCGTCGGTCTCGGGATTGGCACCGGACCACGACGAAGCGCCCGTCAGGGGCGCGCCCTCGATGACGACCGGGTCCGCGGCGTCCGCGGTGAAGTCGATGTTGATCGGGGACCAGTCCGGTTCACGGTCCTCATCCTCGATGTCGGACGGTCCGTCCACGTCCTCCGCCAACGCCTGCTGGATCTCCGGCTCGGAGAGTCGGTCGGTCGTGTCGAACTGGGCCCGCGGCGACTTGGTGAACAGCGACTGGCCCCACATGAGGTCATGCCCGACGTGGTAGGCGTCGATCTCCACCGACGTGTTGGAGTGGCCCTCGGCGGTGCTCCACATGTTGACCCGCAGCCGCCCGTAGACGATGACGGGCTGCCCCTTGGCCATGCTCGCCACGACGTTGGCGGCCAACGAGTTGAAGGTCACCACCGACACGAAGTTGGTGCCGCCATCGACATAGGCTCGCTCGCGGCCGTCCCACCGGCGCGGGGTCGACGCCATGCGGAAGGTCGCGAAAGGCTTGCCGGCCTTGGTGGTGCGCAACACCGGGTCGGCGGTCAGATTGCCGACGACGGTCACGTAGCTCTCGTACATGTGGGTGTCCTCTACCTGGAGGGGGTATGCCGCCCCGTCCATTGCGAACGGGCTAGGCACAGCCTCTCCGGGGAAGGCGGCGACGCGGCATACCCCATCGCCAGCCTGTGGACGATGGGACGAACGACCACGGGGGTGTGGACAACACCCACCGCACGAGCCCGACGTCGCGCGACCCTCGGGTCAGCGCGCGGCGGCCCGATCGAGGAACTCTCGGACCCGGGCATGTCGAGCCAACACGGCAGCGATCGGCCCGACGATCCGATCCAGGGCCACGGCGGAGATCGCATCGTGCAGCCGTTTGCGGGCTTTCGCGGCCCGTCGTCGAGCGCCGACCCGGGCTGCCAGGCGGGACAGCCCGGCGGTCACCAACCCGAGAACCACGCCTGCCGCCAACAGCAGGAACGGCCAGGGCACCGCCCATACCGTCGGCGTCGGCAGGTCCGGGAGTTGCAGCCAGGCGACCACGGCGAGCGCGGTCAACCACAGGGCGCCCGTGATCGCAGCGGCGCCGAAGATCCATTGCAGCGTGCCGACGAGCGTCCACCAGCGGGGCGGCCGGGCACGCAGCGGCGTGTGCAGGATCGCCTGGTCGAGCGAGTCGGTCAGCGCGTCACCGGTCGCCGACGCGTCAGCGACGGCATGGGCCCAGCGCACGGGAAGGCCTTCCGAGGCCCGGTCGGCCAATTGCCGGGTCGCGAGCGAGACGGCAGCTCGGGCTGCTGGGGACGGCGGCGGGATCGACGACCGACCCAGCACGGCCCGCACGTCGGCCTCCCCCACCGACTTCATCGGCACGACCGTCTTGTCCAAGCGCAGTCGGGCGAGGGGGTCGGCCTTGATGTTGGAGAGCCAACGGGTGAACAACCACCCACCCGCCTGGCGTGACTCGCGGCGATAGTCGGCCGCAACGGCATCCAGCACGATCGGGACGCCCGCGGCCCGAGACAGCGCCTCGACCAAACCCGGGTCGGCTCGTCCGTCGAGGTCGATTTCGTTGTCCGCCACCCCAGCGCGCAACTTCCCTGCGACCGACACGACGTCTGCGGACAACCGGTGGCGGGTCGCATTGGCGCCGGACACGGCGTTGGCCAACTGCTGGACCAACTCGGGCACCCCGGCGCCGGTGCGTGCCGAGGTCGCGAAGACGCGGGCCTGGGCCAGGCCGTCGGCGACCAGGAGGCGCCGCAGGTCGTCGCGGCAGGCGGACACCGCCTCGGGAGTGAGTCGGTCGATCTGGTTCAACACGACGACGGTCACGGCGTCGTGCGTGGCGAGCGCACGGACGTAGTCCTCGTGGAGCAGGGCGTCGGCATACTTCTGCGGATCGGTGACCCAGACGAAGATGTCGACGAGTTCCAAGACCCGCTGCGCCTCGATGCGGTGCGCGTCGACCCGCGAGTCGAAGTCGGGCAGGTCCAGCAGCACCAGACCGTCCAGGCTTCCAGCCGGACCGGTCACCGCCAACCCGTCTGAACCCACCCCGTCCGAACCCGCCGCATCGGCGTCGTCCATCCGCTTGGCGCCATCGACCTGGTGGCGCGAGGACACCGAGAGCCAGTCGAGCAGTTCGGTGGCCGACGTCGTGCCCCACACCGCCGCGGACGGCACGGAGGTCGTCGGGCGACGGGCGCCGATCCGGGCTACCTGCTCACCGACGATGGCGTTGAACAGGGACGACTTGCCGCTTCCGGTCGCACCCGCCAGGGCCACCACGGTGTGGCCGCCGGCGATCGACGTCCGTTCCCGCACCTTGTCGACGAGGTTGACGGCTTGGTCGACCTGGGCCGGCTCAAGCTCGCGGGCGCCCTCGGTGCAGGCCTGCGACAGCGCGGCGGCCCGGTCGGCCAACTCCGCGGCAGTCACGACCGTCACCGTGGCACTTCCCATCCGCAACGGGCTCATCGAGCGGCTCTGACGTTGAGGGCGGCGGCAGACAGCTTGCGCCCTTGGTCACGCTCGACCGACACCGCGTCGATGGCGGCGTGGAAACGTCCCGACTCGGCGGCATACAGGTCCTCGACCCGATCCAGCAACGCCGCCCTCGCCTTGGCCGCGAGCGACCGAACGGCTTGGTCACCGAAGATCGCCTCGAGCAACTTCTGGCCGAGGACCGCCGTCCCGCCAGCGATGCCGGCCTCCGCGCCGGTCAACCCGGCGGTGTGGGCGAAGGTGACGAGCATGAGGACGACGCCAAGACCGTTGACTCCATAGGCGGCGACCTTGGCCGTCGTTCGGCGATCGCGGCCCTCGTTGCGGACGAGGTCGAGCACGTCGTCCTGCCACTCGCGCACCAGGGTTTCGATCTGGGTCGTCAGGTCTGCGGACGGCACCGCCAGCGCGGGGGTCGCGTCGAGCAGAAGCTGACCACCCGGCATACCCCGCCAAGAGCGAGCCACCTGCGAGGCCGCCGCCGAGCCCTCGGCCGTGACGAGCGCAGCGACACCCGACTGCAGCGCCTCGCCGAGTTGCTGACCAGGAGCGGGCTGCCCCTTGACCGCGGCCGTGATCCGATCGCGCATCCGCGAGACCGCGGACTCCACCTGCTTGAAGAACTCCCCCGTGCCCACGAACTCCTGCCAGCGCGACAGCACCTCGCCGCGCAGGAGGGTCCCGTCGAGCATTCCCTTGCGCACCCCGTCGGCTGCCTCGGCGTATGCCGCGTCCGCGACCCGCGCGAGCGCGTTCGTCGCCGCCTGCTGCTCGCCGGTCGCCTCCGCGAGGACGGCGATCCGCGAGTCGATCGAGTCCAAGGCGCCGCTGAGGGTATGCCGCACCACGAGGGCCCGCGCGCGGGCGTCGTTGGCGAGTGCGCTCAGCCAGCCCTTGAGACGGCCGACCTCGGCGTCACCCAAGAGTCCGTCGGCGCCTAACGGCACCTCGGGGATGGGGAACAACGGCGCCAGTGCCAAACCCTGCTCCTTGAGCATCGCCGTGAGGTGGTCACGGATCTCGCCGACTGCCTCCGGCGGCACCCGGTCGAGGATGATCGCCACCGACGTCCCGCGCTCGGATGCCTGACGCAACAGCGTCCACGGCACGGCGTCGGCATAACGTGCGGCAGTCGTCACGAACAGCCAGAGGTCGGCCGCCGAGAGCAACTGGGCGGCGAGGTCACGGTTGCTCGCCACCACCGAGTCGATGTCAGGCGCGTCCAGCAGCGCCAAACCGGCCGGCAGTGCGTCGTTGGCGACCAGACGCACCGCGGACGGGTCTTCCGCTAGATCACCGCCACGGACCCGGGCCAGGCCCGGAAGCACGCGCGTGTCGACGAACCAGTGCTCGTCGGACGGGTGGTGGACGAGGACCGGGGACCGCGTCGTCGGACGCAACACCCCCGGCCTGGTCACCTGCATCCCGACGATCGAGTTGACGAGGGTCGACTTACCGGCACCGGTCGATCCTCCGACGACCGCCAACAGGGGCGCGTCGAGGGAGCTGAGCCGCGGGATGACGTAGTCGTCCAGTTGCTGCAACAACTCCAGCCGGACCTTGCCGGCCGCCGGGGCATCCGGGAGCGCGAGCGGCAGACGCGAGGCCTCCACCTGGTCGCGCAGCCCGTTGACCGCGGCGAGCAGCATTGACAGCTCACCGGGCGCTGGGCTCGCTCCGGTCACAGGCGCATCCTTCCAAGTCCATCGGCCCGTCTCAACACATGCAGCCCCGACACGCCCCGGGCCGGGTGTGTCGCACGTTCGCACAGAGGTTCATGTCCCCTG
>ERZ724516.172-NODE-172-length-39771-cov-5.568486_pt1 | contig 39771 bp, 39 predicted proteins | sample MGYA00376049_ERZ724516 | MGnify/ENA primary metagenome ERZ724516 (study PRJEB28724, sample SAMN07190886) | activated sludge metagenome | isolation source: activated sludge of sewage treatment plant in Hong Hong | place: USA: Christiansburg, Virginia | collected... | reverse complement strand
GGCGTAGAGGGGATGGGCATTGTCGCCGTTGACCTCAATCTTGGCAAAGAGCGGGAAAGTGACATCGAAACGGGTCTGGCAGAACTGGCCGATGGCTTCGGCATCGCCGGGTTCCTGCTCGCCGAACTGGTTGCAGGGGAAGCCGATAACGACAAAGCCCTTATCCCTGAAGCTCCGATACAGTTCTTCGAGGCCGGTGTATTGCGGGGTGAAGCCGCATTGGCTGGCAGTGTTGACGATCAGCAGAACCTTGCCGCGGTAGGCGTCGAGGCTCTGCTCATCACCGTTCAGGCGCTGGGCGCTGAAGTCGTAGAGGGTCTGGCTCATTGAAGTTTGATCGCGACGGTTTCAGTAGGAGGACTTCGGAGCCATCGGCGGCACCAACTGGCCGCGAATCTCGCCCGGCTTGAATTCGGCGCTATGCACATTGACGTACAGCTCGCCGGCCTTGTAGGCCTGATATTGATCAGCACTCAGCTTGCTGCCCTCGGGAACCATCCAGCCGCTGTCCCCGCTCTTGCTCAGGGTGATGACAACCGGCCCGTTGGTGCCGGCCTTGCCGATGTGGATATGCGCCATCGTGGCGGCCAGCCCGCTGGTCATGAACTTGCCGCTGACGCTCATGTCGGGCTTGATGGTGATCATTCCTTCACCGCTGGCCTTGGTGGCGACAGGCGGCACCTCCATGTCGCCGGAGAGTTTGAACTTGATGTCGTCGGCAAAGGCCGGCAGGGAAAACGTGGCCAGCGCAACGGCGGCGACGGCGAGGATGCCCGGCAGGGCCAGGCGGCGGTTCGGAGATGTATTCATGGCAAGCCTCTCATCGTGGAAAAGTATGTAGCCAGGAGATGGGCGTCGCATGTTGGGTGACTGCTTTACGGCGGCGGCTACATTGCGTTTGAGTGACGATACCCAAATTGGTTCGCCGATTCGTTGCCGCCCCCTTTGTCGGGCTTGCCTGCATGGCCTGTCGCAAAACCGGCAATTGCGCCGGGCGGGAAAATTTAAGCCCGTTTAATCAATAACCTGGCTTTGGGCATTTCTCTTGCATGAAGCTTCTAATGCATGCTCACGCCCATCTCGCCAAACCCGATCTCGCTACCATTGCGCGGGGGGCGCTGCTCGACGGCTTCACGCTGCGCGACGTGCCCAAAGGCTATCTGCTGTCGACACCCGACAGCCCGCACAATCAGGTACTCATGGTGCAGTCCGGTCGTTTGCGCGTCTATCTGGCTGGCGACAACCGCGAACTCAACCTGAGTTTTCTCGAGGCCGGCGACATCTACACGACGCACACGCCGACCTATGTCGAAGCCGTCGTGCCGACCAGCATCTGGCTCATCGACACACCGACCTTCGCCCGCAAGCTGGCCACCGATCCGTCGGTGACGCCGGTCATGATGCGGGTCATGGGCCGCCTGCTGAGCAACGCGGTAGGGCTTATCGAAGACCTCGCCTTTCGCGAAGTGCCGGCCCGGCTCGCCCGCTTTCTCTGCCAACTGGCCGAACGGCGCGGCCTGCGTCAGGAGCATGGCTGGCTCGTGCCGCTCGATTTCAGCATGCAGGACATCGCCAGCCTGCTCGGCACGACGCGGCAAAGCATTTCCTCGCTGATCAACCAGTGGGAACGAGAGGGTGTTCTGCTCCGCCAGAGCCGGCGCAGCCTGCTCGTCCCGTCGCTCGACGCCCTCAAGGCGCGCTGTTCTCCGCTGCCCTGAACCAAAACGTCGGCCAGCCGACGGACAGCCTGCCGCCCGCCCGGCTAAAGTTGCTCCCGACAACTTTCAGGGAGAACGCCATGTCTCAACAATGCGCTTGCCGCAAGACCGACCGCTACGTCAGCTTCCAGGACATCGATTGCGCCGGCAATGCCCGTCGGCTCATGGAGCACCTCGACCGGCAGCTGGCCCTGCCCGGCCGCAGCAATGCCTTCTGGGAATACTTTGCCAAAAAGCGCGCCGGCAACGCGGTCACCAAGCCGGACGATCTTTTTCTCATCCACTCCAACATCAACCAGTTTCGCGATTTTTTTGAACACTGGAACGACGGCGAGGCCCTTGGCCTGTTGCTGCAGATCGAGGAAGAGTGCTGCTAGGCGTTTTCTGCGGATTCCACGGTCAACTGGAAAAAATGGGCAAAAATGATCGCGGAAAGGCCAGCGCCACCAATGGCGGAATTAGCATGCCTCTTGTCTGCCTAAGCCGCGGCACGTCGGCTCGCCTACCATGCTGCTTTTCCCATAACAAGAAGACAGACTGCAGGCTTTTCGTTTCGTCACCGGTTCGCTGCAGGTCAATTACTTCAAGCCGACGGCGTTGCCAGGCACGTGGCGAGGTAATCACCCTGTAGATGCCGGATACCTTTGTGGCCAGCTGATCTCGGCCGCCTCTACGCGGCGTTGATAAATACATCCGCAACTCCCTCCCGACCTCCCCTTGACACGGGAGGGGGCTGGACAGCCCAGCAGTAAGCAGGGGAGTCTGCCCGATACGCTTTCTTTGAATTATTCGGGGTGATGCGCCCCATGGTACCGACTGCCGCTCCGGGCGCGTATCCTTGCCGCCTGCCCCCAGCCATTGCCGCCCCATGACCACCGAGCTTTCCCCCCGTGCCGAACGTTTCCTCCTGCTGACGCTGGCCGGCATCCAGTTCAGCCATGTGCTGGATTTCATGATCATGATGCCCCTCGGGCCGAGCCTGATGGCGGCCTTTGGTATCGGGACGCACGAATTCGGCTTGCTGGTGGCATCCTATAGTTTCAGCGCGGCGATTTCCGGGGTGCTGGCGGCAACCTTTGTCGATCGCTACGAGCGCAAGCGACTGTTGCTGATCGTGTTTACCTTGTTTGCGCTGGCGACGCTGGCTTGCGGCCTGGCGCCGAGCTATTCGACGCTGATCCTGGCGCGCGGTCTGGCCGGCGTTTTCGGCGGCATCATGGGCGCGCTGGTGCACACCATGATCGGCGATGTGATTCCTTTTTCCCGGCGTGCACGGGCGAGCGGCGTAGTTTCCACCGCTTTTTCAATTTCAACGATTGTCGGCGTTCCTTTGTCGCTGTGGCTGGCCAATCATCTTGGCTGGCGGGCGCCGTTCGTGTTGATCACGGCGTTGAGCGTGCTCTTTCTAGTCATCGGCCTGCGCTTCCTGCCCGAGTTGCGGCACCACCTGAGCGAAGAGAAACGCGCCCATCTGCTGTCGGCCACCTTCAGCGTGCTGGCTGACGGCAACCACCTGCGCGCCCTGCTCTTTTCGGCGCTGATAATTTTTTCCGGTTTCACGGTCATTCCCTACATCACCGTCTATGCGGTCAATAACGTCGGCATCGCCCTGCAGGACATTCCCATCGTCTATCTGGTCGGCGGTTCTGCCACCTTCATCAGTGCCCGGCTGATCGGGCATTGGGCCGACAAGCACGGCAAGGTCGAGGTTTATCGCAGGGTGGCGCTGCTCGCTATGATCCCGACGCTGGTTCTGACGCATATCGGGGCGCTGCCGCTGTGGGGTTGGCTGATCATCTCCGCCAGCTTTTTCGTATTTATCTCGGGGCGGATGATTCCGGCCATGGCGATCATCGCCTCGTCGGCCCAGCCCAAGCTGCGCGGCACTTTCATGTCGCTGAACGGCACCGTGCAGTCGCTGGCCATGGGACTGGCGACGACGCTGGCCGGTTTTCTGATCACGCTTGATGACAGCGGCCGGATCGTCGGCTACCCGCTGGTCGGTTATGTCGCGGTCTCGGCGAATCTGCTGGCGATGTGGTTTGCCTCGCGCATCGTGATGCACGGGCGGAATACCTAGGTGTGCTGCGGTCAACCGGAAAAATTGGCCAAAAAACGATACCTTGCCAGCCCACTTTGCCCCTCCGCAAAAATCATTCTTGTGAACGCAATAATTACTGTATAAACTACTGTATATCGCATCACTGGAGATGCCGCCATGTGCGGATGCTACGAACTCAAGGCCAAAGCCAGGGAACTGAACCGGCATTTCCCGCCGCTTCATCTGAGCCAGGGCGAGATGCCCCAGACCGGCGAAATCCACCCGACCGATACCGTGCTGATAATCACCGGCAACAGCACCGGCTATCTAGCCGCAAAAGCCCGCTGGGGTCTGGTCGGCAGTTTTCTCGACAAGAAACCACGCAGCCCGCTGACCACACTGCACAGCGAAGGCTTGGCCGCCAAACCGTTCTACAGCAAGATCCTGAAACGAAGTCGCTGCCTGATCCCGGCCACCGCCTTCTATGAATGGCAATCATTGGCCGGCGCAAAGCAGAAAATGCGGATCAGCCAGCCGAAAGGCGAAGCCCTGATGTTCGCCGGCATTTTCGACCACCACCCGCTGGCCGGCACCACCTGCGCCATTCTGACCACCGCCGCCGATGCAACTGTCAGCCGCATTCACGACCGCATGCCGGTCATCCTCGGGCGTGAGGAAAGCAGCTTCTGGCTGGACGAATATGAAGAGTTTCCGGAACCCGAGTTCGCGGCTATGCTGCAAACACCGTCACGGCAGGCGCTGACGATAGCTGCAGTGATCGAGGAAGAACCCTCACCGCAGTTGTCGCTTGTTTTTGCGTGACTATCCGCCCTCACCCTACCTTATAGTTCAATGACCATCGAAATCTCCAACGACGCATCCAAAGCGGCCATCATCTCAATCCAGCGCTATTTCACTGAAAACATGGAGTTAGAAATTGGCAGCCTGGAGGCCGGCGCCCTGCTCGGCTTTTTCCTGAAAGAGATCGGCCCCGTGGTCTATAACAAGGCGGTGAGTGATGCCCAAACCCAGTTGCAGTCGAGGGTGCAGGAGCTGGATATCGAAATTCATGAAGAGGAGTTTTCGTACTGGCCGCAACGAGATCGCAAACGAGCGCGGAAGTAAGTGGCGGAATTCGCACCCGCCGGTTTTCTGCAGTACATTTTGATATTGTCCAGCCACCACCCGTCATGCATTAATCATGACGCCCACCAAACCCAATGCATACACTGCCGCAGAGGTGCTTCAGCGCCTGAAAGCCGCCGCGATTCCCTTCGAGCGCGCATGCAATCAGATAGCGCCCATTTCAATAAAGGTTAAAACATGTTCGACAATCTGGCGGGATTTTTCATCCAATGGGGCATTACCTCACTTTCCCTTTGGGTGGCCAGCCTGCTGTTCAATGGCATCCGTTTTTCCAGCACCTCATCGCTGATCATCTCGGCGCTGCTCCTCGGTTTTGCCAATGCTGTCCTGCGGCCGCTGCTGGTTATTCTGACTCTGCCATTGACACTACTGACACTCGGCTTTTTCCTGCTGGTGATCAATGCACTGATGCTGTTGCTGGTTGCCAAACTCGTCAGTGGCTTCAAGATTTCAGGGTTCTGGACGGCACTTTTTGCCAGCCTGTTTATCTCGATATTCAGCATGTTCCTGGGGTCGCTTGCACCGAATGCCGAGATGACGGTTTACCGGCTGCCGCACCATGCGCCACAAACAATATCAATGTAAGCGGAACCTTGCCCCCTCTTACCATGTCAGCTAATTTGATTACTCGCTGAATAAGCGCTGATCTTCGGCTGGCTGGAGCTGCCCGAAGAAGCATAGCTTGCCCAGTGGGCTGTAAAAACATCGCTTGCACACCGGCTCGCTCACTATGTCCGGGTGGAAAAGCTTGCGGCCAGCGCCTAAAATGACCGTTCAGGCAAGCCAGCCGATTTTTGCCAGCCAACCTCTTTCCCCCACCTCCGGAGAACACCATGAAGGGCGACAAAAAAATTATCGATATTCTCAACAGCTTGTTGGCTGGCGAGCTTACCGCTGTTGATCAGTACCTCATCCATGGCGAGATGTATGCCGACATGGGTCTGGCTCAACTGGCTGAAAAGGCCATTCATGAGTCCGACCATGAACGCCAGCACGCACGCGCCCTGATCCAGCGTATCTTGTTCCTTGAAGGCACGCCGAATCTGGCCAAGCGCGAGGCACTGAAGATTGGCAAGAACGTGCCGGAGATGCTGAAATCTGATCTTGAAGTCGAATACAAGGTAGTTGGCGAGTTGAAAAAAGCCATGGCCGCCTGTGAAAAGGCTCAGGATTACGTCACCCGCGACATGCTCGGCATCCAGCTTGAAGATACCGAGATGGATCATGCTTACTATCTCGAAAAGCAGATCAAGCTGATCGAACTGGTCGGCCTCGCCAACTATCAACAGAGCCAGATGGGCTCTGGCACCCCGGCTTAAGGAGCGAAGATGAAAGGCAACAAGAAAGTCATCGATGCCCTGAACAAGGTGCTGAAAAACGAGTTGACCTCGATCAACCAGTATTTCCTGCATGCCCGCATGTTCCGCAACTGGGGTCTGGAAAAACTCAACGACTATCAATACAAGCAGTCGATCCGCGTCATGAAGGAAGCCGACGAAATCATCGAGCGCGTCCTCTTCCTCGAAGGCCTGCCCAACCTGCAAAACCTGGGCAAGCTGATGATCGGCGAGCATGTCGTCGAATGCCTGGAGGGCGACCTGAAATACGAGCGTGAAATCCAGCGTCCGTTACTGATCGAAAGTATTGCCCTGTGCGAAGAATTGCAGGATTTCGTCAGCCGTGAGTTACTGGAAGACCTGCTCGAACACTGCGAAGAAGCCATCGACTGGCTGGAAACACAACACAGTCTGATCGAGAATGTCACCCTGCCCAACTACCTGCAGGCGCACATGGAACCTGGTGGCGATTAAAATCAATCATCGCCCCCCAAGCCGCAGCGAGTTCTGCGGCTTTTTTACGCATATCGGCCGCAACTCAAAAAAATACGGCCCAGAAACTGGTTGACCGCAACAGATTGGAGAAAACTGCCCTACAAATCGTGCTTTGCGCTATTCTTGAAACCAAACATTGTAAAAAAATGTAATTACAAATTTGGGGGATGAATTTCGCATGCTGCCCTTTGTCCGCGGCCGTATTACGTGCATTGCCACACTGTCCTTCCTGCTATCGCTATTCGCCCCTTTGCCGGCGCAAGCCGCTGAGTATTACGACCAATACAATCTGGCCCCGGCATCGCCGGAACTAGATCTCGGTATTCAGCCGCACGGCTATCCTTCTGGAGTGGTCAGCGCTGTCATGCGACGCGATCGCCTCATGCTCAATGCCCTCGCCCGTCTGTCCACGCCGCTTAAAACCCACCCCTTCCAGCGTGGCGCCGACATGCTGCCTCTGCTCGCCGATCAACGTCTGGAAGCCGGACTGCTTGGGGATGTTCCAACTATCCTCGCCGCCGCTCAGGGCGATGTCTGGATCGTTGGTCTGGTCAAGCAAACCTCAACCTCCATCGTTGCCAAAGAGTTCACTCAGGTTCGCCAATTAGCTGGAAAGCGTATCGGCTATGTTGAAACCTCCAGTGCCCATCACACGCTATTACAGGGCCTCAGTTCAGCCGGGCTGAGCGAGAGCGACGTCAAATTGGTTGCGTTGCGCATTGATGAAATGCCCGATGCCCTGGAGGCTAAGCAGATCGACGCTTTCGCTGCCTGGGAACCAGCTCCGACCGCCGCGCTGGCCAATAATCCGCAAAACCGAACCGTCTTTCGCGGCCTCAGTTCCGACTACTTTGTCATCAGCCGCCGCTTCGAACAACGCTCGCCCGAAGCAGCACGAATACTAATTGCCGGTTTTGTGCGTGCCATCGAATTCATGCGCCGCAGTCAGAAAAACGCCGAGGCAGCAGCCAACTGGGCAATTGCCGATGCTCAGGCATTTGCACCCAAAGCCAATACCATCGCGACAGCTCAGGTCGTCGCCATCACGCGGCGTGAATTGCTTAATATTCCTTCGGCACCAGCCATCGTCGCACCGGTTGGCGGCACGGTACTGCAAAGCGAGTTCAAATTTTTGCAAGCCAGGGGAAAGCTAGGCAACTCGGGCAAATGGGAAAACATAGCTGCATCTTTGGCCTACGATGGCTTGGCCAAGGTAATGGGCGAACAGCGCCGTTATGAAATCAACAGTTTTGATTACGCTCGCTAATCCGCTTCACGCAGGCCCGTGACCCAATCTTTCGCCGCACGTATTGCGATTTATTTCGGCACCTTTTTTCTGGTGACGATGGGAGCACTGCTTGCTTTCTGGCTCTATGGCCTGCCAGCCATAGGCCTGCAAGGTGCCAGCAACCAGAAGCTGACCGAGGCCATGCGTGTTCTCGAACTAACCGCGGACCAGCAACGTGACACCCTGATCGCCAATTTGCTTGAACGACGCGGCGACCTTTTGGTTGTCGCCGAAAACCGGGTACTCGCCCAGCAATTGCTCGACTACTCGGAGAAGTCGCCCGCTCTCCTTCAAAATAATTTCGAGCGTGTTTTCCAGCGCATGCAACGCGCCTATCCTGACCGTTATCTATCTATTCAGCTGATACATCCCAGCACTCGCCGCATCGTTGCTTCCGGTGATGAAAATGAGGTTGGAGAACTGTTTGGCCAGCATGATTTGCTGGATCGTGCCAGCCAGCCTGGCATCCGGGAGTTGATCGAGCAATTTGAAGGCAAATACGGAACCACACTGACGGTCATCCGCCAAATTTATGCGCCCGACCCCGATGGCTATCCCAATGGGCAACTGGTCGGCATCCTGATCGCCCTGCTTGAAACAGAATCGCTACTCAACGAAGCATCCAGACAATCCAGCCCTGGCCTGGGCAGTGCCGGTAGCACACTGTTATTCGACACTGCCGGCCACTTGCTGCGCCAGTCCTCAGGGCAACATCCATCGCCCTCACCAATCAGCCTCCTGGAACGCATCGCCAATGGTTTTGAAGGATCGCTGATCGAGAGTGATGCACAGGGTCGCGAATCACTCGTTGTATACCGCCACATTCCATTGGTTGGCACCAAGGGCTGGACCTTGCTGCGCTATCAGATGGTCGATGAAGCCCTGGCCCAATTAAACAGCGATACCCAAAAACTGATTGGCGTCGGCTTGCTGCTGACCATTCTCGCCCTGCTGCTGATCACGCTGATGGCACTGCGCCTGGCGCGGCCACTTCATGCCATGGCAGAAATCTCGACGCGGCTGGGTCGTGGCGACTTCAATGCCCGTGCTGCGCTTTCTACCAAAAGCGAGACCACTGAACTGCAGATGCTGGCCCGCAACTTCAACCACATGGCTGAAAGCGTCCAGCAATCGCATCAAATCCTTGAAACCGAGGTCCATGCCCGCACACAGGACCTTGCCCATGAACGCGATTTGCTGCACCGCTACCTGAACATTGCCGGTGTCATGTTGATGGCTCTGGACAATCAGGGGCGGATCGCGATGATCAACCGTAAAGGTGCCGAGACTCTCGGTTATCCGGAAAATGAATTGATCGGCATGGACTGGTTCAGCAATTTCCTGCTCCCCGCCGACACCGAAGCCGTACACAAAGCTTTTGACCTCCTGATGGCAGGAGAAAATTCGGCCGTGCTCCATCACGAAAACCCCATTCTCAACGCCCGCCGGGAAGTTGTTCTTGTCGCCTGGAATAACGCACAGCTCAAGGATGATCAGGGCAAAGTAACTGGCTTGCTGTGCTCAGGCGAAGACATCACCCAACGCCGTCTCGCCGAAACACGACTGGAAGAAGCGCACGCCGATCTCGCCGCCACCCTGCGCACGATTCCCGACCTACTCTTTGAGCTGGACGAGGATGGTCGCTACATAAATATCTGGGCGGCCAACCCCGAGCGTCTCGCCCACAAGCGTGATCTGTTGCTCGGCCATACCGTCGCAGAGGTACTCCCCCCAAGCGCGGCTGCCATTGTTACTGAGGCACTGCACGCAGCAGCAAACACCGGTTATAGCTACGGTCAGGAAATTCACCTTGTTCTGCCGCAGGGCGATGCCTGGTTTGAGTTGTCTACAGCACGCAAAGGAGGCACGGACAAGCAGCCACGCTTCATCATGCTGTCACGCGACATTACCGGGCGTAAACAGGATGAGCTTGAACTGCGCCGCCATCGCGATCACCTCGAAGAAATCGTCAGCGAACGTACCGCCGCGCTAGGTATCGCCAAAGAATTGGCTGAGGCAGCCAACCGTGCCAAAAGCACCTTCCTGGCCAACATGAGCCATGAGTTAAGAACTCCGATGAATGCCATCATCGGGCTCACCTATCTCCTTAACCGTCACAATAGCGACCCGGTGCAGCGCGACAAACTGAACAAGATCAGTGCTTCAGCCAATCACCTGCTCAGTCTGCTCAACGACATTCTCGATCTATCCAAGATCGAAGCCGAAAAGCTGACGCTGGAAAAGAGCGACTTCGTGCTGGGTGCCTTGATCAGCAATTTGTTCAGTCTCTCGATTGAAGATGCCAGAACCAAGCGCCTGTCACTGACTTCGCAGATCCCGGAAGACCTTTCCACACGCCACTTGCTGGGTGACCCTGTGCGCCTGCAACAGGTTCTCCTTAATCTGATGAGCAACGCCATCAAGTTCACTGAGCAAGGCGGCATTACCCTGCAAGCTGACCTGATCAGCGAGGATGCAAGGTGTTGCCTGATCCGCTTCGCCCTCCGCGACACCGGTATCGGCCTGACGCATGAGGCGCAGGCCCGGCTCTTCTCGCCTTTCGAGCAAGCAGACGGTTCGATCACCCGGAAATATGGTGGCACCGGACTCGGGCTGGCCATCAGCCAACAACTGGTTATCTTGATGGGCGGCAAGATAACGCTGGAAAGCACCCCCGGCGCCGGCAGCGAATTTTCTTTCACAATTCCTTTTGATAACACCTCCCCTCTGGAAACTGCGCTGGCCACCCCCACTCACGTGCCCGGGGCGGATCCTGAAACAGCACTCATCACAGCCTTCTCGGGCACCCGGATACTTCTTGCCGAAGACGACTACATCAATCAGGAAGTGGCGCGCGAACTGATTGCCAAACAGCTGGGTTTTGTACTCGATGTGGCAGAAAACGGACTCGTCGCCGTTGAACTGGCCACCCAAAACCACTACGACCTGATCCTGATGGACATGCAAATGCCGGAGATGGATGGCGTCACCGCTACCCGCCTGATCCGTAGCAACCCGCAACTCGACAAAACACCAATTCTGGCGATGACCGCCAACGCCTTTGCTGAAAACCGGCGTACCTGTATCGCTGCCGGCATGAATGATTTCATTGCCAAACCGGTTGATCCGGACCTTCTTTACGCCACCTTGCTGCGCTGGCTGAAAAAGGATGACGAATAGTCGTTGACAGTCATTCTCATTTGCTTAAAATAAGAAACATTCGCATTTAGAATGATCTGCAACGGAGCCCAACCATGTACGTTTGCGTTTGCCAAGCCGTCACCGACCGCCAGATTCGTGAAGCCGCTCAGGGTGGAGCACGAACCCTGCAGGATTTGCGTCGTGATCTGGGCGTCACCCGCGATTGCGGCCGCTGCGCCTCCTGTGCTCACGAATGCCTGCGCGCAGCCAATGGTGAAAGTAGCAAACCGGGCAAAATCATGCGTCAGGCAGCCTGAGACTCACGCCCAAACCAAACCAGAATGCAAACAATAACGGGAGCCAGAAGGCTCCCGTTTTTTGTATCAACTACCCATGGCGCGCTGCCTGCTCAGGCTGCGTCAACCAAGACCCAGTGATTATCCAGCGCCATAGGCTTTGGCCAGGCAAGAAATAGCGGCTTGGCATCCGGATGCCAGCGCACCAGACCGAGCCCAGTCGAGATCAGCACACCGCCCCCCGGATTCGGCCCCGGCCAACTAGTCAGCGCATAGGCTTCCTGCAATTCGACAATCGGGGTCAGCTTGTCCGGGATTCCGGGATGCCAGACTTGCGCCAAACCAGCCTGATTGCTGGAAAGGGCGAACCCCCCGTTGTAGGCGGCGGCGATATCACCGGCATAACCGGCACCGTCGTTGGCGCGGGTTGGCAAGCGCAGTGTATCGCCATCCAGCACCGCCAGAATAGGCGCTGCTGCACGCTGTGCAGCATCCTCATGCTCAGCCTGCATGGCGATGCCCAAATAGTCATGGTCGACGCTCCAGGCCAGGTGACGCAAACTGAGACGTTGATCGTCGAGCTGCCACTTGCGCAGCAAGCGCCCATTTTGACCATCCAGTCTGACCAGTGAAGAGTCCATGCGCTGCAGATCATATTTTTTGTCGGCGGCGGTGCGTGGAATGCCGCCATTGGCGACCATCAAATGTCCATCTTCATCCAGTAACAACTGGTGCGGCTCAAGACCGGCACTCTCCCATTCGTCGAGTTTGTGCAGGCTTTGTCGGTCACGCACGCCGATCTTGCCACGACCGGTTTTGAGGTCAGTTTCCGTGGTGTAAAGAAGTTCGCCATTGCGACTGACGATAACGTGGCCATTCAGGCGCGTGTCCGACTTCTCCTCGTCAACACGAACCTGTTGCATCAGCTTGCCGCCCCCATCGCAACGCAACATCCAGCTGCCGGGGCGCACACCGACAACCAACAGCCCGCCCCCCTCTTCCGCAAACAAGCCGTGCGGACGCGTCGGTAGCGGCAATTGATATTTAATCTCCAGCTTGCGACTCTCCCAGTTCGCCAGCAATACGCCAGCCTGGTAAATATCGCCCGCATTGGGGCCGCGCCATGCGGCACCGATCAAGGCACGAGACTGCTCAGACGACGACCGGGCAAACCCGGTCTGAGGCAATACGCCCAAGGCAGCGAGCGACAATAGAAAGTGACGGCGATCCATTATGTTTTCCCAAAACTGTTGCGGTCGACCGCACAAAAAGCACTAATATTTGCGCGGTCGACCGGAATAATCAGAACTTGTATTCCGTACTCAGGATGACGCGACGGGCCTGGCCCGGTACCGTAAATCCGCCGTTGTCATAGAGTGCGTCGTAGTAGAGTTTGTCGAAAATATTCTGGACATTGAGTTTGACCGAGTATTTCGGCTGATCGTAGGAGAGCATCGCATCCCAGCGTGTGTAGGAAGGCACCCAGTTCGGATTGAAGGCTGCCGTTCCGGTTGGTGCACCGCCGTAACGTTTGCTCTTGAACTCGGCACCGCCACCGACCTTGAAACCCATCGGCAACTGATAGGAAGTCCATAGGTTGAAGGTCTGTTTCGGCGTGTTACGCGGTTCCCTCCCAACGTAATTCTGGTTGCCAGTTATCGGTGCAACCTCGAGAATTTCCGCATCAATCAGTGATATGCCGCTGAAGACTTCCCATTTGTCGGTAATGCGACCGGCGAGTTCAAGTTCAACCCCGTTCGACTCCCGCTTTTTGGTCAGAATCGATGCAGTGGACTCCAGATCGGTATTGCGCTCCCAGTTTTTGACTGCGTTGTAGAGAGCAACCCGGAGTGCCAGATCGCCATCAAGCAAGAGAAATTTCGCACCTAATTCAGTCACTTTCGAGCGTTCCGCCGGGTACTGGCTACCGGATAGCTGATAGAGATCGGCCGTCGGGCTGAACGAATCGCTCCAGCCAAGGTAGTAATGCTGAGCTGCAGTTGGTTGCCAGGAGAGGCCTGTACGGTAGCTGTTTTCCCCAAAGTTTCCACTGAAGCGGGTTGCTGTCGTACCGGCAACCGTCTGATACTCGGAGCGCATTTCATCGCGCCGCATACCGACGGTCAACCGCCAGTCTGGTACAAATTCAAGGGTGTTCTGCAGATAGGCACTGTAGGTATCACCCTTGTAGGTATTGGCCGGCGCATTGGTAAATACACCGGGCTTGTACAGGGGGTTGTTTGCGGTACCCAGATTGAGCAAACTCCAGCGGATGGAATCCTCATTCAAATATTCGACCCCGGTAACCACCTCGTTCTTCATCCCGAACAGGGTAAATGCCGTGTTCAGATCGCTCTGCAGCACATAGTTATCGGTATCAAACTGACGCGTCTTGGCCTGTTGCTGCGTACTGTTTGGCGTCAAGGTACCCTGACCGGCGACCGCCCAGTAGGTTCGTTTGTAGTTGGCGGCACGCATCACAGTCCGCCATTGAGTATCCGGCGAAATTCTGAACAAGTAATTCAAGGTCGATACGTTGGTTTCACCATCGTCAAAGTTGCCGTCGACACCGTAGTAGTTGCCAGCTTTGGCCATGGTGTCGTTCGGCTTGTTATTGGCGAATGGAACACCGTAGTCTGCACGATCCTGAGTCTTGACCCACAGGTGGCTCAAAGTCACCTCATGCGCCGTCCCCAGACCAAAGGAAATACTCGGCGCCACACCCATGCGATGAATTTCCGGCTCAGTACCGGTGTACGGGTTGGAACGTGAGCTACCTTCATCGCGGTTCATCAGATTGATGCGGAAGGCACTCGTTTCACCGATCCGCTGATTGAAATCGGCTTTGGCTTCGAGATAGCCATTGCTGCCAATACCTACACCCGCCTTGTTGATGCCGTAAAGCATCGGTGTTTTGCTCACCTGATTGATCACTCCACCAGCCTGGCCACGACCGAAAAGCATGGCTGCCGCGCCACGCAGTACATCAACCTGTTCCAGATTGAATAGCTCCCGATTGTATTGAGCGGTATCACGAATACCGTCGAGGTACATATCGCCAAAGGTATAGAAGCCACGCAACATCATGTTGTCGCCGGAACGACCACCTTCGGCAGCGTTGAACGACAAGCCGGAAACGTTGCGCAATGCTTCACGCAGTGAATTGGCTTCCTGCTCTTCAATCAGCGCACGCGTAACGGTGGTGATTGCCTGCGGTACGTCATGCGGGTCCTGAACCACCTTGCCGACACGCGTCTTGGTGGCGCGTACCCCATCCTGTTGCTCGAGGTTGGCTTTGACCGTTACCGCCGGCATCACCTGCTCATCCGCTGCAGCGTTGTTGGAAGTAAACAATCCGGCAACCAGCATTGCTGCCAACGGCAGCAGTTTGGCATTCAAAGCCGATGCCGAGGCGCACAACGGCGCCTGCCCCACAGGAGTATTGGAATTTTTCACAGACAACCCTCTAAACAAATCAGTTGGAGTGGCTGGCTGGCATAGAGGCTGGCTTGCCGGGAAATTTTTCAGGAACCCGGGCGAAACCTCAGGGGAATTCCAGAATTTTTCTACCGAGGACGCAGCAACAAGTACAAATTGCTGACGACCGATATCAAATACAAATGCGAATATATCTCATTTGCAGAATCGGTGCAACCCGGGCAATCGGGAAAGCCAAGCTCAAGGCTTGTCGGCAGGCTCGGCGAACCAGTTGTCCTTGCTCACCACAACGTTGTTCCTGGGTTGCAGGACAAAATGCGGCGACATGATCTGCACCCCGTGGGTGTTGAATTCATCCTGTATCTGGCCATGCAGATCGGACAAAATCAATACCCGCTTGAGCGGGGCATCGAGTTGTATATAAAGTTCGTATTCGACATAAAAATCCTGAAGCGACTTTTGCAGCACGAACGGCTTGGGATCTTTACGTAAACCGGGCGTTCGCCCTGCTGCATTGATCAACATCGCCTCCACCTGCCGCCATGGCGTGTCGTAGCCGATTGTTACCGAGGTCGAGACCATCGCACCTTTATCAGATCCGCTGGTAAAGTTTTTTATCGAATTGCCAATCAGCACCGCATTGGGAATGGTGACCTCCTCATTGCGCATGTTGATGATCTTGGTCGACAGAACGCCCGTCTCCTTGACGACGCCCATCACCTCGCCGACGCTGACAAAGTCACCAACCTTCAAGGCCCGTGAGTAGATCAATACCAGACCGCTCATCATCTGGGTGACGATACCCGCAGATCCAAGGGTCAGCATGAAACCGAACATGACTGACAGGCCCTTGAACGAATCACTCTCGGCAATCGGCAAATAGGGATAAGCCACCGCAATGCCGAACCCCCAGATCAATACCGCAATCAAGCGCCGCGTGGCGTGCGCCGTATCCTTGTGAATGCCAGGAATGATCGTGCGCCCGGCATCGACGTTCTGAAACACGTTGGTGACAACATCGTTGATCGCCTTGGTCAGAAAAAGTATGACTGCTACGGTCAACAACCCGGGCAAGGCAGAAATTACGCCTTGCCCAAGCAACGCCAACAGCCCCATAAGAAAACCTGAAAGCTTGGTGGCAAAGGGTTGGGTAATTGGAAACTCATGCAACACGAAGGTGAACCACAGGTAGGCCACCGCGACCCAAAGGAAGGCCATGATCAATTGCGCCAGACGCTTGATCAGCAACCATGCATGCTCGGCCCAACGCACAGCCGAATCCTCGCGGGCCAGTTGAACGCGCCGCTGCAACCGGTTGAGGACAAACGTTGTCATGTGCTGTATGCCCCACAGCAGGGCGAAGGTGATGCCCGTGGCCAGCAATGAAAGAAAAACGCCTTTAATGATCACGGGGCCGCGCACCTGATCCAGCGATGCGCTGATCGCTTCCTTGAGGCGCGTTTCAACCTGCTCAGCGGCTGCCTCCAGCTTTATTTGTTCTTCGCGGTCGAGATCAGCCTCGTACAAAACAAAGATCTGGCGATCACCAATGAAGAAAATGATGCCCTTCTGCTGATCGATCACCACCTCACTGCGGGTCAGCGGCTTCGCCAGATCCCGGTCATCGAGTTGGCGGAGGCGCTCGCTGATGCGCTGGCTCCTGATCTCCGGAGTGGCACCCTGCACGGTATTCCGCAACACCACAATCTCCCGGTTGGCGAAAGTAAGCGTCGCCTCCGGCACTTTGGCCTGCGCGGTCAATGAAACAGAACACGCCAGCAGCAGTAGCAAATTACATAACAGGGCTATCAATCGTGACATGGCCACTCCAATCAACTCACATCAATGCCGGGATCACCTTCAAGCACCTCACCAATTACGGAGACATGTGAGAAACCTTGCTGCAGGAATACCGAGAGCACCTCGGTGACCGTATCGGGCGTGCAGGAAACCAGTAAACCACCTGAAGTCTGCGGGTCAGTCAGCAATGCACGGTGCGTGTCGCCGAGATGTTCGGCAAGTTTCACATTGGCCCCGTAGCTCGCCCAGTTGCGCCCCGAAGCACCTGTCACATAACCGGCATCGGTAAACTCCATGGCGCGGGTCATCAGCGGCAGGGCCGAAAAGTCGAGCTTTGCGCGCACGCCACTACCCTTGCAAACTTCCCTGAGGTGGCCAAGCAGGCCAAAGCCGGTGACATCAGTCACTGCGTGCACACCATCGAGACAGGCCAGAACCGGCCCCGGCGTATTGAGCTGGGTGGTGCTGGTGATCATCGTTTCGTAGTCATATGCGCTCAGCTTGTTCTTCTTGAGCGCCGCACTATAAACACCGACACCAAGTTGTTTGCCGAGTATCAGGCGATCACCCGGCCGTGCATCGGAATTGCGCTTGAGATGTGTCGGATTGACCAGACCGATGGCCACCAGTCCATAAATCGGCTCAACCGAATCGATGGTATGACCACCGGCAATCGGGATACCTGCTGCACGGCAGACCGCTTCGCCGCCGGCGAGTATTTTTCCTATGGTTTCCAGCGGCAGCACATTCACCGGCATGCCTACCAGTGCCAGCGCAAATAGCGGCGTACCGCCCATGGCATAGACATCGGAAATCGCATTGGTAGCGGCAATACGGCCAAAGTCGAACGGATCGTCGACGATGGGCATGAAAAAATCGGTGGTCGCGACAATTGCCTGCTGCGGATTGATTTGGTAAACGGCAGCGTCATCACTGGTTTCAGTCCCGACCAGCAGTTGTGGCGGAATAAGGCCGCCCCCCATGCCACTACCGGCCAGGATTTTCTGCAGCACGGCGGGAGCAATCTTGCATCCGCATCCACCACCATGCGAAAGCTGCGTCAATCTTACTGTTTCTTCGGCCACAACTGTTCTCTCTATTTAAAGTTATTCTGCGTCAAATCCTGCATCTTCAATCGCTTCAAGCAACGCAGCACGAGATATCGTCTGCGGATCGAAAGCAACGCATGCCTCACCAGCCTCAAGTGAAACTTCAGCGCTACCCACCCCGTTCAGCGCATTGAGTACACCGCCGATATTCTTTACGCACCCCTGGCAACTCATGCCACCAACCTTGATTACCGTATTTTCCATCTGCTTACTCCTTGATCAGAAACGGTTGCTCACGCAACATGATGGCCATTGCTTCGGCAGGCACGGCACGACTGAAATAAAAACCCTGCGCCATATCGCACCCCATTTTGCTGAGCAATTCAAGCTGCTCTGCGGTTTCAACCCCCTCGGCCAAAACTCTTAAACGCAAATTGTGCCCCATCAGAACAATGGTTGAAGCAATTGCCCGATCGTCCTGATCATGCTCCAGATCACGTACAAAAGAGCGATCAATCTTGAGTTTACCGACCGGAAAGCGTTTGAGGTAGGCCAGTGAGGAATAACCGGTACCAAAATCGTCCAGCGCCAGTTCAACACCCATGCGGTTAAGTGCCGACAGCGTGCCCAGATTGATTTCCGCGTCGTGCATGACAGTACGTTCAGTCAGCTCCAGCTCAAGCAGATTGGCAGCCAGCCCGGTAGCCGCCAGCACGCCAGCCACTTCGGCGACAAATCCGGCTTGCCGGAACTGAACGGGTGCCACATTCACCGCCATGCGGACTGCTGGCAAACCATCGGCCTGCCAGCACATTGCTTGCCGAGAGGCTGCGAAGAGCACCCAGTCACCCAGGGGATTGATCAAACCAGTATCTTCCGCCACCTTGATGAAACGGTCCGGCATGATCAGCCCAAGTTCTGGATGCAGCCAGCGGATCAGCGCCTCGGCACCGACAATGCGACCACTGTTCAGGCAAACCAACGGCTGATAATGCAAAATGAATTCACGGTTGGTCAGCGCCCGACGCAAGCTGCTCTCCATCAACAGATGCTCGAGGGTGGCGGTATTCATTTCGCTTGAATAGAACTGGAACGCGTTACGTCCCACCTCCTTGGCTTTGTACATGGCCGCATCGGCATTGCGCAAAAGCGCCTCAAGATCTTTTCCATCACGCGGATAGAGGCTGATGCCCAGCGAAGGCGTAATGGTCAGCTCATGCCCGCCGATGGTAAATGGCACGGCACAGACATCCAGCAGGCGCCGGGCAATTTCTGCGGCGGCGGCCGCCGATATACCGGGCAAGGCAAAAATGAATTCATCACCACCAAGGCGGGCCAGCGTATCTACCTTGCGGATAACCGTTCCCAAACGTTCAGAAACGGCGCAGAGCAATTCGTCACCAACGCTATGGCCGAGTGAATCATTGATCCGCTTGAAATGATCGAGATCGAGAAAAATCAGCGCCAGTTCCGAGCCATCGCGCTCGGCAGCGGCAATCATCTGGGCAAAACGGTCATGTAACAGACGGCGATTGGGCAAGCCGGTCAGCACATCAAAATCCGCCAGCTCACGTATCTTTTTCTCGGCGGCCTTATGTTCTGATATATCAACCAGCGTGCCCACCGAAGCCGGCAATCCACCAACTATTGCAGGCGTGCCGACAATGCGCGCAGGAAAGCTCGAGCCATCCTTGCGTAAGGCTGCAATTTCGTAGGCTTCACCTGGCTCGCCAGCAGCCCGGCGGCGCATCTGCTCAAGCAGCATGGCCCGCTGCTCAGGCACCACGAGATCGATCGGACTCAAGTTGTTAATCAACTCTTCTGCCGTGTAGCCGAAGGCATTGAGCAAAAAATCGTTGGCAAAACAGAAAACTGCATTCTGCACAACGAAGATGCCAACTTGCGCGGCATTCATCGTGACACGAAACAGCGCCTCCTGCTCCTTAAGAGCAGTATCAATATTCGCCCGTTTTGTGATGTCGACCGCAACCCCCGCCTCAATCAGACAAGACTCGACCATCGTCGGGACGCAATGCCCCGGGTAATCTTGGGCAAGCGCACAGAGTTGGCAAACGGCATGCTCGATGCTCTCAAGCAGCACATCAAAACTCGGAGTAGTGTATTTTTCTTCCAGATTTGCCTCGGGGTCTCAACGACCGCGCGGCCGCCAACGCTTCAATAATAGCGAATTTGAGACCACCGAAACCGAACTCATTGCCATGGCAGCGCCGGCAAACACCGGGTTAAGCATGCCAAATGCCGCCAAGGGGATACCCAAGACATTGTAGATAAAGGCAAAGAACAGGTTCTGACGAATTTTTGCCAATGTGGCGTGCGAGAGCTCAATCGCATCAACCAGGCTGTTCAGATCGCTGCGGATCAGCGTCAGATCTGCGGCTTCGACCGCCGCATCCGATCCGGCACCAATTGCAAAACTGACATCGGCAGCGGCCAGAGCAGGTGCATCGTTGATGCCGTCACCGACCATGGCAACCAGGCCATCGCGGCCACGTAAATCAGTCACCGCTGCCGCCTTGTCGGCAGGCAGTATGCCGGCGCGAAACTCTGCGATACCGGCTTGAGCAGCGATGCTGGCTGCTGTTTCGGCATTGTCGCCGGTCAGCATCACCACCCGGATACCCTTGGCCCGCAAACGTTCAACCGCCTGACGCGAGGTCGGGCGCAGCGCATCGGCAATCGCCAGCAAGGCCAGCAAATGGTCACCGTCAGCCAGAACCACCACGGTTTTTCCAGCACGCTGCAAATCCAGCACGTGCTGATTAGCCGCCACCCCCAGCCACTCAGGAGAACCCAGGCGTAGTTGGCGATCAGCAACTTGGCCACTAATCCCACGGCCAGGCAGCGCCGAAAAATTCACCACTTTTTGCAGGTTGACCGTACCATTCCTCGCCAGAACCGCACGCGCCAGCGGGTGTTCCGACCCCTGCTCCAGGGCCGCCGCCAGGCCCAGCGCTTCAACCTCGGAAGCCGCCAGCGGCACAATATCCGTGACTTGCGGCTGACCAACGGTCAAGGTACCGGTCTTGTCGATTGCCAGCACTGTGATCCGCTCGGCACGTTCGAGCGCTTCGGCATTGCGCACCAGAATACCGGCCCGCGCCCCCTGCCCGGTGCCCACCATGATCGCCGTTGGTGTCGCCAGCCCAAGGGCACACGGACAGGCAATAACCAGGACCGCTACGGCATTGATCAGTGCTTCTGCCAACAATCCTGAATAAAACCACCAGCCAGCAAAGGTCAGCAGCGCAACGGCGCAAACCACAGGAACAAAGATTGCTGAAATCTGATCTGCCAGACGCTGCACCGGCGCCTTGGAGCCCTGGGCTTCACCAACAAGCCGAATGATGCCCGCCAGCAAGGTTTGTTCGCCGACACCCGTCGCGCGGCAACGTAACGCCCCCTGGCCGTTGGCCGTTGCGGCAAAAACCTTGTCGCCCACTTTCTTACCAACCGGCATGCTCTCGCCTGTCAACATGGCCTCATTGACGCTGGAGTCGCCGTCAAGCACCTCGCCATCGACCGGCACGCTTTCGCCAGGGCGCACCATGAAAACATCATCCGGCATCAAGGCATCAACCGGAACCTCGAGCCACTGACCGTCACGCTCCACTCTTGCAGTTTTGGGCTGAAGACGAATCAGTGCTTCAATTGCCTCCGAGGTTTTGGCCTTGGCTCGTGCTTCCAACAATTTACCAAGCAACACCAGGGTAATAACCGCTGCGCCGCCCTCGAAGTAGACATGTTGATCAAGCGCCAGCACCGTCACGACGGCAGAAAACCCCCAGGCCATGCTGGTCCCCAGCGCGACCAGTACATCCATATTGGCGCCCCCACCGCGCAATGCCTTGAAAGCGCCATCGTAAAAGCGCCAACCGATCCAGAACTGAACGGGAGTCGCCAGCGCCAGTTGTAACCAGCGCGGCAGCTCGTTGTGCTGACCATGCTCGCCGAACATAAAAAACATCTGGCCAACCAGCGGCAAGCTCAACGCTACGGCAATCCAGAAACGCTGCAGTTCGTTGCGGTAAACGCGCAATTTTTCGGCTTTTTCACGCTCGCGCGTCTGCCCATCAACGACGGCTGCAACAAAACCAGCCTTGGCCACTGCTTCCATCACCGCCGCTTCATCAGCAGCACCGGAAAGCCTTACTCTGGCTCGTTCCGCTGCCAGATTAACATTGGCCTGAATACCCGGTTTGCGGTTAAGCACCTTCTCCAGTCGTGCCGAGCAGGCAGCACACGTCATGCCGCCAATGGCAAACTCGACGACACGCCCGCTCCCGGCTTCGCTCATTTCACAATCAGGACCGGGCACGCAGCCAGATGAAGAACATTGGTGGCAACCGAACCCATGACCATACTGGCCAATGCACCTCGTCCATGCCCACCGATCACAATCAGGTCACACTGCATTTCGCCCGCCATTTTGGCAATAATTTCCGCTGGCTGGCCAACATGAACATGCGTCGTGTGAAAGCGAGCGGCAGCATCAAGCCGGGCCTGCGCAGGCGCCAGATGAGCCTTACTTTCTTCCAGATAATAATCGTGCAAGGTTTCCTTGCCGATATGGGACTGGACACGACCGATAGGAATCGGCGGCTGAACGTAAAGCAGGTGAATTTCTGGCACCTCGCGGAACCAGGTAATGTGGGTTAGCAGATGCTCGACTGCACGCAGCGAACATTCTGAACCGTCTACCGGCAAGAGAATTTTCATAAAGTTTTCCTGTTCCTAAATCCAGCGCAACAAACGCATGACACCAAGCAGGCCGTATAGCCCGAAGCCCAACACCAGCAGACCGGAAATGATACGGACGGCGGGCAGACGGACAAATTCATTCAGCCGTGCCAACAGAATGCCGGCCAACAAGAGATTGGGCAAGGTGCCGAGGCCGAAACTCAGCATCATCAGCCCCCCACGTTCGGCAGAACCCGCTGTTAACGCTGTGGCCAGCGCACTATAGACCAGACCGCACGGCAGCCATCCCCACAGCAAACCAAGCGGAAAAGCCTGGGTAACGCTGCGCGCCGGCAGAAAGCGCCGGGTCAGCGGCTGAAGATGACGCCACAGATTTTGGCCTAGGCGTTCGCTGAAGGCGAGTGCGCGGGTCACCCCCAGCAAATAGAGCCCCAGTGCCACCAGCATCAGATTGGCCAGAAGGTAGAGAGTCAGGCGAACCGGCGCCTGACCTTCAAGCGTCAAACTGGCAGCTCCCAGAGCGCCAGCAATAGCCCCCGCCATGCTGTAGGACAAAATGCGCCCAGCATTATAGGCAAGATGCATGGACCAGCGTGCCGGCGCACCCAGCGACAGCGCGCCGACAATGCCGCCACACATGCCGACACAGTGCGTACCGCCAAGCAGGCCGACTAAAAACAGGGCGAGAAAAGCCGAATCAGGCATCGAACTATCAGCAAAATCTTAATCGTGCAGTTTAACCTGCACGCCGCCGACAAACGATCTTCAGATCACCTTGGAGTAACGGGTACGCTGGCGGTCAGCACGCAGATAGCGATCAAAGACCATGGAAATGATGCGCACCAGCATGCGACCCGGTGGTAACACCGTAATCCAGTCGCGCTCCACTTTGAGCAGGCCGGCGCTTTCCATTTCTTTCAAATCTTCCAACTCGGGCGCAAAGTATTTACTGAAATCAATGAGGTGCGCACTTTCTATACTTTCAATTGAAAGCTCGAAATGGCACATCAGGGCACCAATGATGGAACGCCGTAGAATATCGTCGGCATTCAGCTCGATACCACGGAAGACCGGCAACATTTGCGCATCAAGGCGGTCGTAATACTCGTCCAGGGTTTTGACATTCTGGTTATAAGTCGGACCAACCTTGCTGATTGACGAAATACCGAAGGACAGCATGTCGCAATCGGCATAGGTTGAATAGCCTTGGAAATTTCTATGCAACCTTCCCTGACGCTGAGCAACGGCCATTTCGTCATCCGGCTTGGCGAAGTGATCCATGCCAATGAAGACATAACCGGCCTCAGTCAGTTTCTTGATCGCCAACGCCAGTATCTGCAGCTTGGTGTCGCCGGAGGGTAGATCCGGCTCGGCAATACGGCGCTGCGGCTTGAATAGGCTGGGCAGGTGCGCGTAGTTGTAGATTGACAAGCGATCAGGATCCATCGCCAGCACACGCTCAAGCGTGCGGTTGAAGCCCATCACTGTCTGGTGTGGCAGACCATAAATCAGATCAACTGAAACCGACTTAAAGCCACTCTCACGCGCCGAGCGAATGACATTGAATGTCTCCTCCTCGGTCTGAACGCGATTGACCGCCAACTGCACGCGCTCGTCAAAATCCTGAATGCCGACACTCATGCGATTGAAGCCCAGTTCACCGAGCAAGGCGACGGTCGCCGAGTCGACCTTGCGTGGGTCAACTTCAATGGAATACTCGCCGCCATCAAGCAGCTTGAAGTGCTTGCGTGTTTCGGCCATCAACTGGCGCATTTCATCATGCGACAAGAAGGTCGGCGTACCGCCACCCCAGTGAAGTTGAATGACTTCATGCTCGCCATCGCGACCTTCCAGGCTGGCCGCCTGCAGATCAAGCTCCTTGGCCAGATATTTCAAGTATTTGGCGCTGCGCCCGTGATCTTTGGTAATGATCTTGTTACACGCGCAGTAGTAGCAAATCGTATTACAGAACGGGATGTGGAAGTATAATGAGAGCGGACGGCTGATCCCGCCGATGTTGCGCTTACCGAGCCAGAGCTTGGCTGCATCGGAATCAAATGCTTCGACAAAACGATCAGCGGTCGGATACGACGTGTAGCGAGGGCCGTTGACGTCGAAGCGGCGAATGATCTGTGGATCGAAGACGAGGTTATCTGTTGCGAAATTCATTAGACATATCACCAATAATAGGTTGGATTATGTGTGGTTCTACCGAAAAATCGGTTGACCTGGATCAAGCTTGCGCGGGTTGATGATTGATGACGCCTCCACAGAGTAACAGTGCAGATACTACGCCGCTAGCCGTCCTGAAAACCGCCTGCTCCAATTGCAACCTGCGCGAACTCTGCCTGCCCCTTGGTTTGAGTGATGAAGAACTGAATCGCCTTGATCACCTCGTTTCAGCCCGACGCCGGGTTAAGCGTGGCGAATATCTCTATCGATCCGGTTCCACTTTCGACGCCATTTACGCAATTCGTAGCGGATTTTTCAAAACCGACGTGCTGCTTGAGGATGGCAGGGATCAGGTTACAGGGTTTCAGATGGCAGGTGAACTGCTGGGCCTCGACGGCATCTGCACTGAACGCCACACCTGCAATGCCATTGCGCTGGAAGACAGCGAGATTTGCGCCATTCCGTTCGCTCATCTGGAAACTCTGTCACGTGAAATGCAAACCCTGCAACGGCATTTTCACAAGGTCATGAGCCGCGAAATTGTCCGCGACCATGGCGTCATGATGCTGCTTGGCACCATGCGTGCCGAAGAACGACTGGCCGCTTTCCTGCTCAATCTGTCACAACGTTTCACGGCGCGCGGCTACTCGCACGCAGACTTTTTTCTGCGGATGACGCGCGAAGAAATTGGCAGTTACCTTGGGCTCAAACTGGAAACCGTCTCACGTTCCTTCTCACGTTTTCAGGAAGAAGGCCACATCGCTGTCCAGCAAAAGCATATTCGCATACTAAATGTTGCCGGCCTCAAGGCGCTGATGAATCAAAAACCGATATAAGGCGAGCGACTCAGCGCCACACTGACAATGTAGCCGTAGGCCAGAATGGCAAGATAGAAAAACACCAAGCGGACCGTTTTGCTCTTGCCTCGTTTCAAAGCCACTGCGCCAAAGGCGATGTAGGCCAGCAAACCAAAGAGCTTGGCCGTCAGCCACCCCTGTGCGAAGGGATACTGGCCGCTGAGATAGGCCAAGATCAACGCACTACCCAGCAATAGGCTATCCAGCACATGCGGCAAAACTCTGGTCATCCGCGCCTTGAGTTGCGGCGCCTCCCTCAGCATCCACCAGCCACGCAGGCAGAATCCGAGCCCGCTGAGAATAACGCAGGTGACGTGCAAATGTTTCAGGGCCAAATAGGTCACAACACCGCCATTTTCTCGGCGATTACCGTCAGATGCTGACGATAACGATGCGTTGCACCCAGCAAATTCCACAGCAAAAAACCGTTGCTGACCATGAATGCAAACCCCGCGGTTCGCGCCATCCATTCAGGAATAAACACAGCAGCAACCAGCGCAGAAAAGGCGACAACATGAGAAAGCATTTGCCTTTGCATCAGCGTTTCAGCAAGTATCTTGTTCATGGCCGGCGCCATCACCTTGCCCTCACCGAGACTTTGTAGATGCATCCAAGCCAGAAATGGCACTATCTTGTAGAACATACCCGCAATAAATGAAATGAAGCCCCCAACAAGCAAGAGGAGACCAAGCAGCAGAGGCCACTCGGCACGCTCGGCAAGTGCCGGCCAAACTGTTGCGGTCAACCCCATAATCAGGGCAAAAATTGCACAGCACAGCCCCAACTGCCAATAATGATAGGTGGCGTCAGCACGCGCCCGTCGACGCTTGGACTGCAAACGCAGAGTAAACCCGGCGAAAAGGATGCCGAGCAGGCAGACCAGGCCTTGTGCAACCGCCCCTACGCGGGGCATCGCGGCAAACACCGCAACGCTCCAGAGCGCAAGGCAAGCCAGCATGAGCCACGGAAAAACCCAGCTCAGGCGCGCCGGATAGCCTGGCGTCAACTGAAACATCGGGACCACAACATAGGCCACGGCAGCAAGCAAGACACCACCCCAGGCACCCAGCCCCCAAGCAACATGGAGATCAGTCAGCGCGATCAGCGGAATCGGCCAGCCGCGCGCCAAAGCCATGACCAGAACCACACCCAGCGCCAATACGCCAGCCATTCCGAACATGGCCAGTTTAATACCACGGATAGTAGGGCTGGTTGGCCTCACCAGGAACATGGCAAAGCCGACGACCAGCAGGAAGCTACCGATCGATAGCGTGAGCATGCAGGCGGCCAGTATCAGCAGATCAGGCAGACCAAAAACAAAACCTGCCGCCAGTAGCAAGGTACCGCTCGACAAGCCGATATGGAGCCAGCGAGAAATATTGAGCGGCTGGGGAATATTCACCCCGGCAACCACCGGCAAAATTTGAATCAAGGCACCCAGCATGGCCTGCATCATGAAGCCGATGGTAATCAGGTGGGTTGCGGCCAAGGCACCCGGCGACCAACGGGAAGCAAATACAGCCGGACCATCCCACAGCAGAAGCAATCCAGCCAACATGCCGAATAACGGTGCTGTCAAAAAGAAACGTAGCGGCGCGGCGAAAGGCGGCGCCTTTTCGAACGACAGCAAGGCTTGCATCAATACTTGCCGCGGCTACGGCCAGATCAAGATTTCAAAGGTGCCATCGGCAACCAGCTCAACCTCGTAGGCATGGCCATTCTGCTTGAGTACCTTGTAAAGTGGATGCGGCTCACGGAAAAGCAGAAGCAGCATCTTTTCACCCGGCTTCAGAGCATCGAGCATTTCCATGGTTTTGACGAACGGCTCTGGCGGTTCCATGTAGCGAGCATCAACCACATGCGGTGTTTTTGGATGTGTCATGCTTCGCCCAGCTCTGTTTCAAGACGTGCCAGCAACTCCGGGGTTTCACCGGCCAGATGCTGATCGCACATCGGATAAAGAATATTCTCTTCCTTCATGTTGTGCTGCTGCATCATGATTACCAGCGTATCAGCCAACCCTAGATAATCTTCCGCATTCCCCTGATTCAAGGTATCGAGTGCATCGTCCATCAGCGAACGAATTTGAACGTGCTCCATTCGCATGACCTGGGTTGGCCCCATGCTCATACCAGTTTTGGCTTCAAAGGTCGGGAAAAGTGTTTTTTCTTCGGTATCGAAATGGGCCAGCATCGCCGTACGAAAGTGACTGAATGCAGCCTTGGCAGCTTCAAAATTTTTCTTGCTCATGGCCTGCTCGGCATCAGCAAAAAGATCATCGCAGTGGCGATGATCTTCGGTCATGAATGTGCGGATAGTCGTCATTATTTTCTCGCGGGGTCAGGGTGCAACCATTCTCGGCGCAGCGGGCGCTGCAACTCCTTGACCGCCGTCAAAATTGCTCAATCAGCCTTTTACAATACCAACCTGCAGATCATCAAACCAACTGATGAAGCGCTGAACGTCCGCACCACGATAGATCGCCCCATGTTGCGGACAAAGCATGTCGATGTCCAGTTGAGACACCCGCTCACACCAGCGACGCTTGGCCTCATTGGATCCCATCCAGCGCCGATGAAAACCTTCGGAATGACGGATATGCTTGTCAAAATTCTCAACGAATAGCGAGTTCTGATCGGCGGGCAATAGTGCCGCACCGACATCACCGGAAAACAGCACTTTGGCGACCTTGTCGTAGAGATTGAAGTTTCCTGACGAATGCAGATAGTGTGCTGGCACCGTGCGCAAGGTGAGGCCCGCCAAGGAAATATCCATGCCCTCGTCTGGTATTTGAGTAAAGGTCTCGGCAGTACCACCAAAATGTGGAATAAAACTGCTCCACAACCAGCTCACGTAGCAATGCATCTGCGGGTTGAACTCAAGCCACAGGGCGAGCGATGAGCAGACATCAGGATCCTGATGCGAGGCAAAAATGGCACTGAGTGCAGATGGATCAAACTCGGAAGAAAGTGCAGAAAAAACTGCCGGAAATATCTCGGCACCACCCGGATCAATCAACATACCCTGACCGGCATGGGTAACCAGATACTCATTGGTATCGACCAGGTAATTCTGCTTGTCCGGATCACGAACAATCGCCACCCATTTGTGCGTGCCGTCTTGAAAAATTGTTTCTGTCGTTTTCATCTTCCGTTCCTTCAATGTCCGGTGAAAAACGCCGAGCGCCGCAGCGACTCAAGCGACGCGCGAATCTCTTCGACAATGCCATCAAATTCGCCAGAGACTTGGGCCAGCGGCATGGCAAATGACTGCCCGTAGGCCGCTTCAATTTTGGCCGACTTGGCCAGTACGCCACCAAGTTCAACCATTTGAAAAGCGTCTTCAAGGGCCCTTTTTAGCTGGTTGCGTAATTTGGCAAGCTTGCCGGCATGCATGTCGTTTTCAGCTTGGCGGCGAGCGAGCACGGATGGCGCAGCAGATTTCGGTGCCAGTTCTGCAGCCTGGACGAGCAGACGGGTAAAGCGGATATCCTGAAGAATGATGGATACTTCGCCGACACAACCATGGATCAAGTCTGTCAGCGACTCCATGCAAACGCGCAAGTCTGTAGAAAAGACGCGCAATTCGTTGGACAGGACGCCAAAGCCTAACGCCGCAGTTCCTGCTCTCTTGGCAAGAAAGATAGCATTTAGGGCCATGATATTGATCTTGAAGGAGACGCTGACAACGCGCTTGATCTCCTCATTTATTTTTACAATGCGCAGTAGATCGACCCCGGCGCGCGGCATTTTGCGCGTCGTGGTTGTCATAGCGTTCATCGTCATGTCAGCCCCTAGTTTTGCCGAGAGCGACTAATGTACCAATTCGCCCGGCAGACCGGAAGGGCTATTTCTCGTAAACGTAGGTCCCGGGTGCGTCGGCAAGCGTCGGGAACTTCCGGTTTGCCGCCGGGTAGGCTTCAACCAGTTCGCCACAATTGCCATTTAGCCATTCAGTCCAGTCTTCCCACCAAGTACCCGGCTTCTTCTCCGAACGTTCAAACCAGTGCTCCCAGTGTTCATTGCGCTCGGGTTCGGCAATCCAGTAGGCGCGTTTGGGTGGATTGGCAGGTGGATTGACAATGCCCAGAATATGCCCCGAGCTAGAAAGTACGAAACGCACTGGCGCCTTGACGTTGACGTACTTGCGGATGCGGTAGCACTGTTGCCAGGGAGCAATATGATCATCCTCGGCAGTCACGGCATAAAGCGGTTGTACGATCCGATCAAGATCAATTGGTTCGCCGGCAATGGTCAGTTTGTCGCGTTTGATCAGGTTGTTCTGCAGATACATCTGATGCAGGTAATAAGAGTGCATGGCCTGTGGCATGCGCGTTGTGTCCACGTTCCAGAACAGCACATCAAACGGTGGTAGCGACTCACCTAGCAGATAACTGTTCACCCAGTAATGCCATACCAGACTATTGGCACGAAGCAGGCGGAATGAGGTGGCCATTTCGGCACCATCAAGATAGCCTTTCTTGGCCATCGTCTCATCCAGCGCATTGATACACGCCTCATCGATAAATACATCGATATCACCAGGATGGGCAAAATCAGTGAGCGTAGTGAATAAACTCCAATGCGCCACTGGCACCTTGTCAGCATCAAAGCGCCTGTTGGCCCAAGCCATATAGGTGGATACCAGCGTGCCACCGATACAGTAACCAACCAGATGAACCTTTGGCACCTTGCAAAATTCGGTGGCAACATTCACGGCCTCATTGACCCCCTCGAGCAGGTAATCGTCGAGCCGAATTTCTGAAAGATCGGCTCCGGGATTTTTCCAACTGGTAATGAAGACAGAGAAACCCTGATCAGTCAGATACTTGACCATGCTCTTCTTGGGTGTCAGGTCAAGAATGTAGAACTTGTTGATCCACGGCGTAATGATGACGATAGGCGTCGCACGCACTTTTTCTGTGGTCGGTGCATAGTGAATCAATTCAACCAGACGGTTACGGAAAACGACCTTGCCGGCAGTAGTCGCTAGATCCTTGCCAACGGTAAAGGCATCCGGTTCGACCATCTGAATATTCTTGGCCTTGGCGTCACGCATGAAATTACGCATGCCTTCACCCAGACTTTTGCCTTGGGTACTGACGAAACGCTCCATAGCCACCGGGTTAAGCCAGAAGAAATTACTGGGCGCCACCATGTTCAACCATTCACGAGACCAGAAGGCAGCGCGGCGACGTTCTTTATCAGACAAGCCGGGCGTTTCAAAAGCCATGTCCTGCAAGCGGTGAGTCAGCGCCAAATACCATTCTTTGGTGATGTCCCAAGTTGCTGAATTCGTCCAGATCGGATCAGCAAAACGTGGGTCATCCGAATGAGGCCGAATTACATCTTCGGACGGCATGCCCATCGCCCGTCGCATGACGTGAACCTGCAGAGCAACGAGATCCCCTGACAACGCGCTAGCAGCGCGCATCAACTCCTGCGGATGCATCATCCACGCCATTTGTGCATTGAGTAATGAGGTGGTTACACCAAATGGGTCGATTTTTTTGCTGATCGCTGCACCAGCCGTTTCAAGCGGACTAAGGGTGCTGATATCGATGCTATTGTGGCTGGCGGAAGTGCTATTGGGCATGTTAACGAACTCCAGATAATTACCTGTTTCTTATACCACAGACCACGTATCGTTTTTTGGGTGAGCTCCCCTAATTGCACAGCATTCAGCGCTTTTCGTTCGCTTCGAGTTGGCGTAGCATGATCTTCAAGAAGGCCGAACTCTCGGCTCACCTGTAGAGGAGGAAATCCATGTTCAAGCACATCCTGATTCCGACCGATGGTTCCGAACTTTCACGTGTTACGGCACGCCGCGCAGTGTCATTTGCCAAAGAAACTGGCGCCCGGGTTACGGTCTTTTTTGCCAAGCCGGAATATCCGATCGCCTACTTCGGGGAAGGTGCGCTGATCGATCCTACGACACCTGAAAAATTTGCCGAGCTTGCCGATCAGCAGGCCAATGAATATCTCACCGAAGTGCAACAGCAATGCGTTGAAGCTGGCGTTGAATGCAGCACGACATCGGCGACCAGCGATATTCCTTATGAAGCAATCATTGAGGCCGCTGAAAAGTCCGGCTGTGACTTGATCTTCATGGCCTCGCATGGTCGACGCGGAATCAGCGGCTTCTTACTCGGCAGTGAGACCAACAAGGTACTGACACACTCCAAAGTACCGGTGCTTGTCTACCGCTGATTTACTGCTTTGCTGACAGCGGCATCAGTCGCTGCAGCAACTTGCCACTCTCGCCATCAATAAAAGAAACCGTTTCGAGCTTGCCGACCATATAGCGCTTTTTCAGAGTGAAATCTATGGGCTTGGCGTGGACGGCTTTCCAGAAGGTAGTGCTCTCGCTAATCACCGGTTCGATCAGGCGGGCCGTGGCGCGCATGACTACTTTCTGCGCCTTGCTCAACGGCACGCGGGCGACAAAGCCTGCATCGTCATCAACGACGCGTGGATAGAAATCATAAAGGTTTTCGAAAGCCAGAAAGTAGTCGTAGCGCCAGACTACTTTCATCTGCTGAATGTCGCCTATCATGTCCTCAAAGGCGTATTCGCCACGCGCTTCGGTCACCGACTGCAAGGGCAGAAATTTGAAACGATAATAGTCGTCGACCGCAACATTTGCTAGCGGTTGCCAACTCCAGCCCTCAGCAATGTTATTGAAGGCCATACGATAGCGAATTTCGGCCAAATCACCGATCTGCTCGACGCTAAAGCCAGGACTGGAGAGCAAATCGATGTCGACTTCAATCAAGTCACCAACAACCGGCTTTTGATTGGCGCGCACCTCCGCTGCCAGTCGCTGGAATTGGTATTCAGCCGTTTCCGTTGCGTTCGCGGTGCTCAAAAAAACGGTGGCCCAAGCCACCGTCAAAATATATTGGAGATAAAACATGTCGCTTTCGTAGCGCTACCGAAAGGATAGCGAACAGGAAGAAGAGTGCGCCTCCCACAGCATTTTCCCCATGATCCAGATCAACAGTTTTGACACAAGCAGGTCCGAACTATCGTCATGCCGCACTACCCGCTTTTAAATCGACAACTGCACCCACATCGGCCTGTGGTCAGATATGTAGTAGCGCAGGTAGGTTTTGAAGTCCTTCATGTTTGCCCCGTTCTTCCATAGATCAGGGAAGATCACCGCATCGAAATCAAACACGCCTTTCTTTCCGGTGAAATGATTACGTGTCGTCTCCGGAAAAAAGGCAATCTGGTCGTAGTTTGCGCTATTGCTGATGCTCGAGGCAATTTGAGAGGAATGTTCCGGGAGTTCGAGGCCGAGTTTTGTAAGGGCTTTGTAGATTGGATCACCAGGCTCGCATTTGGGCATATTGAAGTCCCCCAGGGCCACCAGCTCACGCGTGAAAGAATAAGAACTCCTTTTTCTCAGGTCCGCCCATTTGGCCACCGCGAATGTCTCCAATGATCGGCGTGCCATTGATACCGGCTTCTCGTCCCCGAAATACAGATGGACATTGACGAACATCATGGACGTATCACCTACTGCAAATGCAGCCAGATACGGTGTGCGGTCAAAGCCGTTGAACTGAGCATCTATTCCGGGAAGTTTGATCGACTTGAGAGTTGAAGGCGAAAAAGCGATCTCGCCAATTTCCTCCAGGATGGAGAGCTTCCTGCTGTCATAGATAAACGCCATCCGCTCATTATTTCCCGATGCATCAGACATGATGATGCGGTAAGACTTCGGAAGCTTTTTCTGTATCTCGAACAGATCGCCAAAGTTCTCCCGACATTCCTGCACCGCAATGATGTCGAACCAGCTGACAACCTCGGCGATGATCGAATGGTCTTGATCTCGCCGCTGCTGGGCGCCGAGGTTCGCAATATTCCATGTGGCTACCATAAGTTTGGCTTGCTCTCGTTTGGGAATTGCGCGCACATTTTTGTGCTTTCGCAGGCGGCCAACCTCCGCGCTCAGATCGTATTCAAAGGCAAACTTGGGCTTTGGAAAAACTGGCATGTTTCACCTCCATTTACTACCGTAGCATAGGACAGACTTGCATTCTTTGATAGCTGCCTATCCACCCACTGCTGCTGAACTGCGTGAAGAATTCGAGGTCAATCTCCTTCTTGGTTCGGGGCGCTAGTTATCGACCGCCTGACTTCAAATGTCACCACCTCCATTTGCAATGACCATTGCGCTGGCCTTTTCGTCAGCGTTCATGACACCACTTTCACCGGCCAACACGCTGGTTGCCACGGCAGGCAACTACAGTTTTTCAGATTTCCTGCGCATTGGTCTGCCATTGACCCTGATCGTAGGGATCATTTGCGTTGTCATGGTCCCTTTGATTTTCCCTGTTTAGAATGTCAAGCGGACTAAGTTGCGCGCTGAAGAGGTGTTGATCATGTGGAGAATGAAATGAAAAACTGGGTATGCCATTCTGAGTCGAACTGTGACCAAACCTGGCCTTGCCGATACGGGTCACTGTCGTGAACCAAGGTGACGGAGGCACGCTCCGGTGAAGGATTTGACGGCCTGCCACGAGTGCGACCTTCTGTTGAAAAGTACACTCCTCCCCGTAACAAAAGGGAGCGCGACCTGCCCGCGCTGTGCCGCTGAACTCTACCGGAATGACCCAAACAGCCTTGAACGCTCCTTGGCGCTGACCTGCGCTGCATTGGTATTGCTGTTTCTGGCCAATGCCTTCCCTATCGTCGGCCTGAATATCCAAGGTCATCAGGTTGAAACGACGCTTTTTGGCACGGTACGTCAGCTATGGCGAGACGACATGCCGATCGTCGCACTTTTGTTGCTGGCAACCACCGTCGTGATACCACTGATCGAAATGCTGGCAATGGCTTGGATTTTGTTTCCTCTGCACTTTCAGCGTCGGCCACCGGGGTTTGCCATGCTGATACGCGCGCTCCAGTTGGCGCATCCGTGGGCCATGGTCGAGGTCTTTATTCTCGGCGTGCTGGTTTCGCTAGTAAAACTATCGCACCTTGCAGACGTTGTCCCCGGGCCCGCAATCTGGTGCTTTGGGGGCCTGATGCTGGTGCTTGCCGCCTTGAGCACCGTGCTGGATCACCGCACAATTTGGCAAAGCTGGGAGCGCGCTGAGTGACCATGGAGGCGGCAGCCCAATATGATCTCGCGCTATGCGAGGTCTGCGGTCAACTCGGAAAACTGGCCAATAATTCACACTGCCCGCGATGTGCCGCAAGGCTGCATCGTCGCAAACCGCACAGTATTGAGTACACTTGGGCCTTGTTGATTGCCGCCTACGTACTCTACGTTCCCGCCAATTTGCTGCCAATCATGGAAACACGCTCTCTGTTCGGTGTACAGCACGACACCATCCTGAGCGGCGTGGCGTTCCTTTGGAACTCGGGTTCCTGGGTACTGGCGCTCATCGTCTTTATCGCCAGCGTTGCTGTACCCATGCTGAAACTACTCTCGATGACCTTACTGCTTATTAGCGTACAAGTCAGAAACACGATGGCGCCGTTACCCCGAGCCCGACTTTATAGACTGCTGGAATTGATTGGACGCTGGTCAATGCTTGATGTCTACGTGGTTGCAATACTGGTAGCTCTGGTTCAAGCCCAGTCACTGGCCACCATGGCACCGGGACCTGGTGTCCTTGCCTTTGGCGCCGTGGTTGTCCTTAGCATGCTGGCCACGATGGCATTCGATCCGCGCCTGATCTGGGACACGGCCAATCAAACAGACATTAATGGGGAAGTCTCAACTGATGCAAGTCAATCTGCCACCGCCTGATACCCTGCCCTCGCCGGACATCAAGCCATCACGCCAGAGAGTCGCAATGATCTGGATCGTTCCCTTGCTGGCAATTCTTGTTGGCTTGGGTCTCGCGTTCCAGGCTATTCGTGACCGTGGCCCCGAAGTGAGCTTGCAGTTTGCCTTGATTGTGCTTAATTCACCTACTTCTCAGGATTTCTCCCCGTGCAGCACTGTGAAAGCCAAACAATGCAGCGTACTGCTTAATCACCTTAAAGCCCAAGGCAGCATCTCAACCATAGAGGGGCGCGAAAAACATGGCATTTCCCATGTAGCGGGGCGCATGCATGACCTAAGGAATCAGGGGTTTTTGATTGAGACACGCCGCGTGCTTGAAAGTGATAGCGCTGGGCGCTTCCATACAATTGCCCTGTACAGCCTGAAAGGGGTTCCGGCATGACCACCACCGGCAAACTTACCGTGATCTCCACTTCGCGCCCTGCCACCTTGGGTAAGGATTTTCGCCTGACGGCGGAAGGTCTTGAGAAAAAAACGGCTGGCCAAATGGTTGAAGGTTCTTTCCAGGTTCTGGAATTCTCCAACGCTGAAAGCCTGGCCCAGATTCTGGCCGGTGTCGGCAACGATCAAGCGATCATGGCTTCGTTGCCTGCCGACGGTCGGCCAGCCGGCAAGATCGTTACCAAAGCAGAAAAAGTGAACTATCCCGGCGCACTGTCCAGGACCAAGGATGATTTTCACTTTCCGGCCAGCCTTCCAGGGGTCTGCATTCTTGATTACGATCCACCAGCCGGCGAAACACCGCTGACACGTGATCAGCTTTGGGCTTTGTTGCTTGCGTCTGTGCCGGGGCTGGAGTCAGCCGGCGTTATCTGGTGGTGTTCGGGTTCCTCCTTCATCTACCAAGGCGAGGCCGAAATTCAAGGACTGCGCGGCCAGCGTCTATACATCCTTGTTCAGGACCTGGCCGATACTGAACGTTTCAGTGAAATCCTGTTCAAGCGCTTGTGGCTGGCAGGTCATGGAAGGATTGATATTTCCACGTCTGGCTCGTTGCTCATGCGCAGCATTTTTGACCAGGCTATGGCGCAGGTCGCAAGGCTTGACTTCATCGGCGGCGCGGTTTGTATGCCACCACTTGAACAACGTCGCGGCCTGCCTGTAATTCTTTCCAAAGGTGGAGGGCTTGATACACGCGCAGCCCTGCCAGACTTGACCGCCCCCGAACAGGCAGCATATGAAGACTTGGTTGAGGCGGCGAAATTGAAGGCTGCACCCGAGGCCGAGGTGGTCAAGTCCAAATGGCAAGCTGAACGCTTGCCGGGCATGGTTGGACGTCTTGTGAAATCGGGGGTGGCTACGGACCAGGCCCAGGACCGGGCCGAGCGCACGCTTTCCAGTGCGTTACGCGGAACGCTGCTGGGCGACATGTCGATCACTCTCGACGGCGGCAAGACAGTCACAGTCGGCGAAATTCTTGATGACCGGGCAAAATATCACGGCCTGCTCACTCGCGATGCTTTGGAGCCTGAATATCAAGGCGGCAAGACCTGCGGCAAGTTGTACTTGTTTGGCTCGTCTCCTGTTCTCACTTCCAGGGCGCACGGTGGGCAGACTTTCAGACTGTTGCGGCAACCTGCCCGCCTTTACGTGCAAAAGGGCAACAAAGCGCAATTGGCTGATCAGATCATTGAGAAGCTGAACCTCGAGCCAGACATGTATGAATACGGAGGGGTGCTAGTACGTGTCGAGAATGGCACTGTTCGCTATTTGCGCAAGCATGCCCTCATGCATGCCATTCAAACCCGTATCGCCTTCTTCACCACAGATGGCAAGGGCAAAGACATACCCGCTGACCTGCCTTCAGACGTGGCAGATATGGTCTTGGCAGTTTTGGAGATATAACAGTATGAAATCACTCAAGGCCTTGTGCCACCTCCCGTTCGTCACCGCTTCCGGTGAAATTGTCAGCGCTCCAGGCTTCCACGAGGAAACCGGGATTTATGCCAATTTTGATCATGAGGCGGTACCTACCGTACCTGATGCCCCGAACCAAGCCGAAATAATCAGCGCGATTCAGACAGCCATGCAGCCTTGGTCACGCTATCGTTTCGCCAGCCCTGAAGACCTGGCCGCAATGCTGGCTGCTGTTATGACTGCAATCTGTCGCCCTGCCTTGGGTACTGCTCCCGGCTTCTTCTTTGATGCGCCTGTTCAGAGTTCAGGCAAGACCAAAGCCGCCGCTGCGCTTGGTGCGCTGGTCAAGGGCCATCGTGCAGGCATCACACCGTTTGTCAGCGGCCCGAATGCTGATACTGAGCTGGTGAAAAAGATCGTGGCTATGGCATTGAATGGTGAATCGTTTTGCCTGTTTGATAACGTGGTCGGCCTCTGGCGCTCGCCTGTGCTGGCAGCCTTGGTCACTGAGGGCAGGATAAACGAGCGCATACTCGGCGGGAATCAATGGTACAAGGGCGCTTCCCGCATGCTGATCACCGCCACCGGGAACAATGCCAGCCTTGATCATGATCTCGGGCGTCGTTTGATCCGCATTCGTATTGATCCCGGCGTTGAGTGCCCCCAAGCGCGTAGCTTTGCTTTCGACCCCGTTGATATGGTGCTGACGACCCGGCTAGCAATCGCCCATGCCGTCTTGGTCTTGGTCCAGGCTTTCCAGGCGGCAGGCTCCCCGGTTCTGGGGCGTGGTGATGCTGGTTTCTCAGAATGGAATCGACTTGTACGCCGTGTCGTGTTGTGGCTTCAAGCGGAAGGCTATGCAGAGGCGGCAGGCTATGGGCCTATGGGTGATCCTGCCCATTCAATCCTTGAGGCTGCCAGTGCTGATGACCCGGACACAGAAGCGGCACGCTTGCTGCTGATCAGCCTACACGAGACTTTCAACGGCAAATCATTTTCAGCCAAAGAAGTTTTCACGCTTTATTCAACCGGAAGGGGCGAAGTGTTTGAAGCGCTTCACTCAATCCTTGGGCGCCGCGACGTTACGCCGGTCAGCGTGGGCAGAACCTTGCTCAATCGCCGGGACAAAATCGTAGGGGGACTGGTGTTGCGCCGCATGGGGGATAACAGACAGGGCGCTTTATGGATTGTCGTATCTTGCTAGCCGTTGCGGGGTTGGAGGGGTTGGAGGGGTACTTTCATACAGCTACAGCTATATATAAAAAGAAATTCAATTTCCCAGGTCTTATACAAACAACCCCTCCAACCCCTCCAACCCCGCAAAAAGGGCTAAAATCAGTCATTGAATGCGAACCATTCTCATTAAAGCCACTCTCAGTTGAAGGCGAGCACCATGAACACCATTACCCAGATTGAAGCTTTACGCCGAGAAATCCAGACCCGACTACAGGTACAGGCCCCGCCCCCTGCTCAATCGGCAAACCCTGACGAAGCTACGGCTCAGGCCTTATCTGCGGTCCTCGACCCCACCTCGAACGTCTTGCCTGGCACAGTTTTCGCCGAGTTAACGAGACGTAATCAGGCCCTGACCAATGCCCCGAGGGCTGAGATCGTGGCAACGCTTTCACGCCAGATCGTTTTACTCGAAGCCACCACCACCCGGTTTTTTCAGAAGGCGGCGCAAGCGACCAAGCCCAGCGCTGCGGCTGAATTCACCAGGGCGGCTTTGAGCGCTGAACGTGTCTTGATTCAGGCATTGGGCGCAATCCATCAAATGAACCAGCCCCAGGCCCTTCCTCATGCCGATGTCGCTTGAAAACCGGGCACGTCTGGCGGCACGGAACCGGGAAACGCGGGTCTGGCTACTTTCAAAAAACTCTGGGGCTAAATCTCCAGAGGGCAGAAGGCGCGTGGGGCAGAATGCCCTAAAGCATGGGGCACGGCATGCCAGCATGGGAGCGGTTGCGGGGTGGGTGAAGTCGATTAAGGCCCTACTAACCGACGCCACTTGAATGGACAACCCCACCCCTATTACCTAAGTCCAATTTACCGATCACCGCTTGCATGCGAGACTCAATCAATTTAGACCCTATTCAAAGGATAGATAGTGATTAGCTCTCGGCATCTTGGCAGTACCTTGTTTGCACTACTGTTAACAGGCTGTGGGGCTATCAATTACGTTCCCAGCGAGTACGAGATCACCACTGATCGTATTCAAAAATTTGATATATCAGGAACTGTTACCGTAGAAAACAAGCAGCCCGACACTACAAAAACAATAGTGCTTAGCGCTCCGGCAAGAGATTGGGTATCGGACAATCACACAGTAACTGAGCATTTAGCGGCACAGTTACGCAGAGAACTGGCTAAGCATGGAAATATCATCAACAAGACTTCTGACAAGTCGATTGGTGTGAAGGTCACAAAACAACAGGCAAACATGTATGCTTTTCACATGACCGGCTCCCTAGAAGTTTGGATCACTCTGGGGGTTGCAGAGTCTTTCCCGATCAATATTGATCAGGGCAGCCCTGGCAACGTCTGGCGCGTGCTGAATGGGAATATTGCACTTGGAGTCATTGAGATACTTAGTGACAAGCGGGTCTTGGCATA
>ERZ724516.168-NODE-168-length-40079-cov-8.074505_pt1 | contig 40079 bp, 41 predicted proteins | sample MGYA00376049_ERZ724516 | MGnify/ENA primary metagenome ERZ724516 (study PRJEB28724, sample SAMN07190886) | activated sludge metagenome | isolation source: activated sludge of sewage treatment plant in Hong Hong | place: USA: Christiansburg, Virginia | collected... | reverse complement strand
CCCCTCGCCCGGCGGGGCGAGGGGGCTGGGGGGAGTGGGGGCAGGCCCCCTTGGGTGAATCAGGTATGGGCCAACGCATCCACCACCGCCATATGTACCGTCTTGCGCGCCACCAGGCTGGATGCCAGCATCGTCAGCAGCACCATGGCGCTCAAGGTAGCGACATACATCCACGGATCGATGGAGATGTTCAGCGGATACCCCACCGAGCGCCCCGGCGGTGGCGGCATGTTGACCGGCACCACGTACAGCATCACCGACACGCCTAGCGACAGCGCGGCTCCGGCCACCGCGCCCACGCCGCCCAACACCATGCCCTCCAGCGCCAGGGTGCGCAGCAGTTGCGAGGGCAGGGTGCCCATGGCCCGCAGCGTGCCGATCTCGCGGGTGCGTTCGATGATGGCCATGGCCATGGCGTTGGTCACCACAAACACCACGATCACGCCGATGATCAGCCCCAGCGCGCCGAAGATGCGGTTGTACAAATCGCGCACCGACTTGTAGAAGAAGGCCTGGTCCATCCAGGTCTGCACGGTCAGGTTCGGGTGCTGCGCGCTCAGGCGCTGCTGTACCACAGGGGTCGCATCCATGCGGTCCAGAAAGATGCCCAAGCTGGAGACGCGCTGGGTCACCAGCAGCTTTTGTGCAGTCACGATATCGGTGTAGACCAGGCGCTTGTCGATGTCCGGCACGCCGGTCGAGAAGATGCCCTTGACCCGCACATCCATGGCGTTCATCGCGCCCTCAGACGTGCTTGCCAGCAGGGTCAGGCTGCTGCCGGGTGTGGCCTTGAGGCTGCGTGCCAGACCTTCGCCCAGCATGACTTCGGCGTCGGGGCTGCCGGATGCCAGCACCGTGCCGGCAGTCAGTGTCAGGAACGGGCCTTTCACCGCAAACTCGCTATCGGGCTCCACGCCGGTGGCCATCATCACCGTGGACTTGTCGCCGTTGCTGATCAGGCCGCTGAATTCCACTTTGGGCAGCACCTGGCGCACGGCCGGGTCGGCCAGCAGCTGGGTGCGTAGGGCAGCAACGTCATCCAGGCCGTTTTGCAGCGGCGTGTCCTCGTCGCGGGTGAACTGCTCCGGCTTGCCCAGGATCAGGTGGCCGGTGGTGCGCGCCGCGGCCTGGGCCAGCGCTTCGTAGGTGTACAGCGCAAAGCCTCCGGCCAGCAAGATGGCGGCCGTTCCCAGTGCCGCAATCGACACCGTGACCAGGGAGCGGCGGCGGTTGCGCAGCGTATTCTGGATGGCAAATTTGAGCCACATGTTCATTGGATTCTCCCGTCCAGAAGCGCCACGATGCGGTCACAGCGGCCGGTCAGGCGGCTGTCGTGCGTGGCGATGACAAAGGCCGCGCCCTCGGCGTGGCCGCGTTCACGCATCAGGTCCAGCACCTGGTCGGCGGTGTGCGAGTCCAGGCTGGCCGTGGGCTCGTCGGCAATCACCAGACGCGGGCGCTTGATCAGCGCGCGGGCAATGGCCACGCGCTGGCGCTGGCCGCCCGACAGCGCATCGGGGCGGTGGTGGGCGTGGTCTTGCAGGCCCACCGCTTTCAACTGGGCGGCCACGCGTTCGCGCCGCTCGGCCAGCGGCACGCCGATCAGGAACAACGGGTAGTCCACGTTCTCGGCCACCGTCATCACTGGCACCAGGTTGAAGCTCTGGAATACAAAGCCCAGTGCATCGCGGCGCAACAGCGTGCGCTGCACTTCGTCGAGGCCGCCAATGGCCTGGCCGTCCAGCGTGATCTCGCCCGAATCGGGTGTGTCGATCAGGCCGCACAGGTTCAGGATGGTGCTCTTGCCGCTGCCGGACGGGCCGGTCAGCGCCAGCAGTTCTCCGCGCTGCACGCTCAGGTCCACGCCCTGCAGCGCGGGAATCACGTGCTGACCCAGGCGGTAGGTCTTGTGCACGCCGCGCATGGAGACCACGGCGGCCGCTGGTGCTGCGGCGCTCATGACGACAAACCCTTCAGCAGGGCCTGGGCTTGCGCGGCCTGGGGCGCCTGGCTTTGCACGATCAGGTCGAGGTAGCGCTTGGCCTCGCCGGGGTTCTGGGCCTTGGTCGCCTCGTTTGCCGCCTTCAGCCAGACCGTGCCGCGAAAGCCCAGCGGCGCCGTGGCCAGCAGCGGGCTGGCCAGCACTTCGCCCAGCAGCTTGCTGCCGCGGTCGCCCCGGTGCATGAAGCCGGGCACCGCCAGGAAGGTGTTGGCGGCCACGTACTTCACTTCCAGCACGCCGGGCGTGCCGTTTTGCACGGGCGCATCGTGGGCGGGGTTGAGCATGCTCAGGGCCTTGTCCAACTGGGACAGTCCGTCTTCGGCATAGCCCATCTTCTTCCACGGCAGCCAGGTGGTGGTGGCCTTCATGGCGGTGGCGGCACCGGCATAGGCCAGCAGCACGGGGTTGGTGGGCTCGCTCTTGAGCAGGCCCGAGAAGGCCTCGGCCGCCTGTTCGATGGCCGCGTGGTCACCAGCGCTGGCTTGCAAGAACTGTTTGAACGCGCTCTGGAACTGGGCCTCGGGCACGGCCCAGGTGGCGCTGCCAAAGCCGATGAGGCTGACGGCAACGGTGATTGCGGCGATGCGGCGGGATAGGGTTTTGGGGGTGCTGGGGGTACTGGGATTCACTGCGGACTCCTGTAAATTGAATGAGGAGTGCAGTGTCTGGAACCATCGTCTTGCGCGCATCCGCTTTGAGACGAAGCGCCGCCGTGCGGCGCGAAATGCCTTTGGCTGGCGCGAAACCCACGCGAAACCTGCGCGGAATCCGCGCGACAGGGCCGCCGTCAGCCGGTCAAACTACAGCTGGCCTTCGGTCAGCGTGTCGAGCTGGAAGCGTCCGCTCTTGTGCCACAACCAGGTGTCGGTGTAGGTCACATGGCCCATCTTGATGGGGGCCGGAAAGGGCGCCGCGGATCGCACCGAACGTTCAATCTCGGCCACCACTTCCGGTGCATGGCTGGGTGCGCGCATCCAGCGCAAGGCGGTCACCGCACCCTGGCCATTGATGTCCACCTGCAGCACGGCGACGGCGTGGAGCAAGGGCGGCATTTTCCCGGGGTAGATGCGACTGCTGTTCTTGGCGTACAAGTGGCTAGCACCATCGCGGCGGTATTCGCGCGGCGTGCTGGCATACGAGGCCCGGGTCGTGATGGCGGTTGAGGGAGGTGCTGGCGGTAGCGTTGGTTGGGCCACGGGCGGGGGTTGCGCGGGTGCAGGGGGCGGTGGGGGTGGCTGCGTAGTGCATGCCGCGAGGATGCAGGCGATGTCGACGACGGTGACGCGTGCAGGCATGCGCGTGCGGGTTTGGCGAAGCAGGGTTGGGTTCATGGCGGATCAATGCGTGCACAAGTCGGTCAGGGCATACTGTGGCTGGATTTTCCGCTAGAAGCGCAGGGTTGCGCAACAAATAGGTATCTGAATGTGAGTTTGCTTGTCGCGTTGCTGGACCGGTTGGCGCTGGATGTCGCGGTGCTGGTCACGGTGCAGTCGACGCGCGGGTCCGTGCCGCGTGGGCCCGGCACCTGGATGGCTGTCTTTGCCGGCACGACCGTAGCCACGGTGGGGGGCGGACATCTGGAATATGACGCCATTGCCCACGCGCGGCGGTTGTTGCAAAGCGGTTCGGGCGATGCGCTGGTGCGCTATGCGCTGGGCCCCAGCCTGGGGCAATGTTGCGGCGGCGAAGTCGTTTTACATTTTGAGAGGATTGCCGCAGCTGACGCCGACGCACTGCGTCTGCGCCTGGCCAGCGCTCGCACGCCTGTGGCGCTGTTTGGCGGAGGCCATGTGGGGCGCGCCGTGGTGCGGGTGCTGGCCCCGTTGCCGATGGCGCTGACCTGGATTGACAGCCGCGACGAGATCTTTCCCGACGACCTGCCCGACAACGTACGCTGCGAGCATTCGCATCCGGTGCACGCCGCCGTGGCCGATGTGCCGCCGGGCGCAAGGGTGCTGGTCATGAGCTTCAGCCATGCTGAGGACCTGGACGTGGTGGCCGCCTGCCTGGCACGGCAACGTGCGCACGGCGATTTGCCGTATGTGGGCCTGATCGGCAGCAAGACCAAATGGGCGTCGTTTCGCCAGCGCCTGCTGGCACGCGGCTTTACAGATGCCGAGCTGGCCCACATCACCTGCCCGATTGGCGTGCCCGGCATTGCAGGCAAGGAGCCTGAGGTGATTGCGGTGGCGGTCGCGGCCCAGATCTTGCAAGTCTCCGGTTGATCTGCCACAGCGCAGTAAAACTGTATACACTTTGTCATCGCGCCAAGGAGACCGCATCTCATGGAAAGTTACCTGCTGGACTGGGCCAATCTGCTGCTGCGCTGGGTCCACGTCATCACCGCCATTGCCTGGGTCGGGTCTTCTTTCTATTTTGTCTTCCTGGACGGCAGCCTGACACCCCCGGTCGATGAAGAGCTGAAGCGTCAGGGTGTCAGTGGCGAACTGTGGGCGGTGCATGGCGGGGGCTTCTACCACCCGGTCAAGTTCGCCGGCGCGCCGCCGCAGTTGCCGGCCCATCTGCACTGGTTTTACTGGGAGAGCTACAGCACCTGGCTCAGTGGCTTCTCGCTGTTCACCGTGTCCTATCTGTGGAGTGCAGGTACCTACCTGATCGACAAGTCGGTGATGGACTGGTCACCGGCGGCGGCCGTGGCCGTGGCCTTGTCGTTCCTGGTGGTGTTCTGGCTGGCCTACGACGGTATCTGCCGCGTTTTTGGCAGCCGCAAAAATGGGGACGCTATCGTCGGTGCGCTGTTGCTGCTGCTGGTGGCCGCGGCGGCCTGGCTGGCCTGCCACTGGTTTGCCGGGCGGGCGGCCTTCCTGCTGGTGGGCGCGATGATTGCCACCAGCATGAGCGCCAACGTGTTTTTCTGGATCATCCCCGGCCAGAAGACGGTGGTGGCCGACATTGCGGCCGGCAGGCCCGTAGACCCCATCCACGGCAAGCGCGGCAAGCAGCGCAGCGTGCACAACACCTACTTCACGCTGCCCGTGCTGTTTGCCATGCTCAGCGGCCATTACAGCTTTACGTATACCCACCCACAGAACTGGCTGGTGCTGGTGGGCATGATGGCCGCCGGTGCCGCCATCCGACAGTTCTTTGTGCTGCGCCATGGCTTCAAACTGGGGCGCAACAGCCACCCCTGGCCGTATGCGCTGGCGGGCGTGGTGGTGATTCTGGGCATCATCGCCTGGCTCAGGCCAGCGCCGGCTGATGCGATTGCTACTAATTCAATAGCGGTAGAGGCAACATCTACGAGGGCTGGAGGCCCAATCGCCTACAAGACTTTGCAGGCTGTGCTGGAGCAGCGCTGCTATCTGTGCCACGGCGCACAGGTGCAGATGAAGAATGTGCGGCTGGATTCTGTGGAGGGCGTCAAGCTGCATGCCCAGGCCATTTATCAGCAGGCGGTGGTCATCAAGGCCATGCCGATGAACAACGCGACCGGCATCACCGAGGCCGAGCGCGGTCTGATCCGGCAGTGGTTTGAAGGTGGCGCGGCGCTGTACTAGTCCCCAGGGCGTGGGCTGGTAGAGTACCGCCATCCTTTTACTGGTAATCCACATGCCCATCCGATTCGTCGCCGCGTTGACCGCTCTGCTTCTCGCATTCTCTGCATCGGCGTGGGCCGGTGAGCGAGGCTATTTCGGTTTTGGTTTTTCGCTGGACGCCGAAGGGGCGTTCTGGAACCCGACCATACGCTCCGCCAAGATCGCCAAGGTGTCAGCCAAATCACCGGCCGCCCTGGCAGGCATTGTGGTGGGCGATGAAGTGATCGAGGTCGCTGGCAAAGTGGTGGCCGGGGCCAAGGGCAAGGACATCCAGGCCCTGATCGAGAAGGACATTGGCGAATCGGTGCAGATCAAGCTGCGCCGCGCCAATGGCGATGTCGCCAGCGTCACCCTGGTGGCCGCAGCCAACACCTGGTAGGGCAGGCCCTAGGCACCAGCCGTCGCCAGGCCGCCCCAAGACGGTTGACACCCCCTCGGGGGGCAGCGCAGTACGCGAAGCGACAAGCGTGGGGGCCTGGTTAGCCGCCCAAGCCCGCAAACACGTTCTGCACGTCGTCGTTGCCGTCGATGGCGGCCAGGAAGGCCTCCACTTCTTCGAGCTGTTCGGCACTCAGGCTGGCCGGGTCGATCGGGTTCTTGGCTTTGTAGCCCAGCTTGGCGGACAACACGGTGAAGCCCTGGGCGGGCAGGGCGCGGCTCACCAGGTCCAGGTCCGCCGGGTCGGTCAGGAACAAGGTGTTGCCTTCGTCCTCGCCGGGCTCCAGGTCCTGGGCACCGGCCTCGATGGCGGCCACTTCGGGGTCGGCGCCTTTGGCCGCGGGTTCGGCTTCGATCATGCCCACATGGTCAAAGTCCCAGGCCACCGAGCCCGAGGTGCCCAGCTGCCCCTTGCGGAACAGCACGCGCATTTCGGGGGCGGTGCGGTTCACGTTGTCGGTCAGGCATTCGACCATCAGGGGCACGCGGTGGGGTGCAAAGCCCTCGTAAATCACATGCTCAAAATGCACGGCTTCACCGGTCAGGCCGGCGCCTTTCTTGATGGCACGCTCCAGCGTTTCCTTGGGCATGGAGACCTTGCGGGCCTGTTCCAGCACCAGCCGCAGGCGCGAGTTGCCCGCCGGGTCGGCGCCGCTGCGTGCCGCAATCATGATGTCCTTGGCCAAGCGTCCAAACAGCTTGCCCTTGGCATTTGCTGCGAGTTCCTTGCCTTTTGCTTTCCACTGCGCGCCCATGTCGGTATTTCCTTGGTATGTTGTCTTTGAGAGGGCCTCGGTTATACACCCAATGCACTGTTGCCCCCACGCTCCCTCACTGCGTGTGGTCGCTGCCCCCCGAGGGGGCCGCGTTTCACCTAGGGGCGGCCCGGCGGTGAAACTACGCCCGCGCTGCGAGTTGCAGCGCTAGAGCATTGTGCCGCTCCACGATGGGTCCCAAGTCCAGTGTCGTGAGCTGACCCTCGCGCACCACCACGCGACCGTTGATGACGGTGTAGTCGGCTTGTGGACTGCTGCACAGCATCAACGCGCCTACCGGATCGTGCACCGCGCCCCCGGCAAAGCCCAGTGTGTCCAGGTCAAACAGCGCCAGGTCGGCACACATGCCCACGGCGATGTGGCCTATGTCGCTGCGCCCCAGTACCTGCGCGCCGCCCCTTGTGGCCAGGCTCAGGGCGTCACGCGGCGTCATCTCGGCGGGGCCTAGATCGCAGCCAAAGAAGGTGCGCTGCTCCCCGTTGGGCAGTGTGCGCACCTCGGGCGGCTGCAGGGCGCGGCCCACGCGGGCCAGCAGCAGGGCCTGGCGGGCCTCGTTGACCATGTGGGCGGCGTCGTTGCTGGCGCAGCCATCTACGCCCAGGCCCACGTGCACACCGGCATTCAGCATGCGGCGTATGGGGGCAATGCCACTGGCCAGGCGCATATTGCTGCACGGGCAGTGGGTCACACCGGTGCGGGTGGCGGCAAACAGGCTGATGCCCTCGTCATCCAGCTTGACGCAATGGGCGTGCCAGACGTCTGGCCCCAGCCAGCCCAGGTCCTGGGCGTATTGCGCGGGCGTGCAGTTGAATTTTTCGCGGGAATAGGCCAGGTCGTGGTCGTTCTCGGCCAGATGGGTGTGTAGCCGTGCGCCCATTGCGCGGGCCAGCAGGGCCGACTCGCGCATCAGGTCGCGGCTCACGCTAAAGGGCGAGCAAGGCGCCACGGCCACATTGACCATGGCGCCATGCGCGCTGTCGTGGTACTGCTCGATCAGCCGTTGCGTGTCTTTCAGGATGAAATCCTCGCGCTCCACCACGCGGTCGGGCGGCAAGCCGCCCTGGCTCTGGCCCACGCTCATGCTGCCGCGCGTTGCACAGAAGCGCATGCCGATCTGCCGGGCCGCGGCAATGCTGTCGTCCAGGCGCACGCCATTGGGGTAGATGTAGAGGTGGTCGCTGCTGGTGGTGCAGCCGCTGAGCATCAACTCGGCCATGGCCACCTGGGTGCTGACCTGCACCATTTCAGGCGTCAAACCGGCCCACAGGGGGTACAGGCCGCCCAGCCAGCCAAACAGTTCGGCGTTTTGCACCGCCGGTATGGCCCGGGTCAGGCTCTGAAACATGTGGTGGTGGGTGTTGACCAGTCCGGGTGTGACCAGATGCCGGCGGGCATCGATCACCGCGTCGGCGGCCAGGGCGTCCGCCGGCAGGTCAGCGGCCGGGCCGACAAAGGCGATGCGGTGGTCGCGGATGAAGATCGAGGTATCTGGCAGTTCCCGGGCGCGGGCCGGGTCCGCATGGTCCAGCGTGGCGACACAGCGGGCGTTGTGAATCAGCAGGTTTGGCATCAGGACGCATTTCACCATGGAGGGAACCCCGTTACGGCAACATTTGGCAATACCTTTGCTGCGAATCCGGATATGGTTTGGCACTGATGTTTGATCTTGCTCAATATGCAGGCAGGGCAGGCACGGCACAGTCCGCTCTATGCTAGCCGCACAAACCATCTTCTCCAATCGGCCCGCCGAGTCGGCGGCCACGGGTACCGTGTTGCTGCAACGAGCGGCGGCAACGGATTCTGTCATCTATATCGACAGCGGGCGTGTTCTGCTCGGCGTGGTCGGTACCGGGGCGAATGCCGGATCCATCGAACACCAGTTGGGTGTGGTCGAGGGCCCCAGTTGGCTGGAGGCCACGGCGGCGGTATTGAACCTGCCCAGTGCGGTCGATGCCGTGGCGCAGAGCGGTGTCCAGTTTCACCGATTGCCTTTGGAGGAGTTCAGGGCCAACCTGGGTACCTGTGCGCCGGGCGTGCAGTCCATGCTGCTCGACATTGCCCGTTCGCACCGCCAGCAGACTGAATTGACGGTCAGCCGGCTGGCCAAGGACGCCGAGGCGCGTTGCGCCGAATGGCTGCTCAGCCACGCCGAGACCAGTGAACACGGTGGTTGCACCGTGCAGTTGCAACAACGCAAACGCGCCATTGCGGCCCAACTGGGCATTGCGCCCGAAACGCTGTCGCGTGTACTGCGCCACTTGCGCGAGTTGCGCCTCATCAGCGGCTCCGGTCGCACGGTCGACCTGGTTGACCCCATAGGCCTGCGCACCTTGGCCGGCCCCAGTGCGCCGTGCCAGTGCGGCTTGGTTTAAGACCTTGCGGGACTGAGCTTTAGCCAGTTTTGTAACCCATGGTCTGCGGTAGCCACAGCACGATCTGTGGAAACACCGTCATCGCGACCAGCAGCATCAAAAGCATGACCAGGAAGGGCCAGCCCTCCTTCATCATCTCGCCAATCGGAATGCCGGTCAGCGCCTTGGTCACAAACAGCAGCATGCCAAACGGCGGGTGAATCAACCCTATCATCATGTTCAGCACGACCAGCACACCAAAGTGCACCAGGTCCACGCCCAGCAACTTGGCCGCCGGCAGCAGCATGGGCACAAACACCAGCAGCAGCACCGACACATCCAAAAAGCAGCCCAACACTAGGAACATCACATTGACCAGCAGCAGGAACTTGAGCTGGCTCAGGTGCATGCTGTCCACCCACTGCGCCATGGCCTGGGGCACACCCTCGGCGGTGAAGGCGTAGTTCAGCATGAAGGAACCGGCCAAAATCAGCGTGATGACGGCGCTGCCTCGGGTGGACTCCATGACCACGCCCCAGAACGTGCGCCAGGTCAAAGCGCGGTAGACGACGCCGGCCAGGATCAGCGCATGCAAGGCCGCCACGGCCGCGGCTTCGGTCGGCGTGAAGGCGCCGGAATAGATGCCGCCCAGCAGCACGATGGGCATGGACAGGGGCAGCGCACCGCGGAACAGAATGGCCGGCCACTCACGCAGCGGCACCGGTGCCTCGCGCGGCATGTTGCGCCGGGTGGCGATGATGTGCACCACGCCCATCATCAACACCGCCATCAGAAAGCCCGGCACCACGCCACCCAGGAACAATGCGCCCACGGATGCGCCAGACACCAGCGCATAGATCACCATCGGAATGCTGGGCGGGATGATGGGCCCCAGCGTGGCACTGGCCACCACCACCGCACCGGCAAAGCCGCGTGAATATTCGGGCTTCTTCAGCATTTGCTTGATGGTGACCAGACCCGGCCCGGCCGCATCGGCAATGGCGCTGCCGCTCATGCCGGAGAAGATCACGCTGACCAGAATGTCCACCTGGGCCAGGCCGCCGCGCATGCGTCCGACCAGAATGCGGCAGAAGTCAAAAATGCGTTCACTCACCGTGCCGGCATTCATGATGTTGGCTGCAAACACAAACAGCGGCACGGCCAGCAGCACATAACTGTTGTACAGACCATTGCCCACCTGCTCGGCCACGAGCCCCAGGTCCTGCCGCTTGACCAGCAGGTAGGCGAAGCCCGAGACCAGCATGGAAAAACCAATCGGCATGCGCAGCAGCATGCCTGCGACGAGCACGCCCACCAGCGCCAGCAAGGCGGTGTTCATAGTCGCAGCTCGCTGTGCAGACCCTTGCCCCGCGCAGCTTGCCAGATGGCCCAGGCGCTACGCACCACCAGAGCCGCCATCAGCAGCACCAGCGGCAGATACACCCACATCAACGGAATTTCCAGAACCGGGGTCCCTTCGCGCTGCATGAAGTGCACGTAGTCCCAGGTTGCCGGCAGGCCCGTCAGCGCCAGTCCGCCCACCAGCAGGTTGCCGGTGATGGCCATCACCTGGCGTGCGCGCGGCCCCACGTTGTTCCACACCAGGTCAAACACCACGTGCTCGCGCTCGGGCACGACAAATGCCGCCGCCCACAGGATGACCCAGATGTACAAGATGACCGCAAGCTCGTCGGTCCAGGGCAGCGGCCGGTTGAAGCCAAAACGCGCACCGATCTGGATGATGAAGACCGCAAACAAGGTCAGAAAGAGCCCGCCACCGATGGCGTTGGCGAAGCGTCGTAGCCAGCGTGCCACACCAGTCACTGCGTAGCGTTGATGCGGTCAACCAGACCCGCCGGCCAGACCTTGGCGTAGTCCGAGTTCTGGTAGGTGGCTTGCACCGCCTTGCGGAAGGCCGCGACGTCAGGGGTGGTGACCTGCAGGCCTTCCTTTTTGAAAAACTCCACCAACTGGGATTCTTCCTGCACGTTGTTGTCGTTGTTGTAGGCGGCCGCGGCCTGTGCGGCGGTGCTGACCTTTTGCTTTTGGGCCGCACTGAGCGCGTTGAAGGCCTTGTTGGAGATTGCAATAAACAGACTGTCCACCAGGTGGCTGGTCAGCACGATCTGCTTGGTGACTTCATAAAACTTGGCGGCGCGCACGCTGGGCAGCGGGTTGTCCTGGCCATCAATGGTGCCGGTTTTCAGGCCCAGGTACACCTCGCCAAAGGCCAGTGGCGTCGCGGTGGCGCCCAGCGCGTTGCCCAAAAAGAGCCAATCTTTGGAGCCCGGCATGCGCAGCTTGACTCCCTTGAGATCGGCCGGTGTTTTGACCATGCGCGCTTCGCGCAGGTTGACCTGGCGCGTGCCCAGGTAGCAGGTGGCCAGCACGGTCACATCCATCTTGTCGGACACGGTCTTGAACAATTCCTTGCCAATGGGGCCGTTGAAGACCTTTTGCTGGTGCGCCGGGTCGCGCAGCATGTAGCCGGCCGTGAACACCGAAAACTCGGGCACCAGCTTGGCAATGTCGGCAGGCGACATGGAGGTCAGCTCCAGATTGCCCCGCGCCATGGCCGCGGGTTCGGCGCCCTGTTTGAACAGCGATGCGTTGAGGTTGATCTGCACATCAAACTCGCCCGGCGCGCTCTTCTCCAGCGCGTCCTTGAACACAGTCCACATCCTGGCATGCCAGGCGTCCGGCACTGCGGGGGTGGAGATGCGCAGCACCGTCCTGGTCTGGGCAACAGTGGGCAGCGCCAGGGTGCTGAGGGCGGCGGCAGCGGTCAGCAGCGTGCGGCGCTTGAAATGGCAGGAATTAGGCATGGGCAATACGGGAGTTGGAACGCGCCGGTGTGCGGCTCAGAACGCAAAACCAGCAGTGTATTACTGCTGGCTGGGCAGGCATCGCGATCCCGGGGGTTTGATCTATATCACTGACTGGCGTGCCGCTGCGTTCTACCATGGGCGCTAGCGGGCCGGTACTGCAAATTCCCCAGTGACTTGCCTGTACCGGAGTACTACTGTGAACCCAGACAAAAAAACCGCCGCCAACTCCTGCCCAGAGGGCACGCCCGCCTGTTCCGCGCGGCCCCCGGCACCCGTTCCGAGCGGCACCGGCACCACCAGTTCGCGGCGAAACTTTCTTCTGGCCGGTGGAACGGTCAGCGTGTCCTCATTGATGGGCGCCGCCGCGCTGATGGCCCAGACGGACGACCCGAAAGCCACAGTGGAGTGGGCCGAACACTTCCAGACCAACTATCGCCTGATGACCCCTGCAGAGAAGGCCGAGGCCCGCGCCCGGCTGGAGCGGCGCTACTCGGCCCAGTACAGCAAGAAGGTGACGGTGGACACGACGGAGGCGCTGCCCGGTGTGCTGATGGGTTACGCCCTGAACATCCGCAAGTGCATAGGCTGCCGCCGCTGTGTCAAGGCCTGCGTCGAGGAAAACAACCAGACCCGCGGCAAGAGCCCTGGCGAACGCATCGAGTGGATCCAGGTGCTGCGCATGGAGCGCGGGGAATTCGCGCAGGACAAGATGAACGCCGGCTACCCGGAAGGGCTGGGCATTCAGGTTGGTGGCAATGCCTACACCCCGGCCGGCCAGGTGCTGGAAGGCCAGTACCACTACGAGCCCGAAGCCGTTCCGGAAAAAGACGCCACCTACATGCCGATTGCCTGCATGCAGTGTGAGAAGCCACCCTGCGTGAAAGTATGCCCGGTGCGAACCACCTATCGCGAGGCCGATGGCCCGGTGGTGATCGACTACAACTGGTGCATAGGTTGCCGCATGTGCATGGGCGCCTGCCCGTACTGGGCACGCCGCATCAACCTGACCACGCCAGTGCTGCCCAAGGACGAGATGAACCCGGTAACCCACTACCTGGGCAACCGCCCGCGCATGCGCGGAGTGGTTGAAAAGTGCCACTGGTGCCTGCAGCGCACGCGCCAGGGGCGCTACCCGGCGTGTGTCGAAGTCTGCCCGGTGGGGGCGCGCAAGTTCGGCAATTTGCTGGACCCGGAAAGTGAAGTGAGCCTGATTCTGGCCCGCAAAAATGTGTTCAGGCTCAAGGCCGAACTCAACACCTTTCCCAAGTTCTTCTATTTCTACGATTGAGGAGCGCGATTGTGGAAAAAATTATCAACTTCACCACCGACTACACCCGCTATGTCCTCAAGGGCGGGACCAAGTTCTATGCCTGGATGGGCGTTTTGGCTCTGCTCAGTGCGGGCGCGCTGTATGCGTTCTACCTGCAGAACACCGAGGGCCTGATCGTCACTGGCATGACCAGCCAGATCCACGACGGACTCTACTTCGCCAATCTGGTGTTCCTGGTGGGCGTGGCGGCCGGTGCAGTGACCATCGTCTTTCCCGCCTACGTCTACCACCACAAGGGCATGCATGAGGTAACCGTGCTGGGCGAAATGCTGGCGATCTCGGCGGTCATCATGGTCACGCTGTTCGTCTTTGCCCATATGGGGCGGCCCGACCGGCTCTGGCACATGCTGCCGTTTGTCGGCATCTTCAACCTGCCGGGCTCCATGCTGGCGTGGGACGTGCTGGCGCTCACGGGCTACCTGATGCTCAATTTCGCCTGCGGGTTTTATTACCTCTATGCGAAGTACACCGGCGTTCCGGTCAACAACAAGATCTTCATGCCCTTGGTGTATATCTCCATCGTCTGGGCGCTGAGCATCCACACCGTCACTGCCTTCCTGATTGCCACCATGCCGGCGCGTCCCATGTGGTACCACAGCATGATGCCCATACGCTTCATCACCACGGCGTTTGCGGCCGGCCCCTGCCTGATCATCCTGGCCTTCATGGTCATCCGCAAAAACACCAAGATGTGGATTCAGGACAGCGCCATCAACCTGCTGGCGACCATCGTCACCTGGTGCCTGGGCCTCGCGCTGTTCCTGACGATGTCGGAAATCGTCGTCGAGCTGTATGCGCGCACCGAGCACGCCAACGGCCTGTACTACCTGATGTTCGGTCTGCACGGCCTGACCAGTCTGGTGCCCTGGTTCTGGAGTTCGCTGGCCTTCATGCTCATCGCCTTCGTGATGTTCCTGATTCCCAGCGTGCGCACCAACTACAAACTGTTGCCGATTGCCTGCGTGCTGGCCTTTGTCGGCATCTGGATCGAGAAGGGCATGGGGCTGATCGTGCCCGGTTTCATCCCCACTCCCATCGGAGAAGTCACCGAGTACTACCCCACCTTTATTGAGGTGGTGATGAGTGTCGGCAACTGGGCCATCGGCTTCCTGATCCTGACCATCTTGCTCAAGGGCGCCATTGGCATCTTGATAGGCGATGTCAAGTTCAACGCCAGCGCGGTGGAAAAGTCGCCTGATTTTGCGCACGACGGCGCCACTGCCACCAGCGCACCACGGTGAGGCCAGCACCATGAAAACGACTACATGCAGCGCGATGATTCTGGCCTTTTGCTGCGGGCTGATGTCCTCTGCCTTGGCGCAACCGGCGCCACAAGCCGAGACCACCTGTTTTGAGAGCCGCAAGGGCGCGTCAGAAGTCGTCAAGCGCGACCTTCAGCCCGGCTGGCCCAACGTGAAGTGTTCCACCAAAACCGGCGCGGTCCTGTGGTGGGGAGACCCCTTTGACGGCACGGTTCCCATGGGCGACATGCCGCTTCTGGAGAAGGTGCCACCAGGCCATGCGGTGGTCAAACCCCGCTCCGAGAAGCTCGCCCTGATGCCGATGTGCGGCACGGCGTGCCATAACGGTGTGGGTCCCCAGTTCACTCCACCCAAGTTGCCCGTCGGCAAGAAGCCCGCCCCCATCCCGACGATGGCCGCCATGGTGCCCGATCTCCAGAACCTGCAGCATGGCCGGGGCCGCATCTGGTGCCTGGACTGCCACCACACCACCCAGCGCAACAAACTGGTGGATAACTTTGGCGACCCCGTCAGCTTTGACCAGCCGCAGTTGCTGTGCGGCAAGTGCCATGGCGACAAGATGCGCGACTGGCGCGACGGTATCCATGGCAAGCGCATCGGTGAGTGGGCCAGTACCGGCAAGAAGCGCTGGTTCACCTGCACCGAATGCCATAACCCGCACAACGTGCAGGACGGCGCCAGAAACCGGGGCTTCGTCCAGATTGCACCCGAGACGCCGCCACAGTTGCCCAAGGGCATGAAGGACGCCAAACACGAGTTGTTGCACGGTGTTGCGCAACACTGATATGACATCACTAGAAAATCTCCCAGATCGGCAGGACGACGCTGCCGTGGTGCCCGAGCCCGGCAAAGACCGTGGCGACCCCACGTGGATAGCGCCGGCCCTGACGGCGTCCGACAAGACGCGCAACGTTGGCAAAACCAACGTCTTCTTTGGTCCCCCGCTGGCGATCCTGGCGGATGGCCAGAAGAACACGCTGGAAATCAGCGGCAAGCTCAACCGCACGGCCGAGCGCTACCTGGAAATCCTCAAGCGCCACGGGCTGGAAATCAGCGCGCCGGAGCGGCAATGCCTGGCCCACATCTGCCACATCGGCTTCATGTCACCGCTGGAGATTGAAGAACTGCCCTTTGAAGTCACGATGACCCGTTTCGAATGCGAGGGACTGGACAAGGCGGCACTTGCGACCAAGCTCGAAACCGCCAGCTTTGCCGATTTGGTGGCCATTGTCGAGTCACTGGGGTTCTAATAGAAATGCCAAACCGCGTGCAATGGGACGCTGCCTACAGCATGGGCCATGACACCCTGGATAGCCAGCACCGGGCTATCCTGGCGCAGTGCAATGCCCTGGCCGACTGCATCACGGACGCTGGCCCCGACAGCGAGCTGAAGTTCCAGGACACCCTTGTTGCACTGCTGGACCAGGCGCGCGAGCACTTTGCGACCGAAGCGGCGCTGCTCACCCAATGCGCCTACCCCACGCTGGACGCGCACCACAACGAACGCGACGAGTTCGACTATCTGGCCAACGACATCATCACGACCGAGAACTTCGAGAAGATCGAACTCCAGCGATTCCTGGCCCTGTGGTGGGTTGGGCATATCGTGGGCTCAGGCAAGCAGTACCGGGCCTTCCTCGACAAGTTGCCGAAGGCGTGAGTCTGGCGGATAGCAGAGTTTTCAGTGGCAAGGTCAGACCGGAACATGGCTGGCGGCTAGTCCGAGCGATAGATCAGGGCCGCACATATGCCCAGCCTTCGTTCTGCCGGTTCATGATCTGAATGACCCCGGCTGGCACGTAACTGATGGCTGGGTTCATGTCGGCCTTGACCAGTTTTTGGGCGCTCATGGAGTTTTCGCAGGCCACCACCTTGACTCCTGATTTGATTGCGTCATTGACCCGGTTAGCGGTAACGGCATCAAATTTGAGCATGCCAATGCCGGGACCAAAGGCCACAATTTCAATCTGAATCCTGTCGGCACCCAGCTCCTTTTGCGCGTTACCGGCCACGTTGAGCGTCAGATTCCATTTGGCCGCGTCACCGTCACTGACCTGCATCACGATCCGGGGCTGAGGCGCTTGGGTCGTGCTGGCGCAGCCGGTGGCCAACAAGGAGCCGCCGGCGATGGCGAGGGCAAGAAAGAGGGTTCTGCGTTTCATGGGATGCCTTCCAGTCAACCGAGTGTTGATCCATATATTAGCTTGGACTTATGGCCTTGGCTACGCGAGTAAACCCCAACACCCTTACCCGGCCAGCGCCTTGAGCACATTCTCCGCCGTAGCCGGTGCCGTCAGCCGCACCGGGCTGCCGTCACCCACGGACGCAATCGCATCGCGCAGCGCCTCATAGACGCTGATGGCCAGCATGAAGGGCGGCTCGCCGACGGCCTTGCTGCCGAAGACGTTGTCCTCACGGTTCGGCTCAGGCCACAGGTCCACCGTGAAGTGCTCGGGCACATCGCCTGCCGTCGGAATCTTGTAGGTACTGGGGGCGTGCGTCGACAGATAGCCCTTGTCATTCCACACCAGTTGTTCGGTCGTGAGCCAGCCCATGCCCTGCACAAAGCCGCCTTCGATCTGGCCAATGTCGATGGCCGGGTTGATGCTGCGGCCGACGTCGTGCAGGATGTCTACCTTCAGTACGCGGCTCTCGCCGGTCAGGGTGTCGATGGCGACCTCGGTGCAGGCGGCGCCGTAGGCGAAGTAGTAGAACGGCCGGCCGGTCAGCGTGGTCTTGTCGTAATGGATCTTGGGCGTGCGGTAGAAGCCGTCGCTCCACAGCTGGATGCGGTTGAAGAAGGCGAGCTTGACCACGTCAACAAAGCTGCGCGTGGTGGTGGGCGACAGCACCTGCCCGCCCTCAAAGCGGATGGCACCGGCACCGCAGCCGTCCAGCCCGCACACAAACGCCGCCAGGTTGTCGCGCACATGGCGGGCGGCGAACTGGGCGGCGCGGCCGTTGAGGTCGGTACCGGCCGATGCCGCCGTGGCCGACGCGTTGGGGATCTTGCTGGTGTCGCTGGCCGTGCACAGCACGCGGTCAAACGGAACGCCCAACTCGTCGGCCACGATCTGCGCCACCTTGGTGTTCAGGCCCTGGCCCATCTCGGTGCCGCCGTGGTTGACCTGCACGCTGCCATCGGTGTAGACGTGGACCAGCGCACCGGCCTGGTTGAACAGCGTGGCGGTGAAGCTGATGCCGAACTTGACTGGCGTGATGGCCAGGCCGCGCTTGATGATGGGATTGGTAGCGTTCCAGGATAAAACGGCCTCCCGCTCTCGTCGGTACTGGGCGGATAGCTCCAGTTTTGATAGCAATGGTGCAAGGATGTTGTCTTCCACCCGCATGCCGTAGTGGGTGGTGTCGCGCTTCTCACCGGTGTGGGAACTAGCCTCATCGCTGTACAGGTTGCGCAGGCGTACATCCAGCGGGTCCAGGCGCAGCTGGCGGGCGATGTCGCCCATGATGGTCTCGATCAGGATCACGCCCTGCGGCCCGCCAAAGCCACGGAAGGCGGTGTGGCTCTGGGTATTGGTCTTGCAGCGGTAGGAGGCAATCTCCACGTCCTGCAGGTAGTAGGCGTTGTCGGTGTGGAAGATGGCGCGGTCGGCCACCGGGCCGGACAGGTCGGCGCTGAAGCCACAGTTGACGGCCATCTGAGCTTTAAGCGCGGTCAGGCGGCCGCTGGCGTCAAAGCCTGCGCTGTATTCATAGGCAAAGGGGTGGCGTTTGCCGGTGACCATGAAGTCGTCGTCACGGTCCAGGCGCAGCTTCACCGGGCAGCGTAGCTTGTTGGCAGCTATGGCGGCCCACACCGCCAGATGGCCGGCCTGGGTTTCCTTGCCGCCAAATCCTCCCCCCATGCGCCGGCACTCCACGCGCACGGCGTGGCTGTCCAGGCCCAGGGCGTGCGCCACCCAGTGCTGCACCTCGCCGGGGTGCTGGGTGCTGCTGTGCACCACCCACTGGTTTTGCTCCTGCGGCAGCACGTAGGCAATCTGGCCCTCGAGGTAGAAGTGTTCCTGGCCACCCACTTCCAGCGTGCCATCGAGACGGTGTTGGGATGCGGCCAGCGCGCTATCGGCGTCGCCCCGGCGTACAAAGACCGGGGGCAGCACATAGCTCTGGGCTTTCAGCGCCTCCCGCACCGTCAACACGGCGGGCAGGGCCTCGATGGTGAGCTGCACTTTGCGCGCGGCGCGGCGCGCCTGCATCACGGTCCTGGCAAGCACCAGGCCAATGACCTGACCGATGTGCTGCACCGTGTCCCGCGCGAAAACGGGCTCGTCTCCGGCAAAGGCGGCCAGCATGGGGTCGCCCGGAATGTCGGCGGCCAGCACCACGTCCACCACACCGGGCATGGCCAACGCCGCTGCGGTGTCCACACCCAGCAGACGGCCATGCGCCACCGTGGAGAGGATCGGTGCTGCGTGCAGCGTGCCCCGCACTTCGGGGATGTCATCGACGTAGGTGGCGGCACCGGCCACCTGGGCCGCCGCGCTCTCGTGGGGGCGGGAGACACCGGCGGCGGGCGGCGGCGCCACGCTGGCGGCGGGGAATGCGGGCGGAGTCTTCATGCAGGTGCTCCCGTAGCCGATTCCACGGGCTGCAGGGTGCGCAGGTCGGTGTGGGCGATGCCCCGGCTCTCCAGCCAGAAGCGCTGCAGCAGGTTGCCCAGCACCGTGCTGCGGTAGGCGCTGGAGGCTCGCATGTCGGAGATGGGTGCAAACTCGGCGCGTAGCGTGCGCATCGCCTGGTCAACGGTGGCCTGCGTCCAGGGCTCGCCGGTGAGAGTGCCCTCGGTCTTGCGGGCCCGCACCGGGGTGGCCGCCACGCCGCCCACGCCGATGGACGCCTTGCGCACGCGGCCGTCGACGATCTGCAGGTTGATGGACAGGCACACCGCAGAGATGTCGTCCTCGAAGCGCTTGGAAATTTTGTAGACGCGGCTGGTCTCGGCGGGGACGGCCTTGGGCACCTTGATCCACGCCAGTACCTCGTCTTTCGCCATTACATTCTGGCGGTAGCCGGTGTACAGGTCTTCCAGCGCCAGCTCGCGGTGCGCGTGTTGCTTGCCGCTCTGGCGCATCAGCACCACGCTGGCGCCGAGCGCAATCAGCAGCGGCATGGAGTCGCCAATCGGCGACCCGTTGGCCACATTGCCGCCCAACGTGCCGCTGTTGCGCACTGGCATGCCGGCAAAGCGGTGGGCGAATTCGGCCAGGTGCGGGCGGTCGGCCACCAGCGCAGCAAAGGCATCGGTCAGCGTCACGGCAGCGCCGATGGCGATGTGGTGCGGGTAATGCTCCACGCGGCGCAGCTCGGCCACCTGGGTCAGGTCCAGCACCTGGGCAAACTGCTGGTGCATCTTGGTGACCCACAGACCCACATCGGTGCAGCCAGCCACCAGCTGGGCTTGGGGAAAGCGCGCGCGCTGGGCCAGCAATTCGGCCAGCGTGCGGGGAATCATGTATGAAGAATCGGCCTCTAGCCCTCGTGGAATATGCGCTATACGCTCCAAATCTGATAGCACTTCAGTTTCGTTGGTGCGCACCAAGGGCAGTGCCTGCATGGCCTGTGCGGCGTCCAGAATGGGGCGGTAGCCGGTGCAGCGGCACAGGTTGCCCGACAGTGCGGCCTGTGCGTCTTCCCGTGTAATGCTTTCACCCTTGCAGGCCGTGCTCTGGTATAGGCCAAACAGGCTCATCACAAAGCCCGGGGTGCAAAAGCCGCACTGCGAGCCGTGGCAGTCCACCATCGCCTGCTGGGCGGGATGAAGACTTCCATCGGCCTGGGTCAAGTCCTCCACGGTCCATAAGGCCATGCCGTCCACCGAATGGGCCAGGCGGATACAGCTGTTGATGGCGCTGTACTTGACCCGGTCGCCGTCGGCCTCACCCACCACAACGGTGCAGGCGCCGCAGTCGCCCTCGCCGCAGCCCTCCTTGGTGCCGGTGCAATGCAGGTCTTCGCGCAGCACTTCCAGCAGGGTGCGGTTAGGGTCAACGTCGGGCAGGGTCACGACTTCTCCGCGCCGGAAAAATCGCAGGGATTTGGTTTTCATGGTGTTTAGCATAGAGCAAGTTTCGTGCGCACGCCAAACCGCGCAGTACGTGTTGGACTGGCGCAGAAATTGCTGGGCACTGTATACAACCGTGTAAAGTAAGTGCATGTCCATTCCCCGACTCCAGTTAACCGGCATTACCAAGGTCTATCCAGGCGTGGTGGCCAACAGCGACGTATCGCTGACCGTGATGCCCGGCGAAATCCACGCCGTGTTGGGTGAAAACGGTGCCGGCAAATCCACGCTGATGAAAATCATCTACGGCTCGGTCAAGCCCGACGCCGGCGAGGTGCGCATCAACGGCCAGACCATCCAGATCCGCAACCCCAAGGAGGCGCGGGCCAACGGCATCAGCATGGTGTTCCAGCACTTCAACCTGTTCGACACCATGACGGTGGCCGAGAACGTGTGGCTGGGGCTGACACGCAACTCGCTGGAGCAGGTCACGGCCAGCATCATCGGCAAGGCCACCGAATACGGGCTCGACATCGACCCGGCGCGCCCCGTGCACACGCTGAGCGTGGGCGAGATGCAGCGGGTGGAAATCATCCGCGCCCTGCTGACCCGCCCGGAACTATTGATCCTGGACGAGCCGACTTCGGTGCTGACACCGCAGGCCGTGGAAAAGCTGTTCGTGGTGCTGAAGAAATTGTCCAGCGAGGGCTGCAGCATTCTCTACATCAGCCACAAGCTGCACGAAATTCGCGAGCTGTGCACCGCCTGCACCGTGTTGCGTGGGGGCAAGGTCACTGGAGTGTGCAACCCGCAGGAAGAGTCGAACGCGTCGCTGTCGCGGCTGATGATTGGTGCCGAGCCGCCGTTGCTGGAGCGTGCCGCCAACGTCGCCGGGGCGGCGGTCATGCACGTCAAGGGCCTGAGCCTGGAGCGCGAGGACCAGTTTGGGGTTGACCTGCACGACATCCACCTGCACGTGCGCTGTGGTGAGGTCGTAGGCATTGCCGGAGTCTCCGGCAACGGCCAGAAAGAACTGCTGTATGCGCTGTCGGGTGAGGATGACCGCGCCCCGCGCGGCAGCATCCACATGGGTGCGGTCGACGTGTCGCACATGCACCCGGGGCGCCGGCGCAAGATGGGCCTGCACTTTGTGCCCGAGGAGCGCCTGGGGCGCGGCGCCGTGCCCACGCTGAGTCTGGCGCACAACCTGCTGCTGACGCGCACCGAGTCCATCTCCATGCCGCGCTTTGCCGGTGGCTGGATTCGCGTTCGCCAGCTCGAAGCCCATGCGGCACGGCTAATCAAGGAATACAAGGTCAAGGCCAACGGCCCCACGGCGGCGGCGCGCTCGCTGTCGGGCGGTAATTTGCAGAAATTTATTGTCGGCCGCGAGATCGATGCCAACCCCAAGCTGCTGATCGTGTCGCAGCCCACCTGGGGTGTGGACGTGGGCGCGGCGGCGCAGATTCGGGGCGAGATCCTGGCCTTGCGCGACGCCGGTTGCGCCGTGCTGGTGGTCAGTGAAGAGCTGGATGAATTGTTTGAGGTCTGCGACCGCCTCCACGTGATCGCACGCGGCAAGCTGTCGCCCTCGGTACCCCTGGCGGAGGCCACAGTGGAAAAAATTGGCGAGTGGATGAGTGGCCTGTGGGACCCCACCGACGCGGCGCAACCAGCCGACGAGGTACAGCATGGCTAGACTCAAACTCGAAGCGCGGCCCCAGCCCTCGCAGGCCTGGAGCTACGGCTCGCCGCTGCTGGCGCTGTTGTGCACCGTGGTCATTGGGGTGATCCTGTTTGCGCTGCTGGGCAAGGACCCGCTGCGCGGCCTGCAGGTGTTTTTCTGGGAACCCATCAAGAGCGGATACGCGGTGGGCGAGCTGGTGGTCAAGGCCACACCCCTGTTGCTGATTGCCCTGGGGCTGGCCGTGTGCTTTCGCTCCAATGTGTGGAACATTGGCGCCGAGGGCCAATACGTGCTGGGCGCCATTACCGCCAGCGGTGTGGCGCTGCTGGCCGACAAGACCACCGGGGGCTGGATTGTGGCGGCCCTGCTGCTGGCCGGCGTGCTGGGCGGCATGGCCTGGGCCGGCCTGACGGCACTGCTGCGTGACAAATTCAATGCCAATGAAATCCTGGTCAGCCTGATGCTGGTTTACGTGGCGGTACAGGTGCTGGGCTATCTGGTGTTCGGCCCGTGGAAAGACCCCAACGGCTACAACTTTCCGCAGACCAAGAGTTTCGAAGCCGCCACGCGCATCCCGCGCCTGTTCGAGGGCTCGCGGGTCAGCATCGGCGTGGTGTTTGCGTTGCTGGGGGTGGCCGGGGTCTGGGTATTTCTGTTTCGCACCCGTTCCGGCTTTGCCCAGCAGGTGGGTGGGCTGGCGCCCGCCGCGTCCCGCTACGCCGGCTTCTCGTCGCGCGGTGCGCTGTGGACTGCCTTGCTGGTTTCGGGCGGCATGGCCGGCCTGGCCGGTGCGCTGGAGGTGGCCGGGCCGATCGGGCAACTCACGCCCTACGTGCCGGCAGGCTATGGCTTTGCCGCCATCATCGTGGCCTATGTGGGGCGGCTGCACCCGATGGGCATGGTGTTCTCGGCGCTGCTGATGAGCATGTTCTACATCGGTGGCGAGCTGGCCCAGTCGCGCCTGGGCCTGCCCAAGTCACTGACCGGCGTGTTCCAGGGGCTGCTGCTGTTCACGCTGCTGGGCTGTGACACCCTGGTGAATTACCGTCTGCGCTGGGGGAAAAAATAATGGATTCCTACGCCCTGTTAATCGCTGCCACGCTGAACGCGGGCACCGTACTGGCCATCGCCTCGTTGGGCCTCTTGATCAACGAGAAGGCCGGCATTGTCAACCTGGGTGCCGAGGGCATGATGCTGTGCGCAGCCATTGCAGGCTTCGCCACCGTGGTGCATACCGGCAGCGACACCATGGGTTTCCTGGCCGGCATGGGCGCGGGTGCGCTGATGGCCGCCATCTTCGGCGTGCTGGTCATCTGGCTCAACACCAACCAGTACGCCACGGGCCTGGCGCTGAGCCTGTTTGGTGCTGGCTTCTCGGCCTTTGCCGGCATCGCCTATGTGCAGGAAAAAATTCCCGAGCGGCCCAACTTTGCAATTCCTTTCCTGTCCGACATTCCACTGGCCGGTCCGGCGCTGTTTCGCCAGCATCCGCTGGTCTACCTGACGGTGCTGTTTGCGCTGGCGCTGATCTGGTTTTTGTACCGCACCCGTTCGGGGCTTATTTTGCGCAGCGTGGGCGAGAGCCCCGAGTCGGCCCATGCGCTGGGCTACCCGGTGCGCTGGATCCGTCTGGGTGCAGTCACGCTGGGGGGCGCGCTGTGCGGGCTGGCCGGTGCCTACATCTCCATTGTCTACACGCCGCTGTGGGTGGAGGGCATGGTCTCGGGCAAGGGCTGGATTGCGCTGGCCTTGACCACCTTTGCCACCTGGCGCCCGGCACGGGTATTGCTTGGTGCTTATCTGTTTGGCGGCGTGACCATGTTGCAGTTCCATTTGCAGGGCATTGGGGTGGAGGTGCCCAGCCAGTTCCTGAGCATGCTGCCATATGTGGCGACCATCGTGGTGCTGGCCCTGATCTCGCGCAACCCGCGCTGGATTCGGATTAATATGCCTGCTGCCATTGGAAAGCCGTTTTACCCAGGTTCCTAGTTTCCTCAGCTTCAGCGCTGAATTTTTTCCTGCAACCCCAAGTTTTTTAGAAAGAACTGACATGACAGATTTGCAAAAACGCGCACTACTGAAAATTGCAGCCTTGACGGCCGTGGCCAGCGCGGCGCTGGTGGGCTGCGGCAAGAAGGAAGAGCCGGTGGCGGCCCCTGCCTCGGCCCCCGCACCCGTGGCCTCCGCGCCCGCCCCCAAGGCCGAGCCGCTGAAGATCGCATTCGCCTATGTCGGCCCCGTGGGCGACGGTGGCTGGAGCTTTGCGCACGACAACGGGCGCAAGGCGCTGGAGAAAGAATTCGGCGACAAGATCGTCACCTCGTTTGTGGAAAACGTGCCCGAGTCGGCGGACGCCGAGCGCGTCATCCGCGACATGGCCGGCCAGGGCAACAAGCTGATCTTCGGCACCACCTTTGGCTACATGGAGCCCATGCTCAAGGTCGCGGCCGACACCAAGGGCGTGAACTTCCAGCACGCCACCGGTTACAAGACCGCCGAGAACATGAGCACCTACGACAGCCGCACCTACGAAGGCGCGTACATGGCGGGTGTGATTGCCGGCAAGATGACCAAGACCGGCACGCTGGGCGTAGTGGCATCGGTGCCAATTCCTGAAGTCATCCGCAACATCAACAGCTTCACGCTGGGCGCACAGAGCAGCAACCCCAAGGTCAAGACCAAGGTGGTGTGGGTCAACGAGTGGTTCAACCCCCCCAAGGAAACCGAAGCCGCCACCAGCCTGATCAATGGCGGTGCCGACGTGCTGTTCCAGAACACCGATTCGCCCGCCGTGCTCAAGACCGCACAGGACAAGGGCAAGCGTGCATTTGGCTGGGATTCCGACATGACCGCCTACGGTCCCAAGGCCCATCTGGCATCCAGCATCATCAACTGGGGCCCCTACTACATCAAGACCACCAAGGACGTGCTGGAAGGCAAGAACGCTTCCACGCAAAGCTGGTGGGGCGTGAAAGAGGGCGCTATTGACATCGTGTCCATTGCCGAAGACGTGCCCGCCGAAACCAAGGCCAAGGTCGAGGAAGTGAAGAAGGGTCTGAAAGATGGAACCTTCGTCATCTGGAAGGGCCCCATCATGGACAACACCGGCAAAGAGCAGTTGGCCAAGGATGCCGTGGCCGACGACAAGTTCCTGGGGGGCTTAAGTTTCTACGTCAAGGGCGTGGAAGGCAAGATCCCGGGCGGCAAATAAGGGCTCGCCAACTCGCTAAACTGGGCCGCTTTCGAGCGGCCTTTTTTTATTCACTTCCCCGGGATGACAAGACCATGAAATTTTCCATGATGAGCACCGTTGCGGCGGCCGTCCATTTGCTGTTTGCCACCGGCGCGATGGCCGCCAGCGCCCCCAAGCCCACAACCCAGAACCGTGCCGACATTGCGGCGCAGTACCAGTGGGACTTCTCGCCCATCTACGCCAGTTGGGATGCGTGGGAAGCTGCCATGAAAGACATCGAGGCCAAGATGGACGCCTTTGTCGCGCGCAAGGGCTCGCTGAAGAATGGCCCGGCGGCCGTGCTCAGCGCCTACCAGGCGTATGACGAGATTGGCATGCTGGAGTACAAGGTGTACCGCTACCCGCAACTACAGCGCGATGTGGACCGGCGCAACCAGGACGTGGGTGGAAAGTTCCAACGCGTGGGTGCGGTGTTTGCCAAGTTTGGTACGGCCACCGCGTGGTTTACGCCGGAGCTGCTGAAGATTCCCCAGGCCACGATGGAGCAGTGGATTCGCGACACACCGGCCCTGGCACCCTACAAGTTCACGATTCTGGATGAATACCGCCAGCAACAGCACGTGCTGGATGAGCAGGGTGAAAAGCTGCTGTCCTTTGCCACCCGCTTGAACCAGACCCCGGCGGCCACCTACCAGGAGCTGTCCACGTCTGACATCAAGTTCCCCAAGGTCACGCTGTCCGACGGCAAGGAAGTGACGCTGTCCCCCGGCAACTACCAGTCGGTGCTGGAGACCAATTACAACCAGGCCGACCGCGCCAAAGCGTTCCTGGGCCATATCGGCACCTATGCGGCCACGGCCAACACCTATGCCGCCATCTACAACGGTGTCATGCAAAGGGGCTGGTTCACGGCGCAGGCGCGCAACTTCCCCACCACACTGGATGCCGCGCTGGACCGCAATGCCGTGCCGCCCGCCGTGGTCAAGAACCTGGTGGAGACCGTGCGTGCGGGCACCGCACCGTTGCAGCGTTATGCCAAGCTGCGCAAGAAGCTGCTGGGCCTGGACACCTACCACTTGTACGACGGCTCCATCCCGGTCTACAAGACCAGCGCCACCTACCCGTATGACGATGCCAAGGCCACCGTGCTGCAATCCGTCGCCCCACTGGGTGCGGACTACACGGCAAAGTACAAGAGCTTTCTCGCGGGCAAACAGATTGACGTGTACGAGAACGAAGGCAAGGCTTCGGGCGCCTACGTCGCCGGCGTTTATGGCACAGGCCCCTATATGCTGCTGAACCACAACGACACGCAAGACGCGCTGTTCACGCTGGCCCATGAAGGCGGCCATGCCATGCACACCGTGCTGTCGTATGAGAAGCAGCCCTTTGTCACGGCGGGCTACACCATTTTTGTGGCCGAGGTGGCCTCTACCACCAATGAGCGTTTTTTGCTGAACCAGCTGCTGCAGTCCACCACCGATGCCAAAGAGCGCTTCCTGCTGCTGCAGCATGCGGTGGATTCCATTGTGCGGACCTTCTACACGCAGGTGCTGTTTGCCGACTTTGAAATGCAGGCCCACAAGCTGGTGGAGCAGGGCAAGCCGGTGACGGCCGCCGTGCTCAACGGCATTTACCTGGACTTGCTGAAGACCTATTACGGTGATGCCGTGACCGTGGACGACGCCTACAAGGCCACCTGGTCCCGTATTCCCCACTTTTACAACACGCCGTATTACGTCTACCAATACGCCACCTGTTTTGCCTCGTCCGCCAAGCTGTTCAAGGACATGACCACCGGTGCGCCCGCGGACCGTGCCGCAGCCACCGAGCGCTACCTGGAGCTGCTGCGCAGCGGCGGCAACGACTACCCCATGACCCAGCTGCAAAAGGCCGGCGTGGACCTGTCCAAACGCGAAACCGTGCAGGCCGTGGTGGACCAGATGGAAGAGCTGGTCACGCAGATGGAAGCCGAGGCCGCCAAGATCGCCAAATAGGCGCTGGGCGGATCAGGCGTGACCCGGGTGCGCCGGTTCGCGCAACTCGACCAGGGCGTGCTGCACCACGCTGCGCGATGCAGTGAGCGCCAGCGCTCCCATGACGGCGGCCACCGCCAGGTCGGGCCAGGCGGCGTGGGTGCCCACCACACCCAGCGCGGCCAGCATCACCGCCACGTTGCCAATGGCATCGTTGCGGCTGCACAGCCACACCGAGCGCATGTTGGCATCGCCCTCGCGCCAGGCATATAGCATCAGCGCCACCGCTACGTTGGCTACCAACGCCAGTGCGCCCACCACGCCCATGGTCAGCGGCTCCGGCACCACGCCACTGGAGAAAGACCAGGCCGCGCGGCCCAGCACAAAGACGCCGAAGGCCCCCATGCACAAGCCCTTGAACAGGGCCGCCCGGGCGCGCCAGCCTATGGCGGAGCCCAGCACGGCCAGCGAAAGACCGTAGTTGGCCGCGTCGCCAAAAAAATCCACCGCGTCAGCCAGCAGCGATACCGATTGCGACTGCAACCCGGCAACCAGCTCCACGCCAAACATGGCCACATTGATGAGCAGCGCCAGCCACAGGATGCGCCGGTAGCTGGCGGTTTGCGGTGCAGTGCTGGTACTGGCGCAGCCGTGGCTGCAGCATGAATCGCTCATGGTAAATATCCTCTTCTGTGTGCAATGTCCCTATTGGAAACCCTGAAGTGGCTTCAGAGTCAAGCGCTAAACTGCGCACGATGAAGAGAATTGCACGCTGCGCGCTGGCTGTCTTGCTGACAGTGGGTGCGGCGCATGCCAACGCGGCACAGCCGCACACGGTGTTGGTGCCAGGCACGGGCGCCGCGTCTGCACCCCTTGCACTCCCGGCTTTTGTGTTTACTCCGCAAGGCGCAGGGCTGCACCCCGCGGTCGTCATGGTGCATGGCTGTGGTGGCGCGTATGGCAGGGACGGCCAGCTCAATGCCCGCCACCAGATGTGGGGCGAGTATCTGGCGGCGCAGGGCTATGTGGCGTTGATGCTCGACAGCTTCAGCGCCCGGGGTTACCGACAAATCTGCACCACCAAATTCAGCGAGCGCACGCTCAAAGAGGCCGACCGGGTGGGCGACGCCTATGCCGCGCTGGCTTACCTGCGCCAGCTGCCGCTGGTGGACCCCGCCCGCATTGCATTGCTGGGCTGGTCGCATGGGGGCGGTGTCACGCTGACCGCCATCAGCCAGGCGCCAGCGACCGGGCAGAGCGGTTTCAGCGCGGCGGTGTCGTTCTACCCCGGCTGCACCTCGCGCAACAAAAAGGCAGACAGCTTCCACCCCTACGCACCGCTGCTCCTGCTGATCGGCGAGGCCGATGACTGGACCCCTGCCGCACCCTGCAAAGCGCTGGCCGCCCGCGTAGCCGCACGGGGCGAGCCCATGCAGATCGTCACCTACCCCGGCACCTACCACGACTTCGACAGCCCGGCGCTCACCGCCCCGCGCGTGCGCGCGGATGTGCCCAACGGCGTGAACCCCGGCGCAGGGGTTACCACGGCCCCCAACCCGGCGGCGCGCGAAGATGCCAAACTGCGCGTCAAGGCCTTCCTGGCCGAGCACTTGCACTAGACTGTGCCGATCAAGAGAAAACGTGAACCTAGCTATGCCCAACCACCACCAAACCAAACCCGTTTCCCCCGAGCGCCTGCCAGCCCTGCTGCGCGCCATGCCCAAGGCCGAACTGCACATGCACATCGAAGGCTCCTTAGAGGCCGACATGATCTTCGCCATGGGCCAGCGCAACAAGGTCAGCCTGGCCTACCCCAGCATCGAGGCGCTGCGCCAGGCCTATGTCTTCAACAACCTGCAGGAGTTTCTGGACATCTACCACGCCGGCACCACGGTGTTGAAGACCGAGCAGGACTTCTATGACATGACCGACGCCTACCTGGCCCGCGCCCAGGCAGACAACGTGTTGCACACCGAAATTTTCTTCGACACCCAGACCCACACCGGCCACGGCACCAGCGTGGAGACCGTCATCAACGGCCTGCACCGCGCGTGTGCAGATGCCCCGGCGCGCCACGGCATGACGGCCTCGCTGATCCTGTGCTTCCTGCGCCACCTGAGCGAGGAAGAAGCCTTTGAATGCCTGGAGCAGGCCTTGCCCCTGCGCGACAAGATCGTCGGCATTGGCCTGGCGTCCAGTGAAGTGGGGCACCCGCCCGAGAAGTTTGCCAAGGTGTTTGCCCGCGCCAGGCAACTGGGTTTCCGACTGGTGGCGCACGCCGGTGAAGAGGCTCCCCCGGCCTACATCTGGAGCGCGCTGGACGTGCTCAAGGTGGAGCGCATAGACCACGGCGTGCAAGCCATCCACGATGCCGCGCTGATGCAGCGCCTGGCCCAGGACCGCGTGCCGCTGACCGTTTGCCCCTTGAGCAACCTGAAGCTGCGCGTGTTCCCCACGCTGCAACAGCACACGTTGAAGCGCATGCTGGACGCCGGCATCATGGCCACCGTCAACTCCGACGACCCGGCCTACTTTGGCGGCTACATCAACGAGAACTTCACCCAGACCTTTGCCGCCCTGGGCATGACATCCGCCCACGCCTACCAGCTGGCGCGCAACAGCTTTGACGCCAGCTTTATCGACGCGTCGCTGCGCAGCCAGTATGTGCAGAGGTTGGATGCTGTCTTCGAAACCTTTGAGTAAAACTGGCTGCTAGCCCTCGTGGAATAAGCGTAGTGCGCTATCTAATGCATAGCGTTTAAGGCTAACGCATCCAGCGGGCTGGCTGTGCCACCTGCCGCCACCTTGAGCACATGGGTGTAGATCATTGTCGTGCTGACATCGGAGTGGCCCAGCAACTCTTGCACGGTGCGGATGTCGGTGCCGGCTTGCAGCAGGTGGGTGGCGAAGGAGTGGCGCAGGGTGTGGACGGAGACCGGTTTGTGGATGCCTGCCAGTACGACGGCCTTCTTGAGCGACCGCTGTAGCCGGTCTTCGTACAGGTGATGCCGCCGCTCAACACCACTGCGTGGGTCAATGGACAGCGTCGGTGAGGGAAACATCCAGAACCAACCCCAGGTGTGCCCGACCTTGGGGTATTTCTGCTCCAGCGCGTGCGGTGTCTCCACACCGCCGCGCTGCGCCTGGCGGTCCGCCTCCCACTGCGCGCGCGACGCCAACAATTGCAGACGCAAGGCGGGTGCCAGCGAACGCGGCATCATCACAACTCGGTCCTTGCCGCCTTTGGCCTCCCGCACGATGATGACGTGACGGTCAAAGTCAACATCCTTGATGCGAAGGCGCATGCCCTCCATCAACCGCATGCCGGTGCCATACAGCAAGCGCGCCAACAGCGCGGTTTGTCCGTCCATGTGCGCCAGCAGGCCCGCAACTTCGTCTTTGGTCAGCACGCTGGGAATGCGCCGCTTTTGGGTTGGACGGTTTATGTTGTCAAGCCAGGGCAACGCAATGCCCAACACTTCACGGTACAAAAACAAAACCGCGCTGAGTGCCTGGTTGTGTGTGGAGGCCGATACCTTGCGCTCAGTTGCCAGCATAGACAAAAATGCCTCTACGTCCGGCGCACCCAAGTCGCGCGGATGCCGCATTTGGCCGCTGCGCGCCGACCAGCGAATGAAAAACCGCACCCAGTAGACATAGACCTGCTCGGTACTGAGGCTATAGTGCATGTACCGAATGCGCTCGCGCAACTGGTCCAGCACACGGGTGGATTGCAGCGGAGGGGTGCCGGGTTTCATGGGATTTTTAATACTGGATGTTTAACCAGTATATTCAACGAATAGCCAGACTGCAAGCCGTTTTCAGGAGATATTCATGTCCAACTTATGGAGCAGCGCCCAACTTATAGAGCAAGTTTTGCTCTATACATTACGTTAAACCGCACAGTCCATGGCAGAAGCGACGTCAATGCTTATCAACTGCGGCCCACACGGGGAGCGCGTAGCGACTGTCGTTTGTCAGCACCTGTTGGACGCCGCGAAGCTGTCACCTGCTGGGTTCGTTGAGAACTCGTCCGATCCTGCTGATCTCCAAGCATGGTGCCACGCGTGTGAAGAGAAATTCCTGGCTGAAGGCGAGATGACTGAGGCCTTCAAGGAATTCAATGGAATGACAATTGTCTGTATCGAGTGTTATGCGGGAATCAAATCTCGGCACACCATTCCGGCAGATCAATAGATATGGGCGAAGCGGTGCGGTTTAACATGCCAATCGACACGGACCCACAACAGCAGGAGGCGGCTTCGCCGCGCGTTGTTGTCGTCCGGTCATCTTCACGTTAGGCCTCATGGAGCCACCATGCGCCGAGTCTCTTTAGCCTTCGTAGGATTGGCAGCAATACTATCCACCTCACAGCCGCAAGCGGCGAGCCACTGCCAAGTTGGCGAGACCGACTACTTCTCATGTCAGATTCACGGAACACAAAAGACCCTCTCAATCTGCGGTTCATCGGATGCAACGGAACCGTCAAGCGGCGATGCGTGGCTCCAATATCGATTCGGCCGCCTCAATCACGTCGAGCTTGCCTATCCACAAGACAAGCTGCAATCGCTCCTCCTATTCCAAGCCACCAATCTCACGCCTATCGACGATGAGGGTATTCGCCGAGACATATACAACCTCTACTTCGATCTCGGAGCAGTCAACTACAACGTCGAAGTGCGCGATGCGCGCCAACCCTTCTTCGGTGTTGTTGTGACGGTCGCGAACAAGAGCGTCGAGTATCAATGCGCTGGTAGCTTCAAGAACTGGCAACGTCTTCAGGGTGCCTTGTTTGGCGCGCTTGTCCTCTCGTTGGCGAAATGAGGCCTAACCCTTCGCTGGAGCCGACTCGCACCGGCATGGCACTTGGCCCGCAAGGCGCTGGTTCTTATCATCCGCCTCGCGGGCCAAGCGCCATCCCGGCGCTCGCGCCTCAGCTCAAACGTTAGACGGCATGCGAGCGCAGATGCTGCGGCGACTACCCGGAGATTTGCCCCTATTCGGAGCCCTGCTGCTAGGACTTTGTCTTACAGCCTATGGTTACACGGCTATGTACACGGAGTTTGCCTTCGGACGCCCAAGCTCGACTGCATCCTTAGGCTTCCTGTTCGTCCCAATATGGGGCGTTCTCGCGGCGATAGTCGGCTTGGTTTTGGGTTTCATCGTCCGCGCAGTTTGGCGCCGTGCGAAGGGTCCTACAGAAGCCGAGAGAAATACGTGGGCCTTACTAGTAACGTTGGCCTTCGCGGTTGTCGGATCGGCCGGTGCTGCAGCGCTAAATGTTGTTCAGTACGAGCAAGAAGCAAGACCTCGAATTCGCATCGACTCCGGGCTGCTAGTACGAGAGTTCCGACCGGACTCGGAGAAACTCGTTCGTGCGTCAGCTACCCTTTATGACTCTGATCACAAGACCGTGGGGGTCTCTTGGGGCGGCAACAAATCCGAACTGCTATTCGCAGACGACCGTGTTGTGTTGCGCGACAGCGTAAGCGGTAAGAGCGCCCAATTTGCAACCCCGGCGCTGGACTACATTACGCGCGTGGACGCGGTGCCAGTATCGGCCACGTCAGGCCCTGGACTCCTTGCCGTCGTGATCTCCGGTCGAGCGACCGGTCGCCGCGCCGTCGTCGCTGTGGTCGATGAGAACTACAAAGTCGTCTTCGAAGAGCAGGTCCAAAGGTTCTGGGAACTCAAGGACACGCCACTTGAGATCCGCGGTCGTCCGGCGACCTCGAACGAATACTTTGTCGTGGGGCCACGTTGCAATGAATCCCTCATACTTAGGCAAAAAAATGCCGCCTAACAGCGCGTTGTTGACCGACGCCTTCAGCTCGCTACGCTGCGCATACGGCGCGGCAAAACGCGGACGTTCAACAGCTGCACTTTTGTGCGACTTGACTTGCTGACGTCTATAAATACAATGTATGTATGATTAAGTTCGAATGGGATGAGCCAAAAGCCATTGCAAATCTCAAAAAGCATCGAGTGTCTTTTGAAGAAGCGAAATCGATTTTCTTTGACGAATTTGGCGTTCAGTTCTTCGATGAGGATCATTCATCCGACGAAGAGCGCTTCCTGATGCTTGGTATGAGTTCGGGGGCAAAGTTGCTCATCGTTTGTCACTGCGAGCGGGAGCATGGTGCAGTTATTCGCATCATCTCGGCACGCAAGGCGACTAAGCGCGAAAGCGCGTTTTATCGAGGTGGACACACATGAGAGCTGAATACGACCTTTCCAAACTGAAGTCCCGCAAGAATCCATACGCGTCCAAGCTGAAGAAGCCTGTGACGATGCGCCTTTCAGAAGATGTTGTGGATTATTTCAAGGTAATGGCCGATGAATCCGGCGTTCCATATCAGAGTCTCATTAACTTGTACCTGCGCGACTGTCTGGCCAACAGTCGAAAGGTGCAAATTAATTGGCCGCAAGCTGTTTAACAAGTTGCTCGTCACGGACACGCAGCAGACGGAAGCCGCTTCGCGGCGCATGCTGCGTGCCGGACAGCGCCAACGTTAAATTTCACCAAGTCTTCGCCCGGCAAGGCTGTAAATTTATAGCAAATATGCTATATTAAAAACATGAATTAGGAAATCAGATACCACGATGAGAAGTTGCAGACGGAGGTGCTCGCATTGCCTGCGGGAATTTTGGCAAGGTACTTCCACTGCACAGATCGAATGGTGGAGTTTGGTCCCGATTTGGGAATGCCCCACACGCGAGCGATGAGCGCGGGTTTGTTTGAGTTACGCTTGAAATCACGTGAAGGCACTGGGCGGGTGTTTTATTGCACCCTGGTGGGGCGGAGAATTGTCATGCTCCATCAGTTTGTGAAAAAGACAGATAAAACCCCGCCCAAAGAGTTGGCCCTCGCGCGTAAGCGCATGAAGGAGTGGAAAAATGTTGACACATAAACAACTGCGCACCAAGGCGCTCGGCAACGCCGAGGTAAAGGCCGAATTTGAGGCGCTGAGCGACGAATTTGCGCTCTTGGATGAATTCCTGAGAGCCCGCGCTGCACAAGGGCTTACCCAAGCGCAGGTGGCAGAAAAAATCGGCACCACCCAGTCTGCGGTGGCCCGGATGGAATCCGGCAGTGGAAAACATTCACCTTCGCTGGCAACCTTGTCCAGATATGCGGAGGCGTTGGGATGTAAGTTGGAGGTGCGGTTGGTTCGAAAAGCGCGATCAACGAGAAATTTGACTGGACGCTCCAACAGTCGCGCCTCGCGCGCTGCTGAACTTTGACGATAAATCAAATTCACCAATACACGCGAGAACGTCATGCCTCTGCTTGGTTCAGGCGCCATGCTGCTGTCGTTCGATATTGAGGCCGACGCCATCGACGAGCACGATCGCTGGCACACGCATGAGCATTTTCCTGAGCGTCTGTCGATTCCCGGCTTTCGCCGCGGCACGCGCTGGATCGCCAGCGGGGGAGGGCCCCGCTACATGGTGCTCTATGAGGTTGAGAGCCTCGCCACGCTGGCGTCCGAGGCCTACCTGGCGCGGCTGAACCATCCCACGCCGTGGACCACGCGCATGATGCCGCACTACCGGGGAATGAACAGAGGGCTGTGCACCGTGGTGGGTAGCTTTGGGCTGGGGCAGGGTGGTGCAGCGGCGCTGATTCGCTTCACCCCTGAGGCGTCGCAATCCGCGGCGCTGGTCCGTTGGCTTCTGGAGGACATGCTTCCGACCGTTCCCCAGATGCCTGGCCTGGGCAGCGCATGTCTTCTGCAAGGCGCGCAGATGGCGGCGATGACCAACGAGCAGCGCATCCGGGGCGCGGATCGCGGGGTCGATTCGGCGATCATCGTGACCGGATACGACAGCCACGCAGTCGCGGCTTACGCCGATGCACTGTGCGCCGCAGGCGGCCTGCGGGACCGGGGAGCGGGTGCGCTGAGCTGTGCAAGCTATGTGTCGGGCTACTCGCTTGCGAGCACCGAAATCGGAGTGAGCGCCGCAAGCCCTGCCCGTCCAATGGACCTTATTGCAACCGCTGTGCGCGCCTTGATGCTGTACTCCCTGGCCGAATTCCAGTCGGGCCATGCCACCACCATCCGGGTCACCGCCGAGGACGGCTCGTTCAGCATTGCCGATGACGGCAGAGGCCATCCACTGGACAAAGCCGTCGAAGACACCTCGTACCTGAAATTCATCTACACGCATTTCGACTATCCATTTGGATCGGGTCGCAATGCGCCGGTCCAGTTGCAGGGCATCGGCATGTCCCTGGTCAACGCGCTGTGCAGCGAGCTGGCCCTGACGGTCAGGAAGGCAGACGAGACGCTGAAGCTGAAGTTCCAGCATGGGCAACTCTGCGCCAGCCATAGAACCGCGGTGACGTCCGAGGTAACCGGCATCACCGTCGCCGCACAACTCGACGCCCAGTGGGCGGGGCAGGGCGTTGCCATCCGGCCGCTGGAAGAATGGTTGCTGTGCGTGGCGGCGTGTCACCCGACCCTGAAACTCTTCTTCAATGGCCGGCAACTGCAGCCACCTTGACTCCGCGTTCAATCCAACGAAAAATCCGTGGACCGTGTGCATCACCCACACCCCAGAGGCACCCATGACGACCTTCAACACATCGCGTGAAATCCCTGCAACCCCGGAACAGGTTTTTGCCGCGATCAGCGATCCGCAGCGCCTGGCGCGCTGGTGGGGTCCGGCCGGTTTCACCAATACCTTCAGCGTCTGCGAGTTCAAGAAAGGCGGTCGCTGGTCCTTCTTCATGCACGGGCCCGATGGCCACAACTATCCCAACGAGAGCGTGTTTGCCGACATTGAACCGCCGCACAAGGTCGCAATCCAGCATGTGGTGGAGCCGATCTTTCGCTTGACGATTGCCCTGGCTGCCTCGGCCACCGGCACGCGCGTGTCCTGGTCGCAGGCATTCGAGAGCGCGGAGGTTGCCGGCCGCGTCGAGCACATCGTCGTTCCCGCCAACGAGCAGAACCTGGACAGGCTGGCGGCGGAAGTCCTGCGTCAACCGGATGGCCGTTAACGTTCAGGAAGAACCCATGGCCCAGTCGAACACCAGCCCCACACCACTGGCATCGGAACTCATCACAAAGCGCATTGCCGAACTCGCGGACTGGCGCGGGGCAACGCTCAGCACCATGCGCCAGCTCATCCACAAGGCGGACCCTGAGGTCGTCGAGGAGTGGAAGTGGATGGGCACGCCGGTCTGGTCGCACGACGGCATCATCTGCACCGGCGAAACCTACAAGGACAAGGTGAAGCTGACCTTCGCCAAGGGCGCGTCGCTGCCGGACCCGAAACGTCTCTTCAACGCTAGTCTGGACGGCAACGCACGCCGAGCGATCGACATCCATGAAGGGGAGGCGGTTGACGCGGCTGCCTTCATGGCGCTCATTCGGCAGGCGATCGCTCTGAACAGCGCTGGCAAGGCCAAATCTTCAAAGAAGGCGAAGCCGTAGGGACTGGCCTGCGATGCGTGACGTTTGAAAGCACCCCATGTTCAAATTCAAATTTGCAGATGTAGCCACCACCTTGCTTCTGCTGGCAGCGCCGCCCATTGCGCGCGCCCAGGACGCCTCGCTGGAGCGCCTGGCATGGCTGGCCGGGTGCTGGGCGTCGGAATCGGGTGAGTCCGGGTCTGGAGAGCATTGGCTCCCTCCGGCTGGCGGCACGATGCTGGGGGTCGGGAGGACGGTCAAAAATGGCAAGACGGTTCAATATGAATTTCTGCAGATCCGGCTGAACGCGCAGGGCAAGCTGGCCTATACGGCGTTGCCGTCCGGGCAGAAGGAAGCGACGTTTGTGGAGTCGTCCCTGGCGGATGGCTCGGTCACGTTTGAAAACCTGCAGCACGACTTTCCCCAGCGCATCCTCTACACGGCGCTGGCCGGTGATCGCCTCGCGGCGCGCATCGAAGGCCTGCGGGGCGGCACGCTGCGGGGCATCGACTTCCCCATGAAGCGGGCCGCCTGCGCCGAACGCTAAAATACCCCCCAAGGCCCGCTGCTCCGGCGGGCCTTGCTTTTTGTTTTCGGAGCCATGTAGAGGACTACCATGTACAAAAACCTCGCAGCCACGTTCGTGGCGGCCTGTGCTTTTTCGCTTGCGCCCACGGGTGCTTTTTCCCAAACTTCCCCTGCATCCGCAGACGCTGCCAAGCCGCCGCTGAAGGTCGGCTTTGTCTATGTGGCGCCGCTGTCGGATGCCGGCTGGGTGCGCCAGCACGAGCAGGGGCGCCAGGCGGTGCAGGCCGCGCTGGGTGCAGCGGTGCAGACCAGTTATGTGGAAAACGTGGCCGAGGGGCCGGACGCCGAGCGTGTGATCCGCGACCTGGCGCGCCAGGGCAATACTCTGATCTTCACGCCCAGCTTTGGCTACATGGAGCCCACACTCAAGGTGGCGGCCGAGTTTCCCGACGTCAAGTTCGAATCCATCACCGGCTACAAGACTGCGCCCAACGTGGCGGTGGCCAACGCGCGCTACTACGAGGGCCGCTACCTGGCGGGCATTGCCGCCGGGCGCATGACTAAGAGCAACGTGGCCGGCTACGTGGCGGGCTTCCCCATTCCGGAGGTGCTGCAGGGCATCAATGCCTTCACTTTAGGCATGCGCTCGGTCAACCCCAAGGCGGAGGTGCACGTGGTCTGGCTCAACGCCTGGTTTGATCCCACGCGCGAGCGCGATGCCGCCATGACCCTGTTCAACCAGAATGTGGATGTGATCGCCTTCCACACCGGCTCCACCGCCGTCATGGCGGCCGCGCAGGAGCGTGGCAAGCTGGCCGTGGCCTACCACTCCGACATGCGCAGAATAGCCCCCGATGCGCAGATCGTGGCCGTGACGCACCAGTGGGGCGACTACTACACCCGCCGCGCCCAGGCGGTGCTGGATGGCACCTGGAAGAGTGGCGCCGTGTGGGGTGGCGTCAGGCAGGGCATGATCCGCGTCGGCGACTTTGGCAGCAAGGTGCCCAAGGCCGTGCAGGCCGAAGTGCTGGCGCGCCAGAAGGACATTGCCAGCGGCAAACTCCATCCTTTCGCGGCCAAACAACCGGTGCTGGACAACGAGGGCCATACCGTCATCGCCCAGGGCCAGACGCTGGGCGATGAACAGATCCTGGCGATGAACTGGCTGGTGCAGGGCGTGCAGGGCAAGATCAGCCGCTGACGGTTGAACGCCAACGGTTTAAGCTTGCACCCATGAAAGCCTACCGCGCCAGTCTCCTGTATTTCGCCCCGCACAGCGAGGGGCCCGCGCGTGCCGTGCTGGAGGAGGATGGCTTGCTGGTGGTGGGGCCCAATGCCGCGGGCACGCAGGTGGTGCAGGCGGTGGGCCCCTACCGTGACCTGGTGGGCCAGTACCCCGGCGTGGTGGTGCAGCACTGGCCCGGGCGCATCATCGCCCCCGGCTTTGTGGATCTGCATGTGCACTACCCGCAGACCAATGTGATCGGCTCGCCGGCCGACGGCCTGCTGCCCTGGCTCGAGAACTACACCTTCCCTGAAGAAAAACGCTTTGCAGCCCTCGAATACAGTGCGCAGGCAGCTACATTTTTTGTAGCAGAACTGTTGCGCAACGGGGTCACTACCGCACTGGCCTTTGCGACCTCGCACCCGCAATCGGTGGACGCGCTGTTCACCGAAGCCCAGGCCCGGCACATGCGCCTGATCACCGGCCTGTGCCTGATGGACCGCCACGCGCCCGCCGACCTGCTGAACCAGCCGTCGACTCCCGGCGGTGGGGATGCCACCGAACAAAGTCTGCGGGACACCGAGGCGCTGATACAGCGCTGGCACGGCCAGGGCCGCCTGGGCTATGCCATCACGCCACGCTTTGCGCCCACCTGCACCGACGCGCAGTTGCGCGGGGCTGGCGAACTGGCAGCGAAGTATCCCGACGTGTGGATCCAGTCCCACGTGGCCGAGAACCACGACGAAATCGCCTGGGCGCGACAGCTGTTCCCACAGTCGCGCAGCTACCTGGCCACCTACGACGACTTTGGCCTGATGCGCCAGCGGGCCATCTACGCCCACTGCATCCACTTTGACGACGCCGACCGCGCGCTGATGCGCGACACCGGTGCAGCGGCGGCCATCAGCCCGACCAGCAACCTGTTCCTGGGCAGCGGTTTTTTCGACTACGCCGGGGCGGACCGCGTGGGCTTCCAGTACGGGCTGGCCAGCGATGTGGGCGGTGGCACATCCTTCAGCCCGTTTCACACCATGCTGGGCGCCTATTACGTGGGGCGCGAGGGACAGACCAAGCAGGGCCTGTCGCTCAAGCCCCAGCATCTGTGGTGGCAGCACACGGCGGGTGCGGCCCGGGCGCTGGGGCTGGATGGCGTGGTGGGCAATTTGTTGCCGGGCTGCGAGGCGGATTTTGTGCTGCTCAACCCCGAGGCCACGCCCTTGCTGGCGCGCAAGACGTCCCAGGCTGCCAATCTGGATGAATTGCTGTTTGCGATGATTGTGCTGGGGGACGACCGCCTGGTCGAGTGCACCGTAATCTCTCAAGCGATTTGAGGCGCTAGCCCTCGTCGGGTTTACATATTTCGCTACGTTTTTTGTAGCAACCGTGGTTCGCGCGGTTTATGTGCCTGCCGGTGAGGGGAAGGCCGGGGGCTTCAGAGGCGCTGCGCTTTGCCACATCAGCCCCCGGCCTTCCCCTCACCGG
>ERZ724516.165-NODE-165-length-40533-cov-8.419462_pt1 | contig 40533 bp, 39 predicted proteins | sample MGYA00376049_ERZ724516 | MGnify/ENA primary metagenome ERZ724516 (study PRJEB28724, sample SAMN07190886) | activated sludge metagenome | isolation source: activated sludge of sewage treatment plant in Hong Hong | place: USA: Christiansburg, Virginia | collected... | reverse complement strand
GAGTGCAGCAGTTTCCTGCCAATTGACCGTTTACACAAAAGTTCTTACACCCCCCGTTCCCTCAATTTATCCAGCACTCTTGGATCTGTTTAATTCTCTGGCCTGGAAAGTAGACGAAGCTTTTGCTCTCATGCCCTCTTACAAAGCTTTGGGTGAGGATTGAACGCTTCTGCTTTCCGTTCAACTTCAAAGAAGTTTGTGAGAAAAGCTTGCCTGTCTTAGATAGTGCGGCGTTTCTGAGAAAGCGGTCAAGTTCAATCAAGCTGGCTGCGCCTTCGGAAACTTCTGGGTAGCTGTAGTAGATGCCTGCCAACTTTTTGCTGCCAACTTTGCTGTTGTAAACACTGAAGTTCTGCGTCAAAAATTGGATGCGATCGTAGAGAAGAGCCCAGTCGCTTGTCTGGTTAAATTCAAGAAAGGAGCGAATGATCCGCGTCTTGATCTTCTTTACTTTTGAGTTCGCAATATCGACAGCCACCGTGCGCAAATGAGCAAGTTCTTTCTTCTTCCCTTGCTTCACAGGTTCACAGACAGAGAAGCTGTACCCCAGGTAATCGAAACGCAACAGGATCTGCTTTATGGGTGGAGCTTTCGGTGCAACGCGATTGGCGGCATCAGCTATCGTTTTTTTGTTTGGATTGAGTTCGAGCCCTGCCGGTAGCGCAACCTTGATCAAATGAGTGAAGGGCCTCACTTGTTCCCTACAGGATGTGATTACGATGATGTCATCAACGTAGCGTGCATAGAAGTAGACGTTTTGATCGGAGGATATATTCCGATCAAAATCTTCCATCATTAAATCTGACAGGATTGCACCAAGAGCCAAACCACGTGGGACACCAGACCCCCCCATTGTTTTGTGACTAGCGAGTAATGAATGAACCAAGCTCTTGCTATGGGGACTGAGTTCAGCAAGCTGGTCAATTTTCGAGGTCACTTCCGCGGTGTCGAATGACTCGTAGAAGCTCTTTATGTCCAATCGGTACACCCGAAACGGGATACCTTCTTCCAATAACAGGTGCAGGTTTCCAACAATGGCGGACCTGCCTCGACCGTGAGGCTTGACCAGTCTTTTGAAGTTGGCAGAAAGTTTTCTAACAACCAATTCACTCGCCAAGTTGGGCAGGCAAAAAATTGCCTTCCCCTTCAAATGAAAAGACGCTACCGGGTTCGGTGTGGTACCAAAATTGGATAGCGCGGCGGCCTCAGCGCCTGCCAGTCGCTCATCCTTGAACACCTCGTGATCGTCAGCTGCAATGCCGCGAAAGTCACCTTTTTGAAGCACTCGTTCAAGGGTACGCCTATTGAATGATTGGTCGTACACGTAGTCCCCTCTCCTGTTTGGAATTCGACAGCTTCATTTTGGGCTGGGTCGTGTGGCGAATCGTAGCTTAAGCTCGCTGCTATTTCCGACAACCTGCGACTTGGGAGCCCTAAATACCTATCTCGCTTCACACGTGACCGGCAAAATGGAGCGCGGGGGTTGGGTCTTGCGATTAAACACAACCACGCATCTGGCGCCAAGTGAATTTTCCAGATAGGAGAGAGTTGCTTTGTCAGACAACTATTACGATCAACGCTTCCAGCAGCTGATTACCGAAGGTAAATCCCTGCCGTTGTCTGTTGAAGCAGCGGCGCTTGCCTACCTCGACACCAAGCCACTCCGCAAGGGCAAACCCATCACCCGCGCAGAGCGCGACCTCGCCTTCTGGTCCAGCAGCTTCCTGACCGACTTGCCCATGCAAGCGTGGCAGTCGCAAGCGATGATGCTTGCGCTGGCGCAATACATGGGGCAAGAGCGCGTGTCCAACGTGACCATGCTCGCCAATGTAGCGGCGGTTGCGCCCGACGTGCTGGTCCGCGCCGTGCGTTGTTCCGGTCTGGTTCTTGCCCAGCATTCACCTAGGCGAACCGAACTGGATCTTGTGGCTGTGACCAACCCGCACATTGCGGAGCTGTGCAAGGTGCTGGACATTTTTGATGAGGCACATCGCCAGCGGACAAGCGCCGTCTTGATGTGGCAAAGCATGCTGGCGGAGTTGTCGCCGCTGGAGTTGCTGAGCTGTGCCAGCCTGTATGCGTTTGAACATTGGGTGCCTGTTCAATTCAACTTGGCTGGCCCCTCGTCCGACGCGCTAGCGGATACGCAAGCGGCTTGGGATGCAGTCAACGACATCTTGCTCTGGAAGCTTACCAACTGTGCTGACGACTCGACCCGGTTGACCGATGCGGTCATTGGCCCGGCGCTCGCCAAACACTTGTCACCCTTCTTGTTTCCATCCCCCGGCGGCCCACCGGCCCGGCACGATCTGCGCGAGGCGTTTGCCAACCTGCTGGCAGCACAGATGGAGTTGAACAGTTTTGTGGCGCAGTCAGCCAACGCTTTCAGCTATAACCACAGCATTGAGTTCGTGCGGGAGGGTGGCGTTGAGCATGCTGGCCTTCAATGGCTTACGCGATGGCTACCAAAATCGATTTCCATTCACTTGGGAAGACCGTGAAACCAAGATCGCCAACATGGTGGGCTGGACTGTCACAGCAGAGCAACCGAAAGGCAACCCGCGCCATGCTGCGGCGATAGTCGACTTCTGGACCAGTGACTGGAGCAAGTTGGCCACCCAATTGCGCGACGGCGCCGCAGGCTTGAAACCAGACCTTTTTGAGCGCCCTATTCTGAAAGTGGGCCAGACGCTGGTGCAGTTGCCATGGGTGGTGGGCCTGCAAAACAACAGCACGGCGGCCATCAACAACCTGCGGCGTTTGGGTACGCGGCGCAATGAGGCGCGCGCCGAGACCCAGCGCATTGAAACCCAGCTGGGTGCCATGCTAGAGAAGCGGGGTTTCAAAGTGGTGTTGAACTGGAACCCGCCGTTGGGGCCAGACGGCAACGCCGGTGAAGTGGACGTGATCTGCGCGCGTGATGGCACGGTGCTGGTGCTGGAGGTGAAGTCCACCTACCTGCGCCGCTCACAGCAAGACGCATGGCAGCACGAAACCACCACACTGCGCAAAGCGGGCCAGCAACTGCAGCGCAAGGTGGCTGCTGTTCAACTGGCGCTGGCCACTGACCCCGAGTTGGCGCGGCAACTGGGGCTGGAGACTGGTGAGCCTGTCACCCAGATGTGCGGCTGGATTGTGGACACCAGCATCGAATGCGATCACCAGTGGTTTGGCGGCTTTCTGAAAATCTCGTTGGAAGAACTGATGATTGCGCTACGCGATGACCGGCATTTGCTGCATGACCCGAGCGGCATGTTTGCACCGACTGCACCTGCTGTCCACGCGGAGCCACAGAGCCTTTACCCGCAGGGGTTTAGCGCTGGGCGTTTGATTGAGGTGGTGGAGACGGAGGCGGTATGGGAGGGGATTTGAGAGTTTAGTGCTACGTATTTCGTAGCTGCTTACGTATATTCCACGAGGGCTAGCGGCCTATTTTGCATAGGCCTTGTGGAAGATACCTGTCGACTGGCTCAAGACGACAACTTCTCTTTCGGTGGCACACGCACCACCTTGCCCGCACGCATCACAATCAAATCGGTGCCGGTTTGCTCGGCCAGTTGCCTAGCACGCACAGCCGCTCGCTTGATCGCCGCCAGCGACCCTCTGAAGTCGGCATTGGCATCGGCTGGCACTTGGCCATAGCTGGGCAAGGGCTCACTGACGTGCTTGGTTGTTGTCATGGGTTTGTCGCTCCAGCTGATGAGTTGCGGCTCGTCGCCCGCGTTGTCATAAAGAATCCACTGATCCACCAAGGGTTGGTACACCTCTGCAAACAGGCGTTTGCCGGCATCAAAGCGGCGGCGGATAGTGGCTTCTGGAATGTCATGCCCGCCCTGGCGCACGCGCTGTGCCACGCGCTCTACTGCAATATCCGCAGTCGGCAGGCTTAAGAAGAACAACTCCACCCGGTAGCCCAACTGCCGCCAGACAGGAATTTGCGTTGCGTAGGCTTTTCCGGACAGCGTGGTTTCAAAGGCAAAACTCTCTCGCTTTGCAACGTGTTGAGCGATGGCCGCGAGTGTTAAACGCCCGGCCTGTAGGGCCGCGCGCTCGGGCGCAAAGGGTGACAGCCCGGCTGCTATCAAGTCGGCATTGACGAAGACGGGGCAACCAGCCTCTTGCGGTAAAAACTCTCGGGCAAAAGTAGTTTTGCCCGCACCGTTAGGCCCGGCAATGATGATGATTTTGGGCTGCGTCATGGTGCCAATGTAAACCCATCCTCCCGCTGCGCACGCACGGCCAGCACAAACGCCGTGTCAACCGCCGCCACATAGCAGTACAGCGCCATATAGCCGCGCGTGGCACGGCCGACGACGAGTTCGCGTTTGCCGTCTTTCACGGGCCGCCCGATCAAGGGGCTATGCGGTCAGGATTTGGATGGCGTCCAGAATGAAAGCATGGGCGGCTTTGCCAGCGTGCTGTGCGGCAGCGGCTACGCGGGCTATGCGGTCGTCATTCATTCGGATGGTGGTAGTGAACATGCTGCGGCCTCCTAGTGCAGGGGAAATGGTAGCGCTTTCGTGCTACAGAATAAGACTTGAACATTCCACACTTTCATACGCTACGCTGTGACCTCATCCAACCCACCCCGGAGCCCCCATGAAACTCGGCTACACCATCCTCTACGTGCCTGACGTACCCGCCACACTCAAGTTTTACGAGGCCGCCTTCGGGCTCACCACGCGGTTTCTGCACGAAAGCGGGGACTATGGCGAGCTGGAGACCGGCAGCACGGCGCTGGCGTTTTCCAGCCATAGCCTGATGCAACAGCTGGGCAAGAACCCGCAGGCTGCCAAGCCCGAAGCGCCCTGCTTTGAGATTGCGCTGTGCACCCCGGACGTAGCCGCCGCGCTGGAGCTCGCCCTTGCCGCCGGGGCCACGCCCATGCGCCCGTTGGAGGTCATGCCCTGGGGCCAGACGATTGCCTATGTGGCCGACATCAACGGCTTTTTGGTAGAGCTGTGCACGCCCATGGCGTAAAGCACAAGCTAATTTTTCTGGCTGAGCCGTATTTCTGCAAATACACATCACTTTTTGATCCGTATTGTTCAAAGTACACCTCACGCCTACCCCAAACCCGCCCGCACCCCACGCTACATCTGACAGCACGGCGCATAGCCGCAGTTCACGTTGGATACGGCGGCGCTGGCCCATGGCCTGTTGCGCGTGGAAGGCGTCGGCAAAGCTACGCGCTACGCAGTGAACGTGCCCGGCTGGGAGCAGCCAGCACTCAAGCTCTGAGCGCACGCCGGTTGATCTTGGAATTGCTACGTAATTCATAGCTATATGCGCAGTTTTGACGAGGGCTAGCGGCCAATTTGTTACAAAGTCTTTGGCCCTACCAAACCCAGCTACTTATCCCCCGGCGCACAATGCCTTCATCCAAGGACTCCCCGCATGCGCCGCCGCCACCTCCTCCCCATCGCCCTGTGCCTGCCGCTTACCCGTCTCGCCTGGGCGCAACAACAGCCCACAACTCCCGAGCCTGAAGAAGAAGAAGACACGCTGCAGGCGCTGCCGCACTACAAGGTGTCTGCCGCGCGGCTGCAGGCCGCCGTGGCAGAGCGCTTCCCGTCGCGCTTTCCCGTAGAGGGGCTGATGAATCTGGATGTGCAGGTGCCACAGCTGCGCCTGCTGCCCGCGCGCAACCGCATGGGTGCCGAGATGGTGGTGCACGCGGCGGGTCCGGCGCTGCAGCGCCGCCACCAGGGCACACTGGAGGTGGAGTTTGCGCTGCGCTACGAGGCCAGCGACCACACGGTGCGCGCGCACCAGTTGCGCCTGGCGCGCCTGCAGTTCCCCAGCCTGCAGCCCGGCGTGGTGGCGCTGCTCAACACCTATGGCCCCGCGCTGGCCGAGCGCACGCTGCTGGAGGTGGTGCTGCACACGCTGCGAGCGCAAGACCTGGCGCTGCCCGATACCCTGGGCATGCAGCCGGGCACCATTACGGTGACCAGCGAGGGGCTGACGATTGGGTTTGTGCCGAAGGCACGCTGAGGCGGTCGGGCAAGTAGCCGCACTAGTCCTGCGCCAACAACGCCGCAAGTTCCGGCAAACCAATCGCCTGCGCACCATGGCGCAGCGGTATGCGTTCTTGCCCCGGGTACACCACGTAGCGCTGCGTGATCTGCAGGTCGTCGCAAGCAATGGCAAAACCTTTTTCCGGGCTGGGTGCCATGGAGCGCTTGACCTCGATAGCGATCTCGGGCTTGCCGCCTTGCTCCAGCACCAGGTCGATTTCAGCGCCGACTTGGGTGCGGTAGAAATACGGCACGCGGCGGGTGCCGGCGGCCTGGAGGATGTTCTCGATGCAGTGGCCCTCGAAGCTTGCGCCGCACACGGGGTGGCCCAACAGGGCGTTGGTGGTTTCCAGCTCCAGCAGGCCGTGCAGCAGGCCGCTGTCGCGCACATACACTTTGGGCGACTTGACTAGGCGCTTGCCGAGGTTGCCACCCCAGGGGCGCAAGCGGCGCACCAGTTGCAGGTCCACCAGCAGGTCAATGTAGCGGTCTATGGTGGGGTTGGCCACGCCCAGCGCGCTGGCAATGCGCGCCTGGTTGAGCACGCTGCCCTGGTTGTGGGCCAACATCGTCCACAGGCGGCCAATGGTCTCGGCCGGCAGGCGGGGCGCGAACATGGGCACGTCGCGCTCCAGGTAGCTGCGGATAAAGTCGCGCCGCCAGTCCAGGCTCTGGGCGTCGTCCGCGGCCAGCAGGCTATCGGGGAAACCGCCGCGCAGCCACAGGGTGTTGTGGTCAATACCGGCAGCGTCGGCCTCACCCACGTTGATGGGGGCCATATCGACATAGGCCACACGCCCGGCCAGTGTTTCGCTGCTTTGGCGCATCAGGTCCAGCGCCGCGGAGCCGAGTAGCAAGAACTGCCCGCTGCGCAGGCCGGCTTGCCGGTTGTCGTCGATGATGCCGCGCAAGATTTCAAACACGCCGGGCGCGCGATGGATCTCGTCCAATATGACCAGTTTGCCCTGCTGGGCGCGCAGGTAGGTGTCGGCATCTTCCAACCGCAAGCGGTCGGCAGGGCGCTCCAGGTCCAGGTACACCGCGCCGCCCGGCCAGTCTTTGGCCAAGGTGCGGGCCAGCGTGGTCTTGCCCACCTGGCGCGGTCCCAGTAGGACTACGGCGGGGGTTTGTTGGAGTTTTTGGCGGACGGTGGTTTCGAACTGGCGATTTATCATTGCTGTAATTTTAACTACTGATGTTAATTTTACAATATTTGTTCTACCCGCCAAGTACACATCGAGTGGTGAGACAGCATGCGATTTACTATCTATTTAGTAGCATACTACGCATATTTTGCGAGGGCTAGCGGCCCATTCGACACCAAGCTACTCGACCACAATTTCCTTCAACTGCCAGGCGGACCGGTTCCGGTACACCGCGTCCTGGAGCTCCGGAAGGCTGTCGTAAGGGTAGACGATGAACAGCGGGCCTTTGGTGCGGGGCGGTATGGGCTGGCCGTTCATTCGGTGGGCCAGCACCATGTCGAACTGCGCCGTGTCGCTGACAGGAATGGTGGTTTTGTAGTCGTTGACCGCAATGGCCTGCAAGGCCGTGCCCTGGGCTTTGGCCGCTGCCAATACGTCGCGCAACAGCGGGCCCGAAAACTTGACCGGCAGGCGGTCCCAGGGGGTGCTGGTGGTAAAGGTCTTTTGTGGCAATGCCTCCAGCATGGCCATGTCGAACTCCGCGCCGCGTGGAGAATTTTTCTCCGCAATCTTGCCAGTGATGGTGAGCACGACCTTGCCGGTGGCGGGCTGCAAGGCCTGGGCGGGACCGGCCAGCAGACACAACAGCGCCGTTGCCAGCGCGCCCAGCTCAACGCGAAATGAAGGTCTGCGCATGGTCATGACTCCCGGTTATTACTCCAGTGGTGACCCGATTCAAGCAGCTTGCGCCACGGCTGGCAAGAGCTTTTCAATGGCACTAATATCCACGTCGTCAATTTGAGCAAGCTGCATGTATTTATCGGCGAATTCCCGCCACAGCCGGCTGTGCAGGAAATACCGGAACAGGTCTGCATCAATGTGCTGGTCCTTGGCCATGAAGGCCATGATGCGCAGGGTCTCCGTCAAGGTCTTGGCGGCCTTGTAGGGACGGTCCGCCGCCGTCAAGGCCTCAAAGATGTCGGCCAGTGCCATGACCCGGTCGACCACGGTGAGCTGGCTGGCGCCGAGCTTGCGCGGGTAGCCTTTGCCATCCATTTTTTCGTGGTGGGTGGCGGCAATATCGGGCACCCGGGCCAGTTGGGCGGGCCACGGCAGCCGGCGCAGCATGATCAGGGTTTGCACAATGTGGTCGTTGATCTTGAAGCGGTCTTCTTCGGTCAGCGTGCCACGCCGCACAGACAGGTTGTACAGCTCGCCCAGATGCTGTTCGTTGTGCGGCAGCGGCATATCGAAGCCATAGTGGTTGTCGGGGTCGCCTTTTTCCACCGGTGGGCGACGCGCCCCCCAGGGCACCACGTGGTCGGGGCGGTCGGCCAGCAAAGCTTCCTGCACCGGCAAGGGCCGTGCCTGGGGCGATGTGGCGGTGATGCGCATCAGCTCCTGTGCCGACATGCCCAGACGGTTGTCAAAGTGGCGGGTCCACGGCGTCTGCGCCAACGCGCCCAGGCGGGCCACGTCGGCCTCGGCCATGAACTCGCCGCCCACGTTGCAGCGCGCGACAAACGCAAAGTCGTCCTGCAATTGCGCGCATCGCGCATCCAGCTCGGCCTGCAGTGCGGCGCGGTCACCGCCTTCCGTCACACCCTGCCAGAACGCCAGCTCGGCATCGCGCAGCAGCACTTCAAAGCGCATGCGCACCTCGTGGATGCGGTTGTAGATGGTCTCCAGCTTGGTGGCCTTATCGATGATGTGCTCGGGGCTGGTCACCTTGCCACAATCGTGCAGCCAGGCACCCAGGTGGAACTCGTAGCGTTCGTCGTCCGTCATGGCAAAGGCGGCGTAGGGGCCGGTGGTGTCGGCGGCCATGCGGTCCACCAGCATGGCGGCGAGTTGCGGCACGCGTTCGCAATGGCCGCCGGTGTAGGGGCTCTTGGCGTCAATGGCATCGGCCATGAGCTTGATCACCGCGTCGAGCAGGGCCTTTTGCGCCTCAATCAGTTGCCGGGTTTCGATGGAAACGGCCAGCATGCCCGAGAGCTTGGTCACAAACTCGATGAACGAGGCCTCGGCATGCCCTTCGTCACTGGCGTACTGCAGCACCAACAGGCCCTCCATCCTGCCGCTGCGGCCCCGCAGCTCGACCTGCAACTCGGTAACCCCGGGCACCACCTCCATGCGCGCACCCGGTGGCGCGAGCAACGGGGTGTAGTGGATGTGCCTGGCATCGCGCTGGATCAGCGTGCCGTCGGCAGCGGCTTGCTGCATGGCGCCATCCGCGCCGTCGCTCAGGTACACCACGCCACCCACACAGCGCGTGGCGCCAATCATCTGGTGCAGGACCTGGGACAGCATGCGCTCGACCTGGGGCTCGCGGGCCATGTTCTGGCTGATGTCCAGAAAGGTCTCGATGGTCTGCCCCATGTCGGCCATGACAGCGGACAGGTTGTTGACCTCCCGCACAAAGCTGGCGCGCCGTGGCACCCGGTGAAAGTCAAACTGGCTCATGCGCTTGGCCAGCTCGGTCAGCCGGTCCAGGCTGCGCCCTATGGATGCGCCCGCCAGCCAGCCCAGGGGCATCAGCAGCAGCGCCATGCCAACAATCAGGGCCACCAGACGCAGCGCCTTGGCCTTGAGGTCGCCCAGCAGGTCATCGCTGGGGGCTGCGACCAGCAGGTGCATGCCCTCGGCCGACCACACGTTGAACGGCAGCGTGACGCCCAGCCATTCAACTCCGTCCACGTCATAGGGCATGACCTTGCCTTCCTGCAGATCCATGGCATGCAGCGCCTGCAGGCTGGGAACGCCCAGATCGGCCAATGGCTTGAAGTCGAACCGGTCTTCGCTTTGCACCAATACCCGGCCCATGTCCGGATAGGCCAGCACCTGGTTCTTGGCGTTGACCAGTGCCAGCTGCGCATGGGGGCTGGTGCGCATGTCGGACAGGCTGGCGGCCAGATCGTTGAGCACCACGTCGATGCCAAAAATGGCCTGGCCGTCGGCGCTGGCCTGGCTCAGCGTGATGCCAACCTGGCGGGTCGTGAAGAAGATATAGGGGTCGGTAAAGACCGGGTCCACACTGTTGTTGGCCGCCTTGAACCAGGCACGGGTGCGCGGGTCGAACTGGTAGCTGGGGACGCTGCGCCGCTCCAGCAGGCGCTTGTTGGTGTCAAAGAACAGGTATTCGCCCTTGCGTTTGCCACCGGCCACCTCTACCGACTGCACCATGAAGTTGGCCTTGGGGGGCGCCGCAAACCGCTCCCGCAGCACCGGCAAGTCCAGGGGGCGGATCAGGAAGAAGGCGCCATCAGCGTAGCCGACGTAGACCGCGGAAATCAGGCCGTTGGCCACCAGCACATCCGAGAGGATGGCGATGCTCTGCAGGCGCTCTTGGGTTGTGGTGGCATCCACCAGGGCCGTGGCGGTGAGCAGTCGCAAGGTGGCTTGGGCGGGCTCCAGCATGCGATGGGACTTTTCGGTGATGAGCAGACCCGCATCACGCGCCGATCGGGCGGCAGCGTCCACCAGCGACTGCCGGGCGCCTATCCATCCCAGGCTGATGATGCACAGGGCCAGGATGACCATGGCCATCACCACGACCGATGCGGTGGTCAGCTTGATGGACCAGCCCCGGCGTGGCGGGGCGATGGATGGCGCGGGCGCTACAGTCTGCATGGCGGCTTGCTCCCTGGAGTCGTTCCAGACGCACAGCTTAGCCCAATTCGCCCCGCACTCCACTACCGATGCATGGGTCTGGGCGCCGCCGATAATCGGACTCCATGCCCCAAGCCCCTCATGCCGTCTCCCGCCTGCGCACCGAACGGCTGGCCCGCAGCGCCAAGCCCTTTCGCGCCCGTGGCGGTCCGCGCGGTGAGCGCTGCGCGGCTTGCCGATTGATGCCCAGCCACTGCCTGTGCGCCCTGCGCCCGGTGGTGGCAACCACGGCGGGGGTGTGCCTGTTGATGGCAGACATCGAGCCACTCAAGCCCAGCAACACGGGCTGGCTGATTGCCGATGTGGTGACCGACACGTTTGCCTTTGGCTGGGCGCGTACCGAGGTAAACCCCGCGCTACTGGCCCTGCTGGCCGATCCGCAGTGGCAGCCCTATGTGGTGTTTCCGGGGGAGTTTGTGGCCGCAGAGCGTGTGGTGACGGATGTGCAGCCGGTGCACGGCAAGCGCCCCCTCTTTGTGTTGCTGGACGCCACCTGGCCCGAGGCGCGCAAGATGTTCCGCAAGAGCCCATACCTGGACCATTTGCCGGTGCTGAGCCTGGCCTCAGAGCACATATCGCGTTACAAGCTGCGCCGCTCCCGGCGCGATGACCACTTCTGCACGTCCGAGGTGGCGGCCCTGTGCCTGGACCTGGCCGGCGAGTCGCTGGCGGCGCAGACGCTAGAGGCGTATCTGGATGTATTCACCCACCACTACCTGCAGGCCAAAAACCAATTGCCGGTGGCGTGGGACGACGCGGCGCATGCGCGCCTGCGAGGACTGGTCTAACGCCAGCCGCGGTGCCAGCCGTGATTGGGATGGCGCCAGCCCCAGCCATAGCGTGCGTTGTATTGCCAGGCGTAACCCACACCGGGCATGGCGTAGGTGGGGGCCACGTAGACCGCGCCCGATGGCGCGCCGTAGGCGGGCTCCACGCTGGCGGGGACAACGACGCAGCCGCTCAGGACGGCTGCTGCGCATGCTGCGGCTAAACAGCTTAGGGTTGAGGTCTTCATGGCGATGCTCCTGGTGTTGAGGAATGTTGTTCCCCGTCCCTCTACAACGCCGGCCGCGGTGCCGATGCCGACCCTGCCACCGTAAAGCTTTGGCAAACCCGCGTGCACAATCGTATCGATGGTGTTACATATGCACCTTGCGCAAGTTCTTCAACCCAACTGCCCCACACACCAGCATGTCCATTCAACTTCAACGCAAACCCGGCGCCCCACTGGCGCAAACCATCCGTATCCGAAACCATCTGCTGGTTGCCGACGCGTCGGTCGCCGAAGGCGGTGGTGACGAAGGCCCCAGCCCGCACGATCTGTACGACGCGGCCTTGGGCGCCTGCAAGGCTGCAACCGTGATGTGGTTTGCCAGAAAGAAGGGCATCGCGGTGGACGATGTCCGCACCGAAGTGGTCAGCGATGCCAGCCAGGAGCGCAGCGGGGTCTACAAGCTCAGCACCCGACTGGTGATCAGCGGCAGCATCAGCGATGCCGAATTTGCGCAACTGGTGGCCGCCGCCGAAAAATGCCCGGTGCACAAGCTGATGACCAGCGTGACCACGGAAATCACCACCACGGTGGAACGCGCAGCATGAGCGCACCGCAGCTACTGGCAGCACACGACAAGGACCTGGGCGGCGGTTTCATGGTGCGCCGCCTGTTGCCCGCGGGGCAGCGCCAGGCCGTGGGGCCGTTCGTCTTCTTCGACCACTTTGGCCCGGTAACCATCACCCCGGCTGACAACCATGATGTGCGGCCGCATCCCCACATCGGGCTGGCCACGCTGACCTATTTGTTTGACGGCGTGATCCTGCACCGCGACAACCTCGGTTACACGCAGCGCATAGAGCCCGGCGCCATCAACTGGATGACGGCGGGCAGCGGCATCGTGCACTCCGAGCGCAAGCCCGAGGACGCGCGCAACAGCACCTATGTCAACCACGGTCTGCAGCTGTGGCTGGCGCTGCCGGAGTCCGAGCAGGAAGTCAACGCCAGTTTTGCCCACACGCCGGCCCACGCGATACCCGAGGTGCGCGACGGCGTCGCACAGGTGCGGGTGCTGGTGGGGCAGGCGCTGGGCGCGCATTCGCCAGTGGCCACCCTGTCGCCCACGCTGTATCTGGACGTGCAATTGCCTGCGCGTGGTACCTGGACCTTGCCCATGCTGGCCGACGAGCAGGCGGTGTATGTCGTGCAGGGTGAGGTGCACGTCGACGCGCAAGCCCTGGCGCCGTACACCATGGCGGTGTTGTCAGACGCCGCGGTGTTGACGGCCGGGCCAGAGGGTGCGCGCTTTGTCGTGATTGGCGGCCAGCCCCTGGGGCGTCGGCTGATCTGGTGGAATTTTGTGTCCACCAGCAAGGCGCGCATTGAGCAGGCAGCCCAGGCCTGGGCTGCGGGGGATGCCAGCGTTGGCATGGGCCAGGTGCCCGGTGAGACCGAACGCATTCCCCTGCCAGAACCAAAAGGAAATGCGTGAAATCTGCGGATAAGAATTTGTTTGACGAGGCGTACTACCAGCGCTACTACTTCAACAAGAAGACCAGCGTGGTCGACCCTGAACATGTTGCGCGCCTGGGTGCGTTTGTGTGCAGCTACCTGCAGTTCATCCGGGTGCCGGTGCGGCGCGTGCTGGACGTGGGCTGCGGCATTGGGCTGTGGCGCGAGGTGATCCAGCGGCACTACCCGCAGGCGCAGTTCCATGGTGTGGAGTACAGCGAGTATTTGTGTGGGCGCTTTGGCTGGGAGCGCGGTTCGGTGGTCGACTACAAGGCACCTGCCCCATTTGATTTGGTGATCTGCCAGGGCGTGCTGCCCTACCTGAGCGCCGCAGACGCCAAGCTGGCCATGCGCAACCTGGCGCGCCTGAGTTGCGGCGCACTGTATGTGGAGGCCGTGGCGCGCGAGGACTGGGAGCAGGACATCGTCGACGACGAGTTAACCGACCCCCGACTCTTCAAGCACCGGGCCCAGCTCTACCGCCAGGGCCTGGCGGAGGGCTTCATTGAACTGGGCGGCGGGGTGTGGCTGAGCCGGCAGGCGGACCTGCCGGTGTTTGCACTGGAGCGTGCCAGCGACCGTTAGGCCGCAGCCAGCGCGTAGTCGGTATAGCCCTTGGCGCCTGGCGTGAAGAAGCTGCCCATATCGGGCGCGTTCAAGGCCTTGCCTGTTTGCAGGCGCTGCACCAGATCCGGGTTCGCCAGGAAGGCGCGGCCGATACCGACCAGGTCCACCAGACCATCGTTGACCGCCTGCTGGCCCGAGGCCTGGTCAAAGCTGCCGCCGATGAAGAAGGTGCGCGGCCAGGCCTTGCGCATCGCTTGCTTGAACGCAACGGGCAGGGCTGGCGCACCCATGGCGGAGTGGTCCACGATGTGCACATAGACCAGGCCGGCGTCGGCCAGCAAAGGCAGCAGCTTGAGGTAGGTTTCCTCGACCTCGGGGTAGGCACCCATGCCGGAATTGGTGCCGTACGGCGACAAGCGGATGCCCAGCTTGTCGCCACCAATGGCGGCCGCAGTTTCGCGGGCCACGTCAACCACAAACTTGATGCGTTTTTCAACACTGCCGCCCCAGGCGTCAGTGCGCAGGTTGGTCGTGGGGCTCAGGAACTGCTCCAGCAGGTAGCCGTTGGCGCCATGCAGTTCAACGCCGTCAAAGCCGGCGGCGATGGCATTTTTGGCGGCTTGCACGATCTCGGCCTTGGCCTGGGCGATGTCTGCCTCTGTCATCGCTTGTGGCACGGGATAGTCCTGCATGCCCAGAGAGTCGGTGTACATCTGTCCGGCCAGCGCCACGGCGCTGGGGGCGACGATTTTGGCGTCGGCTGCCATGTTGGCGGCGTGGCTGACGCGCCCGCAGTGCATCAGTTGGGCAAAGATTTTTCCACCCTTGGCGTGCACGGCGTTCACCACCGGCTTCCAGGCCTGCACCTGCGCATCACTCCACAGGCCGGGAATACGGGCATAGCCCTTGCCGTTGGCCGAGGGCGCAATGCCTTCCGTCACGATCAACCCCGCCGTGGCGCGCTGGCCGTAGTACTCGGCCATCGGGTCTTGCGGCGTGCCGGTTGCATCGGCACGGCAGCGCGTCATGGGGTTCATGACCAGGCGGTTGCTCAGTGTGATGTTGCCCATGCGGTAGGGTTCGAAAAGGTTTTTTGCGGTGTTGGTCAAGGCAAGCTCCAGGTTTGGGGGTTGGAAGGGTTGAGAAAGGGGTAGGTTGTGCTGAGGAGGTGAATTGCAAGTGTTGCGTCAGAGTCAGAGCCGCCCCTGCTGGCGCAGCAGCTGCGCCCGCTCGCGGATGCCGGCCTGGCCCTGGCGCAGCGTCTCGGCACTGGTGTGCACCGAGTACGGCCCCATGAACAAATCATGCGGGTGCTGCACGCCCGAGCCCAGCACAAAGGCGGTATCGGTCCGCGCTTCAAAGGTAATGGCGTCGCCGGACGCGTCAAACACCACCAGGTCGCCCGTGCCGAGCGCGGTGGGTGCCGTCAATTCGCCCTCCCCCACGGCCACCCAGGCCACGGTGTGATCCGTGGGCGGCTCAAAGCGCCAGGTTTCGCCGGCCTTCAGATGCACGCCCAGATAGGTGATGTTGGACGGCGCGGGGATGGGGTTGGTCTGCCCGGCGTAGCTGCCCAGCAGCACGCGTGCCGGGCCAAGCTGGGGCACTTCTGCGGGGCCCAGGTAGATGCTGTGGGCCGTGGCCAACTCCAGTTCGGGCGGCATCGCCACCCAGAGCTGAAAACCCAACACGCGCTCGGTATTGCGGGGCGCTCCGGTATGCCAGACACCGCCGCCGGCCATCATCCACTCCACGCCGCCGGTGGGCAGTGTGCCGCGCGCACCGTGCTCGCCGGTGGTGTCTTCGTAGTCGGTCTGGCCGGACATCAGATAGGTCAACGTGGCAATGCCCGAATGGGGATGCATGCCAAACTGCGGCGGCTGGCCGCCGGCGGGCGCCTCAAAGCGGTCCAGAAAGATAAAGGGCTTGAGCACTTCGCCCAGATCCGACGGACTGACCAGCCGGGTGATGGGGCCGTGGCTGCTGCCGCGGGTGCGTTGGACGATGGCGCGGTGGAGGGGTGTGCGTGCATTCATGGTGCTAGTAGCGTAAGGGCGCACGCATTACTTGAGTAGATGCCACAATTGGCATTCACTATGCCATTTTTACCAGGAATGCAATGCTTGATCTGAACCAGATGGCCTTGTTTGTGCAGGTGGTGCAGGCCGGCAGCTTTGCCGAGGCCTCGCGCCGCCTGGCCATGCCGCCCACCACGCTGAGCCGCCAGGTGGCGCAGCTGGAGGATGCCCTGCAGGCCCGCCTGCTCCAGCGCACCACACGCAAACTGACGCTGACCGATGCCGGCCGCACGTTGTTTGACCAATGCGCCGAGCAGATTGACGCGCTGAAGAACGCCGCCAGCCAGCTGGCCGGTGACAGCCAGGCGCCCAAGGGCAGCATCCGCGTGGCGGCATCGGCCGGTTTTTTTGAGTTTTTCCAGATGGAGTGGATCGCCGAGTTTTTGGACCGCTACCCCGGCGTGCAACTGGAGTTTGTGCTGGCCGATGCCATGGCCGACTTCATTGGCGAGGGGATTGACGTGGCCTTTCGCGGCAGCCCGGAGATGCCGGACTCCAGCCTGGTGGCCCGCAAGGTGGCCAGCGGCTACCTGGCACTGGCGGCCAGCCCGGCCTACCTGGCGGCGCGCGGCTCGCCGCGCACGGTGCAAGACCTGGCGGCCCACGACTGCATACGCGCCGTCGGCCAGACCGCCGGGCCCACCACCTGGCGGCTGAACGGGCCGGATGGCGCCACGCAGATCGCCGTGACCGGGCGCTTCAGCGCCAACACCGGACCGGCGCAGAAGAAGGCGGCCATCGGCGGCCTGGGCATTTGCCTGCTGCCCATCAGCTCGCTACTGCAGAGCTTTCAGACCGGCGAGCTGGTGGAGGTGTTGCCCGGCGTGGCCTGCAGCGTGGGCAATATGTATGTGGTCTACCCCAGCCGCCGCCACGTGCCGCGCGCGGTGACGGCGTTTGTGGAGATGACGGTGCAGCGGCTGGCACCGTTGATCCAGTCACCGTCCACGCATACGACACCGTCAATCTGAACATACGCTATCAATATAGTAGCTACTCAAGAATATTTCACGAGGGCTAGCGGCCAATTTTATCAACGCCCCACCCGCATCACCCCAGCCGCTCCATGCGGATGGACTTCACAAAACCCATGACGGTGGGCAGAGCCTCCAGCTCGGCAATCGCCCCGCGCAGCACGCGCTGCTGGGTCAGGTCGGTCAGCACCACCACGGCGTTCAATTGCGCATCGTCGGGGTGCTCCAGCACTTCCAGCTGCTGCACGCGCACACCGGCTTGCGCCAAGTGGCCCAGGATTTTGGGCAGCGTACGTGACAGGCTGGCCACATCCAGTCGCAGGTAGTAGGCCGTTTCCACGTCGTCAATCGCAGCCACCGGCAGGGCAACGATGGCATGGTGCTGAAACGCCAGCGACGGTACGCGGTGCCGATGCACCACGCCGGTGGAGCGGGCCAGGTCCACCAGGTCTGCAATGACGGCGGAGGCCGTCTGCTCGGAGCCTGCACCGGCGCCGTAGTACATGGTCACGCCGGCGGCATCGCTCTTGACCATCACGGCATTCATCGACCCGTGGACCTGGGCCAGCAAATGGTCGGCCGCCACCAGCGTGGGGTGCACGCGCAGCTCCAGCCCCTGCGGGTTGCGCCTGGCAATGCCCAGCAGCTTGACGCGGTAACCCAGGCGCTCGGCAAAAGCCACGTCGGCCGCATCCAGCTGCGTGATGCCTTCCACATGCACCTTGTCAAACTGGATGGGCACGCCAAAGGCGTTGGAGGCCAGCAGCGTCAACTTGTGCGCGGCGTCCACGCCCTCCACGTCGAACGCGGGGTCAGCCTCGGCATAGCCCTTGGCCTGCGCGTCGGCCAAGGCATCCGCAAAGCTGACACCCTTGTCCTTCATCTCTGACAGGATGTAGTTGGTCGTGCCGTTGATGATGCCGGCGATCCACTCGATGTGGTTCGCCGTCAGCCCCTCGCGCAACGCCTTGATGATGGGGATGCTGACGGCCACTGCGCCTTCGTAGGACACCACGACGCCCCGCGCTTGGGCCGCGGCAAAGATCTCGCTGCCATGCACGGCCAGCAGGGCCTTGTTGGCCGTGACCACGTGCTTGCCTTTGGCAATCGCCTGCAACACCAGGTCGCGTGCGATGGTGGTGCCGCCGATCACCTCGACCACGACGTCGATGTCCGGGTGGTTGACCACCAGGAACGGGTCATCGACCAGTTCCACATCCTCGTCCACCAGGCTGGCCGCGCGTGCCAGGTTGCGCACAGCGACCATCGCAATCTCCATGCGCCGGCCGGTGCGGGCCGCAATCACCGCGGCGTTGCGCTGCAATACCTTGTAAGTGCCCGTGCCCACCGTGCCCAGGCCCAGCATGCCAATGCGCAGGGGTGCAATGGCGTGCAGGGGCATCGCATGGGAAAGGCGATTGACAGAAAAGCTGGCTTGGTGATCTTGGTACATAAAACTCTCTCCGACGAACAGTTGCTAACCCAGCTGCCTGTGCTGGGTTTGTTCTATGGGGGAGAGACACCAGTAGGCAGCCGGAACGGCCACCTGAACGACGCTCAGGCGGCCGTGTTCATAATGGTGATAATCATGTTGTGGGCCATCACAGGCGCCCCGCCGCACACCGCTTGCACGGTGTTGATGGGGTTAGGCTTGGAACAGCACAACATGGGTTTGAGCATAACACGCCCGTTTGCCGCACCGACCTAGGCACCGCTGCGCAGCGGCGCGTCGACTACCATGCGCACCATGCAAAGCAAGCACCAGACCGGCACCGATCCCGCAATCGACGGCACCCAGACCGACGGCCGCTTCGGTGGCTGTTTTGTGCTGGTGCTCGGTGGCGCCAATATGGACATTTCGGGCAGCACCACACAGCCATTGGTGCTGTCTGACTCCAACCCGGGTCGCATTCGCTGCGCACCCGGTGGCGTGGCCCGCAATGTTGCGGAAAACCTGGCGCGGCTGGGCAACACTACCCGCTTGCTGACCGCCGTGGGCGATGATCTGTATGGGCGCAGCCTGCTGGACTCGACCCGCCATGCCGGTGTGGATGTGCGCGGCAGCTGGGTGCTGGCGGGGGAAACCACATCGACCTACCTGTCGCTGCATGGCCCCGACGGGGACATGGCGGTTGCGGTGAATGACATGGGCATTCTGGAATGCATCACGCCCGAACGCCTGGCGCCCCACGTGCCATGGGTGCAGCAGGCCGCGGCGCTGGTCGTGGATTGCAATGTGAACGCACAGGCGCTGGAATGGCTGTTTGCCAACCGCGGAAGCACACCGGTTTTTGTAGATGCCGTGTCGGCTTTCAAGTGTCCGCGCATGCTGCCCTGGCTGGCCCATGTGCACCTGCTGAAAGTCAACCGGCTGGAAGCCCAGGTGCTGTGCCAGTTTGCCATCCACGATGACGCCGACATTCCGCGGGCCGCGCAATGTCTGCACGCCCTGGGCGTGGAACAGGTCGTGCTGAGCCTGGGCGAACGCGGCGTCTACTGGAGCGACCGCAACGCGGGCCAGGGCTGGCACGGTGCGCTGCCCTGCACCGTGGTCAATGCCACCGGAGCGGGCGACGCGCTGATGGCCGGCCTGGTGCATGCCTTTGTAGCCCGGCAGGACTTGCGCGCGGCGATACCGTTTGCACTGGGCTGCGCGGCGCTGACGTTGACGTCAGCGCAGGCCAACAACCCGGGGCTGTCGGTAGCGGCCGTCACGCAGTGCATGCACAATGCCAAACCACTATGACGCATACGAATTCCTATCTCGACATCCACCCCGAGGTTGCGCACGCCTTGGCGCACCAGCAGCCGGTCGTGGCCCTAGAATCCACCATCATTTCGCATGGCATGCCGTATCCGCAGAATGTGGCAACGGCCCTGGAGGTAGAGGCCGAAGTGCGCAAACACGGTGCCGTGCCGGCCACCATCGCCATCATCAACGGCCGGCTCAAGGCGGGCCTGACCACGGCTGAGATCGAAGTGTTGGGTACGACGGGGCGCAGCGTCACCAAGGTCAGCCGCCGTGACATTCCCTTCATCGTGGCGGCCGGCGCAACCGGTGCGACCACCGTGGCCTCCACCATGCTGATTGCCGCCATGGCCGGCATACGCGTGTTTGCCACTGGCGGCATCGGCGGCGTGCACCGCGGCGCCGAGGTCAGCTTTGATGTGTCGGCCGACCTGCAGGAGCTGGCACAGACGCCGGTGGCCGTGGTCTGCGCCGGTGCCAAGTCCATCCTCGATCTGCGCCTGACGCTGGAGTACCTGGAGACCCATGGCGTGCCCGTGGTGGGTTACCAGACCCCCTGGTTGCCCGCCTTTTTTACCCGGGACAGCGCGTTCAAGGTGGACTACCAGCTCGACACGCCGCAGGCCATTGCAGAGGTCATGCATGCCAAGTGGACCATGGGGCTACGGGGCGGCATGGTCGTGGCCAATCCGATCCCAGAAGCCTTTGCGATGCCCAGGGCCGCCATCGATGCGGCCGTGGAGCAGGCGCTACAGGAGGCACAGGCGCAGCGCATTGGCGGCAAGGAATCGACGCCGTTCCTGCTGGCCCGGGTCTGTGAGTTGACGGGTGGTGACAGCCTGGCCGCCAACATCCAGCTGGTGCTGAACAACGCCAGGCTGGCGTCGGCAGTGGCCCGCGCCTACGGGGCTTTGGGCTGACGTCATCGGCGTGGCAATCACCAAGGTGACCGACGGTTGCGTTCTTTGCTCCTAAGCTTGCGGGCATCACACACTCACCCCACACACCCTCTACAGGAGCATTGCCATGAACGAACTCTTTTCCCTCCAAGGCCGCACAGCCCTGATCACCGGCGGCTCACGCGGCATTGGCCGCATGATCGCCGAAGGCTTTCTGAAGCAAGGCGCCAGGGTCTACATCAGCGCGCGCAAGGCTGCGGCCTGCGACCAGACGGCGGCCGAGTTGTCGGCATTGGGCACCTGCGTGTCGCTGCCAGCGGATGTGTCCACCGTGGAGGGCGCACGTGCGCTGGTGGCCGCCTACTCCCAACATGAAGACCAGCTCGACATTCTGGTCAACAACGCCGGCGCCGCGTGGGGAGCTCCCTTTGACGCATTCCCCGAGAGCGGCTGGGACAAGGTGGTGGACCTGAACCTGAAGACTCCGTTCTTCCTGACCCAGACCCTGCATGGGCATCTGACCAAGGCCGGCAAGGGTCGGGTCGCCAAGGTCATCAACATCGCCTCCATCGACGGCGTCTCGGTCAATCCGCAGGAGACCTATTCCTACGCGGCAAGCAAGGCCGGGCTGATCCACCTGACACGGCGCATGGCCCTGTACCTGGCCAAGGACAACATCGCCGTCACCGCCATTGCACCGGGCGCTTTTGCGTCGGACATGAACAAGGATGCGCGCGACCACGAAGCGCAGGTGTCCGCACGCATCCCCGCCGGCCGCATAGGCACGACGGAAGACATGGCCGGTGCCGCGATCTATCTGGCCTCGCGTGCCGGGGACTATGTGGTGGGCTCCACGCTGGTGGTGGACGGTGGCGTGACCCACGCGCGGGGGTAAATGGGCGCATCGCACTGGAGCCATCCCGGCACACGCGCGGCCTTCTGGGCCGGCGTGCGCGATACCGTGGCCGTGGTTCCGTCCTACCTGCCATTTGCCCTGGTGTGCGGCGTGGCATCGGTCAATGCGGGCTTAAGCACCAGTGCAGCGATGGCCCTGCCTGCGCTGGTGTTTGCCGGCTCGTCGCAGGCGGTGCTGACGCAGTTCATCCAGAGCTCGGCCTCCCTGTGGGTCGCCATTCTGTCGGGCTGCGTGATCAACCTGCGCATGGCGGTCTACAGCGCGGCCCTGAGCCCCAAGGTCAAACAGTTCAGCACCGGGGAACGCATGCTGATTGCTGCCTTCCTGATAGACAACAGCTTCGCATTCATGCAAAAACGCGAGCTGGCCAACCCCAAGGACCCGCACCTGATTGCCTACTACGCGGGACTGACCGCGGTGTTCTGGCCCAGCTGGCTGCTGTTTTGCATGGTGGGCATCTTTGCCGGCAACATCGTGCCGGCCAGTTGGCAGCTCGAATTCGCCATCCCGCTGTCCTTCATCGCCATTCTGGCGGGCTCGGTGCGCAGTGTGCCCATGGCAGCGGCCGCCGCCGTCGGCGGGCTGGCCAGCATCTTCCTGTTTGCACTGCCGCTCAAGCTGGGTCTGGTGGCGGCATGCCTGGCGGGTTTGCTGGCGGGCCTTGTGATGGAAAAAGGAGTGCAGTGGTGGACAACACGCAAAGCTGGATAGTCGTGCTGGGCCTGGCGGTCGGCACCTTCCTGATACGGTATTCCTTCATCGGCCTGCTGGCAGACCGCGCCATGCCGCACTGGCTGGATCGGGCGCTCAAACTGATGGTGCCGGCCATCTTTGCGGCCATCGTGCTGGGCGGTGTGGTCATGGTGGGTGGCCAGGTGGCCGACCTGACGCACTGGCCCCGCTATGCGGCGGCTGCGGTGGCCCTGGTCGTGGCCGTCATCAGTCGGGGCAGCATGCTGGGCACGGTGATGGCCGGCATGGCGGCCCTGCATGGACTGCCATGGCTATTGCGATGACACGGCACCACTGCCGCTCGCACGTGCCAACGCCGAGCGCGCGCCGGCCAGGGACTGCAGGCGCTCGCGCAGGTAGTCAGCCAGTCGCGGTTGCTGGCTGAAGGCGACGTTGAATCGGATGTGGGCATCGGCCTGGTTGTCGGCGCTGAAAGTGGCACCGCGCACCAGCAGGATCTTGTTGCGGTAGGCGTCCTGTACCAGCAGATTCAGATCCACATCCTCGGGCACGGAGGCCCACAGGAACAGGCCGCCCTCGCCCGGGTGGTCCAACACCAAGCCGGCGGCGCTCAACTGGCGCGCGCTGGCATGGCGCGCGGCCAGCAGCTTGGCGTTCAGGCGGTCCAGGTGCTTGCGCCAGCGCCCGGCGGCCAGCACCTCCAGCATCACGTATTCGTTCAGCGCGGGCGTGGTCAACACCGAATAAATCTTCTCACGCATCAGGGCTTTGAGCAGCGTGGGGTCGGCCGCCATGTAGCCGATGCGCAGCGCCGGGCTCAGCGCCTTGCAGAAGCTGGAGTAGTAGATGACGCGGTCCAGCCCCGACAGGCTGGCCAGGCGCGTGGCGTGGCCAGGGTGGAAGTGGCCTTGCACATCGTCCTCGGCGATCAAAAAGCCGTATTGCGCGGCCAGCATCAGCACCTTGTGCAGATTGGCGGCGGTGCTGCTCCAGCCGGTCGGGTTGTGCAGCACGGTCTGGATGAACAGCAGGCGCGGGCGGTGCTCGCGACAGGCGGCCTCCAGCTGCTCCAGGTCCAGGCCGTCGGGGCGGCGTTTGACGGACACCGTGCGTATGCCGTCCTTGCGCAGGCGGTCAAACATCAAAAAGTAACCGGGGTCTTCCACCAGCACCGTGTCGCCGGGCTGCAGGAAGGCGCGGCAGATCAGGTCGATGGCGTGGGTGCCGCCGTAGGTGGTGAGGATACGCCCGGCATCCACCGCAATGCCAATGCCACGTAGCACCATGGCAATGCGTTCGCGCAAATCGGGCAGCCCCTGGGGTGGGCAGCGCGAGGCCATGCCGGCGCTGGAGCGGGCCAGGCCGCGCTGCACCGCTATGGCGGGCACCGCGTCTTCCAGCCAAGCCGGTGGCAAGGCACCGCTGCTGGCCAACAGCACGCCTGCGCGCTGGTCGTTGGCCTGCTGGGCCAGCCAGACGCCCTCCTGCTCTTCGCCGGCTTCCAGCGCAGCGGCGTCGGGCAGGCTGCTCTGCCGCGTCTCGCGCACAAAGTAGCCGGCGGTGCCGCGCGATTCGATCAGGCCCAGCGCCATCAGGCGGTCATAGGCGGTGACGACCGTATTGGGGCTGACCGCCAACTGGGCGGCCAATTGGCGGATAGACAACAAGCGCGCGGCCGCGGGCAACTGGCCGCTGGCTATCAGTTCGCGCAGGCGCAACTCGATCTGGTCGGCCAGAGCAGTGGGGGCGTTGCGATCTAGAGAAAACACACGGCGAGGTTACAACAGAAAGGTCACGGCCAGCCCGACCAGCATGGCGCCCGTGGTCAGGTTGAAGATGCGCTGCTTGCGCGGGTCGGTGAGTGCGCGGCGAATGGCCACGCCAAACAGGGCCCACATCGATGCACTGGGAAAGCCGATCAACAGCCCCACCACCGCCACCAGCAGTGCACCCACCGGCGCACTCAGGCCCACCGGCATGAACACCGAGGCCAGCGTAATGGACTTGACCCAGCTCTTGGGGTTGACCGCCTGGAACAGCGCGGCCTGGGCAAAACTCAGCGGCTTGGTTTCACGCGCCTCGCCCAGGGAGCTGGCGCTGAGCTTCCAGGCCAGAAGCACCAGGTACAGCGCGCCGGTGATGCGCAGAATCTGGTGCAACACGGGAAAGGCCACGAACAGGCTGCCCAAGCCCAGGCAGGTCACAAAGGTCTGCACCGCCACGCCGCTGTTGGTGCCAAAAATCTGCGGCAGCGCGCGGCGGTAGCCGAACATCGCGCCCGACGTGGCCAGCATCACATTGTTCGGCCCCGGCGTGCTCGACATCACGAAACAATAGGTCATCAAGGGCAGCAAATCGGTCAACATGGCGCAGGCTCCAGAGTCAGGACTTGACTGTAGGGCGAGGCCATCGCGCCGCCAAGACACAGACACCGCGCTGCGCATTGCGATGTATCAGTCCGTACGGGAGTACAGACGCCAGGCTGGCGACCGTGAAGCACCGCCCGTGCGCCCCGCAGACGCACCAGCGCGGCCGTAACCGCCTTCTCTATGTGCCTGCAGAGGCGCTGGGCATTCCTACGGTCTGGGTCAGCAGGATTTGCTGGTCGGCATCCAGCCCCATGCTCTGCCCCAAAGCGGCGCGGTCGAACCACGCACGCATCACGGTGGCCAAACCGATTGAGGCGCAATACAGGTAAACGTTTTGTGCCATGGCCCCCGCCGCGACGGAGGCATAGGACTCACGGTGGGTGGCCGGAATCGTCTTCATGCGAGCATGATCCGCCACGTACACCAAGTCCAGCGGCGCAGTGTCGACAAAATCCTGATAGCCGGTGACGCGCCGAACATCGACAGCTGCCGCCAGATGCAGCGTGTGCGCCTTCGGCTCATACCGATAGAGGCCGGTTGCCAAGGCTGCATACAGATCGACTTCCTGTGCATTCATGGCACTGGGCGTGGTGCGCCCACCCAGCGCTTCCCGGTTGACCCCTGCGGCCGCCCACAAGAGGTCAGACAGGGTCTGCTGGGGCAGCAACGTCGCCTGAAAATCACGTTGCGACTGCCGCGCCGCCAGCGCCTGCATCAACGGCATGCCACCGGTCGTTGCCGGTGCCGGCAGACGGATGGACTTGCTCACATCAAACTCCAAGGGTGTGGGTTTGAGTTGCCCTATGAGCCCTAAGGCCAACTTTGTCAGCGTATTCATACGACGATCCTCCAATTGCGCCATGGTATGGCGGTGGTCGCCGCTTCACTTGATTTTTGTCAGCTTTGATGCATGGCTGTCTTTTTGATGGCCTGGCGAACAGGCCCCCGGCAAGCCCTTGGTGCGCGCGCGGCGACAATGGGGCTGTGGCACATTGTGCGCAAGAGCCTCCCGTCCATACCAGAATCCGCAACATGACCCAAGACGCAACCCCAACAGACACACCCAAGCCAGCCGAGATGTGCGATGCCTGCGCAGGCATCCAGCAAAACTGGCGCAAAGCCAAAGGTCACCCCGAACTGATACAAGGGACCCACCGCAACGTGGCGCACCGGCATGGATCGGTCACCATCACCAAGTACCGCTGCGAGCGCTGTGGCACGGTGTGGGAGTATGAGAACAACAAGGTCAACCGCCAGGCCGGTTGGTCCGTCATCGGGCGCTAGGCCCGAGTACCACTCAGGCCGTGATGGCTACCAGCACGCTGCAATGCGAGAGACCGATCAGGGACTTCGAGACCGAGGTCTTCCACCAGCGCGCGGCCCAGCTGTCCAGGTGTTTATGGCCTACCACGATCAGGTCGGCGTCTATTTTTTTGGCATACCCGGTGATTTCTTCCACCGTATCACCGGTCAACAGCATGCCCTTGGCCTGGTAGCCCGAAGCCTGCAGGCGTTGCAAACCGTCTTCCAGCACGTTTTGCATGCCCTGTTTTTCACGCTCCATCATGGCGCTGTCGTACACACCGCCTTCGATGGAAACCAGGCCGATGGTGATGGGCAGCACGGCCACCAGTGCCAACTCCGCCTGGGACCACTGCGCCAGTTCGCGGCAATCGAGCAGCGCCTTCTGGCCGCTGGGTGATCCGTCATAGGCCAACAAGATGCGTTTGTACATGGTGTGCTCCTGGGTGGTGGCGGGTGTGGGGTCTGTGGTGCCAAGCATAGGGCGCCTTTCGGTTTTGGGCAACCCTGCACCGGTGGGGACATCCTTGGGCCCGCCAGGGTTTCACAGGCGTTGGCACAATGGCGGCCATGACGCAGAACCCCAGCACCGGCATCCCCCACCCCATCCAGCGCAAATGGCCCGCCCGGCATCCCGAGCGGCTGCAGCTGTACTCGTTGCCCACGCCCAATGGCGTCAAGGTATCGATCCTGCTCGAAGAACTGGGGCTGCCCTATGAGGCGCATCTGGTCAGCTTCGAGACCAACGACCAGATGTCGCCCGAGTTTCTGGCGCTCAACCCCAACAACAAGATTCCCGCCATCCTGGACCCCAATGGCCCCCACGGCCAGCCATTGGCACTGTTCGAGTCCGGTGCGATCCTGATCTACCTGGCGGAGAAGACCGGGCAGTTCCTGCCGCGGGATGCAGCGCTGCGCTATGAGACCATCCAGTGGCTGATGTGGCAAATGGGCGGCGTGGGGCCGATGTTTGGCCAGCTCGGCTTCTTCCACAAATTTGCGGGCAAGGACTACGAGGACAAACGCCCGCGTGACCGCTACGTGGCCGAAGCCCGGCGCCTGCTGGCGGTGCTGGAGCAAAGGCTGACCGGCCGCGCCTGGGTCATGGGCGACGACTTCACCATTGCCGACATCGCCATCTTCCCCTGGGTACGCAACCTGGTTGGTTTCTACGGCGCCGGCGACTTGGTGGGCATACAGGACTTTCCACAGGTGCGCCGCGCGCTGGACGCGTTTGTGGAGCGTCCAGGGGTCATCCGCGGACTGGCGATACCAGATCGCTCCTGAATTTATAGCTACAAACCCATACTCCACGAGGGCTAAGCCGCGTTTTATCTATAGCGCGAAGTCCAATCGGGAGAGAATTCCCCTTCCATTTACGAAAGCCCCCCCAGTGACCCATCCTATCTACGCCGCTTCCATCCCCGTTTTCAACCAGATGCTCGGTGGTCTCCAGACGGTATTGCGCAAAGCCGAGGCACATGCCACTGACAAGAAGATCGATCCCAACGCATTGCTGCAGGCACGCCTGTTTCCGGACATGTTCCCGCTGCTGCGCCAGGTGCAAGTAGCCTGCGATTTTGCAAAAAGCGTGTCGGCCCGTCTGGCAGGTGTGGAAGTCCCCAAGATGGAAGACACCGAACAGACCTTCGCCGACCTGCAGGCCCGCATTGCTGCCGTCCTGGCCTTTCTGGGCAGCCTGGATGCGGAGCAATTCGCGGAGGCAGCGCAGCGGGAAATCGTCACCCAGGCCGGCACACCCAAGGAGAAGCGCTTTACCGGGCAGTCCTACCTGTTCAACTACGGCTTGCCACACTTCTTCTTCCACACCACGACGGCGTATGCCATCCTGCGCCACAGCGGCGTGGAGGTTGGGAAGAAGGACTACATCGGAACGTATTGATGGACGGGGCGGTCGCCGCTGCATTAGCAACGTTTACCATGCAACCATGACCATCGCCCAACGTCCCCGCATCGCCCTCATTGCACACGACCGCAAAAAGGACACCATCGTGGCATTGGCCCGGGAGTTCGATCAATTCCTGAACCAGTGCTCGCTGTGCGCAACCGGGACCACGGGTGGACGGCTAGTGGATGAAGTCGGCCTGCGCGTCGAACGCCTGTTGAGCGGCCCCTGGGGCGGTGACCTGCAGATAGGCGCCCGCCTGGCGCAGGGCGAAATAGACGCGGTGATTTTTCTGCGTGACCCCATGACCCCTCAACCCCACGAACCCGACATCAACGCTCTGGTGCGGGCCTGCGATGTGCATGACGTACCCTGTGCGACCAATCTGTCCACGGCGCGCCTGCTGCTGGCCAGTCTGGCCGAAGCAATCAACGGGCAAGGTGCAAACGCTGGATGACCTGGGTGGCACCAAAGGTATCGCTGAAGCCGTAGGCGGTGATGTCAACCTTGCCGCTCCGGTGAATGGCTACTGAGGCCCACGCGTAGGCGCGGTCGCTCTGGGGATGCAAGGTCTTTTCCCCACGCTTGGCATCCCATGGTGATCCGCCCGTGCCCACCAGCACCTGCCACGCGGCACCGCGCGGTTGCATCAGGTTGAACATGTGTTCGTGTCCACAAAAGTAGGTGGCTCCGTACTGCTCGATGGTGTTCCAGAACACGTCGCGCTGTGCCGGGATCTTGTCCAAGCCAACCGCGTCGGACTTCTTGACCTTGGCGGAGTAGACATAGGTGAAAGCCGGCTTGTGGCCGAATACAAAGAAGTGTTTGGTGCCACGCGCCTTGGCGGACTCCAGGTCACTGGCCAGCCACTGTGCGGGCGCCACGCCGTCGTTGCCCACCGGGTCGGTATTGACCACGGCAAAGTGGGAATCCGCCACGTCAAAGCTGTAACTCAAGCGTGACTGGTCGCTGGCCAGGCCATCGGCCGCGGCGTTGTTTTGCGTGTTGAGGTGGCTGGCTTCAAGACCCACGATGGTCTTGAAGCGCTGCGTGTCGACAATCAGGTCGCCCATATTGGCGCGCCAGGCATCTTCGTTCTCCACCACGGCCTTTTTGCCAGCCGCTTTGGATTGCACCTCGTGGTTGCCCGGCACCGGCACCACATAGGTCCCCGCCTCCATCAACGTGGCGACCATGCCGCGCCAAAAACCGTACTGGCGGTTGAACGCCATCAGGTCCGACGCCATGACGTCGTCAACAGATGGGGACGCAGCAGGCCCGGCCTTTCCGTAGCCCATGATCATGTCGCCGTTGAAGAACAGCAGCTGGTTCTTTTGCGCGGCCACCTCCCGCAGGATGCGGCTCAGGGCCTTGCTGTTTTGCAACCATATCTGATCCTGCGGACTCAGCGGCCCGGTGGTCGGGTCAAAGTTCACCGGGTCCTGGCGCGAGTCGCCCACGGTGGCAAAGCGCAACACGATGGGGTCTGCCCGGGTTGCGGCACGTCTGGGCGCCTCTGCTGCCAGCAGTCCGCTGGCAATGCCGGCCAACACCAGGCCCACCGTCACAGCACGCATCTTGAGGGTCATGGGTAGCATGGGTAGTAGCAACTGCGCGTCGTGGATCAGAAGTCCGCCTTCAGCGAGACTTGGAAGCTGCGCGGCGTCTGGTACACATAGGTGTCATACGTGGTCGTGGTGCCGGTGCTGATCGCGGTCACGGCATTGTTGTCCAGCACATTGAACACGTTGAGCTGCAGCTTCAGGCTTTTGCCAAAGGCACTGCGCCCTGTCAAGGTGTAGGCCATGGCCAGATCCAGCGTGCCATAGCTGGGCGTCTGGTAGTAGTCGTAGTAGGCAACGCCGTTGATGGCCGCCTTGCCCGCGGTGAAGTCCTTCTGGCGAACGGGGCCGTTGACCTTGTAGATCAACGAGCCAGACCAGCCACCTTCGCTGTACAGGGCACCCACGGCCGCCGTGAATTCGGGGGCATTGGCGAGCTGCAAGCCGGTGTCGGTTGCCGTGGCCTTGTTCACCGATCCGTTGAGGTAGGCCGACAGGCCGCCGCCCAACACATAGGCCATCTGGCCTTCCATGCCCTGGTAGGTAGCGCCCCCAATGTTGGCGAAATAGGTGTCGGTTCCCGTCGTCACCGATTGCAGCTTGTTGACGAATTCCACGCGGTAGATGTCAGCATCCCAGGTCATGCGGTCTGACTTGCCAACAATACCGAATTGGTAGTTGGTGGTCTTCTGCGGATCGGTGCTGTTCAGGGTCGGGTTGGACACATACAGTGTGTTCAAGTCGGGAATCTGAAAGCCCTTGGCGTACTGGCCGTACACCGACATGTTCTCGCCGAGCTTCTGGTTGACCGTCAGGAACGGCAGCGTCGAGGTATAGGTCAGCGAACCGGAGTCGTTGGCAATACGGGTGGTTTGTGCCACGGGTGACGTGTGCGAGCGGTTGATGTTGATGTATTTCACACCCGGCGTCATTTGCAGATCGGAGGTGACCATCCACTCGTATTCAACATACGGCTGCACCGTGCGGATGGTGGACTGCTGGTCAAACTTCACGCTGTTAATGGGGCGGTTCGTGCCACCCAGGGTGGCACTGGCGGGTACACCGGCAATGGCCTTTTCGACGCCGAGGAAGGAACCATTCAACACGTTGATGTCGTACTGGTGGCGGTCGGACGTGGAGGACTCCAACCACACGCCGGTGCGTAACTGGCCCGCGTCCAACTGCTTGGTGGCCTTGAAAATGTCGCCCCACACGCGGTACTTGTTCTGCTTGTCGATGCCGGGAATGACGGTGACCACACCAGAGACCGTGGTGCGCGGGTCTTTGTTGGTCGCGGGCGTGGTGCCCATCCAGGTCGGATCGCTGCTGGAAATGGTCTGGTTGTTGTAGGCGTAGGTGTACAACGCGTTGTCGGTCTTCCAGCCATTGCCCAGGTCGCTGCGCAAGCGCAGGTAGTCGAAGTCGGTGTCCTTGTTGGTGAAGTTGTAGCCCCAGTAGTTCAGGCTGGTGGGGTCGTTGTCCAACTGGAAGTTGCGGCCATACAAGGCGATCTGCGATTGCGTGGCGCCCTTGTTGCTGTCGGGCTGCTGGTACTTGGTGTTGTTGACGGACGAGAAGAAGGTCAACACCGAACTGTCGCTCACTTTGCGTTCGAATTTCACGGTCAGATTTTGGGCCTTGATGGGGCTATTGCTCAGGTAGCCATCGGACTGCAGGTTCTGGTAGTTCAGCTGCAACGTGCCCTCGCCCGCACCTGACAGCGTGCCACTCTCATAACCAACACCCAGCAGGCGGGTGTTCCAGCTGCCCAGCGTCGTGAAGACGCTGGTCGACGCTTCTTTGGAAGCCTTTTTGGAGAACAGGTTGATGGAGCCACCAAACGTGGCGTAGCCTAAATTGCTGGCATTTCCAGGACCCCGCTCCACCGTGGCTCCGCCAATGATGGTGCCGGGGAAGAACGAGGTGGAGTGGTGCGCCGGGTTGTTGGTGTCGCCCCACGGAATGCCATCGAAGGTGATGTTGTACTGGTCGTCGCTGAAGCCGCGCATGCTGACCTTGGTTTCACCCAGGCCTGGGCCGTTGGCCGCCTCGCCCGACATGCTGGGCGCGATGTTGACGATGCGGCTGTACTCCGTTGTTGGCGCCACCGACAGGTCGATGAACTCACGTGTGATGATGGACTGCGGCTGCGTGGCGTCCAGGCTGGCCTGTGTAGGTGCCACTGCCGAAGCAGTACCTCGCCCCGCCGTACCATAGGCTCCCGCCTGCACGGTCACGCTGACCGGCGCAAACTGGACCGGGACCGCACCGTCGGCATAGGCGGTCTGAATGCCGAGTGCCAGAGTGGTCAGGACCAAGGCCATCTGGGGACCGTGGCGGTGTGCGAAGCGAAGTGTGTGTGTCATGGTGAAGGCTTGGTGCGCAAAGCCACTGACTATCGCGGTGGCATATGACAGCAGCAAGACAACCGCAACAGACCTGTGTAAAGATGCCGGCTCACAATCGCCACCAAAGGACTCTTCATGCAATACCGTCGTCTTGGCCGCAGCGGCCTCCAGGTCAGCGCCCTGTCACTGGGCTCATGGGTGACCTACCACAATCAGGTTGATGTGGGAGCCGCCAAAGAGATGCTGGCAGCGGCCTTTGATGCCGGCGTCAATTTTTTTGACAATGCCGAGGTCTATGCGCTGGGCAAGAGTGAGACCGTGATGGGTGCGGCTTTCAAGGCATTGAACTGGCCGCGGCTCAACTACATTGTTTCAACCAAGTTTTTCTGGGGCCTGTCTCGCGATGGCAATACGGTCAACCGCAAGGACACGTTGAACCGCAAGTACCTGATGCAGGCCATCGATGGCTCCCTGCAGCGCATGGGCCTGGATTTCATCGACCTGGTGTATTGCCACCGCCCGGACCCCCACACACCGATTGAAGAAACGGTGTGGGCCATGAGCGACATGATCACCCAGGGCAAGGCCCTGTACTGGGGCACCAGCGAGTGGTCGGCCAGCGACATCCGCGCGGCCTGGGAGATCGCCGAACGGCACCACCTGCACAAGCCGGTGATGGAGCAGCCGCAGTACAACGTATTCACCCGTAAGCGTGTGGAGGTGGAATACGCCCGTTTGTACGAAGACATCGGCTTGGGACTGACGACGTGGAGCCCCCTGGCCAGCGGCCTGTTGACCGGCAAGTACCGCAACGGCGTACCCGAAGGCAGCCGGGGTTCGGTGAAGGGCATGGACTTTCTGCTCAAGGGCCTCATGGACGCAGACCGGAATGCGGCCGTGACCAAACTGGAGACCATTGCGAACGGGCTGGGGTGCACGCTGGGGCAACTGGCCATCGCCTGGGCGGCACACCATCCGCGCGTCAGCACGGTCATCACCGGCGCCTCACGCATGTCGCAGTTGCAGGAAAACCTGGGGGCCATGGAGGTCGTCGGTCAACTCACGCCGACCGTCCTCGAAGCAATCGACGCGGCGACCCTGACTCTTGCGGAGTAAGGCGGCGTCTTTAAAAGTGCAGCGCGGTCGTCACCCAGGCGCGCCGCGTGAACGGAACCTCACCGGCCCGGTTGACGGTCCCGTATTTGGTGTAGTCGTCCTTGGCTGCGTTCTGCACCACCATGGCCAACTCGGCACGGCGCCCATGCTCGAATTTGAAGGACTTCGATAGCCGGACATCGATGCGGTGCATGCTGTACTCGGGCGTCACGTCCGAGGACACGTCCATAATTCGCACCTGGTCCCTGAAATAGTAGCCGGTGCTGAATCGCCAGGAATCGGCCAGCGCCAGCGACAGCAACAGGCTTCCACTGTTGACCGGTGCGGACTCAGGAAACAATCCCAGGTACTCCTGGTTGTAAAAGGCCTGAACCAGCGGACCAATACCGGGGTCATACCACTGGGTGGGCAAAGCGTCCAGGCTGGCAGACGCCCGTTGCCGCGCGTAGTTGGCAACCAAGAAGCTGCGGCCTTCGTCCCACCGCAGCTTGGCCGTTACTTCCAGGCCCTCGTACTCGGCGGCAAGCAGATTCTTGAACCCATCGCCGCAACGCGACAGATCAGCGCACTTGTCCCACCAGATCAGATTGCGCACGGACTCCGCATAAAGGCGCGCATCAACCGACAGGCCAACGCTTGGGAATTCGCCCACATAGCCGATCTCCCGCGAGACCACGCGCTCTGGCGTCAGGGGCACCACCGGTGGCACATACACGCCGCCCCAGATGGTGTTGTCCGCAGCGACGAAGGCCTCCGACATGACGGGGCTGCGCGTGGCGTGCGCGAGGCCAACCCGCAGGGTGTGCTGCGGCGTGAAGTGGTAATTGAGCGAGGCGCGCGGCGATTGGCTGCGGTTGCCCATGCCATCGTCTTCCAGCATGGAACCGATATTGAACACAGCGGCTTCGTTCAGTCGCCATTCATCATGGGCAAAGAGTTGCCAGGGATTGACGGTATAGGACTTGGAAAACAACAGCGGATAGTCCGCGTAGTCGCTGCGCACGTCGATCCCCCAAACCAAGCGATTGGCGGCATTGACGCGGTAGGTGTTCTGCAACTCCAGTTCGGTACGCTGGGTAAACACGTTGCGCTCGGTAAACCCTTCCGTGCGGGTCTTGCCAATGACTTTTCCCTGGCAGGCCTCGCTGTCGACGCAAATGTAGGGGTCCTGGGAACTGCGGGCCGCGCGCGACAGCGTCAGCTTGGTCTCATCCCCGCTGGGCCACACATGCAGCCAACTGAGCAGCTGAAAATCGCTTTTTGCCCGCGTGTCCCGGAAGGCGTCTTCAGGACGGCCTTCAATACCCAGTCCATACACGCCGTCGCTGCTACCCCATTGCACATCCAGGCTGTCGCTTGCAGCGGGACGGTAGTTGCCGCGAAAATTGAACACGCGCGTAACATTCTGGTCGTTCAGGATCGTGCTATCCAGACCCCGATCCGATCGATAGCCCAGTGACATCCGGTAGTCAAAATTGCCCCCGGCGTGTCCAAGGCGGACCAGTGCGTCGGCCGCGTGCCCGCCCGTCAGCGAAACGCTAGTGCCATGCTGGTCGGCCGCGTCACGGGAAATGATGTTGATCACGCCGTAGAAGGAATTGGACCCGTGTGAGGCCGACGAGGGCCCGCGCACCACCTCGATGCGCTCGATGTCTTCTGTCAGTATCGGCAAGTCGGCCCAGTGCACCCCTCCAAAGGGCGGCAAGTAGGCGCTGCGCCCGTCGATCAGCACCTGCATGCGGCGCGCCAGTTCGTCCGAAGAGCCGTGCAGCGAAACCACAGGGCGGTTGGCATCCGCAAAACCCACGTACATGCCAGGAACCAGGCGCATCAGCTCTGGCACGGTGCGAAAACCCGATGCCTCTATCATCTTGCGGTCGATCACGGTCACCGCACTCGGCGATTCTGATACGGGCTGCGACAGCCGCGATGCGGTCAGAACCATGGGAAGGTCCTGGGTAAAAAGATCGTCTTCAGTCGGGGCCGTTTGCGCAGCACAGGGCGACGCAACCAGCCACAGACCGGACACCAACGCTGCCAAGGGCGGCACCCAAGAGGAATGGTCTGGAGTGTGCATGGATACAAGTAATAGTTCTATGCCATGATGCCATGCATCACCAGCAATTTGTTACAAAATTTCGAGTTCTAGAGCCGCGCCCCCAGCGTCGTGTTTTTGCCGGCATTCTTGGCCGCGTACAGCATCTGGTCAGCCGTTTCACTGAGCCGCTGCAGGGTCTGGCCCGTCCCCGGATGCGTCGTTGCCACCCCAATGCTGATGGTCACGTAGGGGTTTACGGTCGATTGCACATGGGGTATCTGCAGTGCCGCCAGGCTGGCGTGAAAAAACTGGGCCACGCGCATCGCGTCATTCAGGTCGGTATCGGGTAGAACTGCGGCAAATTCCTCGCCCCCATAGCGGCCCACAAAGTCACTGGGACGCTGCACACAGGCCTGCAAGGCCTTGGCGACGCGCACCAGGCATTCGTCGCCGCAGCCATGGCCGTAATGGTCGTTGAACTGCTTGAACAGATCGATGTCGATCAACACGAACGACAGCGGGGAACCGGTTCGCACAGCGCGCACCCATTCCTGCCTGAATGTCTGGTCCAGTGCGCGCCGGTTGGGTATTTCGGTCAACGCATCGATAAACACCAGGTTTTCGAGCAGGCTGCTTTGCCGCTTCAGCTGGATGTGGACGCGAATGCGCGCCTTGACAACCGTCTGGTTGAACGGCTTGGCAATATAGTCCACCGCGCCGAGCGAAAATCCCATGCTCTCGTTTTCGACGTCGGCCATGGACGTCAGGAAAATGATGGGGATGTCCTTGGTCGTGGCCTGCTCCTTGAGGCGGCGGCACACCTCGTAGCCATCGATGCCCGGCATCATGATGTCCAGCAAAATCAGGTCCGGCGGCGTATCCGAGTTGGCGATTTCCAGCGCCCGCTCCCCGCAATTGGCAACCTTCACCTTGTACGTGTCCTTGAGCAGGCTACTCATCAGCGCAAGGTTGGCGGGCGTGTCATCTACCACCAGGATCGTTGCCTCGCCGGGAGATTTTGGCAAACTGTTCATGTACGCATTCATTTCATGTGAATGTCAATCCAACTTGATATCCATTCTTGCGGCAATTGCATCCAGCAACGTAAGTGCCTCTCGCAACGAGAAGTTCTCGACCAGTTCCACGAGACAACGGAAGTCTTCCTCCAGCGCGCCGCCCTGACCGTGCGCTGCCAGCGACGCGACGCGATCGAGCGCCTCGGCATCGTCGTCCGCCAACAGTTTAGCCATTTCGCGCAACAGGGGCGCCAATGCCGCCTCGTCGACGGGTTCGGCAACGGCCTGCCCGCCGCCGCCCGCAACCGGTGGCAGCGCGCGCTCAATTTCAGCGAGTTGCAGGGTCAATGAGACGTCAACCTCGCTCACAAGGGTTGGGGATATCTCGCCCGATCCGGGTCGCAGCGCGTGCTCCAGCCTTCGGGCGGCTTCAAACAGGGCCGTCGCACCGATACTGCCGGCAGCCCCCTTGAGTGAGTGCGCGAGCCGGTGCGCGGTTGCGCGGTCCCCGGCCGCCAGGGCGGTACGGATCGCCGTGACATTGCCAGAATGCCCATCGCGAAACCACCCCAGCATCTTGCAAAACAGGTCGCCATCCCGCCCGATGCGGCCCATCGCCTTGCGGCTGTCCAGTCCGGGGACGTGGGGAACGGGTGTGGTCCGTGGCGAGGAAAGGTCCATGGTCGCTGGCGCCGACGGCATCCTGGGCTGCACCCAGCGTGCCAGCGCAGAGAACATCAGGTCCATATCGATGGGCTTGGCGATGTGGTCGTTCATGCCGGCAGCGGCACACTTCTCCCGATCGCCCGTCATCGCGTTGGCCGTGATCGCAATCACCGGCAGCGACGCAAAGCGCGGCTGGGCCCGTATCAGGCGTGTCGCCTCGAAGCCGTCCATGACCGGCATCTGGCAGTCCATCAGCACCCCGTCATAGTGCACGCGATCAATCTTTTCCAGTGCTTCCTTGCCGTTGCTGGCCACATCAACCAGTATGCCCGCCCGGCCCAGTATCTCCAGCGCCACTTCGCGGTTCATGTCGTTGTCCTCGACCAGCAAAATGTGTGCGCCGCTGAGCGCCCGCGCAACATCTGCGCGAATGCCCCGTTCCGAGCGCTGGTGCGTGCCCGGCCCCGTGTCGTTCCCCAATGCGGTCATGATGCTGTCGTACAGGGTTGAAGGGGCGACCGGCTTGATGAGCAGCCCGTCGATATTCACCCCCGAGTCCTGAACCTGCCGGAGCACTTCCTCCCGGCTATGCGCCGTCACCATCATGCACATGGGGGTGGTCGCCAGGGTGCGGTCGGTCTGGATCCGCCGGATGGTCTCCACGCCATCGATGTGGGGCATGTGCCAATCCACCAGCACCAGCCCGAACGGCTCGCCCGCCGTCTGTGCCTGTCGCAGTGCCTCCAGCGCCTGCATGCCGCCCGTGACACAGACGGCCTCGACGTGCAGCGATTGGAGCATGCCATGGAAGATATCCCGCGCGCTGGCGTTGTCGTCCACCACGAGAACCCGAAGCGGTCCCACCGGCATCGCATCCACCGCGCGCTGGGCCGGCCCGGTCTGCAGTCCGAAGCGCGCGGTGAAGAAAAATGTACTGCCGACGCCGGGCTCGCTGGTCACCCCCATCTCGCCCGACATCAGCTCGACCAGGCGTTTGCAAATCGTCAACCCCAGTCCCGAGCCCCCGTACTTGCGCGTGGTGGAGTTGTCTGCCTGCGAAAACGCATTGAACAGACGCCCGATCTGTTCCTGGGTCAGACCGACTCCGGTGTCGGCAACGGCAAACCGCAAATCCACGGTTTCCGCTCCCGCGGCAACGGTGCTGATGGAAACCGTCACTTCTCCGTGCTCCGTGAATTTGATCGCGTTGTCGACCAGATTGGTCAGGATCTGGCGCAGGCGCAGCGGGTCTCCGACCATAGCCAGCGGCACGTCGGCGTCGATCTTGAACAGCAGTTCCAGTTCCTTTTTCTGTGCCTTGACAACGGCCAGATCGGTCACCCCGTACAACACCTCTTCGAGTCGGAACTCAATGTGCTCGAAGCTGACCTTGCCCGCCTCGATCTTGGAAAAATCGAGTATGTCGTTGATGATGCCCAGCAGACCTTTGGCGGCAAGCTCCACACTCTCCAGATAGTTCCGCTGCCGGCTATCGAGCCGTGTCTGCAGCGCCAGATGGGTCATGCCGATGATGCCATTCATCGGCGTGCGGATTTCGTGGCTCATGTTGGCCAGAAACTCGCTCTTCGCGGTGTTGGCCGCTTCGGCTGCCGCACGCGAGGCCTGGTCGGTGAAGGAGAGTTGCTCCAGCGCGCGATTCCTTTCCTCCAGCTGCTCGGTCCTCACCGCCACCAGCTGCTCCAGATTGGCATTCACTTCGAGCATGGCGTCGCGTCCACTCTGCAGCTTCGCAGCCATCTGGTTGAACCCGTTTTCGAGCTCGGCGAGTTCACCCGTGGATTGGGCCAAAATGCGGGTCTCCAGCTTGCCCTGCGCCATGCGATTGACGCCGTTGAGCAGGGACGACAGGGGCCTTGTAATATCGCGGCTCATCCGCAACGCGAGCGTCGTGGCCGCCGCCGTGCCCAGGGCTCCGATCAGCAGACTGATAAGAGTGAACTTTCGCTTGCTGTGCTGGCTGTTGGCGGTGCTGAGTTCAAGGTAGGCCATCCCCAGCAGCTTGGGCTTGGCGTCCGGCTTGGCCGTCGTCTGGTCCAGCAAGCCAAAACTGTCCCCCTGCGGCGCATCCTGGTAGATCGGTGCCGCGAAAACCACGGCATCCTGTTCGTCCTGCAGGACTTTCGCCTGCTCGACAACCCCATCATGGCTGCGGCTGAATTTTCCGGGCTTTCCGCTGAGTGCCAGCACCCGGTGTTCGGCATCGGTAATCATGACCGCCTTGGCGTCGTCTTCCCGCATCACCGCCTGGGTCAGTGCCTGCAGGACTTCCCGGTTTCCCGAGAAAGCACCATATTCGCTGGCGGGTGCCAGCTGGCGCACGATAACGGTTCCGCGCACCTTGAGGGCGCCATCAATCTCCGTGATACCTACCACGACCACCAGTAGCGTCAGCAACAGTGTGATGAGCCAGGCCGGAGCCAGCGTCAACAGCAGGATGCGATGGGTGAGCCGCAGGCCTCTCATGGTGCGCTCTCCGGTATCTGCTTGAGCTTCTGGAGCAGCTGCACTTCGTTTTCCATGGTCAGCTCCAGTGAGAGCTGCACTTGGGAATTGACGCGAACGGAAAAATACCGCGGCGATTGCGGGGCCGGCAGGCCCCCGCCGGCGGGCAGGTTCTGAATGATTTCGACCACTTGCTGTGCAATCTGCGCCGGCTCACTGAAAACCGAGGCCAGCGCACCGGCCTTGACGTAGGACGCGGAAAACCCGAACAGTGGAACCTTGGCCCGGTAACTGGTCAGCAGGATGCTGGCAATGTTGCTGCGGTTGTAGATGGCTGCATCGGGCACCGCCAGCAGGGAATCACTGCGGGCCAGCAGCAGCTTCAGGGCAGGCAACAGGTCCGCCTCATCGTTGGCGACTTCTACGCTTGCGCTCAGTCCCGCAGCCTTGGCAGCCGCCAGCACACTGGCGCTGAGCTCCAGCGAGTCCTTGCCCAGCAAGATACCAACCCGTCGCCCTGGCAAGGCATGGCGAATCAGCGCCATCTGGCGTGACCAGGGTTGGTCAAAATAGACGGCTGAAAAGGATTTGGAATCCTGGGTTCGTGGGCTGGATGGGGCCAGCTTGCGAAAACTTGCACGCGGGACCAGCACATTCAGCACGGGCACGGTCGGCGGCTTTCGCGCCATGGCCGTCATGGCCGGTGTGCCAACTGCCACCACCAACTGGCCGCCCCCTGCGCGCGCGAGTTCGTCACTCCTGGCCAGTGGCAGGACACGAACCGGGGGCTTGCTGCCTCCGGCCTGGCCCAGGCCTGCGTTGAGGCTGGTGGCGAATTCAGCATAGGCGCCGCCGTCTTCGCTCAGCAATACCGTAACACCCTCTTGCGCAAAAGCGCCAAAGGGGAAACCGAGGCAGGCTGCGACGAAGGCGCATAGGAAACTCAACCGCATGAAACCAAGTATCGCACCACCCTTCGCCCTTACACTGGACACCCAGCGGGCTACTGAGGCCCCAAGTGCATTTGAGAGGCTTACCATGACAAAGACCATTCCCGCAACGCTGATCCCGGGGGACGGCATCGGCCCTGAAATCATGGACGCCACGCTGGCCGCGCTCGACGCTCTGGGTGCACCGTTTGAATGGGACCGGCAGATTGCCGGACTTGGCGGTGTGCAAGCGGCTGGCGACCCACTGCCCCAGGCCACGCTGGACAGCATCCGGCGCACGCGCCTGGCGCTCAAGGGCCCGCTGGAAACCCCCACCGGCGGCGGTTACCGCTCGTCCAATGTGCGCCTGCGCGAAGAGTTCCAGCTCTACGCCAACCTGCGGCCGGCCCTCACCATCATTCCGGGTGGGCGCTTTGACAAGATTGACCTGGTCGTGGTGCGAGAGAACCTCGAAGGCCTCTACATCGGCCACGAGCACTACGTCAAGATCGACGACGACCCGCACGCCGTGGCCATGGCCACCGGCATCAACACCCGCGCCGGCAGCCGCCGCCTGCTGGAGTACGCCTTCGAGCACGCAG
>ERZ724516.156-NODE-156-length-42011-cov-6.498427_pt1 | contig 42011 bp, 35 predicted proteins | sample MGYA00376049_ERZ724516 | MGnify/ENA primary metagenome ERZ724516 (study PRJEB28724, sample SAMN07190886) | activated sludge metagenome | isolation source: activated sludge of sewage treatment plant in Hong Hong | place: USA: Christiansburg, Virginia | collected... | reverse complement strand
ACAGTTATCTTATACACAGGTTATTAACAATTCTAGGGATAAGGTTCTGCACAACTTGTGGGTGATCTGTGGATCAGCTGTGGGGGACTTTCCGACATCCCATATGATGGATTTTTCAGGATCCATATGTCCATACCGGGCATTGCAGACGGTGCATTCTAACCAATTTCTAAACTTTACAAAAAGTTAGCGAGTGCACACATGCATATTCTTTGATCCGGCCGAAACAAAAAAATTCTCACTTTAGGTCTAAACAACCCTGAAACCCCATGAGTTTGAGGGTTGTTTGCCGGCAAGATTTCAGCGAGAAGGCTTGATTAATACCCACTGAACCAGATCAGCGCGGCGAACCAAAACGGGCAAGGTCTTTGATTTATCGTGTTTGGCAAGTGCCGCTTCGAAGTCCTTGACCGAAGAAACCTCTGCATTGCCCAACGACAGTATCACGTCGCCTTCGCGCAAACCGGCGCGGGCCGCTGCGTCTACCGCACCCTCAACCCGTACCCCGCCTTTGATCTTCAACTCCTTCTTCTGGGCATCCGACAACTCACTGACCACGAGGCCAATTGCCTGGCCCGCGCCAGATGCTTTGGCCTTCTCATCACGGCCGGATGCCTTGACCACTGGTTTGTCCGCTTCGACCTCGGCAACCGTAATGCTGAGGTCCTTGTAGGTACCTCGGCGAAACACCGTGATGGCGCTCTTGGTGCCGGGCTTGGTACCACCAATCATGCGTGGCAAGTCGCTGGACTTCTCGATGGCCTTTCCATCAAAACGGGTGATGATGTCTCCCGCCTCGATGCCCGCCTTGTCCGCAGGCAATCCTGGCTCCACAGCCCGCACCATCGCACCGGTTGGTTTGCCTAGCCCCAATGACTCAGCAATCTCTTTGCTGACTTGTTCAATCTGCACGCCAATGCGACCCCGTGACACGCGACCGGAACTGCGCAGCTGGTCACTGACGCGCACTGCCTCATCCATGGGAATGGCAAACGAAATACCCATAAAACCGCCAGAGCGAGAATAGATCTGGCTGTTGATACCCACAACTTCACCACGCATATTGATCAGCGGGCCACCGGAGTTGCCCGGATTGATGGCGACGTCGGTCTGGATGAAAGGCAGATAGTCGCCGGTGTCACGCTGCTTGGCGCTCACGATACCAGCCGTGACCGAATTTTCCAACCCGAACGGTGAGCCAATGGCCATGACCCATTCGCCAACCCGCAGACGACTGACGTCACCAATCTTGACGGCGGGCAACCCGTTCACCTCAATCTTCACAACAGCCACATCACTGCGTTTGTCGGTACCAATGATCTTCGCTTTGAATTCACGCTTGTCAGTCAGCGTAACCAAGACTTCATCCGCCCCGTCCACCACATGGGCGTTGGTCATGATGAAGCCGTCTGCGGTCAGGATGAAACCAGAGCCCACACCACGCGGTTGTTCCTCTTCCTGTTGTGGGCGATTTTGCCGGGGTGCTTGACGGGGCAGGTTGGGCATGGGAAGACCGAACCGCCGGAAAAATTCCAGCATATCTTCATCACCCATTCCGCCGTGAGGGGAACGGGCTGCGACCTTTTCCAAAGTGCGGATGTTCACTACAGAAGGGCCAACCTGTTCAACCAGCTCTGTGAAATCAGGCAGACCCTTGACCTGAGCGGCCGCCGGCTGCAGCGGGGAAACGGCAACAAAAGCAGCACCAGTCATCGTCAGCGCCACAAAGAAACTACGCACGGGTTTGAGCATATGGTGTGTCATTATTTTTTCCAGTCAACGGATCAGTTTTGTCATTGAGCAGCGTTTCGCTGGCAGAGTTCAACTTAGGGGTTTATTTCTTACGTTCAAGTGCCTGGGCGAACGCATTCAGTGTGACGGGAGGAACCTCTCCCACAACCGTCACCCACCAGTCATTGGCGCGCCGCGTCAACGTATGGGTGGCCCCCCCCATACTGGCAAAGCCCTCACGTACATGACGCTGGCGGTCATAGGCTTCGACAAACAGGGAAACCGTTGCAACACCGTCAGAAAACATCCATTGCATGGTTTCGTACCCTTTGGCATCGCCACCTTTGACGCCAGCGGTACCCCGGCGTTGAAAGCACACCATGGGCTTGAAGCCATCAACATCTTTTTGCAATGCCCAGCCTTGATCATGCGCCGTCGTTTTTTGGAGATCGGGACGCACCACCTGGTAACCTTCGGTATCGCCCAACTTCGAGAGTTTTCCGACATTGATGTTTGCGTCGAGGTGCAGCTCAGAGAACGCAGCCTGCTCCAGCACCTTGCCGTCCAGATCGAGCGTCTGCAACTGAACAATCAAGCCTGACTTGCGTTCACTCCAGACCCGGTATCCATAACGCAAGCGATCGACTGGAAGAAGTTGAAACACGTCTGACTCAAACCCGGCGATACGCTCTGTCCCCATCCCTCTCAATCGATAGAAATCACCAATAGACGACGCGTTGGTTTTGAGCAGACTCGGAAACAAACCCAGGGACTCGCGCACTTCTGCGACAGCAATCTTGGATTGAGGGAAAAACGTGACAACCTGGTCGTTGCGCCTGAAGATTGAGCGCGGCGTCCCGCTCAAGGACTCCACTCGCTCCAATTGCTGCGCTCCATCGCAGAAATGCCAAATTCTGGCACTCGCCATGTTCGCTCCGGCCGATACAACAAACGTCCCCGTGTAAACACTTTGGCGCGAAGCCTCATGGACACGCAACAACCAGGCATTCAGGGACAGGTCGACAGATGTCGCCTGACCCCACACAAGCCCCTGCGACACCCACATCAGGCAGGCCACCAGCAACAAACGACACCAGCCAAGCGGTGTCGTCACCGACCGACCCCCTCGTAGGTGGCGTTGCGCAAAAACCCGGCCGGCACCTGCAGGGCAGAATGTCCACCCAATTGGCGGTGGGCCGCCATCAATTCATCCAGTTGTGGATCACGAAGCATTGGCCCTGTGCCGGCTTCTGAAACCACAGCCAATGGCAGCGAGACGGACGGGCTCACGGACGCAACTTCCGGCCCATTGCGCTGCCCAGACTGCATCCACACCGCTGAAACGACGACACCCAAAAAAGCCGCAAAGGACACACCCGCCAATGCCTTCCAGCGAAAGACAGAAGCATTGGATGCGATTTGATGCCGTTGGGCTGGGACACCGGGTGCATGACCTTCATTGCCAAATCCAGCCTCAACGGAGTCGCTGCGAACTCCGTCCGGTTCTTGAGCCAAGCGTTGCTGCAATCTTTCCAAAAAAGCAAAGTCATCACGGCAGGGTGCCAATTCGGGGCTGCGCATGACATCACCAACGACCTGGTAGATATGCCATGTCTGCACAGCTTGCGGATCTTGCAACAACGAATCAAAAGTGAACTCGCGGTCTTCGGCGGGAACACGGCCATCGATCAACGATGAGATCCGTTCATTGGTATTCGGATTGAGATCACCCATTTGAATTCCTCACCAGCGCTTTCCCGTCTGTTTATCTAACAATGGCCGCACACGCACTGAAATTGCTTCCCGAGCGCGAAAAATACGTGACCTTACCGTTCCAACTGGACAATTCATAGCCGCAGCAATCTCTTCATACGTCAAACCTTCTATTTCCCTCAACACCACGGCTTGGCGCAAATCGACCGGCAGGGCTTCGATCGCCGCATTGACGACTGCAGCGATTTCTTTGGCCGCAAGAATGGATTCGGGTCCTTCGTCGGTCGTTGGTTCGTCTTTTCTCCAGGAAGTTTCATCGCCGTCATCGTTTCCCGAAAAATTGTCGAAAGCTGCGGGCGTCTGCTTAAGCTCCAGCAGAAACTTTTTGGCAGTGTTCACTGCGATACGGTACAGCCAGGTGTAGAACTGTGCGTCACCTCTGAACTGGTGCAAGGCCCGGTAGGCGCGCACGAAGGTCTCTTGCGCAATGTCCTCGACCAAATCCACATCTCGAACCATGCGGCCAATCAGACGCTGGATTCTGCGCTGATACTTCAGTACCAGCAGCCCGTAAGCGCGTTGATCGCCAGCGACCGTACGCTCCACAAGCACTGCGTCACTGTCTTGCGCGGTCACAGGTGGCAGTTGGGTCACACAGTGCCCCCCAAACGAGGGGTCGAACGCTCAACACCATGCGCCCCAGCGCCCGGTGACGACACGACCGCGCGCCGCAGCGCACTCCAGGCGACGGCATCCTGACCGGCTTCGAGCCAAACCCAGACCCGATGTCCTGCCGCATCGTGCAGAGACACCAAAAGAGCCTTTCCCCAATCCAGTTGCAATGCCAAGCACGGGGCCGTGTTGTCATCAAAAGCAGACGAGTACCAACGACTACCGTCCCACCGCAAATACCCCGGTAGAGTTTGCCCCCACCGTGAGACAGCGATTGCGGTTGTGAGTAGCACGGATGAAGTTAAAGCCAATGCTTTCCAACTCGATTGAGGCGGCTCTAGCTGGAAGCCCAGCAGCGATGCCACGCCCAATAGGGAAAGTATGAGAATACAACGCAGGTGCCAGCGCGACCTGGCGGTTGAAACACTGACCGCTGGCGCCCGGTGCATATCCTGTGGCGGATGGCCGGCGCGGCTCAGACGCGCTTGAACACCAGAGAACCGTTGGTGCCGCCGAACCCGAAGTTGTTCTTGAGGGCAACATCAATTTTCATGTCACGTGCGACATTGGCGCAGTAATCAAGATCGCACTCGGGGTCCTGATTAAAAATATTGATCGTCGGCGGACTCTTCTGGTGGTGTAACGCCAGAACGGTAAAGACAGACTCAATTCCGCCAGCCCCACCGAGCAAATGTCCCGTCATGGACTTTGTGGAATTAACAACCACTTTCTTCGCATGGTCACCCAGGGCCGCCTTGATGGCTTGGGTTTCGTTGACGTCACCCAGCGGGGTTGAGGTGCCATGGGCATTAAGGTAGTCCACCTGATCCGCATTGACCCCCGCGTTGCGCAAGGCGCCCAGCATCGCACGGCGAGGCCCATCCATATTGGGTGCCGTCATGTGACCCGCATCCGCACTCATGCCAAAACCAGCGAGCTCCGCATATATTTTTGCACCCCGTGCAACAGCGTGTTCGTATTCTTCGAGTACCAGGACCCCAGCGCCCTCGCCCAATACAAACCCGTCACGGTCCTTATCCCAGGGACGGGAAGCCGTAGCCGGGTCACCATTACGTGTGCTCAAGGCGCGCATGGCCGCAAAGCCGCCAATACCCAATGGAGAGACCGTCGCCTCTGATCCCCCGGCCACCATAACGTCAGCGTCACCATACTCGATCATGCGTCCCGCTTCACCAATGCAGTGCAAACCGGTGGTGCAGGCGGTAACGATCGCGATATTCGGCCCCTTGAATCCAAACCGCATGGAGACATGGCCAGCCGTCATGTTGATAATGGTTGCTGGAACAAAAAACGGTGATATACGACGTGGCCCACGGTTGGTGTATTCAATGTGCATGGTCTCGATCAACGGCAGACCACCAATGCCAGAACCGATGACACAACCAATCCGTGTCGCAGCCTCTTCACTCAGTGCATCACCAGTGGGCAAGCCTGCGTCGGCAACCGCCTGCACCGCAGCCGCAATGCCGTAATGGATAAAACTATCCATTGTTCGAGCCTCTTTGGTGCCGATGTAGGCATCCAATTGGAAATCGCGCACTTCCCCGGCAATTTGACAGGAAAACGCCGAGGCGTCGAATCGCGTAATGGTCGAAATGCCGGACTTCCCAGCAAGAATATTCGACCATGCCGCATCCACCGTGTTACCCACGGGACTCACACAACCCAAACCAGTGACAACAACGCGACGACGGGACATAGCAATCAGTTTTCAGATTTGGTCAAAAAAAGGCCGTGGGAAACGGCCCTGGTTACAAAGCACAGACAAACAAGCACGGCAAGTCACACCTGTCGCGACTAACGCGGCTTTAAACGCCGCGAAAGCTCCTTAGGCTTTTTTGTGTGTCGTCGCGTAATCAATCGCGTTTTGCACGGTGGTGATTTTTTCCGCGTCTTCATCGGGAATTTCAATTCCGAACTCGTCTTCCAACGCCATCACCAACTCAACGGTGTCCAGAGAATCTGCACCCAGATCGGCCACAAAGGCTTTTTCGTTGGTTACTTGAGACTCTTCCACACCGAGTTGCTCGGCAATGATTTTTTTGACGCGGACTTCGATATCACTCATGGCTTCCCTCTAAGGGTTGTAAAAGAATCCGTAATTTTACCCGGGCTTAGAGCCTCAACTCTAACTGGGTCACCGAACGGACAAATCGGCTGAACCTGCAATTCTTACATGTACATGCCGCCGTTGACATGCAGCTCCTGGCCCGTCACATAGCTGGCACCGGGAGACGCCAAGTATGCAACAGCGTGCGCGATGTCGGCGGGTTTACCCAGATGGCCCAGCGGGATCTGCCCCAACAGGGCTTTTTGCTGCTCTTCACTGAGGCTGGCCGTCATGTCAGTCTCGATAAACCCTGGGGCGATGCAGTTGACGGTGATGTTGCGCGAACCCAGTTCACGCGCCAGTGCCCGTGTCATACCGGCCACGCCAGCCTTTGCGGCGGCGTAATTGGCTTGGCCCGGGTTGCCCGAGGCGCCGACCACCGAGGTGATGTTGATGATGCGGCCATAACGCTGCTTCATCATGGTACGCATCACGGCGCGGCTCATACGAAACACGCCCTTGAGGTTGGCCTCGATCACGGCATCCCACTCGTCATCCTTCATGCGCATGGCCAGGTTGTCGCGGGTAATGCCGGCGTTATTGACCAAAACCTGCAGGCCGCCGTATTCCTTGACGATGGCATCCACCAGCGCTTCGCCAGCGGCGCCCTGGGTCACATCCAGCGTGCGTCCGCTGCATCCAGCAAATGCCGACAGGGTTTCGTTGATCTTGGCCGCGCCCGTGTCCGTGGTCGCCGTACCGACAACTTTCAGACCCTTGCGCGCCAGTTCCAGCGCAATCGCCGCACCAATGCCGCGCGAGGCACCCGTCACCAGAGCCACTTGGCCTTCCAATTTCACTTCACTCATACCAATACACCTTTGATGTCTTGCAACGTAGCGGGGTCGAACAACGCCAGACCGGTCAGCTCGGGGTCAATGCGCTTGACCATGCCGGCCAATACCTTGCCCGGACCGCATTCAACCAGTGTAGTCAACCCGCGTGACTTGATCGTCTGCACACATTCCACCCAGCGCACCGGGCCAAAGGCCTGGCGGTACAGGGCGTCCCGAATGCGGTTGGGGTCGGTTTCGACCGCCACGTCAATGTTGTTGATCAGGGGAATCTGTGGCACGGCCAGTTCCACCGACACCAAGCGCTCCTTCAGCTTCTCTGCTGCGGGCTGCATCAAGCGGGAATGGAACGGGGCCGACACCGGCAATGGCAAGGCGCGCTTGGCACCATTGGCCTTGAGCACTTCGCAGGCCTTTTCCACGGCGGCCTTGCTGCCGGCGATCACGGTCTGGGCCGGGTCGTTGAAATTGACGGCTTCCACGGTTTCCGCAGAGCCAGCACCAAAGGACTGGGTCACTTCCAGGCAGCCCGCAGCCACCTTGGCGGCGTCCATACCAAGAATCGCGGCCATGGCGCCCTGCCCAACCGGGACGGCGTCCTGCATGGCCTGCGCACGCAGACGCACCAGCGGCGCAGCCTGCGCGAGAGTGAGGGACCCGGCGGCGACCAGCGCGGTGTATTCACCCAGAGAATGGCCAGCCACAGCAGCCGGCGCCTGACCCACTTCTGCCATCCAGACCCGGTAGGCGGCCACGCCGGCCACCAGCATCACGGGCTGGGTGTTGGTGGTCAGCGCCAGTGCTTCCTTGGGACCTTCGTGGATCAGCTTGGCGACATCTTCGCCCAGCGCGTCCGAGGCTTCCTGCAGGGTTTGCGCAACCACCGGGTTGTCGCCCCAGGCATCCAGCATGCCAACCGATTGCGAGCCTTGTCCGGGAAAAACAAATGCAAACTGTTTCATAGACTTGTTCTTATTAAAAGTGACCACTAGCCCTCGCCGCTTGGGCGTAGGATGCTACAAAATAAGGAGCAATGCACCCCAGGTGAAGCCCCCACCCACACCTTCCAGCAGCAGGGTTTCGCCGGTCTTGACCTGGCCGCTGCGCACCGCAGTGTCCAGCGCCAGCGGAATGGATGCGGCGGACGTGTTGCCGTGTTCGCCCACCGTGACCACCACCTTGTCCATGGAGAGCTTGAGCTTGCGCGCCGTGCTCTGCATGATGCGGATATTGGCCTGGTGCGGCACCAGCCAGTCAATGTCGGCATCGGTCAAATTGGCCTTGACCAAGGTCGCGCGTGCCGCACTTTCCAGCAGTCCGACAGCCAGTTTGAAAACCGCCTGGCCATCCATCTTCAGCAGGGGGTCGCCCAGGACAGCGCCACCCGACACATGGCCGGGGACGCACAGAATGCCAACATGTTTGCCGTCGGCATGCAGGTCGCTGGCCAAGATACCGGGCTTGTCGGAGGCTTCCAGCACCACGGCGCCCGCGCCATCGCCAAACAGCACACAGGTGGTGCGGTCCTTGAAATCCAAAATACGGGAAAAAATCTCGGCGCCAACAACCAGTGCGCACTTGGCAGCACCCGTTTGGATCATGGCATCGGCCACCGTGAGTGCGTAAACAAATCCGCTGCACACTGCCTGCACGTCAAACGCCGCGCCGCCATTGGCACCCAGCTTGTTCTGCAGGATACAAGCTGTGGAAGGGAACACCATATCCGGTGTTGACGTGGCCACAATGATCAGGTCCACGTCCTTGGCACTGCGACCGGCGGCCTGCAGCGCGTTCTTGGCAGCTTCCAGTCCCAGATCACTGCTGAACACGCCATCATCAGCGAAATGGCGCGCGCGAATACCAGTGCGTTCCACGATCCACTCGTCGGAAGTCTCCACGCCCTGGGTTGCCAATTGGGTCACCAGATCGGCATTGGTTACCCTGCGGGGGGGCAGAAAGCTTCCTGTGCCTGTAATTCGAGAATATCGTTTCATGGTGGGGATGGTGGTGTCACCCGTGCCGGCTATTGCATGCTCTCGGAATTCGCCAAAAGGGGCGCTGCGTGGGCGATGCGGACCTGGACACGATCAAGCAAGTTGTTTCGGGCTGCATCATACGCCCGCTGCAAAGCGTAGCCAAAACCCAGCTCGTCGGCCGAGCCATGGCTCTTGAACACCAGACCACGCAGGCCCAACAGGGCCGCGCCGTTGTAGCGGCGGTGGTCAACCCGCTTTTTCAGCGCATTTAGTACCGAGTAAGCGGCAATTGCGGCCATTTTGGTAAATACATTGCGAACAAACTCTGCCTTCAGGAAGCCAAGAATCATCGCTGCCAGGCCTTCACTGGTTTTCAACGCGACATTGCCGACAAAGCCGTCGCACACCACCAGATCAACGGTGCCTTTGAAAATATCGTTACCTTCAACATTGCCAAAGAAGTTCAAATCACCGGATTTGGCCGCTGAACGCAACAAATCACCGGCCTTTTTGATAGTTTCGTTGCCTTTGATGACTTCTTCGCCGATATTGAGCAAGCCGACGGTGGGCGACTCCTTGTTGCTCAGCACCGAAACCAGCGCCGACCCCATCACCGCGAACTGCAACAGGTGTTCGGCCGAGCAGTCCACATTGGCACCCAAATCCAGCATCGTGGTAGCACCACCGGTGGCATTGGGAATTTGGCCGGCAATAGCGGGACGCTCGATGCCATCCACGGTTTTCAGAAGATAACGCGAAATCGCCATCAAAGCACCCGTGTTGCCAGCCGATACTGCCGCCTGAGCACTTCCATCCTTGACCTGCTGGATCGCCACGCGCATGGAGGAATCCTTCTTGCGGCGCAGGGCAATTTCCAGGGGGTCGTCCATGGTGACTACTTCGCTGGCCGCCACAATCCGGGCGCGCGGGTGTGAAAAACCCGCCAGCGGCGCGGCCAAGCCGACCAGAATCAGGGCGGCTTCGGGGTGCTGTTCCAGGAATTGCCGGCAGGCAGGCAGTGTGACCTGGGGGCCGTGGTCGCCTCCCATGCAGTCAACAGCAATTGTGATCATGGGGCAGGCACCCAAAAAGATAGAGACATCAGACAAAACCCAGAGGCCAAAAACAACAAAAGCCCGACGCTACAGGACCTGTAGCTCCGGGCTTTGCGCGAACAGCCGTTTTCAGGCTTCGGATTTGGTCTTCAGAACCTTGCGACCACGGTAGAAGCCGGTGGGGCTGATGTGGTGACGCAGGTGGGTTTCACCGGTGGTGGATTCCACGGCAATGCCGGGAACAACCAGAGCGTTGTGCGAACGGTGCATACCGCGCTTGGAAGGAGACTTTTTGTTTTGTTGAACGGCCATGATCGGCTCCTGGGCAAGGGTGCTGCACAGGTTGCAACACGTTGGGTTGGTAAAAACGCGCCGAAATTCACGCGCGAAGCCTTAGATTATAGCCCAAAGCCGGGCTTGCGGCTAGGGCTTGGTTTTCAGCTGCTGCAAGACAGCAAATGGATTGGGCTTTTTGTCCTCTTCCTCGACAAAGTCCGCATCGGCCGCCTGCAGCTTGACCGGGCCGGGGCAGACGTCGTGCTTGGGCACCACGGGCAGCGCCATCAGCAATTCGTCTTCCACCAGCTCCAGCAGGTTGAAGTCGCGGCTCAGGACCAGAACATCCTCCTCGGACTCCTCGTCTTCCACCTCGGCCTGCTCTTCGGTGGCCACGAAGCGAAACTCTCGCTCTACGAGCACGGGCACTTCCACCGGCCCCAGGCAACGCTGGCAGGTCTGCGGCAGCGCCATTTCGGCGGTCAGCACCAACCAGATTTGTTCGCCCTGGCCGCCGTCCGAGCGGATTTGCCCCTCGGCCGTGAAGCGCACGGGGCTTGTTGCGGCAACACCCTGCGCCTCCTGCTGCAGGCGTTCAAAGTGCGGAAGCTCCTCACTCCCCGTCAGGCTGCCCTGGGCGCGGGCAAAGGCTTCCAGATTCAGATGCCGGGCGTCATAGTCGTGTTTCATGCGCGCAGTGTAAGAGAATCAGTCCATGTCAGACATTTCCAACCGAAAACTCATACTCGGCTCCACCTCGGCCTACCGGCGCGAACTGCTGAGCCGCCTGCAGGTTCCTTTTAGTGTGGAATCTCCCCATTTGGACGAAACGCCGCTACCCGGGGAATACCCCGCCGCCCTGGCGCGCCGCCTGGCGCTGGCCAAGGCACAGGCCGTGGCCCAGCGCTTTCCGGACTGTGTGGTCATCGGCTCGGACCAGGTGGCCGATCTGGATGGCCAAGCCCTGGGCAAACCCGGCACCCACGAGCGTGCAGTGGCCCAGTTGCGCCAGATGCGCGGCAAGACAGTCATATTCCAGACCGCCGTAGCCGTGGTGTGCCAGCAAAGCGGCTTTTGCCAACAAGCGCTGGCACCGGTCAAGGTGACATTCCGAACCCTGGACGATGACGAAATCGAAGCCTATCTTCGGGCCGAGCAACCCTACGATTGCGCCGGCAGCGCCAAGAGCGAGGGCCTGGGCATAACACTGCTGCAGTCGATTGAAAACGATGACCCCACCGCCCTGGTCGGCCTGCCACTGATACGCACCAGCCAGATGCTGCGCGCGGCCGGCATTGCCCTGCTGGGCACCAAGCCATGACCCCCGGCACGCTCTATCTGGTGCCGGCACCGCTGGACTTTGGCTGCGAGACCCTGGCACCGCTGGACCGGGTCATGCCGGCTGGCACGCTGGCCGTGGCCGCCACGCTCACGCACTGGGTGTGCGAAAACGCCAAGTCCACCCGCGCCTATCTGAAACGCATCCACGCGACCCACCCGCTGCGGTTGCCGCTGCAGGAAATGCAGTTGCAGGAACTGCCACACACTGTCCACAAAAAGGGCGATCACCAAGGACATTTCGATGCCCGCCCCTTGCTGCAGGCTGCGCTGCGCGGCGAGAACATCGGTCTGGTGAGCGAGGCTGGTATGCCGGCGATTGCCGATCCGGGGTCTTCTGTGGTCCGTGCGGCCCACGAACTGGGGCTTCCGGTGGTGCCGCTGGTGGGACCAGTGTCGTTATTGTTGGCCCTGGCCGCCAGCGGCCTCAACGGGCAGAGCTTTGCGTTTGTCGGCTACCTGCCAAGCACTCCTGCCGAGCGCAGCCAACGCATCCGCGAACTGGAAGCCCTGGCGCTGAAAACCGGGCAGACCCAACTTTTTATCGAGACGCCCTACCGCAATGCGGCGCTGTTGCAAGCGCTGGTACAAGCGCTGCAACACAACACGCGACTGGCAACCGCCAGTGGCCTGACGCTCGACAGCGCCGTCTGTCACAGCGATCTGGTGAAAAACTGGAAACACAAGCCCTGGACGCTGGAAGCCCATACGCCCGCCGTGTTTGCCATCGGGCGTTAAAGAAGCGTGGGGGCTTAGCGCAGCAAGGGCGCCAACCGCATCGCGCGCACACCGCCTTCGCCAATGGCGGCGCCAAAGCGCTTGACCAGGCGCTCAGCCACATTGTCCTTGCGGGTGTAATCAATCAACTCTTCGGCCTTGACCACTTCGCGGGCCACAAAGTCCAAGTTACCGAGTTGGTCAGCCAGACCCTTCTCGATGGCCTGCTGGCCGGTCCAGAACAGACCGCTGAAGGTCTCCGGCGTTTCCTTCAGACGCTCGCCCCGCCCCCTTTTAACCACGTCGATAAATTGCTGGTGGATCTGGTCCAGCATGGCCTGCGCAAACACGCGCTGTTTTTCGGTCTGTGGGCTGAAAGGGTCCATAAAGCCCTTGTTCTCACCAGCCGTCATCAGGCGGCGCTCTACGCCCAGCTTGTCCATCAGGCCGGTGAAGCCAAAGCCGTCCATCAACACACCAATGCTGCCCACCACGCTGGCCTTGTCGACAAAAATCTTGTCGGCTGCCACGGCAATGTAATAAGCGGCCGATGCACAGGTCTCTTCGACCACGGCATAGACCGGCTTGTTGTGCAGGGCCTTGAGGCGGTGGATTTCGTCGTTGATGATGCCCGCCTGCACCGGGCTACCGCCGGGGGAATTGATCAGCAGCACAACCGCCCGCGCACCCTTGTCTTCAAAGGCACTGCGCATCGCGGCCACGATCAGTTCCGCACTGGCCTCCGCACCCGATGCAATTTCACCCTCAATCTTGACCAGTGCCGTGTGCGGCATCGAGGTATCGGTCGTACTGCCACCGCGGTCCATGCCCATCCACACCAACGCCACCAGAAATCCCAACCATGCCAGGCGGATACCGTTGCGCCAGCGGCGCGCCTGGCGCTGCTCGGTGATGGCTGCCATGGCCAATTGCTCCAGCGTGGCGCGCTCCCACCCGGGGGCGGTGCCGGCAGCGGGGGTAGCCTGATTCGCTCCATTTTTAATAGCATCCTGCGCAGAATCTGCGAGGGCTGACGGCATATTTGGCGTAAAGCCTTGGTCGCCTGGGATGTGTGGGTCGCTCATTATCAGAACTCTATAGGTTGCAGGTTGGAGGCAGTATGCCAGTGCACGACACCGTTCTGCTCGGTCATCGCAATCTTTATCAGGCCTCCCCGACAGGGGCCGCCACGGCATTCGCCGGTCTGGGGGCGGTAAATCGCCCCATGGGTGGCGCACATCAGGTACTGGCCGGTGCTGTCAAAAAAGCGGTTGGGCTGGTAGTCCATTTCCATCGGAACGTGGGCACACTGGTTCAGATACCCATACACCGTTCCGTCATAGCGGATGGCAAAGCCGCGGGATGCCCGCCCGCAATAGACCACATCAAACGGCATGGCATCGCCGCTGTTCGCCAGGTCCGCGGAATTGCACAGGGGGATGGCGATCGTCTCGATCGGGTTCATGGGTGTCCTATTCTTGGATCATGCGTTGGCCAGGAACCAGCCATGCAGCTCGGCAACCGAGTGCGCCACAAAACGCGGCTGCAATGCGGTGAACGTATCGTGCGCGTGGGCACCATAACTCACACCAACGCTGTCACAACCCGCGTTGAGCGCCATTTGCAGATCGTGCGTGGTGTCGCCCACCATCAATACCCGCTCGGCAGCCACGCCAAACTCCTGCATCAACTCGCGGAGCATCAGGGGGTCGGGCTTGCCTGCGGTTTCATCGGCAGTCCGCGATCCGTCAAACACACCTTGCAAGGCAGCGGTCTTCAAGGCTTCGTTCAGTCCGCGCCGGCTTTTTCCCGTGGCCACTGCCAGCACATGGTTGCGCGCCCGCAAATCCGCCAGCAGCGGCAAGACACCGTCAAACAGGCTGATGTCGTTCTGGTGCGCCATGTAGTGGTGCTGGTAGCGCGCGCCCAATTGCGGATACTTTTCGGGTGGTACGTCGGGCGCGGCGTGGGCCAGCGCCTGCATCAAACCCAGGCCAATCACAAATGCTGCGTCTTTGTCGCTTGGCAGGCGCCCGCCCACGTCCACCACCGCCAACTGGATGCAGCGGGTAATGATGGCTGTGGAATCGAACAGAGTGCCATCCCAGTCGAAGGCGATCAGGTCATAACGTCGGGAGGAGCTTGGCAGTTTGGTTGTTGGCATAGTGTGAAGAAAAAATTTGACCAAGATTCAGGCCGCTTGGGGCAGCACCTCGGCCACGAACCGTGTCAGCTCAGCCGGCAGCGCAGCCAGCATCTCCAGTGGCTCATCGCTCACCGGATGCTTGCAGCGCAGACGCCAGGCGTGCAGGAACATACGCTTGAGCGAAGGCTGGGCCCCGGCGCGGGCCAGGGCCTTGTTGCAGTCGAAGTCGCCGTACTTGTCATCCCCGGCGATGGGCATGCCCTCACTGGCCAGGTGCACGCGGATCTGGTGGGTACGACCGGTTTTGATGGTCACTTCCAGCAGCGAATAGCCGCGTCCGGCATCAACACCGGTCGCATCCTGCCCACCGGCGGCCCGAATCTTGACCAGGGTCATGGAGGGCATGCCGTCTGGGTCATCCTTGGTCACCACCTTAACCCGGCGCTCGCCGTCGGGCAGCAGGTATTTGTGCAGCGGCTTGTCCAACACCTTCTTGTTGGCTGGCCATTGACCCAGCACCAGGGCCAGGTAGGTTTTGCCGGTTTCGCGTTCACGAAACTGGTCCTGCAGGTTTTTCAGCGCGCTGCGTTTCTTGGCCACCAGCAGGATGCCGCTGGTTTCGCGGTCCAGGCGGTGCACCAGTTCCAGAAACTTGGCCTGGGGCCGCGCCATGCGCAACTGCTCGATGACGCCAAAGCTGACGCCCGAGCCCCCGTGCACGGCAACCCCGGCCGGCTTGTTGATGGCCAGCAAACACTCGTCTTCGTACAGGATGGCAAATTCGCGAGCCGGCGCATGGCTGGCGACCTGCTCGGCCATGGCCTGCGCCTTTTCTGCGGCGCGCTCGGACACGCGAACCGGCGGCAGGCGCACCACGTCCCCTGCGTTCAGGCGCGTCTCGGCACTGGCCCGCCCCTTGTTGACCCGCACCTCACCGCTGCGGATGATGCGGTAAACGTGGGTCTTGGGAACGCCCTTGAGCTGGCGCATCAGGTAGTTGTCGAGCCGCTGTCCCACGCCATCTTCATCGACGGTCAGCAATTTGACTTGAGGCAACGGGGGAATGGGATTGCCCCCTATAATGTGTTTCACTAGCGATGCGCTGTAAGTGGTTGATTTGTCTGGAGTTTAGTCCACGCACCATACACAGACGCGCTGGAAGGTCGATGCCGCCGGGTTGAACTGCAAACAAATCACACGCCAAATGCCTGTGATGGTCTGCAAACGACACGGTCAAGACTGCGAAACGAAATACTGATACGGAATACCCACAGTTTGCAGACCCCTCGTCTGTAAACGGATTGAAACGAGATGTTTGTGCTGATGTGCCTGATGTGTCTATGCCTACGGAGCGTTTTCGCCCCGTTGCTTGGCATGAATCGGCCTCTAGCCCCCGTAAAACGGGCGCAACCAGCTATGCAATTGATAGCTAACTCACAAACGCATCCCCTCGCTCCCCTCCACGCGCCTACGCTTCGTCGTCTCATTTGAGTCGAAGTTCTCCGGCAATTCCACCTCGCATTCGTCTCGTTCAGTCCAGGTATCAATAGCCCCTAGAGGGCATGTAAAACTGATGAAGGACGCACTCCATGAAACGGATGCTTATCAACGCCACGCAGGCTGAAGAACGCCGCTTGGCGATTGTCGACGGACAAAAACTCCTCGACTACGAAATCGAAATCGAAGGGCGCGAACAGCGCAAAGGCAATATCTACAAGGCCGTCGTCACCCGCGTCGAGCCGTCGCTGGAAGCCTGTTTTGTCGACTACGGCGAAGACCGCCACGGTTTCCTGCCCTTCAAAGAAATCTCGCGCATGTACTTCAAGGAAGGCGTTTCTGCCTCCCAGGCCCGCATCCAGGATGCCATCCGCGAAGGCCAGGAACTGCTGGTCCAGGTCGAAAAAGAAGAACGTGGCAACAAGGGCGCAGCCCTGACGACCTTCGTCTCGCTGGCCGGCCGTTATGTGGTGCTGATGCCCAACAACCCCCGTGGTGGTGGTGTATCCCGCCGCATCGAGGGTGAAGACCGCGCCGAGCTCAAAGAAAACATGGACCAGTTGGAATACCCCAACGGCATGTCCATCATCGCCCGCACCGCCGGCATCGGCCGCAGCGCGCCCGAACTGCAGTGGGACCTGAACTACCTGCTCAAGCTCTGGTCCGCCATTGACGGCGCCGCCAAGGGTGGCAAGGGTGCTTACCTGATTTACCAGGAATCCAGCCTGGTAATCCGCGCCATCCGCGACTACTTCAACCACGACATCGGCGACATCCTGATCGACACCGACGACGTGTACGAACAGGCCCAGCAGTTCATGGCCCACGTCATGCCCGAGCACGCCGCGCGCGTGAAGCGCTACCGCGACGACGCCCCCCTGTTCAGCCGTTTCCAGATCGAACACCAGATCGAGTCGGCATACGCCCGCACGGTGCAACTGCCCTCCGGCGGCGCCATCGTGATCGACCACACCGAAGCTCTGGTGTCGGTAGATGTCAACTCGGCCCGCGCCATCAAGGGAGGCGACATCGAAGAGACTGCTACCCGCACCAACCTGGAAGCCGCCGACGAAGTGGCCCGCCAGATGCGCCTGCGCGATTTGGGTGGCCTGATCGTGATCGACTTTATCGATATGGAAGAGTCCCGCAACCGCCGCGAAGTGGAAAACCGCTTGCGCGACGCCCTGCGCCAGGACCGTGCCCGTGTGCAGTTCGGCACTATCAGCAAATTCGGCCTGATGGAAATGAGCCGCCAGCGCCTGCGCCCGGCTCTCTCCGAAGGTGCATCCATCCCCTGCCCACGTTGCGGTGGTTCCGGCCATATCCGTGACACCGAATCAAGTGCGCTGCAAATCCTGCGCATCATCCAGGAAGAGTCGCTGAAGGACAGCACCGCCTCCGTGTTGTGCCAGGTTCCTGTCGATGTCGCATCCTTCTTGCTGAACGAAAAGCGCTCCGAAGTCGCCAAGATTGAGCTGAAACAGCGCATTAACGTGCTGCTGGTTCCCAACAAGACGCTGGAAACGCCCAACTACCGACTGGAGCGCCTGAAACACGACGACCCACGTCTGGACAACATCGAAGCCAGCTACAAGATGGCCGACGAGATCGAAGATCCGACCAGCGTGACGCGCCGCTCGCAAGAGCCAACCAACAAGCAAACGCCCATCATCAAGGGCGTGCTGCCGGATGCGCCGGCACCCATGGCCGCTCCTCGCCCTGTGACGCCTGTCGCGGCCGCGCAACCTGCGCCTGCCCCTGTTGCGGCCACGCCGGTAAAAGCCGCTGTGCCTGCTGAGAAAGGGTTCTTTGGCTGGATCAAGAGTCTGTTCGGCGGTGATGCACCTGCGCCCACGCCAGTCAAGCCCGTGGTGGTCCCGCCTTCCAAGGCTCCTGAAGGGCGAGACGGGCGTGGTCGTGACGGCGCCCGCAGCGGCGCAAAGCCCGGCGAAGGCCGTTCTGATGGACGGCCGGAGGGGCGGGGTCCCCGTGGCGAGGGCCGCGGCGGTGAGGGCCGTGGCGACGGTCGCAATACACGCGGCGGACGCGGTGGTCGTGGTGGTGGTGAGCGCCAGGGTGGGGCGCAACGCGAACGCATGGATGCTGAAGGCAAACCCATGCTCAACGACGCAAACCTGCAGGCTCCAAACCAACCCGTGGCGGCAGGGGAAGGGGCGCCCCGCCAAGAAACCCAGCGCAATGAGCGGGGGCCACGCAATGACCGTGGCAATCGTGGAGGGCGCGGTGCCGAACGCAGCGAAGCGGACCGCGAACCGCGCAACGAGGGTCGTACCGACAACACGGTTGCTGCCGATGGCAACCCTGAGGGCCGCAACCCAGAGGGACAAGCCCGTGAAGGTCGTGAAGGCCGCAACGGTCGTGGCCGAAATGGTCGTGGACCCCGTGCCGACGGAGAGAACCGCAATGCAGCGGGCGATACCCGCCAATCCCAACTGGGTTTTGCAGAAGGCGACAACCAGCAGCGCGATGGTGCGTTGGAACAAGCAATCACCGACGAGGGCGTGCAGGCACTATCGCCCCGTACTGAAAGCGGTGAGCCCCGTGAAAAGCGCAACCGCGACCGTTACGGCCGCGAGCGTGGTCAACGTGGCGACCGCAGCGAAAACGAGGAACGTCCGGATCTGCGCATCCCCGTTCAACCCGCCAAGGTGACTAACGACGAAGTGGCCGCAGAAACCACTGAACAGGCATCGACCACGGCACCGGTGACCGAGCGAGCCCCGGTTGCGGCTCTATCCGTTGTACCGACAAAGGCAAGCCCGATCACAGTGACTGTAGCGCCTCTTGCGCGTATGCCCAGTGTGACGCCCTTTTCGCTGCCGACTGACGCTTTGCAAGCGGTTGCCGTCAGTTCGGGCCTGCAATGGGTCAACTCGGATGAATCCAAAGTGGCTGCTGTGCAGGCGGCTATTGCGGCAGAGCCGAAGGCCATCCACGTGCCGCGTGAACGCACTGAACTGCTGCAGATCGACACGGGCCCGCTGGTGCTGGTAGAAACACGACGCGACCTGCGCAACATGACCTTGCCGTTTGAACAGCCCCCGTCTGCTTGATCCACAGCGACCCCGAAAGACGGGGTCAGCACCAACACAAAAGGGGCCAACAGGCCCCTTCTTTTTTTGTTCTAAGCGCCAAGCTCCTGTGATCGGTGAGCTTGGCGATGTGTTCTGCGAGTGTAGCAATAGACACTTTGTCCCGCCGCCCCGATCGTCACCTTCTAGCAGCCTCGCGGTACGCATCAGCCGCCGCCTGCGCATCCTGCCTTTGCTCCGCCATAAAGGCCAGGGCCAGCCAGGTGTCACGTGTGAGATCAGACTTTGGCAAGGTAGCCAATGACTGCTTGAGCAATTGCTGCGCCTTGCCCCACAAACTCAAACGCATGCAAACCACGCCCGCCAGGTATTGCAGCACGGCATCGCGTGGATTGCCCATTTGTGCGGCTTCAATGCGGGACAGCCAGGCAGCATCGGGCGTACGCCCCTCCAATCCAAACCCTTGCTCCAGTACACGCGCCAAACGGATGCGCTGAACCAATGTCAAGCGGTCCTGGCCTTGCACCATCGCGTCCCACAGGGGTAATACCCAGCGCCGGGACACGGATTCATCACCCTCCAAAAACAAGAGGCGCTCGGCTGCTTCACAGGCGACTTCAGGGATTGTCTGTTCGGAAACGTCAAGGGCATCCCAGGCACGTTGCAATTGCACGGCATCGTGAGCGGAACGGATCAACTCGATAGCCAGCCCACGGGCAATGCTTCTCCCCGCCGTTTCTGAAAACGCCCGGTGCTTGGTTAACAACCGCGACGCCTCAAGTGCCATTTGTGACTGCCCGGACTGGCGCGCCGCCCTGAAACGCATTCGCAGAGCCACGGTTCGGCGTGAGGCACCTTGCGGCAGTTGGTCCAGCCACTTCATGGCAGCCACCGGGTCACGGTCATCAAGTGCCCAGCGGGCACGTCGAAGCTGAACACCTTCGCGGGTTTCCTGCGCATCCCGCCCGGCCGCTTCTTCCAGAGCCTGTCCGAAATGGCCATCGCGTACCACGCGGTTTTGCAGTGCATGGGCACTTTCCGCCGCCAGCAAATGGGTCAGTGCGCGCAAGCGCCCGCCGTATGACAGCTGCTCACCGCTACGCTGCACCGACTCCTCCAGCGATATCACCAAATCAGCTGCTTTGCGCGAACGGATAAACCGCCCTGCAACTAGGTGGGATAAGGAATCGAGCAAAGCGCTGTGAATCGCACGCTCCTTTTGCAGCAGCCGCCAGCGCCGTGCCTGTTGCGGGATGCGCATCAGTGCCGACAAGGCCCGCATGGCCAAATGCAAAGTCAGAAAACTGCCCGCCAATAACAACAAAAACAAGTTCAGCGACAGGTCAATCCGATGTGGCGCCCAAAACAGCGTGACCGTGCCCGGGTTGTTGCCTGCGAACAGCGCACTGGCAACTGCAATGGCAAACAGGGCCGTAAGCCACAGGGCAACGCGCATTCTCAGCGTCCTGCGGCGGCCGTTGCCAATGCCGCGAGCGTGTCATCCACACGCGGCAGTTCCAGCGCCTTGAGTTGCCCGCGCACTTGCAACAACAGCGCGCTAGCAGTCTGGGTCTTGCGTGACGAAGTGTCAAAGTAACGCCCCATCGCCACGGATGCTGCTGCCAGGTCCGAACGTACGGACTCAATTTGCCGCGACAACAAGCCCAAACGGGCGTTGAGCAACTTGAGTTTGAGGTTTTCGCGCAAGAAGAATGATTGTTCCGGTGACAACAGGGCCGCTTCGGGATTTTCAATGCGGCTCACCCGCACCAGCTTGCGCATTTCCTCCTGAACCACCGATGGCAGACGCAACCACCACGAGGAAACGGTTTCGTCCGGTTTGCGTTTGATGGTCTCATTGTTGCGGGCCACCGGCACGGCGTTGGCGACCGGCAATTCATCGGCCAGCACAACCAGTTCGTCGAGTTTGACCAGAAGGGCCGGAGTATCGGCCAACGCAGTGGCCTTGATGCGGTCCACGTCCCGCGCGATGGCGCGCTGCAAGGGTGTCAGGCGCGGTTGTGCTGCACGGGTGACACGCAACTCTGCACTTCTAAGGGCCGCCAGCAACGGGTCCAGACTGCCCGTCAACTGCGCCTGCTGCTGGGCCAAACGTACCGCCGCCTCAATATCGACCACAAGGTTTTCATCGCGCGAACGCGACAAACTTTGCATCAGCTCTTCGAGCTGTGTGCGCTGCAGCGACACCTCACTAAGCCGCGCTTCGGTCACGGCCAGCTTGGCCGCCGTTTCCATGGACAGTTCCTGGGCCTGGCGTGCGCTGGCGCGGGCCTCGGATGCCTGGGTTCCGGCATCTGCGCTTTGTCTGGCCAGTTGCTCTTGAATCGTGCCGAGCTTTTGCCACAACAGGGCGCTGAGCACCAACGCAGCGAGTGCCACCAGGCCAAAAACCCATTGGAGCCGCACAACGGAATTTCCACTCACCTGGGCAGGCGATGGGCTCGCGATAGCGGTCGACGGCACCTCTTCCATGGGCTCTGGTGCCTGCGCCGCGCTCGACTCTGTGTTCATCCAAGCGATTCTATCGACGCCATCAGGGCCGCCAGCGTGGGACGTGACTCGCAAACAACAGAAAATCCCGCTTCACGCGCGGCCCTGGCAATCCGACTGTGGGTCACCACTGCCTTGGCCTGGCACCATTCCTGCTCTGGGCAAACGGCGAGCAGGTTCGCAATCGCTTCCGAACTGCTGAACAGCCACACCGTGCCATCGGCGGCAGCCTGTTGCGCCAACGCACGATCAGCCTCGGTCATTTCCGGCATGCAACGCTGGTAGGCCACGACAAATTCGACCTCACCACCGGCAGCGCGCACATGGTCGGCAAACCAGTCTCGACCGGCGCCGTCTGCCGCAGGAGATGCATCACCGTCAGACCCCAACGCACTGCCGGCACCACGCACAATCAGAACCCGAAATCCTGGCCGCACTTGCGCTGCCACTACGCCCCACAAAGATTCGGAATCGAACTGCCCGGCTTCGCGATCCGGCATGTCGATACAACGGGTGTCAATCTGTGCGCGCTTCAAGGCCGACAAACTGCCAGGCCCGGTTACAAACACTCTTATTTTAGTAGCGCTTTCATCAGTAAATTCGAGGGATAGAGCCGGTTTCAGCGCAAAGAAATGGTCAACCGCATTGCCACTGACAAACATCACCGCGTCAAAACTTGCCAGTCGGCCCCAGGCCGCAACCACGGCCTGCGCATCAGGCGCAGGCAAGACACCAATCAAGGGAAAAGACAAAGCCTCATAACCCGCGTCTATCAGCGCTTGGACCCACTGTTGTGCTTCCTTCTTGGGACGGGTGACCAGCACACGCATGGTGTCACTCTCGTTGGCCGGTTTGCAGCGCCACGCCGTTTTGCAACTGGCGCGCAACCCGCTCACCCAGCAGGGTCGCCGCTTGGGCATCGATCACCGCCTCCTGCGCCTGGGCTGACACCAAGGGCAATACACCCTCAGGGTCTCCCCAGACCGCGCGAATGCTCAAAACCTCCCCCTGCCAGGTGGCAAAGGCCGCCAACGGCATGGAACAACTGCCCCCCATGACGCGGCTCACGGCGCGCTCAGCGGATACGGCCAGCCAGGTGGGCGAGTGCAGGAGGGCATGCAAAACCTGGGTCACATCGGTGCGATCCGAGCGCACTTCAATGCCCAGCGCGCCTTGCCCGGCAGCCGGTAACATCTGCTCGGGCTCAAAGACCGAACGGATGCGCGACGCCAGTCCCAAACGCTTCAATCCGGCGGCGGCCAGCACAATGCCGTCGTACAGACCATCGTCAAGCTTCTTCAGCCGTGTATCGAGGTTGCCACGCAAGGCCTCGATCTTGAGATCAGGTCGCAAGGCCCGTAACAGAGCCATGCGCCGCAGGCTGGATGTTCCAACGGTGGCGCCCTGGGGCAGATCATCCAGGCTAGCGTAGCGGCCGGACACCCAGGCATCCCGCGGGTCCTCGCGCTCCATCACGCAGGCCAGCGTGAAACCGTCCGGCAACTCCATGGGCACATCTTTCAGGGAATGCACGGCCAGGTCGGCCGCGCCCTCCTCCAAAGCCACTTCCAGTTCCTTGACAAACAGGCCTTTGCCACCCACTTTGCTGAGTGACCTGTCCAGAATCTGGTCTCCGCGGGTGGTCATGCCCAACAAGCTAACCGTGTGCCCCATGCCTTCCAGCAAGGATTTAACGTGTTCGGCCTGCCACAGGGCGAGTCGGCTTTCGCGCGTGGCGATCGTGAATGTGTGTGAAACCATGGCCTGTCCGTCGTAACCCATTTGTAATCTATTGGTAGTCGTCAATGCTAGCATGGGCGACATGAAACACTTATCCGCTCCAGCGCCCGCCAAGCGCGAAAAAGACAATGAACGGCCCCTGGTAGAAGACATCCGGCTGCTGGGCCGGATTCTGGGCGATGAGATCCGAGAACAAGAGGGTCCGGCGGCGTTTGAGTTGATCGAGAAAATCCGCACCTTGTCCGTGGCCTTCCGGCGTGATGCCGACCACGAGGCCGACAAAGCGCTGAAGAAGCTGCTCAAGAGCCTTACCGGCGACCAGACGGTGAGTGTGATCCGTGCCTTCACCTACTTCAGCCACTTGGCCAATCTGGCCGAAGACCGCCACCATATCCGCCGCCGCGCCATTCACGAACGCGCTGGTGACACACAGGAAGGAAGCATCGATGTTGCTATGTCGCGCCTGCGCTGGGCCGGCATTGCGCCCAAGACCATTTCACAAACGCTGGCGCAAAGTTATGTGTCCCCAGTGCTGACCGCGCACCCGACCGAGGTGCAACGCAAAAGCATTCTGGACGCCGAGCGTGACATCGCCCAACTGTTGACCGAGCGCGACGAAATCAAGATGCGCGGCGCTTTTTTTGAAAACAAAAAAGATGCCCTGACCGCCCGCGAACTGGCCGCCAACGAGGCGCAAATGCGCGCCCGAGTCATGCAACTGTGGCAAACCCGCCTGCTGCGATTCAGCAAGCTCACGGTGGCCGACGAGATCGAAAACGCACTGAGTTACTACGAGTCCACCTTCCTGCGCGAGATTCCCAAGCTCTATGCCAACCTGGAGCAATTGTTGGGCAACCAGCCGGTGCACAGCTTTCTGCGCATGGGCCAGTGGATTGGCGGTGACCGCGACGGCAACCCCAATGTCAGCGCCCAAACCCTGGAATACGCGCTGCGCCGCCAGGCCGAGGTGGCATTGCGCCACTACCTGACCGAGGTGCACTACCTGGGCGGGGAACTGTCCGTGTCCGCCATGCTGGCCAGTTGCTCTCCCGAGATGCAGGCGCTGGCTGAATCATCACCCGACCGCAACGTGCACCGCATGGACGAGCCCTACCGCCGCGCCCTGACCGGTGTTTACGCACGGCTGGCTGCCACGCTGCAAAAGTTGACTGGCACGGAAGCCGCGCGCCATGCCATTGCGCCTCAGAACCCGTACACCCGGGCTGAAGAGTTCGCCAAGGAGCTGCACACCATCGAAGCATCGTTGCAAACCAACCATGGCAAGGCACTGGTGGCCGAACGCCTGCAGCCGTTGATCCGTGCGGTGGACGTGTTTGGCTTTCACCTGGCCACCGTGGACCTGCGCCAAAGTTCGGACAAACACGAGGAGGTGGTCGCTGAGTTGTTAGCCACGGCGGGGATTGAGAGCCACTACAGCGCACTCGATGAAGCGGCCAAACGCAGCCTGTTGATGGGTTTGCTGGGGGATGCCCGCTCGTTGACGGTACACGGGGTCACTTACTCGGACCACACCCGGCAGGAGCTGGCAATCTTCTCCATGGCCAAGGACATGCGTGAACGCTTCGGCCATGAGGCCATCCGCCACTACATCATCAGCCACACGGAAACCGTCAGTGATCTGCTGGAGGTGCTGCTGCTACAAAAAGAAGTGGGCCTGATGCGTGGCATTCTGAACGCACCCAAGCCGCCACCAACGGAATCGCCAAGCCATGACCTGCGCAACCCGGTGTGTGACCTGATCGTGGTGCCCCTGTTCGAAACCATTGAGGACCTGCGCAACGCCGCGCCCATCATGCGCGAGTTTTACGCCCTGCCCGGCATTGCGGCGTTGGTGCAGCGCAGTGGCGGCGAGCAGGACATCATGCTGGGCTACTCCGACAGCAACAAGGACGGCGGCATCTTCACCAGCAACTGGGAGCTGTACCGCGCCGAGATTGCGCTGGTCGAACTGTTTGACGAACTGGCGGCCAACCACCCGATCAAATTGCGCATGTTCCACGGCCGTGGCGGCACGGTGGGGCGCGGCGGCGGCCCCAGCTACGAGGCCATCCTGGCCCAACCCCCGGGCACGGTACGCGGGCAAATTCGCCTGACCGAGCAGGGCGAAGTCATTGGCTCCAAATACGCCAACCCAGAAATCGGTAGACGCAACCTGGAAACCCTGGTCGCCGCCACGCTGGAGGCCACGCTGCTGCAGCCCACCAAATCGGCGACCAAGGCGTTTCTGGACGCCGCCGCCGAACTCTCCAGCCACAGCATGGCCGCTTACCGGGCGCTGGTATACGAGACCCCCGGTTTCACCGAATTTTTCTTTAGCGCAACGCCCATTCGAGAGATTGCAGAACTCAATATCGGTTCACGGCCCGCTTCCAGAAAGGCCAGTCAGCGCATTGAAGACCTGCGTGCCATCCCCTGGGGCTTTAGCTGGGGTCAGTGCCGCCTGACGCTACCGGGTTGGTTTGGATTTGGCTCAGCCGTCGAAGCCTTCACCAAGGTCGGCACGCCTGCGCAACAGCAGGAGCGTATTGCCCTGCTGCAAAAGATGGTCAAGCAATGGCCCTTCTTCAAGACGCTGCTGTCCAATATGGACATGGTGATGGCCAAGAGTGACCTGGCACTGGCATCACGTTACTCCGAGCTGGTGGGTGATGCGCGTTTACGCAAACGAATCTTCACCGCCATTGAAGCCGAATGGCACAGCACAGCGCGGGCTTTGGTCACCATTACCGGCGACAAAAACCGCCTGGCCAATAACGCAGCCCTGCAACGTTCCATCCGCCACCGGTTTCCCTACATTGACCCACTGCACCACCTCCAAGTGGAACTGGTGCGGCGTTACCGCTCTGGCCTGGCCGATGAACGGGTACAACGCGGGATTCACATCTCGATTAACGGTATTGCGGCGGGCCTGCGCAATACGGGTTGAGTCACAATAATCGACCATGCAATCGAGCGTCTGCCAATCCCAGAACGGTGCAGCGGTAGTTGACGCGGTGGTGCGCCGCCATGGCGCGCATCGGCACGCCTTGATGCAAATCCTGCGCGAAGTTCAGGAACAGATCCATTGGTTGCCCCGTGCCGTGTTGACGCAGATTGCCAGCGGCGTCGGTTTGACGCCTGCCATCGTGGAAGGTGTCGCCAGCTTTTACCGCTTCTTCCACCTGGAACCGGTCGGTGCCTACCACCTGCTGTGGAGCGACAACATCACCGACCGCATGCTGGGCAATCGGACGCTGGCGCGTGACCTCTGCCAACGCCTGAACATCCGGCCAGGCGCATACCAAACCGGCGCCTTGGCCAGCGTGGGCTTTACTTCTTGCACTGGCCTGGGCGATCAAGGCCCGGCGCTGTTGGTTAACCAGCACCACGTTATTACCGGCATGGACGCACAACGCGTGGCCGAACTGGCCGAGTTGGTGCGCGCACAAGTGCCGGTATCCGACTGGCCCGCCGAATGGCTGCGCGTGGATGACCAGGTGCACCGCAGCGACGTGCTGCTGACGGGCCAGCCCCCGCAAGGCGATGCACTGCGCGCTGCGCTGGCACGGGGCAGCGAAGCCACACTGGCCGAAGTCATGCAGTCCGGCTTGCGCGGACGTGGCGGCGCCGGCTTCACCACAGGCCGCAAATGGACGCTGTGCCGGCAAGCGCCTGTCACCGAGGGTGGCACCCGCGTGGTGGTGTGCAATGCCGACGAGGGCGAGCCTGGCACGTTCAAGGACCGCGTGCTGTTGACGCGCCAAGCCAATGCAGTTTTCGAAGGTATGACGGTGGCCGCGCGGCTATTGGGCGCGCGCCAGGGACTGGTCTACCTGCGCGGCGAATACCGTTACCTTCTCGGCCACCTGGAGTCGGTGCTGGCGAACCGGCGCGCAGGTAACCTGCTGGGCGCCCGCATTCTCGGCACGGACGGTTTTGACTTTGACATTACCATCCACGTCGGCGCTGGTGCCTATGTGTGCGGCGAAGAAAGCGCATTGATCGAGTCATTGGAAGGCAAACGCGGCACGCCACGCATCCGACCGCCTTTTCCGGTGGAGAGCGGCTACCGGGGCCAGCCCACCATCGTCAACAATGTGGAAACCTTTTGCGCGGCGGCCCACGTCGCACTACGAGGCGGCGCATGGTGGGCGGCCATGGGCACGCCCCAGAGCAGCGGTACCAAGCTGCATTCGGTCAGTGGTGACTGCGAGCGCCCGGGCATTTATGAATACCCGTTTGGGGTCACGATTGAACAGATCCTGCACGATTGCGGCGCGCACGACACCCAGGCCGTGCAGGTCGGCGGGCCCTCGGGCGTGTGCTTGGCCGCGCACGAGTTCGGCCGGCGCGTCGGTTTCGAGGACGTTCCCACGGCGGGCGCCTTCATGGTGTTCAACCAGTCGCGCGACATGTTTGAAGTGGCGCGCAGCTTTTCGCATTTCTTTGCCCACGAGAGTTGCGGGTTCTGCACGCCCTGCCGGGTCGGAACCGAACTGGTGGCGCGGCGCATGGACAAGCTGGCGGCTGGTTTTGGCTCCCTGTTCGACGAAACCGAATTGCGCGATCTGGAAGCCCTGATGCACGGCACCACGCACTGCGGCCTGGGTGCCAGTGCCACCAATGCATTGCGTGACACCTTGGTGCGTTTTCGCCCAGCGTATGAAAAGCGCCTGCAAGAACCGGGCTTTGTGGCCGCATTTGACCTGGACGCCGAACTGGCCTCGGCCCGCCGGGTGACCGGACGGGACGACGCACTGGCCCACCTGGAGCGACGCGGATGAAGCATTTCAATCTTGATGGCACGGCGGTACCCTTTGAGGATGGCGACACGCTGATGGACGCGGCCACCCGCGCCGGACACTTGATACCCCACCTGTGCTGGCACACCACGCTGGGCCAAAGCGGGGCCTGCAGGCTGTGTACCGTCAAAGTCGACGGCCACCTGGCCGCGGCCTGCACCACGCGCGCCGTGCCCAACCAGGTCGTCGAGAACCGCACACCGGAGCTCGACGGCAAACGCCTGCTGCTCACGCAAATGCTGTTTGTCGAAGGCAACCACTTTTGCCCCAGTTGCGAGAAGAGCGGCCATTGCCTGTTGCAGGCTACGGCCTACGAACTGGGAATGACCGAGCCGCGCTTCGACGAGTTCTATCCCAAGCGCCCCGTGGATGCCAGCCACCCGGATCTGTGGCTGGACCTGAACCGCTGCATCCTGTGCAAACTGTGCGTGCGGGCCAGCCATGAAATCGACGGCAAGGACGTGTTTGCCATCAGCGGCCACGGGATCGCCACCCACCTGAGCGTCAATTCGCCCAGCGGCAAGCTCGTCGACAGCGCCTTTGCCAAGGAAGACTTCGCAGCACAGGTCTGCCCGGTGGGAGCGATTTTGCCCAAGCGGCGCGGCTTTGTGGTGCCGATTGGCACGCGCCCCTTTGACAACGCGTTGGCTCCGGCCCTGGTGAATGCCGCACAGGAGGGCGAAAATGCCTGAAGCTGATACCGCGCAAGCCCTCTCGCCTGCCATCTCGGCCGCCCCGCCCAAGCCGCGCCTGGCGACGGTCTCGCTGGCGGGCTGCTTCGGCTGCCACATGTCGCTGCTGGATATCGACGAGCGCCTGTTCACCCTGTTTGATCTGGTCACCTTCGACCGCTCACCCCTGACCGATGTCAAGCACTGCGGCCCCTGCGACGTCGGCCTGATCGAAGGCGGCCTGTGCAATGCCGAAAACGTGCTGGTCCTGCGCGAGTTCCGCGCCCACTGCAAGGTGCTGGTTGCCGTCGGTGCCTGCGCCATCAATGGCGGGCTGCCCGCGCAGCGCAATGCCATGGACATTGGCCAGATCCTGCGCGACGTCTACCACGCACGCGACGGGCTGGCAGCAGACAGCGCGGTGCCCAACGACCCCGAGCTGCCGCTGCCGCTGGCCCGGGTGCATCCCATCCATGAGGTGGTGCATATAGACTATTTCCTGCCCGGCTGCCCGCCCAGCGCCGATGCCATCTGGGACTTTTTCAGCGCTCTGCTGGCCGGGCGCGATCCGCAGCCCGCCCCCAACCATATCCGCTTCGACTGATGTCCACCACCACCACCACCGCCCCCGAAGCCCCGCCCCCGTCGACCCGACGGGTCGTGATCGACCCGGTGTCGCGCGTGGAGGGCCACGGCAAGGTCACGCTGCTGCTCGACGAGCACAACCGGGTGCAGCAGGCACGCCTGCATATCGTGGAGTTTCGGGGCTTCGAGAGCTTCATCGTCGGGCGCCCGTATTGGGAAGTGCCGGTGATGGTGCAGCGCCTGTGCGGCATCTGCCCGGTGTCCCACCATCTGGCGGCCAGCAAGGCACTTGATACCGCGCTGGGCATCGCTTCCATTCCGCGCACGGCCGAGGTCATGCGCCGGCTGATGCACTACGGGCAGATCATGCAATCGCACGCGCTGCACTTCTTTCATTTGTCGTCGCCCGACCTGCTGTTTGGCTTTGACAGTGAGGTCACCCAACGCAACATCGTCGGGGTCGCCGCGGCCCACCCCGACATTGCGCGCCAGGGCGTATTGCTGCGCAAGTTCGGGCAAGAGGTGATCCGCCTCACCGCCGGCAAGCGCGTGCATGGCACGGGCTCGGTCCCCGGTGGCGTGAACCGCCATCTAACCCCCGCCGAGCGCGCCGAGCTCGCCGCGCAAGTGCCGCAGATGCTGAGCTGGTGCGAACAGGCCGTAGACCTGGTGGCCGCGCTGCATGCCCAGAACCCGGCGCTGTATGACCACTTCGGCAGCTTCCGATCCAACTGGATGTCCATCGTGCGCCCCGGTGGCGACATGGACCTGTATGAGGGCGAGTTGCGGGTGCGCGACGCCGACGGACGCATCCTGCAGGACGGCACCAACGTGCAGGATTACCTGGGGCTGATCGAAGAGGCCACCGAGCCGTGGTCGTACATGAAGTTCCCTTACCTGCGCGCGCTGGGCCGCGACGCCGGCTGGTACCGCGTCGGCCCCTTGGCGCGGGTGCAGAACTGCGAGCGCATCCCCAGCCCGCGCGCCGAGGTGCAGCGCCAGCGCTTTCTGGCGCACGGCCCGGTGCATGCCACGCTGGCCTACCACTGGGCGCGCATGGTTGAGATGCTGCACGCCATGGAAGTGATTGCCGAGCTGCTGCAGGACGACGCCTTGCTGGGCGGTGAACTGACCGCACCGCTGCCCCTGCAACGGCCCGCACGGCGCGAAGGCGTGGGGGTCATCGAAGCGCCGCGCGGCACGCTGTTCCACCACTATGTGATCGGCGACGACGACCTTATCAGCTGGTGCAACCTGATCGTCAGCACCACCCACAACAACCAGGCCATGAACGAGGCCGTGCGGTCCGTGGCCCGCGAATATTTCGACGGCCGCGCGGTTAGCGAAGGCCTGCTCAACCACATCGAAGTGGCGATCCGCGCCTACGACCCCTGCCTGAGCTGTGCCACCCACGCACTGGGCAGCATGCCGCTGGACGTGACCGTGGTCGCAGCCGATGGCCAGGTGCAAGACGCGGTCTTGCGCCACGGTGACGGTCGCTTTGAACGCGTCCCCACCTGATGCGTGCTTTGCCAGCATGAGCCGGGCAGCGCTGCTGGTACTGGCCGTTGGCAACCCCAGCCGCGGCGATGATGCACTGGGTCCCCTGCTGATCGAGTGCCTGCAGCAGTTGAGCCTGTCGGCCCTGGGGGATGTCGAGCTGCTCACCGACTTTCAGCTTCAGATCGAGCATGCGCTGGATCTGGAAGGGCGCAAGGCGGTGCTGTTTGTCGACGCCGCCCGGCCCGGGACGGCGTGCGGCGCCACCCTCACGCCCATCCATGCAGCGCCCTGCATGCTGCCGGCCAGCCACGCGCTGTCGCCACAGGCCGTGTTGCAGGTTGCCACTCAGCTTGCGGGGCGCGCGCCTCCCGCGTGGCAACTGGCGATAGAAGGCGCGCAATTTGCGCTGGGTGAGGGCCTCAGTCCGGTGGCGGAACACCACCTGACCCAGGCGCTGGCACTGGCGCAGCAGTGGCTTCAGAGCCAAGGCCCAAACGCCGCGTCCCCGCGCACCGTCAGCGCGACACCAGTTCCCGCACCGCGGCAAGCTGGCGACGCGAGACCGCCAGCAGCTCATCCACCCCGTTGAGGCGCACGGCCCAGCCTTCGCCCTCTTCGGCGTCAAAGTGCTTTTCCAGCGCCCGCACGGCGCGCCGGGCGATCAGGGCGTTGCGGTGGATGCGCACAAAGTCCGCGCCGTACTTTTCCTCCAGCTCATTGAGCGAGCCATCCAGGATATAGCTGCGCGTGGCGGTGCGCACGGTGACGTATTTCAACTCGGCCTTGAAATACAACACCTGAGACAAGGGCACCCGTTCGGTGCGCCCCCGCTCCTGAATAATCAGCACATCTTCCTGAGGAAAATTGGCCTCTAGCCCTCGTCGGGATTGCGTAGACCGCTCTGCTTTTTGTAGCGCCATTTGCAGGCGCTCCAGTCGAACCGGTTTGGTCAGGTAGTCCAATGCCGCCAAATCAAACGCTTCAACCGCATGCTCTGCGTGGGCAGTGACAAAAATGATGGCCACGGTCGGGTCCAGCGCCTGCAAGGCACGGGCCAGCGCAAGACCATCGGCACCGGGCATATGGATATCAATCAATGCAACATCCAACGGCTGTTGCTGGGCCAAGGTCATCGCCTGCACGGCATTGGCGGCTTCACCCACACACCGCGCGGCAGGCGCGGTGCAATCTGCCAGCAGGGTGCGCATACGTGCCCGCGCCAGGCTCTCGTCATCAACCACCAGCACGTTGAGCACGCCGGTCAAACCATTCGCTTGGATCACAGCGGCACCTCCATGCGCACCTGGTACACCCCATCTTTGAGGCCACTTCGGAACTGCCCTTGCACATCGTGCAACAGAGCCAGCCGTTCACGCACGTTGCGCAGCGCCAGTCCCTGCCCAGCGCAGCCTTGCCCGGCAGGCACCGTATTGGTCACCTTGATCACCACGATAGACCCCCTGCGTTGTGTCGATATCCGCACGTCGGCACCCTCGGGACTCGGCTCCACGCCGTGGCACACCGCATTTTCCACCAAGGGTTGTAGCAACAAGGGCGGCAAGCGGGCCCCGTCGGCGCTGGGGTCGAGTGACCACTGCACCCGCAGGCGTTCACCAAACCGCACCTGCTCGATCGCCAGGTAGCGTCGGGCCAGATTGATCTCGTCGGCCAGGCTCACCGGCTCCCCCGAGTCCTTCAAGGCCTCGCGGAACAAATCACTCAGGTCTTCCAGCAGAGCCTCGGCCTTGGCAGGTTCGGCACGCACCAGGGCAATGGCGCTGTTCAGTGTGTTGAACAAAAAATGTGGCCGTATACGCGACTGCAGTTCGGCCAGCCGTGCTGACGTGTGGGCCGGCATCTGTCCCTTGCTGCGCAAGACCAGACCTGCAACCAACAAGGATGACAACAAGGCCCCGCTGCCCACGCTGCCAGCCCACGGCGGAGAAGGTAGCAAACCGGCCCAAGCCAACATGGCGCAGCCGTAGAGCCCTGAGACCGCACCCAGCAGCACCGCCGACGTGTATTGCCACAGTCGAGCCATACGGGCCAGCAAACGCTTGGTCAAACAGGCCAACAGCAGCCAGGCTAAGGTTGCCGGTAGCGCCCCGCCGGTCACCAACGCCACCCGGACCACCCAGTCGAACGGGTCAAAGGACACGAACATGGCGCCCACTCCGGCACACACCTCCACAAACAGCACCGCGCGCAGCACCACGCCGGTCTGGCAAGCATCAAACACCAGGGTCGGTTCCGCCGATGCGGTCTCTGCAGGCCGGGAATCCGCTGCAGGGGCCAACTCGTGGAACGCCGATAATATTTGGGTGTCTTTCATGAACCCGGATTTTGACTCCATTACCCGCCCCGCTCGCCATGTCCCACAAACAACTCGACAATCAACTCGACAAAAAATCCCAGGCGTGGTCCGCGCTGTTCTCCGAACCCATGAGTGATCTGGTCAAACGTTACACCTCCAGCGTGTTTTTTGACAAGCGCCTATGGCAGGCCGACATCACCGGCAGTCTGGCCCACGCCGAGATGCTGGCGGCCCAGGGCATCATCAGCGCCGAAGACCACGCATCGATTGTGAGCGGCATGGCGCAGATCACCGCCGATATTGCATCCGGCAACTTCGAGTGGAAGCTGGACCTGGAGGACGTGCACCTCAACATCGAAGCCAGGTTGACCCAACTGGTGGGTGACGCCGGCAAGCGCCTGCACACCGGCCGCAGCCGCAATGACCAGGTCGCCACCGACGTGCGCCTGTGGCTGCGCGGCGAAATCGACCTGATTGGCGAATTGCTGGTCGATCTGCAGAAGTCTTTGCTGGACGTGGCCGAGAAAAATGTCGACGTCATCCTGCCCGGCTTTACCCACTTGCAGGTGGCACAGCCCGTCAGCTTTGGCCACCACATGCTGGCCTATGTGGAAATGTTCTCTAGAGACGCCGAGCGCTTTGCCGAGGTGCGCGCCCGCACCAACCGCCTGCCCCTGGGCGCTGCCGCTCTCGCGGGAACGAGCTATCCGCTGGACCGCGAACGCGTGGCCCGCACCCTGGGCATGGTGGATGCCGCTGGTAACCCGCAGGTCTGCCAGAACAGCCTGGACGCGGTCAGTGACCGCGATTTTGCGATTGAGTTCACGGCCGCCGCCACGCTAACCATGGTGCACATCAGCCGCATGAGCGAGGAGTTCATTCTGTGGATGAGCCAGAACTTCGGCTTCATCAAGATTGCGGACCGTTTCACCACCGGCAGCTCCATCATGCCGCAAAAAAAGAACCCCGACGTGCCCGAGCTGGCTCGCGGCAAGACCGGCCGCGTGGTCGGCCACCTGATGGGCCTGATCACGCTGATGAAGGGCCAGCCCCTGGCCTACAACAAGGACAACCAGGAAGACAAAGAGCCACTCTTTGACACCGTGGACACGCTCAAAGACACGCTGCGCATATTCAGCGAAATGATCGGCGGTCAACTGAACCCCGCCACCGGCCACAAGGAAGGCGGCATCACCGTCAATCCCGTGCCCATGGAACAAGCGGCATTGAAAGGCTACGCCACCGCCACCGACCTGGCCGATTACCTGGTTAAAAAGGGCCTGCCCTTCCGCGATGCACACGAAATTGTGGCCCACGCCGTGAAGGCCGCCACCTCGCACCAGGTGGATTTGTCGGAGCTGCCGCTGGCTGTGCTGCAGGAATTCAATCCAATGATTGAAAAAGACGTCTACGAAGTCTTAAGCCTGCGCGGCTCACTGAACGCCCGCAAGACGCTGGGTGGCACGGCGCCGGTGCAGGTGCGCGCGCAGGTGGCGCGGCACCGCGGGCGATTGGGCTAGTCGCAAATCGGTCAAAGGCAATCGACTCCAATTTTGATAGCAAACTATTTAATTTTCACGGGGGCTAAATCCACTTTTTGACCTGCGGCGTCTGGCGACACCATCCGGACATCCCTGCACACCACCATCCTCACCTGAGACATGTCTTATTCAATTCGCCGTCTGACGGGTTTGCTCGTGGCGCTGCTGTTGGCGTGCCCGGCGATGGGTGGCGAAAGCCCTGGTCTCGATGTGCGGGAACTGGCGGACCAGGCTATTGCGCTGAGCCGCCATATTGACGTACTGGAAGACCCCCAGCAATCCTTGACCCTGGCCGATGTTCAAAGCACCGAACATGCCAATCGTTTCAAGCCGGTTACAGAGCCCGACCGCCAGCTGGGATTTGGCATTACCGATTCAGCCTACTGGCTCAGGCTGCGCCTGCACAACAGCAGTGCGGCCCCCGTGGCGGCCATGCTGGAAATTACCTACCCCCGCCTGGGTCAACTGGACTTCCACGTCCTGTCAGCGGAAGGGCACATGCTCAGCAGCAAAACGGGGCACCTCCTGCCTTTTTCCGAGCGGCCCTACCCTCACCATTTTTTTGTGCTTCCACTCCAGCTACCGGCCCAGGCGACGCAGACGGTATGGATGCGCGTGCAAACCGGTAACACGATGAACGTCCCGGCGCGGCTGTGGTCGCGTGCGGCCTTTGAGGCCTATGAACGCAACGACTACGTCAGCCAGGCCCTTTACTTTGGGATCGCCCTGGCGATGGCCTTGTTCAACTTGCTGCTGTTTTTTGCGCTGCGAGACGTCAACTACCTGTTGTACGTCGCCTTCGTGACGTCGATGGCCCTGTCCATGGCGGGATTCAATGGTCTGGCCTACGAATTTCTGTGGAGCAACTCGCCTGCCGTAACCCCCGTCGTGACGTTTGTCGGCCCCTGTCTGGCCATGGTGACCCTGTTGCTGTTCACGCGGCGCATGCTGAACACCGCCATCTTGATGCCACGCCTCGACAGGGGACTCAAGGTCTGTATGGTTCTCAACGTGCTGGCGCCCTTGGGCCTGTTTTTCGCTTTCTCCCAGGCCATCAAACCCAGTTATCTGCTGGTGGCAGTGTCCACTGTGCTGATACTGGCGTCCGGCGTCGTCGGCTCCTTGCAACGCCAGCGCAGTGCGTATTATTTTGTGCTGGCCTTTGCTGCCCTGTGCGTGGCCTTGTTCATGGCGCAAATACGCGGCTTTGGCCTGACGCCCAACATGGACACCACCACCAACTACATCCAGCTTGGATCGGCCATTGAAATGCTGTTGCTGGCGTTTGCCCTGGCCGATCGTTTCAATGTGCTGCGCCACGAAAAGGAGCGAGCGCAAACGGAGGCGATGCAAGCCCAACAGGCGGCCCTGCAAACCCTGCAGTCCTCGGAGCGCCTGCTGGAAGCCCGGGTGCAGGCGCGCACCACAGAGCTGACCACGGCCCTCGAACAGCTGCAGCACACCCGTGATGATCTGGTGCAAACGGAAAAGCTGGCCTCGTTAGGGGCGCTGGTGGCTGGCGTGGCGCATGAACTCAATACACCCATTGGCAATGCGTTGACGACGGCATCCACCCTGCAGCACCGCATGCAGGAATTTGGCAACACTGTGTCCCGTGGTGAACTGCGGCGCTCTGCACTGGACGAAGTGGTACGCGAAGGACAAGAAATGGCCGACCTGATTACCCGGTCCTGCGAACGCGCCAGTCAATTGATCAACAGCTTCAAACAAGTTGCGGTGGATCAGACCTCGGAGCAGCGCCGGCATTTCGACTTGCGTACGCTGGTCGAGGACAACATCGACGCCCTCAGACCCAGCTTCAAGCGCGCGCCCTGGGAGATAACAATCGATATCCCGAATGGACTGGATTGCGACAGCTACCCCGGACCACTTGGCCAAGTGCTGACCAACCTGGTGCAAAACGCCACGTTGCATGCCTTTTCTGGCCGGACACAGGGTCGTTTGCGCATCAGCGCCAGCGAGATGGCGGGCAGCATCGAACTGCGGGTTGAAGACGACGGCAAAGGCATGGACTCCAACACATTGGCCCATATCTTTGAACCCTTCTTCACGACCAGGCTGGGCCAGGGCGGCTCGGGACTGGGGCTCTCGGTGTCGCTCAACATCGCCACCGGCATGCTGGGCGGCAGCCTGACTGCCAGCTCCCAGTTGGGACAGGGAAGCTGCTTCACGCTGCGATTTCCAACCGTGGCACCCGAATTTGCACGCGCGAACACCAGCTATGCGGTGCCAGGCAATGGGCAGCAAACCTAGCTTTGGCTGAACCTGGTCGGTGCGCTCGAACACAAGGGAAAAGTGGTGCGTGTGGACGCCTTCGAAGTCCTGCGCTAACCGGGTATTACTGTCCGGCAATGTCGGCCAGGAACCGCCTCGTGCTTGGTGCGTGACCCAGGAAGTCGCGCACCAGATCCATCTCCTCTTTCTGCCCGCCCTGAGACAGAACCTTGCTACGAAAGCGCGCGCCGACCTGGGGGTCGAGCATGTTAGGTATGAACGAAGACAACATGTCAAGCGCCAGCGCTTCCGCCCACAGATAGCTGTAATAACCCGCCGCCATGCCCCCCACGATGTGGCCGAAGGAGGCTGGATACATGGTTCCCTCGGCGTGACCGAGCAGGGTCGCAGCTTCCAGGTTCTTCCACAAATCGAGAGGCGGGCCCGGCCTGGTTGAAAGCTCCATGTCGTACACCGAGCGAAGCCACTCGCCGGCATAACTGATGCCCCGTCCGTAACGTCGCGCAGCGTCGAGCTGTTCCATTTCCTCGTGCGTCAGATGCGGACAATCGGGGCATACCGTCTTGAACAGATCGAGTGACTGCGCACGCCGTGCCCACGCTTCGAACATGCTGGAGGGTGCCTCCACAAAATCCGTCTTCACATTCAACCCAGCCTGTGGAATGTAATCAGCTTTGGAGAGTGCACAGTGCAGCACGTGGCCAAACTCATGCATCAACACGGTCAACTGGCTCTGGGTCAAGCCGTCGCGACTGAGGTTGACAACCAGGGCGCACAGCGGAGTTCGATGGACCATGCGGCTGGCGCCACGGACCGGGAACGCCACACCGCCGCCGTGTTTTCCATCCCGCGGAAAAAGGTCCAGGTAAATTCCGGAAATGAAACGACCCGTTATCGAATCCAGCACGTCGTAGTAGCGCACCTCGGGATGCCAGGTCGAAACCTTCACTTCGTGGAATTTCAAACCATAGAGCGTTTGCGCAACCAGCAGTGCGAAATCCACCGATTTTTCAGTCACAAAGTACTGGCGCAGTTTTTCCTGATCGACCGCGAAACGCTCACGGCGTATCGCTTCCTGGTAGTAGTCAACGTCCCAACGCTCCAGCTTTGTTTCGCTCAGCGGCGTTCCAGTGGCGTTTGCTTTCGCCGCACGGAGCTCCTCGATTTCCCTCTCCTCGACAACGGTGACGACCGCCTTGACCTCTGCCAAAAACTTCCATACGGTCTCGGGATTAGCAGCCATTTTGCGACGCAACGCGTAGCTTGCGAACGATGGCAATCCGTGGAGGGCGGCGAGTTCCTGGCGCAGCTTGAAAATGTCGTGCACGATGTCTAGATTGGCCGTGCCGCCGCGGTTCTGGCGCGCGATGTAGAAGCGTTTTCGCGCCATTTCATCCTTCGCGTTTCTCAGGAATGACGCATAGGACGCAGCCTTGAGCACATAGTTGCCCTCCTGGTCACGACTCGACGCAAGCGCCGTGATGGACGTTGCCGGCAGGCCCACCATCTCCTCGGGCCTGAAAGTCACACGCATCGGCGCTTCGCGGACATTGCGCTGGAACGTCTGGTCGAGTTGTGTCAGTTTGTCGAAGATTTCCTTCGCTCGCTCGCGCTCGGGCGCGGCCAGCATCACGCCACTGTCCTCGAAGCCCGCGACCAGGTCCTTCTGAAGTTTTGCCTGGTATGGGTTGGACGCCCGGGCTTTCCGTACCCGCTGGAACACGGCTTCGTTCTGGAACAGTTCCGTGTTCAGCATCACGATTTTTTGCAAGCAGAGTTCACCAGCGTCACGCACCGCTTTGACGGGATGTACGTTGACCAGCAGGTCCACCGGGCCCGCGACATCGTCAATCACCATTGCCAGCCGGTTCCACTCTTCGAAGATTGCACCGGCAGCGCGCCGCGCCGCCATCGCCTCGATCGCCTTCCTGGCGGTAGCGAGACCCGCGTCGCACATGCGCGCCAATCCGGCTTGGTCGTATTCGGGGACCAGGTTTCGCGGTGGGGTGTTGGCAGCCATTGCAGGCAATGCAAACATAGCTGCCGCAGCAAAAAGCAAGATGCGCATGATGCAAATCCTCCGGGTCACCGCCGCATTGTGCGACAACCTCAGCGCAGCAAACGTTGCATCAACACGTCTTTTAAATCCCGTCGCGTATCGATGATCAGGTGGATGTACACCGCGTCCTGCCTGACCTCATAAATGATCCGGTTCTTGCCCGAGAGGATTTGCCGGTATTGGGTCAGGTTCAGGGTTTCGAGTTCGTCCGGTATGCCGCCGAGTTGTGGAAACAGCGCGAGATTGCGAATCGCCAGTTTCAGCTTGGCATAGGTCGCCTGCCAGGTGGTGACAGAGAAATTCTTAACGATATAGCTGCGCAGTTCCACCAGATCGGCCTGGGCAGACTCCAGGACGACCACTTTCACTGCAAATCTGCCTTGTCCAGATCGGCAAACACGGCCTCCACGTCCCTGAACTTGCCTCGCTCAATCTCCTGGTTACCCATGGCCAGGATCTTGAGCAGTGCCAGCATGTTCTCCCGCTCTTCAAAACTTTTCACGTCGATGACGACCAAGGTCGCTTCACCGTTTTGGGTGATAACCATGGGCTGTCGGCTGTCCGTCAGTTCCTTGACGATTTGCGCCGTGTGGCTTTTCAAGTAGCTAATGGGCTTGATCTGGGTGGAGAGTTTCATGGCAGGTTTAACCTCAAAAGCAGGTAAACCAATTTTAGTTCTTATAAGGTCTTGCCGTTTCACGATTGACGCCAAAACACATCGCACTGCCTGCCATCAAGCACGTCTGACGCAGGCCCGCGCGCTGTACCTCTGTGAGACCGGGGTACGCTACTTTTTTTGTAGCAATTTATCTATATTTCACGAGGGCTGGTAGCATATTTTGCATACAAACTTTTGGTGCACCACGCGCTGAGCATGTGTCCTGCTGGGCGATAGGCCCACTGTAGCGAACGGTCCGCCAGCACTCAACCACACTTTCGGCATCCGAGCCTCACATTTGAAAGTCGTCAATCGAGCCAAATGGATTTAGGCAGTGGGGGCGAAAGCCGCCGCCTGACCCGCTTCGCGACCACCGACCACATACCGTGTGAGATGAACCTGCCGCCTACCACCATCAACGTGCTGGCCAGCAAGGCGTTTGCGTTTAGGTGGAATGTGCGCCGGAGTTGGGTTTTGCAGCCCTTTAAGGGATTGAACCAGAATCTATGTGTCAAATTGGCCTTCAGCCCACGTGGAATAAGCGTGAGTAGCTACTATTTTTGTAGCGAACAGAGGTCTGGATCACCCACTACCTCAGTGTTTTGACTGTTCTAGTGGCATGGTTGGGGCCATTGGCACCCGCCTCATACTGTCAAAGGCCCAGAAATCGGCGGGTACCAACGGCCCAAACCATGCGGGTGGGATGTCGGTGGGATCGGAAATGGAAGTCAGGTCAGGGGCGCAAGCGGGTATTTGCCAACGTCGGCTTTCGGGTCCCACAACTTATGTGCATTTAGCTGTCATCGATGGGTGTCCAGATGCTCCCATTGCGGACACTGGCAACAATAAGAGCCAAACTCTTACCACCGCCTCAGAGCAAGTGAGGGGCTGCACGAAAGGTGCCACAAGTGACAGCCATCCATCGCCTCCATGAGCCGTACACCACAACTAGGTAAATTGAGAAAAGTCTGGCGTTCGTTTCAGAATGAATGCAGAAACCGCCTCACTTGCTTCCTGACCATGCTTCATCGTCATCAAATAGTCCATTTCCAGCTTGCTGGCTTCTCGCGCGGCGCCCTGACTCCAACGGCGCATTAACATCTTTGTGGCTATTTCGGAGTTGGGCGGCAGTGCAGCGACTAGCCGTCAGTAAGTTTCGTGTGAAAACCGGCCACTTCGATCAAATCCTCTATTGGCAGGGCCATGCAAGTCGGCATCGACTCGGGCTTTAGGTCCGTCGGTATCTGGAGACCCAGATTTACCTTCTTCTACGAATTCTCACGCTCATCCACCCCTTTTCAAGTAGCGTATTGGCAAGGGAGAGCGATGATCACGGTCAACAGAGGCGTGATCTGATCCCCCAAAAAGGGGATATCTCAAACTCAACAGAAACATACACTCTAACCTCTGAATCTTAGAGTACAAGAAACTTGAAGGAACCATATGCAATCGCCATCGCACTGGAAGAAATCACGAACCGCCGCACTGGTAACGGCCTTCACACTAGCAGGCGGCTATTCCCATGCCGCCAGCATCTCGCCTACGCTCGAAATTCCCGATGTGGACTGCTTTCTAAACTGGGCCGAAGTTCAACTACCAACTATTCTGAAACCTGCACTCCAGCCGACGCAAACCGTTTTCACCATCAGCTATCGCGCTTATACCGGTGGCGTATTCGCGGGGGTTGACAGCAGTACCAATTCCATTCTGGCCGTTGGCGGGGGTTTTGGCGCAAATGTATTGAATGTCGGGCCGCTTGGGAGTTTTCTGCCAGCAGCCCGTGCAGCATCGTGCGGCGCAACACCAACACCAACACCAACACCAACACCCACACCAACACCAACACCAACACCAACACCAGCGCCTTCACCCACAGCAGGTGCTACTCTTGATTGGTTTAACTTTACCGATGCAAACAATTGGTACTACCGGGCTTTTGTCGGCACCGCTACCGAGAACACACCCGATGCTAGTGGCTTAAGCAAATACCGCGAAATTCGCGCCCAGAATACAGCAAGCACTACGGTTACCTGGGCGTTCCATAGCGACTACAACCGCCGTGATGACATCCACTTTAATGGCAAGGCCTGGGTTAGCTGCCCACTGGGTACACAAAACACGCAAACTCAGAGGGATGCACAAGGAAAGAATGAAAACTGGTACTGCGACAACTACAGCCACGGCAGCAGCGAACGTACCGAGGTGGACATCAGCGGCAAAACCCTTAGCAGCGTGGTCAGCACCATCCGCGCCTACCCCGAGGCCTATGGGA
>ERZ724516.143-NODE-143-length-43647-cov-27.968389_pt1 | contig 43647 bp, 43 predicted proteins | sample MGYA00376049_ERZ724516 | MGnify/ENA primary metagenome ERZ724516 (study PRJEB28724, sample SAMN07190886) | activated sludge metagenome | isolation source: activated sludge of sewage treatment plant in Hong Hong | place: USA: Christiansburg, Virginia | collected... | reverse complement strand
ATCAATGGCTCACACCCCGACAGCCTCACCCCAGACCACAACTGAAAGGTCTGGGTTAGACACCCCAGGGGTGGAAGGTGTCAAGCAGCAATCTGTATTTGTGCTGGTTGACGGTGTGCCCAGGCGGTGTGTTCGTCGTAGTGGGTGCGGGTTCGAAGGCATCCGTGGAGGTAGCCGACGAGCCGGTTCCCGAGCGCTCTGAGTGCTTGGTGGTGGAGGTCACCGGCGGCACGGTGTTGGTCGTAGAACTCTCGGCAGCCGGGGCTCGCTGTGATCGCGCAGAACGCCCATTGGTCGATGGCGTCGTAGAGACGCCGGTTGCGGACATGGCGGGCGAGGACCGCGTGTTTCTTGCCTGAGGCGATGGTGAGCGGTGACGTGCCCGCGTAGTTCCTGCGAGACTTGGCGTTGTCGTAGCGGTCGGGGTCGTCCCCGAACTCTGCGAGCACCCGGGCGCCGAGCACAACACCGAGTCCTGGCAGGGAGAGGTAGATGTCGGCGTCCGGGTGTTCATCAAAATGGGCGGCCAGCTCGGTCTCGAGTTCAGCAATGCTGGTGTTGAGCCCGGCGATGACCTCGACCAGCGCTTTGGTGGTCGCAGCGAACGCTGTCGTCACTGCTGGCGGTGCGTCGAGTTGAGGGGTCCGCAACGCCTGTTGGATCTCGGAGGCCCGCCGGTCGAGGTTCCGTTGACGTCCGCCTTTTCGGAGCGCCGAACGGATCTGGGCGATCGACAACCGTCGGGCCTGATCGGGGTGCGGAGCTTTAGTCAACACCGCGATCGTGTCCCGGTCGGCAAGGCTCTCGAACGCCAACAGTGCGGCGGGGAAGAACTCGCGGAGGTCGTTGCGGAGCCGGTTGGTGTGACGGGTCCGGTCCCAGATCAGATTCTGGTGGGCACGTGCGAGGACTTTCAGCCCGTCGGCCTGGTCGGTGTCACCGGCGACAGGCCGATGGTTGTGCCGATCGGTGCGCACCAGATCAGCCAACAGTTTCGCGTCGCCAGGGTCTGACTTCGCGCCGGCGACGTTGTGGCGGTCCCTGTAACGCGAGACCGACAACGGGTTGATCGCGTACACCTGATACTCGGCGGCGATCAGCGCTTGGACCCACAAGCCCCGCTCGGTCTCGATCCCCACGATCACCTCCGTCGGATCGGTGGTGTGTTCGGCGATCAACGCATGAAGACCCGCGATCCCATCGAGCCCCTCAGGCAACCGTTTCGCAGCCAGCTTCTCGCCGGTCTCGCCCATCAGATGGACGTCGTGATGGGCTTCGGCCCAGTCATCGCCCACGAACACTTTCATGGTGTGCCTCCTCGGTTGTGGTTCAACATGTGAGCCTGCGGGCTTCCCGAGCGGCGACCTAATGGATCAGTGCTCTACGGCACGACACCCCATGAGCGCTTGATGGGCAACCCGAACCTGCCAGCCGGGGCACGATCTAACCCTAGGAATCCCGGAGGGCTCCAGGCGGCAAGAGTGCTCACCGGCCAGCGGCTCGAAGCCAGACTCTCACGAACCCAGCAACCCCATTAGGCGTAGCCGACTGTGCACACGTAGTGACGGAGGAAGGTGGCCATTTGGGCTCGTGTGACCGCGCTGTCGGGCGAGAACACCCCGGGGCTGGTCCCCGTGGTGATACCCACCTCGGCGGCCCAGGTAGCCGGGACCGTGTAGTACTTGCCGGCTGGTACGTCGTTGAACGGATTCGATGCGGCGGTAGCCGGCTGCCCCGCCAGCGCCCAAAGGAAGGTGGCCATCTGTGCTCGGGTGACCGGTGCGTTGGGCGAGAACCTGGTTGCCGATGTTCCACTCGTCACGCCGGATCCGACAAGGTAGGCGACCGCCTCGGCGTAGTAGGCGTCTGAGGGCACATCGGAGAACCCGGGGTTGGCGTTGCCGGTCGGCCTGCCGCGAAGCCCCCACAGAAAGGTGGCCATCTGTGCTCTGGTCGTGCGGGTGTGAGGCCCGTACAAGGTGGGGGTTGTCCCGCTCGTGATCCCCATGGCTTTGACCCAGGCGACCGGACCGTCGTACCAATCGCCGGCGGTGACGTCGGTAAATCCATGCGGCGGTGCCGATGTGCACTCGGCCGGCAGTTCCCGCGTCACCGTGAACGTGATCGTTGCCGTATCGGTCAGGTGGCCGTCGCTCACGGTGTAGGTGAAGGTATCGATCAGTGAGGTGCCGATTCGCAAGAGGTTGGCCGCTGGTGGCGGGTTGTAGGTGAACCCGGTGGCGCCAACTCGGGAGATGGTCCCGGTTCCGCCGCTGGGGAGGGCAGGCACGGTCAACGTGGAAACAGCGGTGTCCACGTCGGTATCGGCCCCGTGGCCTGTGACCGGATCGAATGTCAACCCCTGACCGGCGACCGCCGAGTAGCTGTCATTTGCTGCCACGGGAGCATCGTTGACTCCGGTCACGGTGATCGTGATGGTGCCGGTCGCGGTGAGGTCGCCGTCGGTGGCGGTGTAGGTGAAGCTCACCTGCTGTGTTTGGCCTGCCCCGAGCGCTTGGAAAGCGTTGCCCGGGTTGAAAACAAGGTTGGTGCCCGAGATGGTGACCGACCCGGCCGATGGCTGGGTGGTCTTGGTGATCGTCAGCGGCTCGACATCAACGTCGGACATCGGTGCCGCAAACGTCAACACCGTGTCCTCGTCGGTCGTCTTGGAACCGTTGGCGGCGACCGGGCGGTCATTGACCCCGGTGACGGTCACGGTCACAGTCCCGGTGTCGGAGGCCGCACCGTCGGTCACGACATAGTCGAAGGTTCGGTTGGCGGACTCGCCGTCGTCGAGTGCATTGTCGGCCGGGCTCGGTGTGAACCGGACCTCATGGGGCGAGACCCGGGTCGCGGAGCCGGCATTGGGAGCGCTGACGCTCGCTACCCCAAGCGAATCACCTTCGGGGTCGATGTCGTTTGTTGTGGGATCGAGCGACGCCGACGTCCCCTGCGGGGTGGCTGCGGTGTCGTTCACTGCGACGGGTGAATCGTTGAGTCCGGTGACGGTGACGGTGATGGTGCCGGTCGCGGTGAGGTCGCCATCACTGGCGGTGTAGGTAAACGTCACCTGACTCGTTTGGCCTGCCCTGAGCGCTTGGAAATCGTTGCCCGGGTTAAAGACAAGGTTGGTGCCCGAGATGGTGACCGAGCCCGCCGATGGCTGGGTGGTCTTGGTGATCGTCAGCGGCTCGACATCAACATCGGACATCGGCGCAGCGAACGTCAACGCCGTGTCCTCGTCGGTCGTTTTGGAGCTGTCGGCGGCAACCGGTGCATCGTTCTCACCGGACACCGTCACGGTCACCGTTGCGGTGTCGGTGTAGCCGTCCTGCTGGCGCGTGTAGGTGAACGTTGCATCTTCGGTCTCCCCGGTGTCGAGACCGTCAAAGTCGGTCCCGGCATCGAAGCGAATTCCTTTCGATGGCATCGAGAAGATCGACGCCGAGCCTTTGGCCGGTTGGGTGATTGCAGCAATGGTGGCGGACGGCGCCGGTGAGGGAATGTCGTTGGCGAGCACGAACACCGAGACGATTCCATGTTCGGTGGTGGCGGCGGTGTCATCGACCGCTTCGGGCTCGTTGACGGTGACCGCGAACGTCTTGGTGCCGGTGGCACCCTTGTTATCGGTCACCTTCAGGGTGGCGGTGTAGCTCCCGGGCGCCGAGTAGGCCTTGGTGCCGCTCGCAGAGGTGCTCGTTGTGCCGTCACCGAAGTTCCAGTTGTAGGCCGTAATCGTGCCGTCAGGATCGCTGGAGAGCGAGGCGTTGTAGGAGAGGGTGCCTTGGTACTGAACCGTGGTCGGGGTGATGGTGCCGTTTGCGATCGGTGCTTGGTTGAAGCTTGTGCTCAGGGCGTAGGCACCCAGGCTTCCGTAGTCGGTGTAGCCCGTGCCGAGCGGGTCGCCCCACCCGACACCGTCGACCTCGATGGAATAACGGCCGCCGGCGAGGGACGGCACGGAGAGGGAGGGCGCGCCGAGCTTCTGCGGGTCGGAGGCGGCGACTTGAGAGCCGGCGCTGTTCAAAAGCCGAAGTCGGGCATCGAGGTTTGGATGCTCGTCCCAGAGCGACAGCGACGCTGTAAACGGACCGGAACCATCAAAGGTGAACTGGTCGATGTCGGCGGAGGTGTTGATCAGCCCCTTCACCGGTGTGGCCGGCGTGATCGGGGTTCCTGTGGCGAGCGTGTCGCCATGGTCATCGGGCTTGAGGTCGACCCCGTTCGCCGCGATCAGCGAGAGATCGTCCTCCTGCCGGTTGGCGTCGTCGTACTCCCCCTTCGACCACTGGACGATCGGGCGCCATGCAGTGGAGCCCATAATCGGACTCCAGTCGTCATGGCCCGCGTAGTAGGCCGCTCCCGAAGTGCCGTCGTGGCCGAGGGTGAACGTGTGCCCAAGCTCGTGGCTTGAGACATCGCCGTAGTACTTCGGCTCACCGTAGAGCGTGTCCGTGAAGGCCCACGCCGGGCCGAGGTAGCTGCCGGTGGCATCAAAGGCACCAATGATCGCCACCCCCGCGCAACCCGTGCACATCCCATGATTCGAATTGGAATACATGACCCGTTGACCAAATACCTGGTCGGCCGCATTCGTCCGCTCGAGGGCGGCGAGACCGGGGTTTGCAGTCGTGACGTTGACGTCCCACGGAGCGAAGTCTTCCGCTACCACGTGCCAGGCGGTCTGAATGATCTTCTGCTCGGCGATCGACAGCGTGGCGCTGTTGCCGTCGATGTCCCAGGGCGGAACCACGATCGGGGCGCCTCCCGTGTAAGTGGCATTCCAGTAGGTGTCGGTGACCGTGCCGCCGAGGAAGTCGAGGTAAATCGTTCGATTTGCACCGGGTTTGGAGCTGAGGTTGAACGTGGATCCTGGCACGAACGCTGCGGAATCGGTCTCACCGGTCCTGGCCTGGGGTGGGGCGGGTGGGGCGGGGTCGTCGTAGGTGAGGATGCCGTCCGGCGTGGCTTGCAGCGACGGATCGGTCGTGAACCGGTCGGTCAGCTCTGCCGGTGACAAACCGGCGTCACTGGCGGCCTGAGGAAGTCCGGCACCGAGGGCCTCGATGGCCTCATCCCCCGTCGTTGGCGCAGCGCTGGGGACCGGCTCGCCCTGCTGTGCGCCCGCTTCAGCGGGAATGACGACAAACGAGGTGGCGAGCAGCGCGAGCGCAGCCGCTACCGGGTAAATGCGCGGACTCATGCTGCCTCCGGGGTCGGTACCAGAATTCCGACCGCAACCCGACTGACGGGGCACGACCATCGGGTGAGGTTACTTCAGTAAGGGCCTCGGCGTGGCGTGGAGCAAATGACGAACTTACAAGTTCGGAAGTAGCAACCACTTGCCGAGTATCCGGGCCTTCCGTTCGGCGAACTCGGCGTCACTCAGCAGCCCGCGATCCTTCATGGTGACGAGTTCGCTCAGCAGTTCCACCGGGTCTCGTTGAGGGGGTCCGGGTATCGGCCGGGCGCCGGATCCGGCAGATCCAGGCCCGATCACCTTGGCGTCGTTCTGCTCGGCCATTGCGCAGCGATGGCTTGGGTGTCGGTGGTGGGTGCCCCGCTCGATGCCGACGCGAAGAGCTGCTGGATGAATTTGAACGGCGGGGGAGCTTGCGGTCGTAGTGTCGACCTATGACCAACTGGACGCCTCAAAGCTGGCTGGTGGGCGGGGGTCGAACCCGCACCCCCGGTGATCCGCTCAACGTGTCGCCAGAATTGGCGTCAAACTTTTATCTGCCCGACGAGCGGCTCTACAGCCGTACCCACGGCACCACCACCACCGATGCGCTCGAGGAGCTGGTGGGTGGTTTGGAGAAGGGCAGCGCGCTGGCCTTCGCCTCGGGGATGGCGGCCGCAGCGGCGGTGTTTGGCCGTCTGCCGGTGGGAGCCCGCATCGCCGCGCCAACCGACCCCTACCACGGTGTCGCCGGCATCCTCGCCGAAGGCGAATCCCAGGGCCGCTGGCACGTCGATCGACTCGATCAGGCAGACACGGCCGCTTGGCTCGATGCCCTTGCGGTCAGCGACCTGGTGTGGGTGGAGTCGCCGGAGAACCCGTTGATGACCGTCGCCGACCTCCCCGCCATCTGCGGTGCGCCGCGGCCGGAAGGCGCCCTGGTCGTCGTCGACAGCACGTTCGCCACCCCGCTACTTCAGCTTCCCCTCGACTATGGCGCCGACGTGGTGATGCACTCGGCCACCAAGTTCATCGGCGGGCACTCCGACCTGCTGGCCGGAGTGCTGATCACTCGTGACGACGACCTGTACGCCGAGTTTGTCGATCGTCGCCTGATCTACGGGGCCACCATCGGCGCCATGGAGGCCTTCCTCACCGTGCGGGGCGCACGCACCCTGGGGCTTCGCCTGGAGCGGGCCCAGGACAACGCCATGGAGTTGGCGTTGCGCCTTGATGCCCACGGCGGTGTCACCCGAGTGCTCTACCCCGGGCTGCCCGCCCACCCCACTCATGAGGTCGCCAAGCGGTTCATGGCCGGGTTTGGGGCGATGCTGTCGTTTGAGACAACCGGGGACGGCGACCACGCGGCCGACGTGTGCGCCCGAGTCGAGCTGATTAACCACGCCACCAGCCTGGGAGGCGTCGAGTCGACGATGGAGCGCAGGGCGGCCATCGCCGGGCAGGAACGCATCCCTCCCACCCTGATCCGACTCAGCGTGGGCTGCGAGAACGTCGATGACCTGTGGTCCGACCTCGTGGGGTCGTTGTAGCGATCGGCATGGGGGCAGCCGCCCGAATTGGGTACGTTATGGAGTCCGGAAGTTTGGTCCGGGTGATGATTCGGGTACCCCACTGGAGTACGAGATGGCAGGTAACGAGTTTACGGTCGTGCAAGAGCGGTCGGGAGGTGACGTGGTGTTGGTTCTTGATGGCGAGATGGATATGACGTCGGCACCCGTTGTGGAGGCTGCGGTGGATGAGGTGGCCCAGAATGGCGCCGACAGCCTGAGCTTCGACTTGAGTTCGGTGGGCTTCATCGACTCCTCGGGCCTGCGTTCCCTGTTGTTGGCACGCCAGCGCTTCGGTGACCGTAACGATTCGGTCACCCTGCGATCACCCCAGCATTCGACGGTTCGCCTGCTGGAGGTGGCCGGAGTGCTGGACCACTTCACGATTGAACCGAAGGACTGAGTCATGTTGGGCACCGACGAGATCGACGCGACCACGTTGGGGGAACGCAGCGTGCGCTCGGCCATCAACGGTCCCATCACGCTGGGCTTCCCCGCCCGGCCTCAGCCGGTTCGCCTGGCCCGCCTGGTGTCTGCGGCGGTGGCCGGGTCGGTTGACGCCTCCATCGATGACATCGAAGACCTGCGTATTGCTGTGGGCGAAGCCTGCGCCATCCTGGTGGGGCATGCGACGACGGACGGACGGGTGGAGATCACCATTGCGGTCGGCTCGGACTCCATGACCTTTGATTCACGGCTGACGGGCGGTCGTTGCGACGACCCCCAGGTGGACGAGTTGGCGCAACTGGTTCTGGGTTCGCTGGCCGACAACGTCGACTTTCGGTTGTTGGACACGGGCGCCTCGTTGACGTTCCGGTGGCCCCTCGCCGCCGCGGTCGACGCCGACGCGAACGTCGGATGACCAGCCGGGCCTCGGCGACCCGGTCGGAGCGCCGAAGCAGGGCCGAGCTGCGGCGGGCCGACAACGAGCAGCTACTCGAGTGGTGGATCGCAGACCGCGCCGACAACGTCCGAGCCGAGCTGGCCGAGCGTTACCAGCAGATGGCCCAGAACCTGGCCGCCCGGTTTGCCAATCGGGGCGAGAGCCGTGACGACCTGGCGCAGGTGGCCTCCTTCGGCATCCTCAAAGCGCTTGATCGCTACTCGCCCGACCGGGGCGGCAGTTTTGAAAGCTACGCGGTGCCGACCGCGGTGGGTGAGATCAAACGTCACTTCCGCGATCACGCGTGGGGCTCCAAGGTGTCGCGTGGCGTCAAGGATCTGATGCCCCGGGTGCGCCAGGCGGAGGAGGCGTTGACCGCCCGCCTGGATCGTAGCCCGACGGTGGCGGAGGTTGCTGCGGAGGCCGACCTCCCGGCTGAGACGGTGGACGAGGTGTTGGAAGCCAGACGCATGTTCCGGCCCAACAGCCTGGAGGGTCGTCCCGAAGGGGCACCCGACCCGGCGGTTGGTGATGTGGGCATTCAGCACGGCGTCGATCGCATCTTGGTAGAGGGTCTGCTCGATCGGCTGCCCGACCGTGAGCGCACCATCTTGGAGATGCGATTTTTTGAGGAACTCAACCAGAGCGACATCGCCGAACGGGTGGGCGTCAGCCAAATGCATGTTTCGCGTTTGATCAAACGGGCATTAGAGAGGCTGGCAACCCTCGTGGAACGAAACGAATGACAAGATGAACCTGCTGATTTGTTCTCCGTCCTCGTTCAGCGACGTGTTCGAGCGGTTGTGTGAGTCCTACGACTGGGCCTGCACCTTGGTGGAGGCGTTCAACGACGGCCTGTTGAGCGAACACCAACTTCCCGACGGAACCCTGGTGATCAACCCCGAGAGCGACTGGCCGCTGCATCGCATCATGACCAGCGTTCGTCAGGCTGCGCCCGGGTCTCTGATCGCAGGCGCGTACGTGGATGACAGTGACGAGTCGCTGCTCAGTGGTGACCAGTTTCGAGGCTGGCTCTCACGGACGGTCCCCGGCCCCAACATCGACCCGGGCGCATGGGCCGACGGCTTTCAGTCGCTCCGACTGGAAGACGGGGGCACCCCGGCCGAGGTTCGCAGATGGGTGGTTGAGTGCCTGGTCGACTGGGGCCTCGATGAGCTGGTCATGGACGCGCAATTGGTCGCCTCCGAGCTGACCACCAATGCACTGACGTCGCGCCTCGCCGCCCAACTGGACGACCCCATCGAGGTGGAGGTGGCCCGGGTGCGTAACACGGTCTTGCTGTCGGTGGTGGACACCGCACCCACCTATCCCGAGCCGACCCCGCTGGCGGACGCTCGCATCACCGGTCGCGGGCTGCACATCGTGTCCGAGATTTCCCACTGGTGGGGCGTGACCGCCTGGGATGCATCGAAGGTGGTCTGGGCCGAATTGGCTGCGTGAACCCGAGGTTCGGGTTTGAGTTGGGACCGTCCGGGTATCCACCCGGGTACCAAACCAACCCAAACCAGGAGGGTCACCCATGAGCGAGCACGGTGAAGTGTCGGACGCCATCAAGGACGTGGATGCGGAGGCGGCCCACACCACCGCCCACGCCGATCGTGTGGCAACGCCCGATGAGGAACAGACCGCCGATGCCCAAAGTGGCGCACTGACCGACTCGGTGCGAGAGCACGAGAAGGACATGATGGAGACGGGCGCCAACGTGAAGGGCGAGGGCGCTATGGAGTGACCGCCGCCCTCGATGCTGGCTCAGTGGGCAACCGGGCTGCGTCCGAGCGGCCGGCTCTACTACGATGGACGGCACTTGGAGAGGTGCCAGAGTCCGGTCGATCGGGCCTCCCTGCTAAGGAGGTGAAGGGGCAACCCTTCCGTGGGTTCAAATCCCACCCTCTCCGCTCGAAGGTGTCGCGAAGACGCCACAGCGAGCCCCTAAGCCATACGGCTTGGGGGCTCGCCTCGTTTTGGTGCCGGGCGACCTACCAGGGAAGAGGGGTGGTTATTTCCAGTGTTGGCTGGATAAACTCGGCTCCCATGAGCAGCGCAACACAACTCGATAGAGAACGCGACCTGGATTCCCCTGAGGAGATCGCCGAAATGGTGCGTCGCTTCTATCAGGACGTGGCCCAGGACGACCTGTTGGGTCCCATGTTCAACGACGTGGCCCAGGTTGACTGGGCCGAGCACCTGCCCAAGCTGGCAGCGTTCTGGTGCCGTGCGTTGCTGGGCATGCCCGGCTATCAGGGCAACCCTTTTCGTTCCCATGCGCTGGTGCATGCTCAGGTGCCGTTCACCCCTGAGCATTTTCAGCGCTGGCTCGAGCTGTTCACCGAGACCATCGAGGGTGGGTGGCAGGGTCCCGGCCGTGATCGGGCGCTGGCGTTGGCATACAACGTGGCGCGCGTGCACAGCAACCAATTGCTGGGCGCTCCCGTGGACACCTCCGGCATCGAGCCGTCAACGGCGGCCTCCGAGCCGGTGGCCGCCACCATCGGCCCGTCCTCAAGCGCTGGAACAAACCGATGACCCCGGCGCAGGCGACCTCCACCACGAGGGCTCCCGGCACCGGGTCGGCCCCCCCGCTGGAAGATCTCACCACTCGCGCCAACGTGCACGACCTGGTCGTCGACTTTTATCGCGAGATCGTCTTCGACGAACTGCTGGAGCCGGTCTTTGACGAGGTGGCCGAAGTGGACTGGGCAAGCCACATCCCGCGGTTGATCGATTACTGGTGTCGCATCCTCTTTGGTACCAAGGAGTACGTGGGTCAGGTCACCGCAGTGCACCGGCACCTGCACTCGCTTGACGCCGTGCGACCCGAGCACTGTGACCGGTGGTACAGCATGTGGATCGCCGCGGTCGACCGCCAGGGTGCGGGCCCCACCTCCGATCATGCCAAGACCCACGCGGCCTCGCTGATGGCCGGCATGGCCAAGCACATATTTGGCTACGAATGGACGCCGCCCGAACCGGGCGACTCCCCAAACCCGTAGTGCGGGCACCGCATCGTCGGGGTGGTGGTTTGGCTAATCGGTCGAGGTGACGCGGCAACGCAGCACGCAGTGGGCGGTGCGCGGGTCGCGGGGCGACAATGACTCCACCTCGATGCCGCCGATGGCCTCGGCGGCGCCCTCGGCCAGACCCAGGTGAACGCCGCACACCGTGTCGGGTGAAACCAACACGGCCGATGCAAACGGGCACTCTCCCAAAACGATTTCCACCACATCGCCAGAGCCGGTCACCGTCGGGTCGAAACCCTGGTGCGACATTTGGGCCGCCAGGTCTTCAATGGGTCCGGCCGAGCCGCCGGCCGGCCGGTACTCCTCACGCCCGACTCGTCGGCCCAGTTCCACCGGTGTTTCGTTGGTGGCCAGCGCCTCGGCCAGCCACATGGACAGGCGTTCGTAGGGGCCCGTGACACCCCACCGGCTTTCGGCGGCGGGTGCCACCAGGTATTGCAGGCGGGGACGTCCTCGCCCGCTGGGTGCCGCGACCGACTCCTGCACCAGGTCCGCGGAAACCAGCTTGGCCAAGTGCTGACGAATGGCGTTGTGATTCAGGCCGAACTGCTCGGTCAGTGAGGCGACGTCACAGGGGCCGTCGGCAGATGCGATGGCGCGAAAGATCCGGTGCCGGGTGGGATCGCCAAGCGCTCTCGCCTGGATTTGAAGGTGGGGCATGAGGTTGAGAGAGTCCGATCAGGCGAACGACGAGCAGCTGTCGTCGCACGCGGCTGGGATTCACTCTAGCGACTGCTGGAGAAAATGGAAGTACCTCACAGCGACTCGACAGGGAATAATTCTGGGGTACACTAGAGATATGGTGAACCCCTCGAAGCCCGGACAACCTCGGCCCGATGCCGATCGTCCGTCCCATCCGATGGGAGCGTCCCTGCTCGTGGTCGGCGGGGTCACCCTGCTGATCATCGTGCTGGCCGTGCTGAGCGTGTACTGATGGCCGACACCGTTTCGGTTGACGTTCGGGAGAGCGGATCGGGTTTGGACGGCGCCGCGGCGCCGTCCAAACCCACTCGTCGTCCTACCAAAGCCCGATCGCCGCTTCGCTCGGTGGCCCTGCCCAGCGAACACGGCGGTTGGGGGCTCACCCTCGAGCCGGTACTGCTTGGCCTGCTGGTGGCGCACAGCGTCGCTGCGTTGTGCCTCGGCCTGGCGACGGTGCTGGCGTTTCTGGCCCGTACCCCGCTGAAACTGGCTGCCGTCGACGCCCGTCGTGGCAGAACGCTCGACCGTACCCGCCTGGCGCGCAAGGTGGCGGCTGTCGAGATCGTGGCGCTGGTGGCCTTGTTGGCCGTGGCATTCGCCACCGCGACGCCCGGTTTCTGGTGGCCCATCCTGGGCATCGCACCTTTGATGGCCGTCGAACTCTCCTACGACATCCGCTCTCGAAGCCGCCGCCTGGTGCCCGAGTTGGCCGGTGCGGTTGGCATCGCCGGCATGACCTCGATGATGGTCCTGGCCGGCGGCCGCAGCACCTCGGTCGCATTGGGGTTGTGGGCCATCCTCGCCGCCCGGGCGATCGCCGCAATCCCCACCATCCGCGATCAGGTCATGAAACTGCACGGTCGACCGGCCCACCCGGCGCTCCCGGTGATCGGTGACGTCGTTGCGGTGGTCGTGGTGGTCGTCGCTGCTGTGGCCGAACCGCTGGTGATCGTTGGGGCCGTGGCCGTGTGCGCCGCCATTGCCCTGCAACGTGCGCTCATCGCATGGGTGCCCACGGACCGGGCCGTCATGCTGGGTATCCGCCAGACCGTCATGGGCGTGTCGGTCGTGTTGGCCACCGCGCTCGGAGTGTTACTTGGCTGACGCGATCCGTCCGCCTGCGAAGCAAGCAAACCCCAAGTGAGGAGCGATCCCATGTCCAGTACCGCCACCGCCACCCAGGAAGAACTGCCCACCGACCCGCCTCTGGGCGCTCTCGTCACCGCCAACCCGGCGGCGGCCAGAGTGCTGGAGCGTTTTGGGCTGGACTACTGTTGCGGCGGGCAAACCCGTCTCACCGTGGCATGCCTGGAGGCCGGGGTCGACCCCGACGAGGTGCGGGCTGCGGTCGCCGACCTGGACGTCGCTTCCGACGTTGAGTGGGCCGACCTCGAGCCGGTCGAACTGATCGCTCACATCCTGGAGACCCATCACACCTACCTGTGGGATGAGTTGCCGGCACTCGAGGCGCTGGCAGCCACCGTTGCGTCGGTTCATGGACAGCGACACCCCGAGCTCATCGAGGTGGGCGCCCTGGTGGCCGAGTTTCGGGCAGAGCTCGAACCTCACATGGCTCGTGAGGAACGAGCGCTGTTCCCCATGATCGGTCAATTGGTTGACGGCACGGGTCCTGCGTCCGCCGCCGACCTGGAGTCGGGCCCGATCGCCGCCATGCGGACCGAACACGATCATGCAGGCGACCTGCTTGCCCGTATTCGTCAACGCTCGTCCAATTTCGAACTGCCGGCCGACGCATGCGCCAGTTACACCAGCCTGTACCAACGGCTGGAGGCAATGGAGAACGACACCCACCTCCACGTTCACAAGGAAAACAACGTGCTGTTCGAGGCGGTTCCCGGGTTGTAGCCCGGCCGGCCGGACCGGCGCCGAAAACGGCTGGGGGCCCCGGGCCGATCAGAAGATCGCGCCCGGGGCCCTCAAACACCGGCATCCACCAAACGACTCTTTGCCGGGCATAGCCTGACATTCAATCGTTTCGATTCATCGCCCGTCGCATCCCTGAGGTGCGGCGGGCGATGCCCTTTTCGGAGGTTTGCGGCCTTTCGGCTTTGCTCCCCCTATGTGGCCCGTCCGCCCGTGAGAGCTTCAAGGCCGCCCGCTCCGATCCGAAGGTCGGGGCGGTGGCGATAGTCCGGTGTCCGCACAGACTCGTCAGCGGGTCCATCCGGTCCTGGTGGGCCGAAGCCTCCAGATCCACCTCGGCGCCGAGGCGCTGCTGGTGTTGTCCGTTTGGAGCGCCGACGTTCCGTGTGGAAGGAACACTGTGCGCCCTTCAAGAACGTACGTCAACCGCTCAGTTCGCAATCCCCAAGATGTCCCCAAAGATTCCTGGTTGTCCCCCGCGAATGCCTGGTTCTCCACCGCGTTCCGCACAGTTCGTCCACAGCGGTGGGCTTCCGGGCAAATGCTACGGCCGGCCGTAGGCTGGCGGATGTGAACGCAGCAGAGTTCGGTCGGCCATCGCCCGACCATCCGGCACCGGGCACCATCGGTGCGTGGATGGTGGCGGCGCTGAGTGAGGCCCATTCGGCGCTGGAACACGGTGACGTGCCGGTGGGTGCGGTGGTGGTGATCGACGGACGGATCGTTGCCGCCCGCCACAACGAGCGAGAGCTCACCGGCGATCCGACCGCGCACGCCGAGGTGTTGGCCCTTCGGGATGCGGCTGCCACCCGCGACGGTTGGCGCCTCAGCGACGCCACGCTGGTGGTCACGCTCGAACCCTGCCCCATGTGTGCCGGCGCGGCGCTGGCCGCCCGGGTGGGGTCGGTGGTGTTTGCGGCCCCCGACCCTGCCGGTGGGGCTCTCGGCTCCAGCTACCACGTTGGCTCAGATCCCCGCCTGGGCTACGAGTTTGATGTCGTATCCGGGCCAGGAGCCCTGGAGTCGGCCGAGTTGCTTCGAGCATTCTTTGGGGACCGCCGGGCCTGAGGCCGCCGCGCTGCATCCTGCTGATCGCCGAGCCTGAGGCGCGGTCAACCTTGGAGTTCGATGAGAACCGTCGGTTTCTCACGTGGCTCCAACCTTGACTGCTCATGGTTGTGCATGCCCCGAAGAGTTCGGGGCACCAGAGAGAGGCACGACATCATGAGAACGGCATCCCCCAACCACACCGCCCCATCGGGCTTCAAGAAGTGGGCGGCCGCAGCGCTGCTCGCCGGTGGCCTCGGCGTCACCGGGCTGGCCCTTGCAGGCCCGGCCTCCGCCCAGGACAACACCTCAACCACGGCCAAGACCGAACAGACCCAACCCACACAAGCCGACGCAGGCACCGCCTCGAACAAGGTGGGCGATCAGGCGGATCGCCCACCCAAGGACGGCAGGGGCGGGCCCGGTTTGGAGGCCGCCGCCAAGGCGGTCGGCATGTCGGTGGACGACCTCAAGTCCGAACTGAACCAGGACACCTCGCTGGCCGATGTCGCCAAGGCACACGACGTGGAGGCGAAGACCGTGATTGACGCCATGGTCACCGATGCGAAGACCCATATTGCCGAGCAGGTCACAGCCGGAGACCTCACCCAGGCGCAGGCCGACAAGCGTTTGGCCAACGTCACCGAGCGCATCACCGAGCGGGTGAACACCGCCGGGCGGCCCGAAGGCCATGGTGGGCCCGGCGGATGCGACAAGGACGGTGCGCCGCCGGCCGATGGTGAGGCACCAGCCAAGGGCGATGAGGCCCCCGCTGACGCTCCGGCCAAGAGTGACGACTCGTTGGCAAGCACCACTGCCGATGCACCAACCACACAGGGACTTGGCGCCATCGTCGGCTGATGGGCTGAACCTCCATACCACCAGCAGCAACAGTGACCTCGGCCAGGCCGGATGCGAACCCCTCCGCATCGGGCCTGGCCGAGGCGCGTGTGCTGGTGCCGCTGAACACTCGGTTTCCGGGGTGCTTCGGCCGTGCTGCGATTCCCAGTGTGAACGGGACGAGACGCCCGACTAACATCACGGACGGAGAGTTGCCAGAGCGGACGAATGGGACGGTCTCGAAAACCGTTGAATGCGCAAGCATTCCAAGGGTTCGAATCCCTTACTCTCCGCCACTACATCCATAGGGGCGACTGGGATGTAGCCGATTTCGCCGTTATTGGATTGCGCCGCTGAACTCTATTCCCTCGGAGTTTTGGGTGGTTCTTCCATGGCCAGAGCATTAGCGGAGTGTCCGATTCCCGCTAGGACCCGCTCCGTCACCGTAAGTTGGACCACTGGCGCGGACCACTCCGTGGGTGTTGGTGCCGAGAAGTCATCCGGCACTTCGTCGGCAGCCTGTGCCTGGCTCGGTGAGGTGGTTTGTGTTGTCGGACGCGTTGAAGCTGGCGCTTGCAGTGGTGTTGGTTGACCGGGGAGTGGTTCAGGCGGCGGTTCGGTATTCGCTGATGAGTCCAGCGCAGGTGGTGTGACGTTTGATCGGTTGGCCTGTGCCGATCGGGATGACGTCGGCACTGTCGTTGGGTGCTCGTTGGTGGAGTCCTCGGTGAGGGCGATGGCTGTTGTAGTGCTCGACGTATTCCTCGAGCAGCTGTCGGAGTTGGTATTCGTTCCAGATGATCGTTCGGTCGAGGAGTTCATGACGAAGAGTCCGGACCCATCGTTCGGCGTAGGCGTTTGCTTGAGGTGACCGTGGTGGTGTTCTGATTGCGGTGATCCCGGAGCCGGCGAGGACTGCGTCGAAGGATCGGGTGAATTGTCCGGCACCGTCACGGATCAGAAATTTGAACGGGTGATGTTCACCGAGCTTCATCATCAGGTTGCGGGCGGCTTGGGTGGTCCAAGAGCCGGCTGGGTTGGCGGTGATCCCCTCAAGGTGCACCTTCCGGGAGCGAACAGAACGTGGAACCTGCGTAGGAATGCGTTGTCGACACAAGCGAAGTCGGTAGCCAGGATGGCTTTCGACTGGGAGCGGATGAACTCTGACCACGATGGGCCGGTTCGGTCGCGTGTCGGGTCGATCCCGGCGGTGCGGAGGATCTTCCAGACGGTCGACGCGGCGAGTTTGTGACCGAGCCGTGCGACCTGGCGTTGCAACACGAGGATCTGGTGACGGAGCGCAAGGATCTCAGCGTCTCGGGAATCACCGGCCGCAAATACCCAGCCGATTCGTGTGAGAACGAGGCGTGCAAGCGAGGGAATCAGATCCGCAAGACATCGACGCTACCGATCTCGACGAACACCCAAAATTCTCAGGACCACAGTGCGGATGACTCCTCGGCGCCTGAAGGGTCGATGGGGCCCGTAGTCTGTGGTCATGGCCGTTCCTGCTCTCCAAGAGCTACGAGTTCGCCGTGAGGAGATCCTCGGGTTGGCTGCGGCGCGTGGGGCTCATCGTGTACGGGTGTTCGGATCGGTAGCTCGTGGCGACTCAACCCCCACCAGCGATGTCGACTTCCTGGTCCAACTGGACGACGAGCGCGGGCTGTTTGACCTTGGGGGGCTGCTCATGGATCTCCAGGAGCTCCTCGGTTGCGACGTCGATGTCACCACCGAGGCGGGCCTTCGGCCGCGCGTGGCCGACCGGGTGTTGGCCGACGCTGTTGAGCTGTGAGAGAAGACAGCGATCTCGTACTCGACATGATCGAGATGTGCGACCTGATCCTGGAGCATGCTGCGGATCCGGACCGTATGGAGGTGGACCCTGTCGTTCAGGCGGCCGCGCAACGATGGATCGAGGTGCTCGGCGAAGCTGCCTCGAAAATGTCCGCCGAGGTCAAGGCGGCGCATCCGGAGATCCCGTGGCGAGACATCGTCGGCACCCGAGTGATTCTGGCTCATGCGTACTTCCACATCGATCCGGCCGTCATCGGTCAGGTGATCAGCGCTGACGTCCCGACGCTTCGCCGGCAGCTCGACACAGTCCTCGCTGACCTCGCCGACGGCTGACGGCCGGGACGCCTGTTGGCGCCGAAAGGCCATCCGGCAGCGACGGAGTTCGTTGACGGACTTGTCAGCGCAGCGAATGCGTCCGTACTGGGCGGAGCCGGAGCCGACCGCGCCAATGCTGCGCCGCCAGCCACGTCGATGTCCGCATGTGTCCATGTTCGCACTGCTGGGGGTGTGGGCGGCTTGGGTGGTTGGCGCAACCGCCCGGGTGCCGTCTTGGCCATGAGAATGGCCATGATTGGAACCCTCAATGAGGCTACGAAACCCCTCGAAATTGCCAGGAGGTCGCGGTTGCTAGGGGTTTTCGAGGGTACAGGAGGGCTGTGCAGCCGTCTCGAAAACCGTTGAGCACGCAAGTGTTCCAAGGGTTCGAATCCCTTACTCTCCGCCACCAACATCCCTACGGGGAACTGGGAAGTAGCCGATTTTGGCGGTTGCGAACTCAGTCGAAATCGTGCCTCTTTTGGTGTCGCATCCCATCTGCCATCCCATCCAACGGTTGGGTCTGACAGGGTGGCACACGTGTGCGGGTCACTCAGAAAGCTGCCATCAGGGTCCTGGGAGATCCGACTTTTCCTAGGCACTGACGACACCGGAAAGAAGCGATACCGGTCAAAGTCGGTGAAGGGTTCCAAGCGGGAGGCTGAGCGCACGATGCGCCAGCTGATCGCGGAGATTGAGGCCGGTCGTGTGGAGTCCGGATGGTCCGATCCGACGCTCACAGTCGACCGACTGCTGGAGCGCTGGCAGGCGGCGAATGTCAACGACTGGAGCCCGACCACCGCCCGAGACCACCAACGGACAGCCGAGGGCTGGATCTCACCACACCTCGGCACCGTCAGGATCAGCCGGCTGACAGTCGAACGCCTCGAACGCTTCTACCAAACCCTCCATACCGAAGGCGGCAAGGCTGGCCGCCCGCTGTCGGCGCAGTCGGTCAAGAAGGCCCACAGCATCCTCAGAGCAGCCCTGTCCGCAGCTGTTCGCTGGCAGCTGATCCCCAACGACCCGGCGGTCATCGCCCACACCCCACGAGTCGAGCCCCATCAACACAACGTCCCCGACCTCGACACGGTGGCGGCGATCATCGAGGTGGCCGACCCGAGAATGGCCGTCATCATCCGGCTGGCGATCGCTACCGGCGCCCGCCGAGGTGAGCTCGGCGCGTTGAAGTGGTCCGATATCGACTACCACAAACGGCTGATCACGTTCCAACGTTCGGTCGTCGATGGCGGGCCGGCATCGAAGGTGAAACCAACCAAGACCCGCACCACCGGTATCGTGTCTGTCGGTGAGGCCACGGTTGCTTCGATCGAGACATGGCGGGCCCATCAGACAGCAGTCTCGGAGAAGGCTGAGTTCGGCCCGCTCGACGACGACGGGTGGGTGTTCCCATCCCAGGACTGGGGTCATCCGATCTCGCTCAACCAGATCACCTACGACTGGCGCACCCTCGCGGATGCCCACGGACTCGACGGTGTCCGTTTTCATGACCTCCGCCATGGAACGGCCACACATCTCATCGCGAATGGTACCGACGTGCGCACCGTCGCCGGACGCCTCCGTCATGCCAGCCCAACCATGACACTCGACGTCTACGCCGCCCGAACCACTAAAGCCGACCAAGCCGCCGGACAACTCATCGACGACCTGCTGGACAACCCATGACCAGCCGTCGATTCCACCGCGTTGGCCATTGGCCGCACGTTGGAGGAACGAGCCTGTTGGCCGTCCCATCTCACATCCCATCCAAATGCTGATTTGTGTCCGTGGGGCTCAAAACCCCCGAAACTGCGCGGTGGCGACTCGATCACCGGAAGGCCGGTGCGAATAGAACGGTTTTCTGGGGGGATTCTTGGGTGTCGGCGGGTACACCGCTGACGTGACCGTCAGTGTGGCTTGGTACCCCCCATTTGGTCAGTCCCTCCGCTGGCGTAACCGTCACCCCGCTGTCAGCAACAAGCTGAGTTCGGGCCTGGCGGGCACTGCGATCAATCGGCTCCGGGAACGGAGTCAGCCCGGAAGCCATCACCGCTCGATGATCCACAGCCAACGCCCTCAACCAGTGCCTCGGCCCGACGGATCCCTTCGCATACCTGAACATCGACTTCGCCGCTCCCGAAGTCGTCGAACGACGAGTCCGTCGTGATCGTCACGGTCTTCCCGTCGAATTCGTGCCGGACCGGGACTGGGTCGCCCTCAGTCGTGGAGAACACGACGTCCCAGACGACGGGACTGCCAGCTTCGAACTCGGTCATGAAGCAGTCAGTGCCTTGCTTGGCGATCTGATCATCGAGATCGTTTGAGAGCGATGTTGCTGGGCAAGGTTTGGATTGTTCGCCAAACACCTTCGACCCGTCGGCCCTCGATCCGCCAGCGCCACACCCGGCAGTCAGAACGCACAGTCCAGCCACGGCAACAACCAACGGGAATTTCATTCAGGGAAGGTACCAGCCTCGCCGTTCATGCCAACTGGCTGTCAGCTCATATGGCTCGGCTCAATCGAGGCCGGACCAAGATCCCTGCACCTCCAACAACTCACCAACGATTGGACCTGTTCGGTTCTCCATGAGCCGATCCATGCGCCGGTGTTGGTACGGTCGACGCGATGGGCCGAAGCCAACTCAAACATAAGCGCGGACGTGTACGCCGCCCGACCGTTCTTGAAGCGTTCGGATCTACGGCCCGGCCTGGAATGATGCGACGATCAACAAGACGAGCAGTGAGCGCGTGCGCCGTTCTCTTCGTGGCCTTTCTGAGCGGATGCGGCGAAGAGCACTCGCCGGACGACACCAACCCCGATCCGGGCGCGGTCTCACTCGACGTTGTGTCCGACTCTGGCCCTCCTATCCAGGTTGCGATGGCACCAAAGGGCGGTGGTGTTCTTGTCGGTGGAATAGTCGAGGCTGCGGTCACTACCGGAGCCTGTTCCGTAGATTCTTGTGAGCGTTCAAACCAACCGAGCCTGTCGGGCTCCTACGGGATCTCCATCGGATTCATCACCGACAGTGCTGGCACCGATCTGCTGCACGTCCTTACATGCAGCACTGACATCGAGCCATGTCCGCCTGTAGACCTATCGGTGGAGTTGTTCCAGGCTGGCGGTGACTATGCACCTATCGCTGTCATCCCACTGAAAAACTATGGGCTGATGGGGTCGAATCCCGTTGTGAACGGCACCATCCGAGGCGAAGGGTCGCCGGTGGTGACCGTCGCCGACGAGGTATCGATGAGTTCGATGGTGTTCGTAGTCGACACGGACGAGGGGACGTTCACCGACAACGACGCGAGCGGCGGGATCGTTGCCGTTTCTCCGGCGCCAGATGGTTCGGTCGTCATGGCAACCAAAAAGGTCGATGTCAGTGTCACCGTCGGCGGCGGTCCCGTTGCCCCAGTTCCAGCGCAGCCGCTACCAAGCTTGACTGTGCCCGAAGGCGTGTCAGGATCGAGCGGGTCGGGCGGCAGTTCCCTCGAACCCGGCGGCACGGAAGGACCACCGACCGCCGAAATTGAGATCCTTCGACTCGACACCACCAACGATCTCGGTGTCGTCAGGACAATCTCGGAGGCGTCTCCCTCCACCCAGTTCCTTGCAACACCAGATGGCTTGAACCTGATTGCCACGGGCGACACGATGGCCACGGATGCCGTGACCGAGAAGGAAGTCAGCAGCCTCGCTGAACGCCCTGCAACAGAGGCATCTACGATCACCGCCCAGTTCTGCGCAGGGTCGGTGCCAGGCGCCCGCCTTGTCGATACAACTCAGGTCCTACCGAACCCGCAGTCAACAACACTGTCGTTCAGCGTTCCCGCCGGTGAGATGCTGAGCACTGCCACCTTCGAACAGACTGGCCTTGTGTCCCCCAATGCCGCATGTGCCGTGGGCGACCGTGTTTTCGCGGTGGTAGCCAGAGCGCCAACGAACCCGAGCGACACCCCCAACCAAGAAGAGCGCAGCGGAGCCGTTGAACTCATGGTTCTGTAGGCCCACGGCCCAGGGGGGCGAAGATGCAGCGCATCACGAGACCCTTCGTGCGGAGGCCCTCGTCGCCAACTGTGGCGACCCAATCCCCCTCGCGCTGACAAGCCGCTCACAGAGCGAAAGCACCCGGCGGGCCACGGCCATGGGTTAGTTGTAGGTGCCCAGAACGATCAAACCCAGAGGCGTACCTTGCGGCAGGGGCCTCGGGGAGTTCTCCCCATGATACCGGGGCTTCGCTGGCTGCAGGTGTTGAGCGCCCCACCCATCCCACCGTTGAGGTGCCATGCCTTACACCGATTTTCGTTGAAGCACCACCACCGCTGCGACAACTACCAGCGCAGCGGCGACGGCGATGAGCCAGGGAGCAACCGTTCTCGACGCTTCTGGGTTGGGCTGGTCTTGGCCGACGGTCGTTGACTCCGGTGGTGGCGGAGCCGGTTTGGGTGCGGTGGTGGATGGGGGCGTGATTGCCGGTGCGTCGCTGATCCGAAGCCTCGGCTCAACGTAGGGAATGTTCGGAGCGGTCCCGGTTTTTCGTGCGTGCAGTTGGGCGTCGCCCGGCGATGCGTCGGCGGGGACAACCATCTGCACTTCAAATCCGTACTGTTTGTCTGCGTCAACGGTCCCCAGCACCCATTCTGTGTCGTCTTGGGTGAGGATGATCTCGATGTCGGTTGTCGGGCGACCTAGCGCCCCTTCGCCGTTTGGTGGCGGACCGGTGTCGTAGCAGTTGTCACCCCACGCTTCGCCGGTCACGGTCACTTCGCCACCTCGATCCACATCCTGAGGGCTGAACGACATTGATGGGCCCGAACAGTCGGCGGAAGCCGGGGGTGCGGAAACCAGACCGGCAGCCATCATCCCGACAAGGGAAGCGAACACGCCAAGAAGACGGCGTTTGCCGGGTACGGCGCTGCTGGTCATCGCAGGCATCCTCTCCTGGAAGCAGTGCCCGCCGAGTACCGCCTCCGCTAAGACAGCGGCGGTCACGCGCCGCGACAGCACGGGTATGCGGGCGTGACGGTCTCCGACTCGTTGCAGCGATCCCATACTTACTCCGACGGCCGCCGAGCCGCTCGAGTTCCCCAGAATTTGGTCGATTCCAAATTTGCGCCCGCCGGCACTGCCGGCCCCGCTGACCTCGACCGGCACACCGCTATCGCAGGCACCGTCGTACGTGGCGAACGCCTCGTCTCGCCAATCTGAGGCCACAACCCACTACCTCAAGACGTGCTCATCGCATTCCTCGCCTTCGTCGCCCAGGTCAGTCCTGCCGGCTACTGGTCGTGCTCGCAGTCCCAGGGGCAGGGGCGGTTGTGGGTCATGCTGGAGTGGTGAACGACGCAGAACGGCCGGGGAGCACCAAGTGAACGAGCCGGTCTACCTGTTCTCGCGGATCGCGTTCCGCCATGACATCGACGAGGCCGACACCCTTCACGCGCTCCGAAACGCGATCGGCCAGTGGCACCTCGATGCCGAACCACCGGACCGTCCCGACGTCCGGCTATTGAGCATCGGCCCGGCCCGAAACGGGCAGCTACTGGAAGTCGCGGTGATTCCGTCGCATACTTCACATCAAGTGATCCACTCGATGAAGCTCCGCCCGAGCACACGGGCCCTGTTCCTATGAACACCAAAACCGCGCCGACACCCACCCCAGAAACACCGCTGTACACCTACGGCGACTACCTCGCCGACACCGACGGGCACCTCTACGAACCCACCGGCACCGCAGTGATCGTCGACGGCAAACACGCCACCATCGCAGCGATCGAGGCCGAAGCCGACGAATACACCAAACACGGATTCGGTCCCTACACCACCCGCACCGCCAGCTGACCACCCCAACACGGGTCCTCGGCTATCTCACATACGGTGGAACCTGCTTGATGTGAGAGGTTTGTCGCGGACACGGGTTGTGAACACATCGTGCTGCGGCCCTCCCCGATCCGACGTCATTGTCAGAAGTCGGGTGGGCCCGCCACGCGACGTTGCAGCCAGCGGCGTAAAATGAGGACCCCATCCCTGGCCTGCTCGGATTGTTTGGACTGTGGTGCTCCGTGCGGTGCCCACGATCACGCAGATCTCTCAGAGCTGCTTGCTGAAATCCCTAACCTTGGGTTGAGCTGGGGCCTCCCATCTGGTCTGTGTTGGCGTGGACCACCCATGGGGACTCTGGCGGTCTTCGACAGCGGCAAGCCCTCGGGAAATCGACTCCCGTCTGCAGCGACGCATCGTCGTGGTGTTTGGCCATGAAATTGGCCATGATTGGAAGCCTCAATGAGGCTATGAGACCCTATAGAATTGCCAGGGCTCCGCGGTTTCTGGGGGTTTTCGGGGGTAGAGGAGGGCTGTACAGCCGTCTCGAAAACCGTTGAGCACGCAAGTGTTCCAAGGGTTCGAATCCCTTACTCTCCGCCACAACAGCCCATGAGGCGACTGAGATGTAGCCGAATTCGACGTTGTTGGATTGCGCCCGCTGAACTCTATTCCCTCGGAGTTTTGGGTGGTTCTATCATGGCCAGAGGATCCGCTGAGCGTCCGATTCCCGCTAGTACCCGCTCCTTCACCGCAATTCGAGCCACTGGCGGGTGTTGAGCGCCACTCCGTTGGGGCAATGCTCGCCTGAGTTGGTTCCCTCGGATCGGGCAGCCAGACCTGTCACCCCAGCGGGCAACGCATCAGAGCTACACCACGTGATGGGACTCACCCCATCAACCAGTCATCCCCAGCGGTCATGACCGTCGGCGCAGGGCGCGTAGGCGCGCCCTCGGACGAGGCGTCGACCATGTCTCAAATACGGTCGACGGGCCTGGTTTTGAGACGTTGATTTCGTACACGGGTTAACAACGCCCTGCCGGTGTTGTACACCGCTAGTTGCGGATGGTGGGGTAGCGCGTTCATAAACGACCGAATTTGAGACACCTCTGACGGACTGCCCCATGTCGGGCTCGACGAAGTCCCCCAACTAGGAGACGTGACGGACCTGACGTAGCGGGGATGTGCCCCATTTCGTCAGGTCCGCCATGGAGTCAGCCGTCCCATTGTCTCGGAGGTATGGGCCCCACCACTCGGTGGGCGCCGCAGCTAGGTCGGGGTAGAGGGCCTTAGGTGAGTTGCGCTCCGTTGCGGGCGGGTCGTGATCCGACTCGCCGAAGCCACGACGTCAGCTGGGTCTTCACCAACGCCTTCTGACACAGCCAGTAGGTCACGCCGAAACAAGCGGCCCCACTCGCTAGCAGCATCCAGTCCCGGCTATTGAAGGCCTGCTGGAGTTGGAAGTAACCGAACAGCGTCAGCAGCAGGGGCGCTACGACGGTGAAGGTGAATAGAAGCGTGTGTGGCGACTTCGGCTCAAGCTGGTCGTCGGCGAGGCGAGCGACATGCAAAGCCGAACGAGCGGATCTGGAGAATCCGGCCGCTACCCCACTGAGAGCGGTAGCTATCAACAGCTCCGCCACATCATTCATTTTCGCATCTCTCTCACGAGGCCCACACAGCTTCCGATTCCAAGCGCATCCAAGATCATGTTGAGCCCGAATGCTGCGACCACTTGGAGCTTGGCGCGGGTCGCGGCATTCACTTTGCCAAACTTACGTGCCCAGTTGGCCATAGCGCTGAGAGTTGCGCGAAGACCTCCAAGCTTGGCCACGGCGGCCTTGAGCTTGGGCATTCGGTTGATGATCTTTGTCGCCTTGGCAAACTTCGCCGTGAGGCCAACTCCAGAGAAAAGAAGACCGACGCTTGATGCGCACATGGCAGCGGTGCCAACCCACCAGTACCAACTTGGGTCGGCGACAACTGGATAGGCGGTGTCCGACGTCGTATGGACGGTTTGGGTCAGCACGTTGCCGTCGAGTTCGTAGCTGGTGGGAATGGCTTGACCGTTCGCATCGAATGCCCACGGCTGCTCAATGGTCGCGATGGTTTGTTCCGACTGCACGGATGTCAGTTCGACGGGCTTGGCTGCTTCCAGAACCGTCAGAGCCTGCGACTCGGTCATTGTTCCGGCGTCGAGGGCGTCGACCACCGTCTCCACTTGCGCTTCGAGTTTCGCTGCGGATTCCGGGGTGGGTTCCAAGGTTGTGGTCGGAACCGTGATGGCGATCGATCCGTCTTCGGTCTCTGCGAGCTTGGTGGCTGGTGGCAGATCCATGGAGTACTCGACAGCCGAGGGTGCTGCCTCGCTCTTCAGAACCGTTGCGATCTGGACTCCGTCCTCAGTTGGTCGGGTGACCACAGCGGTGTCCGGAAGTGCATCGAGACGAACTTCGGCGCCGCCAACGATGCTGGAGGGAGCTTCGTCTGACCCGACCGAAACCCCAATGGAGGTGCCCGTTGGGCCTTCCATCGTCACCTGACCGTCGTCGATGGCTACGGATGCCGACGGGTTCTCGGAGACCAGTTCACCTCCTGATCGTTCGAGTGGTGTGTCGACTGGGCCAGCGACGTCCTCGACAAGCGCTGCGATGTTGCGGCGGCTTGGCTGCGACTGGACCGCCTCCACCACGCCGGAGTCGATTGGAACAGCCTCGGCGGCCGCTAGCTCTGAGTTCGATGGGCCTGCCTGGCTCGCAGCGGCGGTTTCGGCCGGTGTCGGTTCTTGTGCTCCGACTGGATTCGGGGAAAGAAGCGACACTCCCAACGCTGAGCAGAGTGCGATCCGGTAGAGCCGGCGATGCCGGTTGAACAATGGGAGATCACGCATCCGCTGAGCGGATCCGTCAAGGGCTTGCTTCGTGCGCATCGCAACTCCTGGGGGCTGGGTTACGAAGGGAATTCTCCGACGATTCACACACAAAGCATGCGCCATCACTGGTCTCACTGCAAGACCCTGAAGGGGATACTACCTAAGATTGCATGAAATCATGTTATATGGCGTGTGTCCAGGTGCGGCTATGCAAGAGTTTGTGCCTATGGACGCCACAGACATAGAGATTCTTGCAGCACTCCAAGCTGACGGGCGCATGACCAACCGCGATCTTGGTCAACTCGTCAACCTCAGCGAGGCAGCTTGCTCGCGCCGGGTATCCGATCTGGTGCGCACAGGGACCATCCGGCGCTTCACCGCCGAGATCAATCCCGACGCGGTAGGCCTCGGCCTCAGGGTATTTCTGCTTGTCCGGATGAAAGCCACCTCGGACGACGAGCTCGACGCCTTCGAGAAAGCAGTTCAACTAACCCCGACGATCGTCCGCTGCCACAAACTGCTCGGCGAGATCGACTACCTCATGCTGGTCGTAGCGAAGGACCTCACCGAGTTCGACAAGATCTACAAGGAACACGTACTCCAACTACCCGGAGTTGACCGAACAACCTCCCTGGCAGCCCTGTCAAACGTGAAGGTCGGACTGCAACTCCCAACGCAGATGATGAAGACCTGATCAACTGCGAGGTACCGTGGGTAGCGCCCTCGTGTCTCACAAACGTTCGTTTGTGAGACTGATCTCGGCTGTGAGCTGAGTCGGCTAACCCCTGCCACTTGGACCGACGATTTGGGTGCCTCCCGGTGGTGCATCGACTGGCCGTCGAATGCCGACACGACGCCACGGAACGGTCGTCCGTGGCATCCAGCTCAACGTGCTAGAACGCGTCGCGGTATCATGATGTCATGACAAAGCAAACCACAGTCCGGTTGCCGGACGGTCTCGCCGATGATGCCGAAGCAGTCGCCCGGGTTCGCGGCGAGAGTGTCAACAAGCTGATCATCGACTCCCTTGCCGCCGAGATCGATCGAGTCCGCGCCGACGAGAACTTCACCGCACGGGCCAAGAAGCTGCTTGAGCGGGACCAGGAGATCCTCGACCGACTCGCGAAGTGACCCGCTACCTCAGCTTCGCTGAGTTCTGGTTTCTCGCCGAACAGATCACCGGCGTCGACGCGGCGACCCTCATCAATGCCAGCCGCGTTGACCTTGCTGACTCTGCGCTCCACGCTCCCCAAGCTGGCTTCGGTGACACCGATTTCTACCCCGATCTGTACGACAAGGCCGCCGTGTTGGCCTGTCGGATCGCGTGGAACCATCCGCTGCCGGACGGCAACAAGCGGGCAGCGTGGGCATGCCTTGTTCTGTTCATCGACCTCAACGGCGGATTATGGAACGACGGGCGGCCCGACCCCGATGACGCTGTCGAAGCAATGCTCGCCCTGGCAGCCCACGATGTCGATGAAGCATGGCTGGCGGCCTGGCTGAAGGACCGCGTCGAGTTCCCAGCATGAACCGCGCGGCCACACGACCCCGATGACCGGAATCCGGCTAATTCCGTTGTGAGTGCCCGTTGGACAGCCCCCGAGCGAGGGGAACAGCCGGATACTGACCCCGTTCTCAGCGCAGCATCGCCGGGGTGCTTGGCCATGAAATTGGCCATGATTGGAACCCTCAATGAGGCTATGAAACCCCTTGGAACTGTCAGGCGGTCGCAGTTTCTGGGGGTTTTCGGGGGTAGAGGAGGGCTGTGCAGCCGTCTCGAAAACCGTTGAATGCGCAAGCATTCCAAGGGTTCGAATCCCCTACTCTCCGCCACTACATCCCATGGGACGACTGGAAAGTGGCCGGTTTCGCCGTCATTGGACTGCGCCGCTGAACTCGATTCCCTCGGAGTTTTGGGTGGCTCTCTCATGGCCAGAGGATTCGCTGAGTATCCGATTCCCGCTAGCACGCGCTCCTTCACCGCAATTTGAGCCACTGGCGGGTACCACTCCGTTGGGGCCCCATCACGCCTGCGTTGGTTCCCTCGGACCGGGCAGCCAGACCTCTGTCACCACTGCGGATAGCGCGTAGGAGCTACACCTCGTGATGGGACTCACCCTATGGCGGCTGCCCATGTCTCCGATCTCTCCCCGCTCGAGAGTTTGGTCGGACTGGTTGAACGTCGCATGTGGCTCCCAAAGGGGTTGCCACATCCGCCAGGCCAGGGGATACTTGGGAGTGCCAAAGGCACGAGCCAGCGGAAGTGAACCCCGGTGCCATCCTCGGACGAGGTGAGCTGGGGTTCTGCGCGTTCAGTCCCAGCGCTCCCTCCCGCTGGCTGCTCCTCGATTGGCCGTCGGCCCCGCCGCCGAGCCGACTCCTCACGGCCATGGCCCCATGGGAGGCAAGAGCGGAACCGACCAGGTAGAATGTTGGGGTGGCTACCACCGCGAAGACCTCCAGTAGGGCAGTCGCAGCTGCGGTCGCCGATGCCCGGCTCGAAGGCATCGAACTCCACCCCGACGCGATCAGCATTCTTGACCAACTCGATGCTGGGCACATCGACTCCGACACCGCAGGTCGGGAACTCCTCGCCCGCCACGGCATCACAGCACCTGCCGGTCACCCCTTCGCCTGAATCAACTTGGCCGTGAGCGCCATCGTTGACCCGTACCTGGAGCCCGGAACCGAGTGCCTTCGCAACAAGCTCGGAATCCGCGACGCGGGTCTGCTCGCCGTCGTAGAGGCCGAGGTCGTCGCCAACCGCGCAATCCGACTTGCCAACAGCCCTGGTCTGGTCCCCCGGACATGGGATTGGACCCACTGGCAGAACCTGCATCGCCACCTCTTCGGTGACGTCTACGACTGGGCGGGCGAGTTCCGAACCGTCGACATCGCCAAAGACGGGCACGGATTCCACCCGGTCTCCATGCTGATCACCGCCACCCGTTACTGCGCCGAGCAGATACGTGCCCTCGCCACTGGACCGAACCCCGGCCGGGGCCAGCTTCCCGCCCGACTCTCAGTCGTTCTCTCGGACATGAACGAAGCGCACCCGTTCCGGGAAGGCAACGGCCGGACACAGCGCGTCCTCCTCGGCCAGATCGCTGAAGTTCATGGCGCTCACCTCGACTGGACACTGATCAGCTCTGAGGCGAACATCGCAGCGTCCAAAGCTGCAGGCAGCGATGAGTACGCCTTCACCGAACTTCTCACCCGTGCCATGCACCTTGCGGAAGACCACTAATCCGGCGGTTGGCGCTTCACCCCGTGCTGGGCAGGATGACGGCCACCGCCGGCACCCCGCCAGCCTGACAAGCCCAGCCTCGGAAGTCCCAACTTTTTCGGCGTTCCAGTCAGTGAAAGTGACTTGATCCCACCGATTAGGTCTTCGGGTAGAGACCGCAAGGGTTTAGCGACGTCTGAAGCTGGCCTTGAGGCACTACCGGCGGGGCCGCTCTCCTGTCGTCGGGGGCCGGGCACTCTCTTTGTCCAAGGCCACCGACGGTTCATGAATGGCATGGTAGATCGGCGTCCGGCTGGCGATCCCGGGGTTTCGGCCGCCATTGGGTCTCGTCTCCGTGGCGTTTGATGTAGTGAGCGCCCGACGTCGGCCGCAGCGATATCAACCCTACGTATGCGAGGCCGGAGCGCATCTTGATATCATGGTGTCATGACAAAGCAAACTACGGTCCGTTTGCCGGACGGTCTCGCTGACGATGCAGAGGCTGTCGCCCGGGTTCGCGGCGAGAGTGTCAACAAGCTGATCATCGACTCCCTTGCGGCCGAGATCGATCGGGTCCGCGCAGACGAGAGCTTCACCGCACGGGCCAAGAAGCTGCTCGATCGTGACCAGGAGATCCTCGACCGACTCGCGAAGTGACCCGCTACCTCAGCCTCGCTGAGTTCTGGTTTCTCGCCGAACAGGTCACCGGCGTCGCCGCTGCAACCCTCATCAACGCAAGCCGTGTCGATCTCGCGGACTCTGCGCTCCACGCGCCCCAAGCTGGCTTCGGAGAAACCGAGTTCTATCCCGACCTGCACGACAATGCCACTGTGTTGGCCTGTCGGATCGCGTGGAACCATCCGCTGCCGGACGGCAACAAGCGGGCAGCGTGGGCATGCCTTGTTCTGTTCATTGACATCAACGGCGGGTCATGGAACGACGGGCGGCCCGACCCCAATGATGCCGTCGAAGCGATGCTCGCCGTCGCAGCCCACGACGTCGACGAGACTTGGCTGGCTGCCTGGTTGAAGGACCGCGTCGACCTCCAAGCATGAACTGCGCGGCCACACGACCCCGTTGACCTAAATCCGGCTGGTTACGTTGTGAGCGCCCCCCTTGGCTGGCCCCCCAAGCGAGGCGAACAGCCGGACATTGCCCTCCGTCATCGGTGGCCATCACTGGGGTGTTGGCCATGAGATTGGCCATGATTGGAACCCTCAATGAGGCAACGAAAGCCCTTGAAACTGTCAGGAGCATGCGGTTTCGTGGGGTTTTTGGGGGTACAGGAGGGCTGTGCAGCCGTCTCGAAAACCGTTGAGCACGCAAGTGTTCCAAGGGTTCAAATCCCTTACTCTCCGCCATTCGCAGCCCTACGGGGCACTGGGGAGTAGCCGATCCAAAGGGCTCCCACGAACACCCCCAGCTGATCCCATCTGAGCGGGGCATCCCATCTCTCCCATCTAGCCGTCAGGTTCTCGCAGGATGGGACACATGCGTGTTCGTGCCGAGGAGTTGTCCGGTGCTTCTCCGGCGGCCTGGGCCGGATTTCGGTGATGGGGTTGGTGTTGTTGGGTGCGTTGAGGCTGGCGTTTTCGGTGGGTGTTGGTTGACCGGGGAGCGGTTCAGGCTGCGGTTCGGTACTCGTTGATGAGTCCGGCGCAGTTTGTGTGACGTTGGATCGGTTGGTCTGTGCCGATCGGGGTGACGTCGGCGGTGTCGTTGGGTGCTCGTTGGTGGAGTCCTCGGTGCGGGCGACGGTTGTTGTAGTGCTCGACGTATTCGTCGAGCAGCTGTTGGAGTTGGTGTTCGTTCCAGATGATGGTGCGGTCGAGGAGTTCGTGACGGAGAGTGCGCACCCACCGTTCGGCGTATGCGTTGGCTTGAGGCGACCGGGGCGGTGTTCAGGTCGCGGTGATGCCGGATCCGGCGAGGACAGCGTCGAAGGATCGGGTGAATTGTCCGGCACCATCGCGAATCAAGAACCGGAACCTGTGATGGTCGCCGAGGCGGCTCGTCAGGTTTCGGGCGGCTTGGGTGGTCCAGGAGCCAGCTGGGTTGGCGGTGATCCCCGCAAGGTGCGCCTTCCGGGAGCCGACCTCGATGACGAACAGAACGTGGAACCTGCGAAGCAAGGCGGTGTCGACACAAGCGAAGCCGGTAGCCAGGATGGCTTTCGACCGGCAGCGGATGAACTCTGACCACAATGGGCCGGTTCGGCCGCGTGTCGGTCGATCCCGGCGGAGCGGAGGATCTTCAAGCGGTCGACGCGGCGAGTTTGTGACCGAGCCGTGCGAGCTCGCCGTGGATTCGCCGGTATCCCCAATTGGCGTTCTCGTTGGCGAGGCGGATGGTCAGACTCCGGAGTTCCGGGTCGATCGGTGGGCGTCCCGTGTTGGGTGTGGGCGGTTGGGTCCAGTGCCGTGCAACGACTCGGCGGTGCCATCGCAGCACCGGTTCCGGTCGGACAATCAGGAACGTCGCCGCCCGCCGCGTGCGATCGGTGGTGCTGCTCAGGAGTGCAAGGATCGTGCGGTCGGTTTCGTTGAGCTTCGGCCGGTCGACCTGGCGTCGCAACACGAGGATCTGGTGACGGAGCGCAAGGATCTCAGCGTCTCGGGAATCACCGGTCGCGAAGACCCAGCCGATTCTGGTGAGAACGAGGTGTGCAAGCGAGGGAAGCAGGTCCGCAAAACGTCGACGCTACTGGTCTCGGCGTAGGTCCGAAACCCTCTGGATCACTGGGCGGTTGACTTCTCGGCACCTTCAGGAGCGCTCCAGGACGTTTCGGGCCCCGACGGAGAGCCAACCGGTGACCGCTATCTAGCCTTGGACACCTCCGGTTCCAGCGTCGAACTTGAACGGACGATCGTCCACGAAACCGGCCACCTGATCTTCTTGAAGCCCGGCACCGATGACACCACCGAATACGCGGACGCCTTCAACGAGGAATTTCCTCCCGGCGCCGACTACAGCGCTGACGCTTTCGTCACCGAGTACGCCGCCAGCTCCCTGGAGGACGGCGGCGAGGACATCGCCGAGTCCTGGGCCATGTTCGTCTTCGGCGACACCGAATTCGCAGGCGACGCTGACGAAGACGGTGACCTGGACGTGGTCGAGCCCGACACGCAGGCCGCACAAAAGGTCGCGTTCTTTGAGGACTACCCCGAACTGGTTGATCTTGCAGACCAAATACGACAGAACGCCGGCGTCTAACCAGCAGCATCCCTGACGGGGGTATTCGCGAACCCAACCCTGGCATCGCGAGCCAGCTATCCGAGCCCGCACATAGCGGCTCCACATAAGCCATCCCCGGGTGAAGGCCAGGCCCGCCCTGACAGTGCCAAAGACGTTGGCGGGTTCGAGGGCAATGTGCCACCGCCCGTTGACGATGTGGAAGTTGACGCTACGCGCGAGATGGGACAGATCCGAGGGACTCGCCACCGCTTGTGGGATGCCGGTGAAGCGACGTGGGACTGGTGGCGGTGTCAGCCAGTTGCGCCTTCGATCGCTGCGATTCGTTTGGTGTAGGCCTCTTGGTTGATTGCGTTGGCCTCAAGTAGGCCGTCGGCCAGCGTGCGTCTGGTGGTCGACTCGCTCGCGTCACCGAATGCCGCGTATCCCAGATCGGCCTCGACGAAGATGGTGAGGCGAGTCTCTTGAGCGCTGCCGTTGCGTGTTATCTCGACGCCGAGCTGGGCCGTGCCCGCGCCATTGTCGGACGCCGTGACGGTTCCGTTGACTGAAGTCGGTTCTCCGTCGGCGCTGAGCTCGGCGGAGACGTCGACGGCCAGTTCAGCTACTCCGTCGTTGTTCTTGGTGAACCTGATCGAGTCGCCCTGGGTCGTCGCTTCGAATCGGGCCTCGAAGTCCACCGGTGTGCCGACGTCCGTGAACTGTTTCGAGAGTTTCAACTGCTTCTGGAGTCCGGTACCCGGTTTGGTTGAAGCGGCGGCTGAGGTCGCAGTTGTTGAGTCGCTGGAACCGTCCGTCGTTGTAGTTGCCGTTGTCGTCGACTCGGTTTTTGAGGTCGGACTTCCAGTTGACTCGCCGCAGCTGCACCCGCACGCAAGCAGCGTGACCAATGTCACGCTCAGAAGGGGGTGTCGGATGAAGTGGGTTTGCACGAAAGCAGCTTATTATCCGCAAAACAATCCGGATGGGTCAGCAACCCGCACGCAGACCACCGGGGCACAGCGAGGAGACATGACAAATGGGTGGTCATAGTTCGACGTTTCAGCGGCTTCGCACCGGGATTGGTCTTGTTGCAGGCAGCATGCTCGTTGGTGCAGTGGTTGCTGGACCCCTAGCGAGCGCCGACCAGGCGTCTGCTCACGCGTCCGATACCGGTCGAGACACTGCAGCAGAACTGATCAACAAGCCGTACGCACCGGGCACGGTGAATATTGACGCATCTGCGCTGGCCTCTGGGGGCGGGACCGTCAAGGTCGTTTCGAACCCCGACGCCGGGTTCACCTCCGCAAGCGTGACCGCTTCGACTGAAGGTGACCTTGTTGATGTTGTCGGCACCCGTACGAAGCCGGTGGCTGCATCCTCGATGGTCAACACGTTCACCGTCGACGTGGCCAACGGTGACTCCGACACCAGTACGAGTGCGCTAACAGCCGAGGCGACATCATCGGACGGGATCTCAACGGTGTCGGCAACCCTCAAGGCGTCCGACGCCTCCGGCACGGTCCGGTCGATCACCGACCAGGTGTGGGCCACCGACTTCGACGGGGTCACCCTGGTCAGCGAGACGGGCGAACAAGACCTTCGTCTCCAAAAGGTCAGCCACCTTGAGAGCGCGGGGACGGTTGACGCCCCCACGGCGACGGCGTTGCGCAGGAAGATCCAAGGCGCCACCGGTTCCACCATGGCGGCCGCTGCCGCACCATGCGCCGACGTGTGTGTGTCCGGAACGATCGAGTGGACCGACTCCGCTGGCGGCACCCACCCGGTGCCATTCGCACCGGTTCAGATCCGCGATGACGAGACCCCGCCCCTCGGAGTTGACTCCGAACTGGTCACCACGGTGACCACGGGCCTCGACGGCACCTACAGCGCCACGGTCGACAACGACGACGGCCCCGGTCAAGGCAACCGTGACGTCTTCGTTCGGGTTCTCGCTGCAGGTGAGGACTTCAGCGTCGGTGGACAGTTCATCGAAAGTCCCGTCCAGTCCGAGGTTCCCTCCGGCACCGAGCTGACCGTTGACCTGACCGCAAACAACACCGATGACAACAACACGGCGTTCTCGCTGCAGAACGCTATGTACCTGGGCACCCAGTATCTCGACACCCGGGTGCCGGGCGGGCTGCGGTTCCTTGACGTCGTGTACCCCGACCCCGAGGGGTCGTTCTACGACGGTGAGGACTTGCACGTGCTGTCGTTGGACCGATTCGACTGGGACGTGATGCTGCACGAGTACGGCCACTTCGTGGCCAACCAGCTCGACATCGAGAACAACCCCGGCGGCGATCACAGCAGCGCCGACAACCTGTCGGTCTCCCGGGAGAGTAAGGAGATCGGCGTGCCGCTGGCCTTTGGCGAGGGCTGGCCCACCTACTTCGCTGTTTCTCTCCTGCAGATCCAGGGTGCAGCCGACCTCGGCGTTCCCAACGCTGGCGATTCGAAGTACCAGGACACCGAAGACCAAGTGATCACCGACGACTTAGAAGAGGGCGGTACGCTTGGCGAAGACAACGAGTTCACCGTCATGTCGGTCCTGTGGGACCTCTACGACACGCCCGAGGACGGACTCGACAAGGTCGCTTTGGGCGACAAAGTCGTCTTCGACCGTCTGGTGGCAGGCGGCGAGGACGACCCCGGCACCCTGTCGGACGCCTATCGCCTGATCGGGCTCGGCGGCGCTGGCGACGTCAACCCGGTGAGCTGCGTGTTCTCGGGCCAGAACGTCGCCCCCAGGCTGGCCGACCCCAAGGTCACCAGCGTGGGTAAGGACGACAAAATCCCGACCTTCACCTGGGACGCTGGCAACGGCGGCGATTTCCCGAACGACAGCTTCGTCGTGGAACTCCGCGACGCGACCGGGAACAAACTGATCGAGTCGTCCGAGCCACTCGATGACACCAACTACAAGCCCTCCGCTGCTCAGTGGCTTTCGGCGCTGCGCAAGTCGGACGGAACCTTGCGGGTGGCGGTCGTCGGAACCCAAACCGCCGAGCCCGTGACCGGGCCCTACCGCAGCTGCATGACTGACATCGACGTGAAGCCGATTGCTGACGCTGGCGGCCCGTACAGCGGCACGACAGCCAAGGCCGTATCCCTTGACGCTTCAGTGTCGGTGGTTCCCGGCGGAACCATCGCTAGTTACGAGTGGGACTTCGACGGAGACGGCACCTACGACCAGACAACCACCAAGTCGACAACCACCAACGTCTACAGCGAGCCCTTCGACGGGAAGATCAAGGTCCGCATCACCGCTGGGGCCCCAACGATGAAGTCCAGCAGGCTGGCATTGGCCAAGGAAGGCGACACCGACGTCGCCGAGGCGGACGTCAAAATCGTCAGCGCACCCCCGCCTTCCACCAGCACTCCGCCGTCGACCAGCAACCCACCGTCCAGCAACAACAACCCGCCGTCCAGCAACAACAACCCGCCGTCCAGCAACAACAACCCGCCGTCCAGCAACAACAACCCGCCGTCGGACAACGGTCCCGTTGCAACAGCCGCCCCACGGCCAGTGGTCAAGCCCGTTGTCGTGCCGGTTGCCAAGCCGGTCGCGGTGACGCCGCTGCCGTTGGCCCGCACCGGTACTGGCCCACTTGGGCTGCTGCTTGCAGCCGCAGGGCTCCTGCTCGGCGGCCTCGCCCTCCAAACGGTGAGGCGTCGCCGCAGGACGTGACCCAGACGGTTGAGCCGCGAAGCGGTCCGGGTGTTGCGTCGCCATGCAGCAGAGTTCAGCGCCGCCCGCCACCGCATCCAGAAGCCATTCGCCACCGTCGAAGCCGAAGAGCAAGGCGTAGTTCAGGCAGAGCGGGTGGTGAAGGGCGCGAATCCGCGCTCGGCGTACTGGCGTGCCTCGGCGTTGGTGCTCTCGATTGACGCGTGGCGGCCGTCGATGATGACAGCTTGTCCGGTGGGTTCGTAGAGGAACCCGTCTGCGTCGGCGAGGTACCCGCCTGCCGGGTACAGCGGCGTGTTCGGGGTGGGTGTCGGTGCGGTCTTGGTGGCAGTCATAGAAGGGTTGCCCGGGTGCTTGGGCGGAGCTTCATGGAATGGATCACTCGGTATGAAGTATGGGCCGGAACGTAGACACCCATTAGCTGACCATCACGGGCAGACCTACAACCAAGATTCTATGGTCGGGACGCTCGGGCGGTTCAGCATCGAGGGGCTATTCTTCGACGCGGTGGCGAAGGGCGTGCATCCTGTGGTGTCGCTGTCTCGGACTGCTCAGGTGGGTAGGTAATGGTGTGACCCGGTCTGGTGACTCACATGTAGATCGCCGGTCCTGTGACTGGCGTGGGACGACCCCGCAGGCCGCCATTTCGTCACCGAGTTGAGCTTCGCTGCCGCCGCCCGGGTCGACGGCCAAGTCAGGGACCGATGTCGACGCCATGCGACGTCGATCTGCAGGTGGCTGCCCCTCCCCGACGCAGTGCTGAGCGCCAGCGGCGTGGCCATGAAATTGGTCATGATCGCTCCGGGTTTCCGTTACGTTCGCGGTTTGGCAGGTTCGATACGTCAACGTTCACCCGGTAGCTGGCAGCTGCGAATCTACGCATCCCCTGAGCGATCAGCCGTTCCTGGGCGATGATCAGCGGGGCCACTCTCCCAGTCAGGAAGCGCTTGCGATTGGCGACACACGACCCTTGAACTTCCTCACCGGGTTCGACTAGCGACGCGGCGGTGCTCGCCAAGTCCTGTTCGAAGTCTCGTTCCCCCCATGCGCTCACGCTACCCAAGCTTGGGACTTGCCCTCGGCAGGTCAATGAGTCCGGAACTACATCTACCGAAAACCTGGCTCATCTCGGGACGCGCTTCCGACCCGACCATTGTGTGAGCCGACACCCGGCTTCATCCGAGTCAATCGGGATCAGGATTCAGCATGACCACCCAGCCAGCGACGGCGGCGCTCGCAAAGGTGCAGCCTGGCGGTGGCGGCATCGGTCGGGACTACCAGGGCATCTACACCAGGACCCTCGAAGGTGATTCCCTATTTGCGGGTTCGGAGGTTGGACGTAGACATTGGGGTCATCTGGGCCAAGCGTGACTTCCCATGGTTCGTCAATTCGTCCGCCGTGTGTGGGTTGTTTGGTTGCTGGTGGTGGGCGTGACGGGGGCGTTGGGGGCTCCGGTGGGTGCGGAACCGGGAGCGGTGCGGGGGGTCGATGATGTCGGGGGTGGTGGTTCGTGTGTTGCTCCAGAGCCGCACGGGTTCTCTGATGTGCCCACCGGTTCCTATTTTGATGTGGCGGTCAGTTGGCTGGTGAGCGCTGGAATTACGACGGGGACCTCGCCGGGGAAGTTCTCGCCGTCGCAGTCGGTGACCCGGGCTCAGATGGCGGCGTTTTTGTGGGGCAATGAGGGTGCTCCGGCTCAGTTGGGTTCGAACGGATTCTCCGATGTTCCTTCGAATTCGTATTATGCCGATGCGGTGACGTGGCTGGTCGGTGAAGGGATCACCTCGGGGACCTCGCCGGGGAAATTTTCGCCGTCGCAGTCGGTGACCCGGGCACAGATGGCGGTGTTCTTGTGGCGGGTTGCCGGCTCGCCGGAGCCGAAGGGTCCGAACGGATTCTCCGATGTTCCTTCGAATTCGTATTTCGCCGATGCGGTGATCTGGCTGGTCGGTGAAGGGATCACCTCGGGGACCTCGCCGGGGAAGTTCTCGCCGTCGCAGTTGGTGACCCGGGCACAGATGGCGGTGTTCTTATGGCGGTCGTCGTGTTTGAACACACCCGTGGCCATCACTGCCGGCGCGGACCATTCGTGTGCGCTGAAACAGAACGGCACCGTGTTCTGCTGGGGCCGAAATGGATTTGGTCAACTCGGGGAAGGCACGACCGTAAACAGGTCGACGCCCATACCCGTGAGTGGCCTCACCGGCGTGACCGCAATTGCTGCCGGGTCGGTTAATTCGTGTGCGCTAAAACAGGACGGCACCGTGTTCTGTTGGGGCTACAACGGTGACGGTCGGCTCGGGGATGGGACCACCACCAATCGGTCGGTGCCCACTGCGGTGTCCGGGCTGTCAGGGGTGACCGCCATTGCGGAGGGGTCCGCTCACACCTGTGCGGTCAAACAGAACGCCACGGTGGCCTGCTGGGGGCTCAACGGCAGCGGGCAACTCGGGGATGGGACCACCACCAATCGGTCGGTGCCCACTGCGGTGTCCGGGCTGACCGGAGTGAAGGCGATCAGCGCCGGATCCGACCATACGTGCGCGCTGAAACAGAATGCCACCGTGGTGTGTTGGGGTTCCAACAGCAACGGTCGGCTCGGCGACGGAACCACCACCGACCGAAAGACACCCACGCCGGTGTCCGGTCTCACCGGCGTGACCACTATCGCCGCCGGGAAAAGTCATTCGTGTGCGGTGAAACAGGACGCCACGGTGGCCTGTTGGGGCTACAACGGCAACAGTCAGCTCGGTGACGGCACCGCCACCAACCGGTCGACGCCCACCCCGGTGCTCGGCCTCACCGCAGTCAAGGCAGTCACGGCCGGCGAAGCTCATTCGTGTGCGTTGAAACAGGATGGCACTTTGCGTTGTTGGGGGGCCAACGGCGACGGTCGGCTCGGTGACGGCACCACCACCAACCGCTTGACGCCCTACCCGGTTATCGGGCTGCCCGATGTTGCTGCGGTCGACGTCGGCGGTTCTCATTCGTGCGCGCTCAGACACAACGGCACCACATGGTGCTGGGGGGCCAACGGCGACGGTCAACTCGGTGACAGCACCACCACCAGCCGGTTAACGGCTACCCAGGTGTCCGGGCTCACCGGAGTGATTGCGATCAGCGCCGGTTCGGAGCATACGTGCGCGGTCAAACAGAACCGAACCGTGGTCTGCTGGGGGGAGAACGGCAGTGGTCGGCTTGGTGATGGCACCACGGCAGACCGGTTGACACCCACCCTGGTGACTGGGCTCACGGGGGTCACCGCCATCATCGCAGGCCGCGAGTATTCGTGTGCGCTCAAACGAAACGGCACCGTGGCCTGCTGGGGGGACAACTCCTTCGGTCAGCTCGGGGACGGCACCACCACCAACCGGTTGACACCCACCCTGGTGACCGGGCTCACCGGGGTCACCGCCATCACCGCAGGCAGCGATCATGCGTGTGCGCTCAAACAGAACGGCAACGTGGACTGCTGGGGAAACAACTCCTTCGGTCAGCTCGGGGACGGCACCACCACCCAAAAGAAGACGCCAACCCCCGTGACCGGCATCTCCGGTGTGAGTGGGATCGATGCCGGCGTGAGACATTCGTGTGCGTCCAAGCCGAACGGCGTCGCGGCTTGCTGGGGATACAACGGCTCCGGGCAGGTGGGTGATGGGACCACCACCAACCGGCTGACGCCAACCCTCGTGACAGGTATCGCCGGAGTCGCCTCGATCACCTCTGGCTCCTCCTATTCGTGTGCGCTCAAACAGAACGGCAACGTGGACTGCTGGGGAAACAACGCCTACGGTCAGCTCGGTGATGGAACCACCACCAACCGACCGACGCCAGCCCCCGTGACCGGTATCGCCGGAGTCGCCTCAATCACCGCTGGGGGTAGTCACGAGTGTGCGATCAAACAGGACGCCACCGTGGGCTGCTGGGGATACAACTACAACGGGCAGCTCGGGGACGGCACCACCACCGACCGAACAACACCCACCGCGGTGCCCTGGCTCGACGGGGTGACCGACGTGGCCGCGGGCGGCACCTATTCGTGTGCGCTCCAGAAAAACAGCACGGCGTACTGCTGGGGATCCAACTCCTCCGGTCAGCTCGGGGATGGTTCCATGATCGACAGGGTGACGCCCACACCGGTGGTCCGGTTGTGACGGGGTACTAGCGCGGTCAGTCCAACCGCACGTCGACTGTCACGGTGAAGCGGTTGAGGATGGAGGCGTCTCCTTCCCATGGCCGCCATCGCTTTAGGGCGATCGCGGTCGTTCCTGCGGCGGCGACGCTCAGGGTCGGTAGCCACGCCGCCACTGCCCGCCTCGCCGCTGGACGTCTCGTATCCCGCTTCGTCCAGCACGATGGATACGCCGGTCACGGGCTCGAGCTCCCACCGGTAGCCGGTCGTGGGATCATCCAACCCAGCCAGCAGGATCGTGTCGCCGACATCAGCGTCGATCGCCGTTCCATCCTCAGCGTCGGTCACCTCGCTGGTGGCCATGGGCTTCACCCGGCCCGAGACCCGGGGCTCACACACTTCGAGCCGATCAGAGGAATTCGACTGCGATCGATCGATTGAATCCTCGATCATCGGGCTCATGGCGCACCTCCATCTGGATGGCAAGAGTTCGCCGCACTATCCGACCGGCCGTGTGCTCATCGAGAACGTGCTGATGCTGGCAGTGGAGATGGGGGCCGAGCCGGTTGACCGGGCGAGGTGGGACGAATGCTGCGAGCGCAACCGTTTCAACTTCGCGCTCGGCGCTACGTGGGGGCTCCCGGTGAGCCGCGCCTGAGTCACCGGAGCCTCGCAACGCGACGGATTTAGCTGCATGCGAAGAGTTCGCAGGTCGACCCGCAGTCAGGCGTAGCAGCACCTCTGCAGCGTCAGCGGCCCTGAGCGCCGCGCTGTCAGGGTGTCGGGCGTAAAGTGACCTGCCCGGTGGGACGAGGAAATGGTGAGTCGAGCCAAGTCGCGTGGTTGGTCGGACTGTTTGACAATGGGGGCACTGGGGAGTTGCCGATCGGTGGGTCGGCGGCGGCCTGGCTCGAGAGTGCCGTGGCCGGGCCTCTCGAATCGCTTCGCTGGTACGGTCCCCGATTTGGCTTGGGCCGAGGGAGCGAACACCATCCAGTTCCTCGTCGGTCGGATCGAGCTCGAGCGGATCTCCGCCGACGACTTCAACAAGGCCATCTATGAACGCTTCCGCCAGGGCCGCCACGCGGCCCAGTACTTCGATCCGTCCAAAGCAGAGAAAACCGAACCGGATGCCGGGCGGGCGCTGTCGACAGCAACCCGGGCGCTTTCCCAGACCAGAGCAGTCATCGACGGCGGGGCCGTCGGACCTTACTTAACGAGGGTTCGGTCGAGGTCGATTGGCACCAGTGGGCGGGAGGTGACGGTGTGGTGGAAGGGCCCTTCGTCATTGACCGTCCGCCGCCCGTCGTGTCCGGTGAACCGGGCCGTCCACGATCCGAACAGGTAGGCGCGCTCGATGCCCTCGATGTCAGCCAGTGCTGTGCCGGGTGCCGATGGAAACGCTCGTACGAGGATCGCCGAAAGACCCCCGAAGTAAGGCGCTCCCGTCCGCCGACCCAAGTCGGCCACCGAGAATTCGTCGTCCGGCGCGCCCATGATCGATGGCAAGATCTCGGCCTGCTGCTGGGATCGTAGGATCGGCAGCAACGATGGGGTGGCACTCCTCGCCCCATCGGCATCCATAGTTTGAATATGACCTCTCAGTATGCGGATACACCAGCCAATGCCGTTCGCAGGGTGTCGAACGGATCCCTGGTGTGAAATCGGTGAGAGCCGGTGGGTTGTTGGGCGGGTGTGGCTCAGAGTGGGGCGACAGATGAGGATGGGTGTGATCCGGTGCTCCGAGCGCCACTCGAGTGGTGGTTCGACCGTCGTGGCGCCTCGGCGAGATCGAACCAAGTCACAACCTGAGCAGCGGCGGTGACTTCGGGCTCAGCCGTTCGCCGCAGCTTGCGTTAAACCGCCAGCTGTGCTTGTCTGGCTGAGATCACACGAGGACAGGGGAAGCCGGTCAAAATCCGGCGCTGACCCGCAGCCGTAGGTGGGGTTCGCCCCACGAGTCGGAATGCCTGACCCCGTGCGCTCCCCTGTTAACCGTCGAGGAATTGCGGTTCGGAGCGGGACACCCTCCCGCTGTCGTACCCGGGAGAGGCCCCAATGTCATCTATCACCCACCAGCGAGTGCGCCCCGCTCGACGTCCAGCCGCCATGGCGACCGTCGCAGCAGTGCTGCTGACACTCGGCCTGATCAATCCGGTCGCTGCGGCGCCGCCGAACAACCCGGGCTCGTCGGCGGCCGGCTGGCTCGCCGCCCAGGTCAACACCGACGGGGTGATCGAGGGATACAACCCGGGCCAGGCCGACTACGGCATGACGCTTCAGGGCATTATCGGGCTTGCCGCAGCCGGCGCCGAAGGACCGACCGCCCGGCAGATGCTCGACGCGGTCAACGACGACATCGACACCGTCGTCGCCCCATACGGCGGGGACGACCCCGGCCGTCTGGCCCTGGCCACCCTGGCCAACGTCGCCCTTGGCGAGGATCCGACCGATGCCGGCGGGACCGACCTGGTCGCACGCCTCCAGGCCACCCGGCGGACAGTGTCGCCCGACATCGGCCTCTACGGCAGCGGCGACCCAACCTATGACGGCGCCTTCCGCCAGGGCCTGGCGCTGTTGGCGTTGGCGTCGGTGAACAACGATGACCCCGACGGTGAAGCCTGGCTGACCGACCAGCAGTGCGACACCGGTTCGTGGGTGGCCTACCGGGCCGACACCGCCGTCCCATGTCCCGCCGTCGACGCCGCAACCTTCTCCGGCCCCGACACCAACTCGAGCGCCATGGCCCTGATGGGCCTGGCCACCCAGGGGGTCACCCCGGACCACGACGCCGTGACCTGGCTCGACGGCGTTCGCACCTCGACCGGCGGGTGGCCGTACTTCGGTGATGCCACCGAGCCCGCCGATGCCAGCTCGACCGGGTTGGTGCTCGCCGCCCTCCGAACCGTCACGGGCGCCTCCGACACCGAGGGCCTCGCCGCCCTCCGCACATTTCAGATCCCGTGCGAGGCCGGGGACCCCTCCGACGTTGGCGGCCTGTTCTTCCAGGCACAGGAGGATGGCAGCGAACTGCCCGACACCTTTTCGACCACCCAGGGCCTTTGGGGCCTGGGTGACGTTGCGTTCCCGGTGGTCGACGCCGCCATGGCCGATCACATCGAAACCGACTGCCCGGTCTCTTGCTCCTCACCCGCGCCGCACAGCTTCACCGACGTCGCGCCGACCGACTTCTACTACACCGCTGTCTCCTGGCTCGTCGAGTCGGAGATCACCGCCGGCGTCGCCCCGGGTCTCTACGGCCCCAACCGCCAGTTGACACGAGGTCAGATGGCCCAGTTCCTCTGGAAGGCCGCCGGAAGCCCGGAACCCGCCGAGACATACAGCTTCACCGACGTCGCGTCGAACGACTTCTACTACACCGCTGTCTCCTGGCTCGTCGAGTCGGAGATCACCGCCGGCGTCGCCCCGGGTCTCTACGGCCCCAACCGCCAGTTGACACGAGGTCAGATGGCCCAG